>Ga0316628_100002812_pt1 | contig 13114 bp, 11 predicted proteins | sample OWC_Aug_M2_C1_D5_FD_207648 | JGI IMG/M metagenome (GOLD analysis project Ga0316628, IMG submission 207648) | Wetland soil microbial communities from Old Woman Creek delta, Ohio, United States - OWC_Aug_M2_C1_D5_C | ecosystem: Environmental > Terrestrial > Soil > Wetlands | place: USA: Ohio... | reverse complement strand
AGAGGCGGTCCGGACCACCTCACGGTGGGAGCTCATGGGCGACTACCATTCCCACCCCATGTACGGGAGCCGCCGGGCCACGACCAAGCTCTCCGGCGTGGACCAGAAAGAGTTCCGCGACGAAGCGACGTCCATCATCGTGGCCATCAACGACGGGCACCGCCTGCAGCGCTGGGGCTACGTCAAGGGGGGCCTGATCTCCGGGAGCATCAACGGCTACGCGATCCGGATCGCCGCGTACCAGAAGACCGGGGAGTCGATCGCCCGGGTGCCGCTCGTGTGCCCGTACGCCATCGGCTTCATGGCCAAGACCAAGGGCCCGACCCCGGTTGAGATCCGTCCCGTCGCATGACACCCCGCTGTCTACAACCGGTGCCCGACCCGCCTCGTCCGGAGGGAACATCCATGCCCTGCCCGGTCCTGATCGCCGTGATCGGTGAGAACGATCCGCCACCCGGCCTCGCACACTTGGCCGAGGAGGTAGGGGGCGAAATCGCCGCGGCCGGGGCGGTCCTGGTGTGCGGGGGTCTGGGCGGTGCCATGGAAGCAGCCTGCCGCGGTGCGCAGCGGCGCGGCGGGGTCACCATCGGTCTCCTCCCGGGCACGCGACCGGAGGACGCGAACCCGTATGTGACCTATCCGATCCCGACCGGCCTCGGGCACGCGCGGAATATCCTGGTCGCTCGCTCGGCCCGGGCCATCATCGCCATCGGGGGAAAATTCGGCACGCTATCCGAGATCGCCTTCGCGAAGGTCGAAGGGATTCCCGTCATCGGGCTGGCCACCTGGCAGCTGACCCGGGATGGGCTGGAGGAAGATCTGATCCTGCGGGCACGGGATGCGAAGGAGGCGGTGGCCCTCGCGCTGAAGGCGGCCCAGTCCCGGCCTGGATAGGGCCGAACCACGAAGGAATCTCGATGGATAGCAAGGATGCAGTAGCTTTTTGGGATGCGCGGTATGCACGGGGGCTGGTGTACGGAACCGAGCCGACCTCGATCGTCCATCGCCTGGTCCCCCTGCTGCGCGCCCACAAGGTCCGGCGCCTCCTCGAGGCCGGGTGTGGCTCAGGCCGGGATGCGCTGTTCTATGCCCGGGCAGGGTTCGAGGTCACCGGCACCGACATCAGCGAGCAAGCCCTGCGCTGGGCCCGCCAGCGGGCGGCGGCGGAGGGGCTCGGCGCCAGCTTCATGGTGGACGACCTGGCGGAGACGCGATTGCCGGCCGGCACCTTCGACGCAGCCATCGCCGTTCACCTGGTACACCTGCACCTTGACGATGGCCGCCGGGCCATGGTCAACCAGCTCTGGCGTCTGACACGGGACGCCGGACTGATCGCGCTGGTGAATTACTCGACGCGCGAGGCCGGCTTCGATGGCTGGCAGCGCCACGCCGAGCAGAACACCCGCATCGACCCGAAGGGGAAACTGGTCCACTTCTTCACGGAAGAGGATCTGCGGGATCTCCTGCCGCCGGAGTGCCTCGAGATTCTGACGCTGGAAGAAGTGGATCTCGCCGAGGCCCCGGACAGTGGTCCGGTCAGCCACCGCGAGTGGCTGGTCGTGGCCCGGAAGATTCGTGCCTGCTGAGGGCCCGCTCCAGACCAACTCACATGCCTGTGACTCCCGAGCCCCAACGAGACGAGTACCGGTGGACCCCGCGCCGGGCCCGCTGGTTCAGCCAGGCGGTCCAGATCAGCGACTTCCCCGCGGAAACGCTGGGGGCTCTGGAGCCGGTCCTGGCAGGCTGCCGGTCGGTCCTGGACGTGGGGGCGGGTGTCGGGGCCCTCACGGTGCCGCTGGCCCGGTCGGTCGAGCGGGTGACGGCGCTGGAACCCTCCCCCGCGATGCTGGAAGAGCTGCGGGCAAACCTGGGCCGGCATCGCCTGGTTAACGTCACCTGCATCGCCGCCCGATGGGGCGAGGTCGAGATTGCACCCCACGACCTGCTCCTGGTGGCCAACGTGGCGCCGATCTTCCAGAACCTCCTCCCCTTCGTGGCCGCCGCCGAGCGGCTCACGCCCCGGGCCATCGCCTTGGTCCAGAACGTCGGGTCGGGCGCGGAGAAGTTTTACCTCGGGGAGCTCTATCCCCTGCTGCTGGGACGGGTTTACCCCCCGCGTGAGGATTATCTGCGCACGGTGACGCTCCTACACGGCGTCGGGATCCACGCCAACGTCCAGATCATCACCTACCGGTTCGACCAGCCCTTCGACGATCTTCAGGAGGCCGTAGATTTCTGGATACACGAGATGCGGCTCACCGAGCCGGAACAGACCAGGCGCCTCCAGTGGTTCCTGGAGACCAAGCTCCAGCGGGTTGGTCCCCAGCTCCTGGCCCCCATGAGCCGCCAGAGCGCCGTGATCTGGTGGCGAGTCGGGCCGAAGGACCCAGCCTGAGGGGGAGAAGACCATTCTCCTCGTGGTCTCCGCCTAGGCCCAGGAACTTCTTCGAGCCTTCAGCGGTTTGTCAGTGTAGAGTAGGCACTAAACCAACCATAGAGGAGGGGGACTGACCATGCCAAGGAACATCCTGACACTACTGACCCTCGCAGTTCTCTGTCTGGCCCTCGGGGTGCCGGCCACGGCCCTTGCCGTCGGGAGCGGGCCGCCTCCACAGCCCGCCTCGCGTCCGGCCCCGGCCGACACGGCGGAGGCTGCCTACACCCGCGGGCTGAAGGCGAAGGAGGCCAAGCGCTTTCCCGAGGCAGTCACCAGTTTCCGCGCGGCCGTCGGCCTCAACCCTCGCTATCCGGAAGCCTGGAACGAGCTGGGCTTCGCGCTGCGGCAGACCGGGCAGTATGCCGAGGCCCTCAAGGCCTACGATGAGGCGCTGCGCCTGCGCCCGAACTTTCCGGAGGCGATGGAGTACCTGGGCGAGGCCTACGTCAAGCTGGGGCGGATGGACGATGCCCGAGCCGTGCTCGAGCGCCTGAAGCGTCTCGATGCGAACCACGCCCGGGAGCTGGAAGAGGCGATCACGGCCGCGAAGTAGTCACAGGGCTCCGAGAGCCCTTCGCCATTGCCGCGGTCACGCCTGGCAGCTCGCTGTCTAAGCCGTTATCGCAGTTGCCTCATCGCCCGCCGCCCCCGCTGGGGGGCGGCGGGAGGCCTTGACGTGTGCTTTTTCTCGCCATAACATTCAAACATATATTTGAATATTCATTCAATGGAATATTGGCAACAACCGGAGGACACCCGATGCTCCAAGTCGCAGGTGCCACGGCCCTGAAGGCAAAGCTGTTCCGCGGGTTCTCGGATCCTACCCGTCTAGCAATCCTGGAGGTGTTGCTGGAGGGCGAGCGCAGCGTGGGTGATATCGCCCAGGCCACGGATACCACCACCGCCAACGTGTCTGCGCATCTGGCCTGTCTCGCCGGGTGTGGGCTGGTACGTAGCGATAAGCGGGGGAAGTACGTGTACTACCGCCTGCAGGAGCGACGCGTGGGCGACCTGATACGAATCGCCGAAGGCATTCTGGCCAACGTGTCGCGGCAGGTGTACGAGTGTACCCATAACGAACGGTGATCGTACTCCGGCACTGCCGGTGGCGGGGAACACACATGAACAAGAGCACGATGGCCACCCCACAGGGGACGCGCAGGTTTCGGCTGACCGGCCTCACCTGAACGGAGTGTGCCGCCCAGCTCCAGCGGGGTGTGGCGGCCCTTCCGGGAGTCTCCCGGGCTACGCTGAATTTCGGCGCCGCGACGCTCACGGTCGAGGGCGTCTTTGACCCCAGGGCGGTGGCGCGCGAGGCGGCGGCTCACGATGGGATCCTCGCGGTCCCCGAGGGTGACGCCCCTGCGACCGCCCCCACCTGGCGCCACCAGCCCGTCGTGCTGAGGATGGCGATCGCGGGGCTGGCTCTGCTCGCCGGCTGGATCCTCGGCGCAGCCGGCGGGTCATCCCGCATCGTGCTGCCCCTGTTCGCCACCGCCACGCTCGCCGGCGGCTACACCGTCATCCGGCTGGGAGTGCGGGGCCTCGCCCGCCTGCAGTTCGACATGAACGGGATGATGACCGGGGCGCTGGTGGGGGCGGCCCTGATCGGTGACTGGCGCGAGGGCGCCGTCGTCGCCTTCCTGTATGCAGTTTCCAACTGGCTGGAAGGCTCGACCATGGACCGGGCGCGCCGGTCGATCCGGGGCCTGATCGACCTGGCGCCGCGGGAGGCACGGGTCAGGCGGGACGGCGCAGAAGCGGTCGTCCCCGTCGAGGCGGTGGCGGTCGGCGATGTGCTGCTCGTCCGCCCCGGTGAGAAGCTGGCCAGCGATGGCGTCATCCTGGCCGGGTCCTCGGCCCTCGACGAGGCCCCGGTCACGGGCGAGTCCGTGCCGGTGGACAAGGCAGAGGGTGATCCGGTCTACGCCGGGAGCCTGAACGGATACGGCGCACTGGAGGTCCGGGTGACCCGGCGGGCCCAAGACACGACGCTGGCCCGCATCATCCACCTGGTGGAAGAGGCGCAGGCGCAGCGGGCGCCGGTGCAGCGCCTCGTGGACCGGTTTGCCCGGGTGTACACGCCGGCCGTTTTCGCCCTGGCCGTCGGTCTGATGGTGGTCCCACCGCTCGCGCTGGGCTGGGACTGGTCCGCCTGGGTCTACCGGGGGCTGGCCCTTCTGATCGTGGCCTGCCCGTGCGCCCTGGTGGTGTCCACCCCGGTGGCGATCGTTTCGGGCATTGCCGCGGCGGCGCGGCAGGGGATCCTGATCAAGGGCGGCGCGTACCTGGAGGAAATGGGTCGGCTGCGGGCCGTGGCCTTGGACAAGACCGGGACCCTCACCTGGGCCCGCCCCGAGGTGACGGACGTGATCCCGCTCTCCGACGTGTCCGCGGATCACGTCCTGAGTCTGGCGGCCGCGATCGAGGCTCAGTCGGAGCATCCGCTCGCCCGCGCCGTCGTTCGTGCGGCGAAGGGGCGGAAGCTTTGCATCCCCGAGTGTCGCGACTTCACGGCGATCCCGGGCAAGGGAGGCCACGGGACGGTCAACGCCGACACCGTCCATGTCGGCAGCCCGCGCCTCCTGGCGGAGGTCGGCCACCCGGCGGGGGAACTCGCCGCCGTGGCGGCCCTGGAGGCCCAGGGCAAGACCGTGATGCTGGTGGGAACGGCAACGCGCCTCTACGGGCTCATCGCGTTCGCGGATCGGCTGCGACCGGAGAGCCCCCGCGCCATCGCCGGGCTGCGAGCGGAGGGCATCCGGCACGTGGTCTTGGTCTCGGGGGACAACCGGGCCACCGCCGAAGCGATCGGCCGTCAGGTGGGCGTGGATCAGGTGTTCAGCCGCGTCCTGCCAGACGAGAAGCTCGAGATCGTGCGGAGCCTCCGGCGGCGGTTCGGCAGCCTGGCCATGGTGGGCGACGGGGTCAACGACGCGCCCGCCCTGGCCGCCTCGAGCGTTGGCGTGGCCATGGGAGTCGCCGGGAGCGACGTGGCCCTGGAGACGGCGGACGTGGCCCTGATGGCCGACGACCTGGGCAAGCTCCCGTTCCTGATGCACCTGGGCAAACAGAGCGTGCGGGTCATCCGCCAGAACATCGCGTTCGCTCTGCTGATCAAGGCGGTGGCCATCGCCTTGGTCTTTCCCGGCTGGCTCACCTTGTGGCTCGCCGTCCTCGGCGACATGGGGGCGTCGGTCCTGGTCACCCTGAACGGGATGCGGCTCCTGCTCCTCACGCCCGGCACTCAGGAGCGCGCCGTTCCGGGCCCGGGGACCTAGGTCGACGCGCGCCGGGCCCGGCGGCTGCCGTCGAAAACGCTCGAAGCCCTGCCGTGGGTTTCTAGGAGATTGGGCCGGTGCACGCCCCTTGCGCGGAACCTGTCCGCGGAGGTATAAGCGGGGGCAGCGAGGAAGATTCCCGAGGAGCGTCCTATGCCATCCGTCCCGGTCCGCTCCGCCGATCCCGGTCGCGTGCTCACCATCATCATGGGCGGCGGGCAGGGTACCCGCCTCTTTCCCCTGACCCGGGAGCGGGCCAAGCCCGCCGTACCGCTCGGGGGCAAGTACCGCCTGGTGGACATCCCCCTCTCCAACAGCATCAACGCAGGGATGCGGCGGATCTTCCTGCTGACCCAGTTTCTGTCGGCGTCCCTGCACCGCCACGTGTACGGCTCGTTCAAATTCGACCACTTCGGTGATGGCTTCGTCGAGATCCTGGCGGCGGAGCAGTCCCACACCGACACCTCGTGGTACCAGGGGACGGCGGACGCAGTGCGGAAGAACCTGGTCCACTTCCGGACCGTGGACTTCGACTATGCGCTCATCCTGAGCGGGGACCAGCTCTACCGGATGGACTTCCGGACCCTTCTTGGCCAGCACGTCAGCGCGGGGGCCGAGATCACCGTGGCCACCATCCCGGTGCCCCGCGAGGCCGCCCCGCGCCTGGGCACCATGCAGATCAACGCCGAGCGGCGCATCGTCCGGTACGTGGAGAAGCCCGCGGAGCCCGCCCTGCTCGACGACCTACAGCTCGAGCGGAGCTCCTATGCCTCGCTCGGTATCGAGGACGAACGCGAGCTCTTTCTGGCCTCGATGGGGATCTACCTGTTCAACCGGGACCTCCTCTTTCAGCTTCTCGACAACGATCTCGCCGACTTCGGCCGGCACATCATCCCGCGGGCGATCGAGAAGCGACGCGTCTTTGCCCATGTGTTCCAGGGGTACTGGGAGGACATCGGGACCATCCGGTCATTTTACGAGGCGAACCTCGACCTGGTAGAGGATCTGCCGCGGTTCAACTTCTTCGACATGGAGGCACCCATCTATACCCAAGCCCGCTTCCTGCCGGCCTCCAAGATCAACGGGGCTGACTTCGACCACTCCGTCATCTCGGAGGGCTGCATCATCAACCACTGCCGCATCGTCCACAGCATCGTGGGCCTGCGCTCGGTGGTGGATCAAGGCAGCGAACTCACCCGCACGATCGTCATGGGGGCGGACTACTACGAGCCCGCTGAAAGCCGGCACCGGAACGCCGCCGAGGGCCTGCCGCCGATTGGCATCGGGAAATTCACCCGCATCGAGGGCGCCATCGTGGACAAGAACGCCCGCATCGGCGATCATTGTGTGATCGGCTCCACCGGCAAGCCGGACACGCTGGACCATCCCCTCTACTACGTCCGTGACGGGATCGTGATCATTCCCAAGGGCGCCGTCATCCCGGACGGCACGGTGATCTAACAGGCTGCTGAAAAAGGCCCATCTGCGGCGTGGGCGCACTCGCGCGACGCTGCAACGTACGTGATAAGTACGCCTCGCGTCTCGCATCGTGCGCCGCCTTGCATCTGGACCTTTTTGAGCAGCCTGGGTGAAAACCTGTCTTTCAGTATCCTGCTATGCCGCCCGCGAGCTCGGGCGAGCCAGCCGCTTGTCCCCCCACCTGGACACCTTCCTGTTTCCGGGTTGACTGGTAACACGAAATTGAATAGCGTAGCACGCACGGGCTCCGCCCTTCGCCGTTAGGCGCTCCTCCGCAACCGGGCGGGGAGGGCACCGGGCCCGGAGCTCTGGAGAAGGAAGCCGGCTGTTGCGTTGCTGGAGAGGCGGGCTGGGAGCGGCGCTGTGGCTTTCCCTTGCCATGCTGGGCCTGGTGAGCGCTCCGGGCACGGCAGTGCCCGCGACCTCGCCGGCGCCGAGCCGACCACTGGTTCTGGGATCGCTGGAGGAGCCGGGAAGCTTGTCGGCCCTGGCTGACCTCCCGCACCACTTCCCGGGGGATATGCCCCAGACCCTGCTCTTCGACAGCCTGATTCAGTATCTCCCTGACGGCAGCGTCGGACCGAAGCTGGCCCGGCGGTGGGAGATCGGCGCCGGCGGCACAATCTACACCTTCCACCTCGCCTCGAACGCCCGCTTCCACGACGGACGGCCGGTGACGGCGGAGAACGTCCAGTTCACTGTGGCGGCGGCGCGCGACCCGGCCGCGCAATCCTCGGACGAGGGGCTCGAGGCGGTCGAGACGGTGGAGGTGCTGAATCCGCAGACGGTGCGCTTCAGGCTCAAATATGCCACGCCGCGGTTTCTGACCGAGGGGGGATCGCGGGGGATCGTCCCGATGCACCTGCTGGCGGGAAAGGATCTGGGCCGAGACCCGTTCAATCGGCAGCCCGTCGGCTCCGGCCCCTACCGGCTGGTCGGCTTCACCCCGGGTCAGTCCATCGTCCTCGATGCCGTCCCCGACCACTACCGTGGCGCGCCGAAGATCAGCCGGGCTGTGTTCAAGATTCTGCCGGACCAGAACGTGATCCTGACGCAGCTGCGCGCCGGGGAGATCCAGTACGCCTTGCTCGAGCCGCGCGACCTGCCGGTGGCGGAGAGAATCCTGGGCGTCCGCGTGCTGGAGGTACCCGCGACCCGCTTCTACGATATCACGCCAAACTTCCAGCGCCCGTACTGGCAGGACCGCCGGGTGCGCGAGGCGGTGCTTCGCGGGATCGACCGGGAAGGTATCGTCAAGCGCCTCCTCGGGGGGCGGGGGCAGGTCGTCCACAGCAACGCCACGCCTGCCTCGTGGGCCTACAACCCGGACGTCCCCAGGTACCCGTATGACCCAGGCCGGGCGCAGGCGCTGCTCGGCGAGGCGGGGTGGCTGCCAGGGGCCGACGGTGTCCGCGAGAAGGCGGGGCAGCGACTCGGCTTTGCGGTCATGGTCAAGAACGTGGACCGCACCCTGGAACAGGCCCTGGTGGTGGCGCAGCAGCAGCTCCGGCAGGTCGGCGTCGAGATGCGCATCGAGCGGCTGGAGACCGGCGTCTTCACGGCCCGGATGCGCGAGGGGCAGTTCGACGCCCTGAGCCGCATCTGGAACCCGGTATACGATCCGGACCAGTCCGTCCTCTATCGCACGGGCAACCTCTACGGCGGCTACAACAACCCCGAGGTGGACGCGCTCCTGGCCAAAGGCCTGACGGTGACGGATCGGGCCTCGCGCAAGCGCATCTACGGCGAGATCCAGCGGCTCCTGGCGCAGGACGTCGCGCGGCTCTACCTGTACTCGGAAAACGAGCTCCACGCCGTGGCGACTGACCTCTCCGGAGTGAAGCCCCATCCCGTCAACCTGTTCTGGAACCTTCCCGAGTGGGCGTGGGGGCGCTAGCGCGGTGATTGCCTTCCTGATGCGACGCGTGGTCGAGGTCACCCTCACCCTGGGGGCCTTGATCCTGGCGGTCTTCCTGGTCCTGCGGCTTGCCCCGGGGGGGCCCGCCCAGCTCCTGCTGGGACCCGACCGGTTCACCCCGGAGCTCGAGGAGCGGGTGAACCACACCCTGGGCCTGGACCGATCACTGCCCGAGCAGGTGGTCCGCTGGGTCCGGGCGGTATGCGCGGGGGAGCTGGGGACCTCCTACTTTCACCGGCGCCCGGCGTCGCAGGTGGTCCTGGAGCGGCTGGGGGCCACGCTGATCCTCGGGGGCCTGGCCTTCGGGCTCTCCCTGGTGGTCGGTCTGTCCGTGGGGGTCCTCGCCGCGGCACGGCAGGGGAGCTGGGTCGACCGACTGCTGAGCCACGGCGCGGTGGCCGTGATCGCCACCCCCAGCTTCTGGCTCGGAATCGGCCTCATTCTCCTGGGCAGCGTCTGGCTGGGGATCCTACCCTCGGCCGGGCTGGCGCCGATCGGCCAGGAGGGCGACCTCGGGGCGCGGCTCCGGTACCTGATCCTGCCCGTGCTGACCATGGCCGCGAGCCACGCCGCGTCTTTGGCCCTCTACACCCGATCGGCACTCCTCGAGGTGCTGGCCTCGGACTTTGTTCGCACCGCTCGCGCCATGGGCACGAGTGCGCGCCGCATCCTCTGGCGGCACGCGCTGAGCGCCGCGGCCGTCCCGATCATCACCATGGCCGCCCTGAACCTGGCGCACTTCCTCGAGGGCAGCATCGTGGTCGAGACGGTCTTCGGCTGGCCGGGGATCGGGCAGCTCACGACCGCCAGTGTGGCGCGGCGCGATTATCCCGTGCTGCTGGTCATCAGCCTGTGGGCGGGCATTGTCGTGGTGACGGCGAATCTGATGGCGGACCTGCTGACCCGGTTGGTGGATCCCCGGGAGGCCGAGGAATGAGCTGCTACAGCGCCTCCGGGGTTCAGGACATCCGACGGCGGCTCGGTTCCCGATGGGGGCGGGCGGTACTCGGCGCCCTGGCCCTCCTGCTCGTCCTGCCCAGCCTGGTCCCGCTCGACCCGTACCGGGTCGATCTCGAGGCCGTCCTCGTGCCCCCGGGCCCGGCCCACTGGCTCGGGACCGACGACACCGGGCGGGATCTGCTGGCTCGCCTGGTGCTCGGCGCGCGCGCGACCCTGGGGATCGCACTGGCTGCCACCCTGCTCGCGCTGGCGCTCGGGACACTCGTGGGTGCGCTGGCAGGCTACCGGGGAGCTCTCGCGGACGCGGTCCTGATGCGCTTGGTGGATTTCGGGCTCGCCTTTCCCAGCCTGTTCGCCATCCTGCTGGTGGCGGCGATTGTCCCGCCCGGGCCGGGTCCCCTCATCGGGGTCATCGGGGCCACGAGCTGGATGGCGACGGCACGGCTTGTACGGGCGGCCGTCCGGCAGTTGGCCGGTGCGGCCTATACCGAGGCCGCCCGATCCCTGGGCGCAAGCCCGAGCCGCGTGATCTGGCGGCACCACCTCCCGAACCTTACCGGGGTCCTGGCGGTAGTCGGGCTGGTCCAGTTCAGCCGGTCGATCCTAGCCGAGGCCACCGTCTCCTTCCTCGGATTCGGCGTCCAGCCCCCGGTCCCCACCTGGGGGAACCTCCTGATGGGAGCCCAGACGGCCGTCTTCACGGCGCCGTGGCTCGTCCTCGTGCCAGGCGTTGCACTCATGGCCACGCTCGTCGCCCTGGCCAGCCTAGGCCTCGGGACAGCGCCCACGCGCCTCCCGCGCCTCGAGACGGAGGTGCACCACCACAGCCACCCGGCGTCACCCCAGCCGACCCCCCATCCGACTTCTCGTTCGATCGACGGCCGGCCCGAGGTGGTGGTCCCTCACCCCCACCAGCCGGGGCCCGCGGCTGGCCACCCGGTTCTTCCCACGCGATCCTGAATCGGCCTTGCCGCCGGTCGGGCCCTCCCCCCCGGGACCGCGTGGTTCTGTTGATCCAGCGGCTGAGGCGGGCACGCCCGGGACCGCTCAGGACGCGGCCGGGAGGCTCAGGGGATGGCGCCGAAGGCCACCTCGTCAGGCTGTGCCACCAGATTCGCAAGCTGCACGAGCTTCCCAGCAGCCTAAGGTATCGCGCCCGCTCGCTTCCGGTTGGGCAGGCGCCCAGCGGTTTATCGGGCCGGGAAAGGCGAGGGAAGCCTCGAACCTGGTCAGCGTCCGCCAGCCTCCTGAGCGCTCACGGGGCCACCCGCCTCGACGCCGAACCGGAAGACTGAGGTCTCTCCGGGGGGAAGGACAATCCGTTCCCTGGTCTCGGGCCGGTTGAAGGCATTGGTCATGTACTGGACGGGCTCGAGGGCGATGGAGGCGCGGGGGCGGATGGGCAGCGTGTCCCCCGTGAAGACGTGCATCAGCCCACCCTCCTGGAAGACCGTGAGCGTCAGGCCGGTGTCCGGGTCCGTGAGGCTGGTCCGCGAGAGGCCATCGGCATCGGTGGACAGCCCGTAGAAGCAGCAGTCCAGGACCCGGTTCCCCAGCCGTCGCGAGGCCGTCGGTCGCGAGGGCCGGAAGTCCAGGTCCGGCGCCTCCTCGAGGGTGCGGAAGGCCGCCTGCCCATCCAGCGGCAGCAGCCGATCGTCGACGCGGATCACGCCCTGGGCCGGTATGGCGAGGGGCAGGTGGTCGATCCCGCTCTCCGAGGTCTTGAAGTACGGATGCCAGCCGCAGCCGAAGGGCGCCGGCCGGGAGCCGACGTTCTCGCCGGCAATCTCCATGGAGAGGCTGCGCTCGCCGAGCATGAAGCGGACGCGCACGTCGACGTCAAAGGGGTAGCCGGGAAACCGCCCCGCCCGGATTGCCTTGCACGAAAAGGTGGCACTGGAGAATTCCTCGGTCTCCTCGGTGCGGATCCGCTCGAACGGCTCGGTCCGGATGAGACCGTGGATCGCGGTTCGCGATTTGGGCTGGGTGATCTCGAGCTGGTGCGATGCGCCCCGGAAGCGGTAGCTCCCGTCGGCGATCCGGTTCGAGAAGGGGGCCATGATCCACGAGCGGGCTCCCTGGGGGTGCTCGAGCTCCTCGGGCGTCGCAAACCCGTCCAGGAGCGCCACCAGCCTACCCTCGTGCAGGATCGTGAAGGAGAGCAGGGTTGCCCCCCGATGCGCGATCGCGGCGCCGGCCGCGGTGACCGGATCCGAAAGGATCGTCACGGGATGGCTGCCGAACCGCTGCTCACGGACCTGAAACCGTGCCATAGGGCCTCCTTGCCCGGATAATTCACGAAGGGATTCGTGAATTCTCCGGAACAAATGACTAATGACCAATTCTGCAAATCCCAATGGCGGAGCGGAGTCTCACGCGTTGTCACAAGCCGTCAGGCGGATGTTTTCCCCTCTTGGTCATTGAAAATTGGGACTTGGTCATTCCTGCGTTATTCGCGGGCAGGTTCGCGAATAACGCGGGCTAGGGCGCGAGGCGGGCCTCATCCCATTTCGGGAGAAACCGGGCGAGCCGCTCCATCGCCTCCTCCAGGAGGGGCCGGTCAGAAGCATAACAGAGGCGGACCGAGCCCTCTCCAGCGCCCCCGAATGCCATCCCCGGGGCAAGCCCTACCCTGGTCTCCGCGAGCAGGTGCTTGCAGAAGGCGAGGGAATCCGTCAGACCTGCGATCCGGGGAAACAGGTAGAACGCCCCGTCCGGGCTGGGCACGCTGAGGCCCGGCATCTGGCGGAGCGCGTCCAGGCAAAAGTCTCGGTTCGCCTTCAGGCGCTCCAGCATGTGACCGAGTTCCGCCTCGCCCTCCCGGAGGGCGGTCTGCGCCGCCCGCTGGATGAAGCTCGCCGCGTGCGAGACCACGAATTCGTTGAGCTGGGCCGCCCGCTCGCCGACATCACGCCGCGCCACCAGCCAGCCGAGACGCCAGCCGGTCATGCAGTAGGTCTTGGAGAAGGACTGGGCGATCAAGACCGCATCTTGCCGTGTCGCCTTCCGTAGGATAGACGGGGCCGGGGTGCCGAGGTC
>Ga0316628_100002811_pt1 | contig 13116 bp, 7 predicted proteins | sample OWC_Aug_M2_C1_D5_FD_207648 | JGI IMG/M metagenome (GOLD analysis project Ga0316628, IMG submission 207648) | Wetland soil microbial communities from Old Woman Creek delta, Ohio, United States - OWC_Aug_M2_C1_D5_C | ecosystem: Environmental > Terrestrial > Soil > Wetlands | place: USA: Ohio... | reverse complement strand
CGAGGACGTAGAGATGCCCGGGGGAAGACGCATTGTTGTGCGACACCTCTTCGAAGACTCCGGACGTCGCGTCGGCATCGGCGCGCGTGCCCGTCACGTGACGAAACAGGATCACCGGCCGGCGCTGCCCGTTCTCTGCCACTTCGATCTCATCCGCCCGCAGGTCGGTGACGGGGCGTCCGTCCTTGCCCGTGACGCTCACGTCCAGTCGCACCAATTCCGTGCGCGCGCGAAAGACGGGCGATGAGTCCTGCGCGCTGGCGCGGGTGGACGACACCAGCAAGAGCGCGGCGGCGAAGCCCAGGACCGCGACACGCACCGGCCGCAGGCGCGGGCCATCGGGATGCCGGGCGGGAGATTCGATCTGGGAGAGGGCGGGGCGGAGGGGATGGGGCTGATGCGTGGCCTCAGGCACCATGTCACCTTCTCAAGTGCGTGGCCGCCTCGGCGACCGCGACGCCGTGGCGGACCGGGTTGGCCGAACGACGGGACGGCTGCGCCCCCGCCGCGCGGGGGGCAGCCACAAAGCGCGCCGAGCGTTCGCCCGGCTGCTTGATCTGCGCGAGCATCTCCTTCGCCTGCTGTGCCTCCTTCGAATCGGGCGGCGCCAGCGGCAGGAACTTCTCGAGATCCGCGCGGGCCTTGTCCATCTGCTGCAACTGCAGCTCGGCCAGCGCGCGGTAGTAGTACGGATCGGGCGACTGCGGGAACCTCGCGACGAGCGGGTCGAGGACCTGCACGGCGACGTTCGGCTGATTCTTGTTCAGCGCCGCGATCGCCAGGTTCACGATCGGCTCGGGGTCGTTCACCTTGCTCAAGTCCATCCGCGAGAAGTACTGGCCGGCCCGCTGCGTGTCGCCCAGCTGCAGCGCCGCGTCGGCCGCCAGTTGCAGCAGCGCGTTGTCGCTCGGTTCCTTCTCGAGGACGCTGTCGAGTTCCTTCAGCGCGTCGGCGTAAAGGTGCTCGCGGCCGTAGGTGAGCGCGATCGATCGGTGCACCATCACCAGGTCGGGCCGCGCCGTCAGCACCTTCTGATACTCCGCGCGCGCCTCGGCGAACTTCCCCCCTTTGTAGAGCTCGTCGCCTTTCGCCAGCAGCCCCTGCAACGCCTTCTGCTGGGCGCCGGCGACGTCCTTCTTCAGTGTGACCGCGACCGGGGGAATCCGTCCGTCGCCCGCGGGCAGCGTCACCGACAGGCGCTGAACCGCGTAGCCGGGAGCCTCGACGTCGATGTTCCAGGTCCCGCCGCGGAGCGAGAGAGCCGAGAACTCGCCGCTCGTGTCGGTCTTGACGTCGGGCCCGGCATTGCCGGCCTGCGCGAGCCGCAGCTTCACCACGGCATTCGCGACGGGCTTCCCCTGGTCATCGACGACCTTGCCGCCGATGCGCCCGCTGCCTTTCCAGTCCTGAGCTGAGAGTCGGGTCGTGGTCGCGAGGAGAGAGAGGGCGACCAGCGCGGCGATCATATACCAGCTTGTGCTCTTCACAACCGCTCCTTCCCTGTATCGATGAGCTGAAACAACTGACGAGTTGGCGCCGCCAGGAATCACAACCCGACAGGAGGATGCAAAAGGAGTCCCGTACAAAGGGCGGGCCCCGCGTCGACGGAGACGCGGGGCCCGGCCGACCGATGCGAACACCGCTCGGTGGGCGGATGAGCGTCCGCCCACCGAGGTGGTCCTGCTAGAACTGGAACCGGACGCCGAGCCGGAAGATGCGCGGCGCCACGATCTCGCGCGGCTGACCGAGCAACGACGACTCGATGTTGCGGTTGAACTGCAGGGCCGTGTTGTTGTTGAACACGTTGAACGCGTCGAGGCTCAGGATCGCGCCGACGCCCCGGTACGTGAACGACTTCTCGGCCCGCAGGTCGACGATGTGCACGTTCGGGTTTCGCTGCGCCTCGAGGTCCGGATTGACCAGCACCGGCGACCGGTTGCCGAGGCCGCCGCGGTCAACGACGAAGTAGAGGGGGTTCGGGTACCCCTGGCGTCCGTAGACGGTGCCCGCCACGTTGAAGCCGTACGGCAACTGGTACAGCCCCAGCACGCTGTAGCTCCACTTCGACTGCATGTAGACGTCCTGCTTGCCGCCGCTGGCGTTGCCGCCCCAGACGGGGACGATGCCGCCATCCACGTTCGGCATGACGAAGGTCACCTGCGAGAACTCCGGCTGCGACCTGGTGCCGGCACCCGCGGAGCCGGAGCCTGTGATCGACAGCGGCGTCGGATCCTGGATCGCGACAGACGGATCGTCGAAGAACTCCTGGTTGTTCTGCAGCGTCAGGTAGGCGCGCACCATCCAGCGGTCCGCGAGACGCTTGGTCGCGGTGATATCCCAGTTCCAGTAACGCTGGTGGTAGCCGGGACGGTTTTCCAGCAGTGAACCGGGCGGCAGCACTGCCGGATCGGCCAAATCGAAGATCGGCGTGTTCGAGGTGATCGGCCCGAGCACGGTGTCGACGGTGCCGATCGTGCCGACCTGTACGAAGTCGGCCGTGGTCAACCCGGGGTACTTCTGCCAGATGACGTTGTTGGTGCGGCCGTACCCGAAGGAGGTCGACAGCGCGAAGTTCGGGATCAGCTCGCGATCGAGCGCGACGATCACCGAATGCGTTCTCGGTGCCTTCAGGTTCGGGTCGACGGTGTTCGCGGCTGCCAGCTGCGTGGGGTTCGCCGGGTCGAAGCCGTAGGACGACACGATCTTGCTGAAGTCGATGTTCGACGCGGTCGCGATGTGATCACCCGGATCGGCGAACGCGTAGGTGACGCCGGACAGCTGAACCGGGTTGGTCGCGAACATGTACGCGGCGGGCAGCTGCCCCTGGTAGTAGGCGTAGCTCGCGCGCGCGTTGGTCTTGTCGTCGATGCGGAAGGTCGCGCCGACACGCGGCGACCAGCTGTTCCAGGTGAACAGGGCCGACTGATCGGGGAACGAAAGGGACGGCAGGACGTCGGGAGCGATCGGGTTCGCCGGCGCGCTGGCCGTCGAGTTGAAGCCGCGCTGGCGGTCGTAGCGCAGGGCGACGTCGACGGTCAGCCGGTTCAACGAGATGGTGTCCCCGGCGTAAAAGCCGACGTTGCTCTGAATCTCGCTGGCCGCGTTCGCGCGCGTCAGGGTGACCAGACTCGCGCCGCTCTTCAGGAGGCTGACGTAGTTCCCGTTCGGCCACTGCGACGCCGAGGTGATCGGCGTGCGGCGGTACTGGAACCCGAACTTCAGTTCATGCATCCCGCGGAAGTAGTTCCCGTCGGCGTTGGCCTGGTCCTGCGGCCGGTTGGTCGAGAAGTCGAGGTAGCTGCCGTGCCACACGCCGTCCGTGTCGTTGAACACGTTCGCGTTCAGCCCGCCCTGCGGCGTCAGGAAGAAGCCGCTGGTCACGTGCGCGTACCGCCCGGTGACCAGCAGATGCGACCCGAACGTGTGCGAGTCCTCGATCTTGTAGATATCGGTGGGACCGCCCTGGTTCCAGGTGGTCTCGGGCGGCCGCGACACGCTCGCGTTGCGCCCGAACTTCACCTTGTTGCCGCGGTAGTAGAAGAAGTTGAGGTGGTTCGCCGGCGTCGCCTGGAAGTCGATCTTGGCCGACGCCGTGTCGAGCCGCGTGTTGTCCGGCGCGCCGGTGATGGCGAACTGCCGGATGTCGTTTCGCGCCAGCGATCCCCAGAACCACAGCTTGTTCTTGACGATCGGGCCGCCGATGTCGCCGCCGTAGTCGGCGATCTGGTTGATCTTGTTGCCGGCGAAGCATCCAGGCTGCGACGTCACGCCCGGCGGGCACGGCGTCAGGTTCGACGGCAGGTTCGTCGTCTGCAGGCTGTGGTTGTCGAAGAAGTAGCGGGCGAGACCGTGGAAGTCGTTGGTGCCGCGCTTGGTCACCAGGTTGATGCCGAGCGCCCCGGTCTGCTCGCGCGGGTCCGTCCCGCCGGTCGAGAACTGCGCCTCCTGGAACACGTCGAAGTTGTAGTAGGTGGGACTCGCGCCGATGGCGCCCATGTCGGTGATCGTGACGCCATCGATGTTCCACATCGTGTTGGTGCCGTTGTCGCCGCGCGCCGAGAAGGTGGACTGCTGGCCGCTCTCCGAACCGCCGACGTTGATGCGATCGACCAGCACGCCAGGCACCTGCTGCAGCAGCACCCACGGGTCGCGGGCGGTGGGCACCTCGTTGAGGACCGCGTCGCCGAACGTCGAGGTGTTGCCGTGCGCCCGTTCGTTGAGCACCGGCGTCGCGGCGGTGACGGTCACCTCCTGCTGAACACCCTGGAGGGCCATCTGGATCGGCAGCTGAATGTTCGAGCCGACGTTCACCACGACCTTCTCGCGCTTGTAGGGCGCGAAGCCCTGGAGCGAGGCGGCGATGGTGTAGACGCCGGGATCGAGTTCTCCGAAGCGGAACTCGCCCTGCGATCCGCTGGCGATCGTCAACGGCGCCGTCACGTTCGATGTCAGCGTGATGCTGACGCCGGGCAGGACCGCGCCGGTGTTGTCTGTAACGGTCCCGTAGATTGCGCCGCGCTGCAGTTGCGCGGCAGCCGGCAGCGCGAACGCGAGAATCGCGACCACTGCCAGCACTGCTGTCAGACTACGCGCTTTCATGCCTGGGGGCCTCCTTCAATGTGACCTCACGGGCTCGAGCGAGCGCACCTCGCGCCCGCGACGCACACAACGCCTCCCCGCGCCTGCGCGCCTCCTTCCGCCACCGTGTACTTGAGCCCGTCCGGCAGTGTGCATCCGGCACGCCAGGGGAACGCGAGAGCGCCAGCGTGCGGCGCGCGCAAAAGGAGCCGATCTTTCCGCGTTCGATCGCTGATGACCTTGGATCTCGTCCGCGCGCGCGTCCGGAGATTTGAATCGCTCGAATCCGTGGGATTGGATCGCACCAGCTCTGGCGCGCGGGCCCCGCACGGACGAGGCGGCCGATTGCATCGTGCTACGATGGTCGAAGGGCTCATGACGTTCAACTCCCGGTGCCAGTCCATGCGAGCATTCGTGCGCCCCCGCGTCCCGCCTGCCCTCGTCGTGGCTGTACTCGCCGCCGCCCTCGCGGTCGTTCGCGGCGCCGGCCCCCGCGCGAACCTGCTGCTCGTCACGCTCGACACGGTCCGCGCCGATCACGTCGGCGCGTACGGCGACAAACAGGCGCAGACCCCGGCTCTCGATCGCCTCGCCCGCGAGGGAGTGCGCTTCGCCGATGCGACGACGCACGCACCCCTGACCGGGCCCGCGCATGCCGGCATCTTCACCGGCGTGTACCCGGCGCGCGCCGGCATTCGCGACAACGCCGCCACGCCGCTGCCGCCCGATCTCCCGACGCTCGCGACCGTCCTCAAGGCGGCGGGGTACAGGACCGGTGCCTTCATCTCGGCGTTCATCCTCGATCGCGCCTACGGGTTCGACCGGGGCTTCGACGAGTTCGACGCTCGCTTCGATCGGTTCCAGGCGGGCGACAAGCTGAGGGCCGAGCGCCCCGCCGGCCAGGTGCTGAAGCCGGCGCTTGCGTGGCTGTCGCAGCTGCCCGCGGACAGGCCGTTCTTCGCGTGGGTGCACCTGTACGACGCGCACGCGCCGTACTCGCCGCCCGACCCCTACAAGACGAGGTTCAGGGCGCGGCCGTACGACGGCGAGATCGCCTACGTGGACAGCGCGGTCGGCCGGCTGCTGGCCGAGCTCGATGGAAGGGGCGTGCTCGATCGCACGCTCGTCGTAGCGATCGGCGATCACGGCGAGGGCCTGGGCGAGCACGGCGAGCAGGAGCACGGCGTGTTCTTGTACGACTCGGTGCTGCGCATTCCGTTCATCGCGCGGTTGCCCGACCGCGCGCACGCCGGCCTCGTCGTGCGCGACCAGGTCCGCGCGATCGACCTGATGCCCACCGTCCTCGATCTGCTCGGCGTCGCGGCGCCGCCGCGTCTGGACGGCCAGAGCGTGGCGCCGCTCATCGCTGGCCGTCCGCGCGCGGAAACGCCGCCCGCCTACGCCGAAAGCTATTACCCGCAGCTGCATTTCGGCTGGAGCGCGCTGTCGTCCATCCGCGTGGCCGAGTGGAAATACGTCCGGGCACCGAAGCCCGAGCTCTACGACCTGCGCCGGGACACGGGTGAAGCGGCAAACGTCGTGGAGCGCCAGGCCAACGTGGCGGGCAGGCTCGCCGCGGACCTCCAGGAAATCGCATCCGGCTTTCGCGCGGAGTCGGCAGCGCCGGCTCGGGTGCCGGACGCAGACACCATCGCGAGGCTGCGCAGCCTGGGCTATGTGGGATTCACCGCGCCCGGACCGGCGACGGGCGGACCGGATCCCAAGGACATGATCTCGAAGCTCGACACGTTCCGGCGGTTGATCACCGGTGCGACCGAGGACCTCAAGCGACGAGAACCGGCAGCGGCGATCGGCAAGCTCAAACAGGCCCTGGCCATCAACGACAGGGCCTACGACGTGCACCTGTCGCTCGGCGACGCGTTCTTCGAGCAGAGGGACTACGAGCGCGCGGTCGGCGAGTACGAGGCGGCCGGGCTGCTGAACCCGGCGAGCGCCGACCCGCTGCTCGCCGCGTCGAAAACGCTGGCGGCGATGGGCAAGGAAGGCGACGCGCGGGCGAGAATCGAACAGGCCGCGAGGATGGAACCGCGGTCGTCTGAGGTGGCGCTCGCGCAGGGCCGGATGGAGGAGCAGGCGGGCCGCCTGTCACAGGCGCTGGAGGCCTACCGGGAGGCGGTTCGACGCAATCCGTCGGACATGCGGGCGCGAGCGCAGGTGGTCAACATGGCGCTGCGCCTCGGCCAGTTCGACCTGGCGTCGACGGAGCTGCGCGTGCTCCTCGCCGCCGGGTTCGATGCCGGCCGCGTGCACTACGCGCTCGGCCGTGTCGCGGAGGGACAGGGCGACCGCGCGACGGCGATCAAGGAGTACCGGCGCGCGCTCCAGATCGATCCATCGCTCGCCGACGCACGGCAGGCGCTGGCGAGGCTCGGTGGCGGCCTGCGGCCGTGATGGCAGGCCAGGCGCTCAGTTCCCGCGCAGGGCCTGGGGCCGCAAGGCTTGGGCGGCTCAAAGCTTGAATTGTCCGTAATACGCCCCCGGCCCGTGCTTGCGCAGGAAGTGCTTCTCGCTGAGCGGGGCCGAAATCGGCTGCACGTCGGGATTGAGCATCACCGTGTGATAGGCCATCCGCGCGATCTCCTCGAGAACGATCGCGACGTGTGCCGCCTCGCCGGCGGATGGTCCCCAGCAGAAGGGCGCGTGCCCGGCCACGAGCACCGCGGGAACCGCACACGGGTCGAGCGCCGCGAAACGACGGACGATCACCTGGCCGGTGTTCCCCTCGTAGTCGGAGTCAATCTCGCCGGGAGTCATCGCCTCCGTCACCGGAACCGCTCCCCGGAAATAGTCCGCGTGCGTCGTGCCGAGGCAGGGGATCTCACGGCACGCCTGGGCCCAGGAGGTCGCAAACGACGAGTGCGTGTGGGCCACGCCGCCGATCGAGGGAAAAGCGCGATAGAGCGCGAGGTGGGTCCGCAGGTCCGAGGAGGGCCGCAGGCGGCCCTCGACCGGTCTCCCGTCCAGGTCGGTGACGACCAGATCTTCCGGGCGGAGGTCGCCGTACGCCACGCCGCTCGGCTTGATTACCACCAGGCCATCGTCGCGCGCCAGGCCGCTGGCGTTGCCGAACGATGCGATGACCAGGCCGCGGCGGACGAGTTCGAGGTTTGCCTCGAGCACCTGCCGTCGGAGTTCGTCGAGCATTGCAGCTCCCGAGCGCCTGAAGGCGGATACATCGTTGTCTTAAGTCTTGCGTCTTAAGTCTTAAGTCTTGAGTCTCATGTCTTGAGTCTTGAGTCTTGAGTCGACCTAAGACTTCAAACCTAAGACCCCCTAAGAGCTAGGACCTTCACGTGTCGTGCCCCTACGAACGGCGGGTCTCCTCTGCGATCGCCCGCAGCGCGGGCAGGACACCGCCAACCCTCGCCGCGGCCGAGGCCTTGCGGCCGAACGAGAAATACAGATCGCGATAGAGCGGGTAGATTCGCTCGTAGACCACGGCGCTGCCGGCGTCCGGCTCGATGACGTCGTAGGCCGGACAGAGCGCGCGCTGCGCGTCCTCGATCGTGCGGAACGAGCCGGCTGCAAGGAACGCGAAGATCGACGACCCGAGGCTGGTGGTCTCGGTGCGGGGAACGAGGATCGGCTTGTTCAACACGTTGGCATACACACGGTTCAGCGCGGGGTTCTTCCTGGGAACGCCGCCCCCGTTGATGATCCGGCGGACGGGCGCGCCGTAGCTCTCCATGCGCTCGAGGATGACGCGCGTGTGAAACGCGGTGCCTTCGATGGCAGCGAACAGCTCGTCCTGCGCGGTGTGCGTGAGGTTCCACCCGAGTGTCACGCCGGCGAGATCCGCGTTCACGAGCACGGTCCGATCGCCGTTGTCCCAGGTGAGCCGCAGCAGCCCCGTCTCGCCCGCCCTGTACTTCTCCAGCCCGTTCGACAGGTCGCCCACGGTGGTACCGGCGCGCCTGGCGATCGCGTCGAAGATGTCGCCGACCGCGGACAGCCCCGCCTCGATGCCGACGTGCTCAGGGTGAACGGAGCCTGGCACGACGCCGCAGACGCCGGGGATCGACTGCGCCTTCTCGCCGAGGCCGATGATGCACGTGGAAGTGCCGATCACGTTCACGACGTCACCCAGGCTGACGCCCGCACCGATCGCGTCCCAGTGGGCGTCGAACGCGCCGACCGGGATCGGAATCCCTTCGCGCAGTCCCAGCCGGTCGGCCCAGGCGTCGCACAGACGCCCGGCCAGCGTGTTCGACGCCGCGTAGCAGCCGGTCAACCGGTCGCGAACCCCCGCGAGCAGCGGATCGACCGACACGAGGAAGTCCTCGGGAGGCAGGCCGCCGAGCGCCGCGTTCCACATCCACTTGTGGCCCATCGCGCAGATGCTGCGCGGCGCCAGCCGCGCGTCGGTGATGCCGCACAGCACCGCCGCCACCAGGTCGCAATGCTCGAAAGCCGTCAGGAAGGCGCCGCGCTTGTCCGGGTTGTGGCGCAGCCAGTGGAGCAGCTTCGAGAAGCCCCACTCCGACGAATAGGCGTCGCCGCACCAGTGAATGGCCTCGAGACCGAAACGGTGCGCCGCTTCGGTGATTTCGGACGCTTCGCGCCACGCCCGGTGATCGCACCACAAGTAGTAGTCGTCGATGGGCACCAAGCCTTCGCCGACGGGCACGACGCTCGATCCCGTGGTGTCTATCGCCAACGCCTCCACCTGGCGCCCATCGATGCCCGCTTCGGCAAGGGCTGCCCGCATTGCCGCCCCGAGCGCCGCCATGTGATCGGCGTGGCGCTGGGTCGCGTGGTGCGGGTCCTGTTTCGTCCTGTGCAGGGGGTACTCGGCGACGCCCGACCCCAGCCGCCCCCGCCGGTCGTCCACGATCGACACCCGCACGCTCAGGGTTCCGAAGTCGACGCCCGCTACGATCGACATGGGTCCTCACTTCGTTCACCGCTGGCCTTCGGCCTTCGGCTTTGGCGGCCCGCGGCGGAGAAAACCTCAAGGCGCATGCAGACAGGTTCAGCGCCCGCACGTGACAAACGGCCGCGGCGGTCCCCTGATCCCCGATCCCTACACGTGTCTGTACATCTCCCAGCCCAGGTACCTCGTCGTCGCCTCGTACACGCTGTCCGCGACGGTCGACAGGTTCGCGGCCACGTGGTGCTCGAAGCCGTTCTCACAGATGAAGCGCAGGAGCCGCTGGAGGCCCGTGATCCGAACGACGCCCGCGCCACCGAACGTGTCGAGCGGGTCATCGGTGAACGTGCCTTCTCCCACATACCCGCGGATTCTGCCCGACCGATCGTCGGTCGAGAAACGCGCGAACGTCATGGGTCCCGATTTGACCCGGCCAACGCAGGTGCCCCAGGTGTTGTCGCGTCCGACGGTGCCCGCGATGATCTCCTGGTAATCCATTCGCATGCTCCCGGCCGCGGGGACGGAGCTTGCCTGCCCCTGCGCAAAGAAATGCTTCGGCAGGTTGCTGCAGTGGAAGCAGACGGCCTTGTCCGGGTCGGCACCGTAGTTGTTGTTCCAGTCGAGCAGCGCGCTCGGCGTGCCCGAGGCGAGGCGCAGCGCGTGCATGGCGATCGCCCCGCAGATGTCCACTTCGCACGCGCTCGACTTGAGCTGATCGCTCAGCATGCTCATGACCGTGCAGGGCACGACGCCGAAGTAGTCCTCGAGCGCCGTCCAGCATTGCACCGCGGTCACCTCGACATCGACCTCGGCCATCCATCCGTCGATCGCGGCGCCGAGCTTGGCCATCTTCGCCAGCGCAGGGACGGGCACGCCGCCTACCGTCACGTACCGGTTGATCGCCTGGAGTTTCGCGGCGACGGCAGGATCTGCGTCCTTCATGCGTTCGACCCGCCCGAGGATCTCGGACAGATCGACCGTTTCGACCGAGATTCCGGACGCCTCGAGCAGCTTCTCGCTGTAGCGAACGGTGTTGAAGGCGGCAGGCCGCGCACCAATCGCGCCGACGCGCAGGCCTTTCAGGCCCCCGACCACGCGGCAGACGCCCAGGAACCACGCCAGATCGCGGTGAAACGCCTCGGCGTCGGGCGCCTCGGTGTGCTCGGACGTCAGCGAGTACTTGATGCCGTACTGCGTGAGGTTGTTGCAGGCCGACATCTTCCCGCAGAAGCTGTCGCGTCGATCCCGGATGGTCATCCGCCCCGCCGTGTCGGGCGTCGCCTGCACGAGTACCGGCACGTCGAGGCCGGACAACCGGAGCGCGTCCACGATACCGCGTTCCTCGCCGAAGTTCGGAAGGGTGACGACGACGCCGGCGATGTCGTCGGCGCGGTCCTTGAACAGCGCCGCGCACGTCTTCGCCTCCTCGCGGGTGCACACGACGCCGAACCTCGTCTGCTCGGGGCTCGGGACGACCACGTCCACACCCGCCGCCTCGAGAACGCGAATCATGTCTTCGCGGCCGCTTTGCGCCAGGTGGTCGGGAAAGAACCCGCGATTGCCGACGATGAGACCGAGGGTGATCGTCGAGTCGGATGGTGTTGGCATGACAGGACCCTCAGATGGATCGAGTTGTATGTCGTATGTGGGGTCACCAGCTTGATCGTGTTGTATGTGTATGTCGGATGTTAGATGTCGTGTATCGACGATCGCAGTTGATCGGCGCGCGCGGCCCCCATATACGACATACCACCTACCACATACGGGTTGCTATCCCCTGAAATACAGGTATGCGCCCAGGATGCACGACAGGACGAATGCTGACGCGACGACCTCGCGCCAGGTCCAGCTGGCCGCCGTGCGGCGTTGCTGGTCCGCGGTCGCCGTGCCGAACACGAGCCCTGTCAGTCGGCCATAATCCGGTTCCGCCGTCGCGTGGCTGACCACGATCATCACCACGGCGGAAACGACGGTGATCAGCACGCTGAAATACTGAAAATAGATGTTGTTCACGATCCAGAGAAACGAGCCCGGCGGGTAGCCGTTCTCGAAGCCCGCCATGCCGAGCGTGACCGGCGTGTCGACGAGCATCCGGAACATGCCGAGGGCGAAGCCCACGATCATCGCCCACAGGCAGCCCTGCGCATTCAGGCGCTTGTTGAAGACGCCGAAGAAGAAGACGACGAAGATCGGCGGTGCGAGATACCCCTGCACGGTCTGCAGGTAGTTGTAGAGGCCGTGCGCTCCCTGGATGACCGGGATCCACGCGAGCGCGACGAGGACCATGACGCCCGTCGCGATGCGGCCGGTGCGCACGATCTGGTGCTGCGACGCGTGAGGCCGCATCTTCGCGTACAGGTCCACGGTGAACAGCGTCGAGCACGCGTTGAACACCCCTGCGAGCGACCCCATGAGCGCCGACAGCAGCCCGGCGACAACGATGCCGCGCAGGCCGGGAGGGAGCAGGTACTGCACCATCATCGGGAACGCCGCCTGCGCCACTTCCCGGACCGGCTGGCCGTTCGCGCCCACCATCGGGGCCAGTCCCGGGATCGTCCCGGACTTCGCCAGCGCGAAGCAGATCATGCCGGGAATGATGAACAGGTAGACGGGAAACAACTTGAGGAACGCCGCGAAGATGCTGCCGCGACGGGCCGTTCCTTCGTCGGGCGCACCGAGCGCCCGCTGCACGATGTACTGGTCCGTGCACCAATACCACAAGCCGATGATCGGCGCACAGAACAGCATCCCGAGCCATGGGAAGTTGCCGTTGAAGTACCACGCCTGCCGCACGACCTCGCCGGCGCCGTTGCGCTCGAGCACCGGCGCCCAGGTGGACTGGACGCCCGCCGGTGTCAGCGGCTTCCACAGGTTGAACATGTCGGAGGGGAGCGCCGCCCGCAGCTCCGCCCAGCCGCCCAGCTGGATCAGGCCGTAGACAGTCAAGGTGGCCGAGCCGACTATCAGCACAATCACCTGGACGGCGTCGTTGTACGCAACCGCGCGCATCCCGCCTGCCATCGTGTAGAGGCCGGTCAGCACTATCACGAGCACCGAGCCAATCCAGAAGCTGTTGATGACATGGCCGCCCAGGTGCAGCTGCAGCTCCGGCAGCAGCGTCGCGAAGACGACGCCGCCGGCGAAGATCCCGACGGCGATCTTGGACACGACGAAGGTGACGAGCGACACCAGCGAGAGGACATAGCGCGAATGTACCGAGAACCGCCGCTCGAGGAACTCGGGCATCGTGAACACCATCGACCGCGCGTAGAACGGCACGAACAGCCAGGCGAGCACAAGGAGGCACCAGGCGTGCAACTCGTAGTGCGCCATCGCGACGCCGTCCGCCGCACCCGAACCGGCCAGGCCGACGATGTGTTCGGAGCCGATGTTCGAGGCGAAGATCGACGCACCGATGATCCACCAGCCCAGGTTGCGGCCGGCCAGGAAGTAGTCGGCAGCCGTATCTTTGCCCTTGCGGACGACCCACCAGGCGACGGCAAGGAGGATGCCGAAATAAGCGGCGATCATCAGCCAGTCAAGCGTCGTCAGCGTCGAGCCGGAAGCAGCAGTGGCAGTGAGCATAGTCGTCCGGTTGTTGGTTGAAGCAGCGCGTGCAGGTCTACGCCCCGGCCCGCCACTGGCGC
>Ga0316628_100002810_pt1 | contig 13117 bp, 11 predicted proteins | sample OWC_Aug_M2_C1_D5_FD_207648 | JGI IMG/M metagenome (GOLD analysis project Ga0316628, IMG submission 207648) | Wetland soil microbial communities from Old Woman Creek delta, Ohio, United States - OWC_Aug_M2_C1_D5_C | ecosystem: Environmental > Terrestrial > Soil > Wetlands | place: USA: Ohio... | reverse complement strand
CCCGGACGCTGGGGCTGCCTCTGGAGAACGTCCGCGTCCGGACGCCCTTCGTCGGCGGCGGTTTCGGGGGGAAGAACGCGGGCGCGCAGATCGTCGAGGCGGCGCGCCTGGCCAAGCTCAGCGGCAAGCCGGTGCAGGTCGCCTGGACGCGCAAGGAGGAGTTCTTCTACGACACCTTCCGGCCCGCCGCCACGTACGACATCCGCTCCGGCCTCGACGCGGCGAACAAGATCGTCCTCTGGGACTACAAGAACTATCAGGCCGGGAGCCGCAGCTCTCAGCCTGTCTACGACATCCCCCATAAGCGCGTGCTGGCCTACGGGGGCGGCTTCGGCGGCGGAGGGGGTGTCCGCGTCCATCCCTTCGGGACCGGCGCCTGGCGCGGGCCCGGCAGCAACACCAACATCTTCGCCACCGAATCCCACATCGACATCATGGCCGAGACGGCCGGCATGGACCCGCTCGCGTTCCGGCTCGCCAACCTGGCCGATGCGCGGATGAAGAAGGTCGTCCAGGCGGCCGCCGACAAGTTCGGCCGGACGTTCGCCAAGGCGCCGACGGGCCGCGGCTACGGCGTCGCCATCACGGACTACCTTGGGACCTATGTCGCCGCGATGGCCGAGGTCGAGGTCGACGGGTCGAGCGGCGAGGTCCGCGTCCTGCGCGTCGTCTGCGCCCAGGACACGGGCGAGGTCGTCAATCCCGAAGGCAGCCGCATGCAGATCGAGGGCTGCATGACCATGGGTCTCGGCTATTGCCTGACCGAGGAGATCAGGTTCACGAACGGCCGCGTCCTCAACGAGAACTACGACAGCTACGAGGTGCCGCGCATGTCGTGGCTGCCGAAGCTCGAGGTCGTCCTCGTCGATAACCCGGACCTGGCCCCCCAGGGGTGCGGCGAGCCGGCCATCACGGTCATGGGCGCGGTCGTGGCCAACGCGATCAACGACGCGATCGGCGCGCGGATGTTCACCCTGCCGATGACCCCGGCCCGGATCAAAGAGGCGCTGGGAAAAAAATAGCTAGCTGCCGTCCCAGCCGGCCAGGCGGGCCCACAACCACCAGGCGGCGTAGGCCTTCATGTTGGCGTTGAGCGGCTGGGAGTGGGCAGAGGAGCAGTCGTACCACTCCCCCGGATGGGCGCTCTGCCAGTCGACGGCCCAGTTGCGGTCCCTGGTGCCGTCGCCGTTGCTGTCGTAGTCGCAGGCGTCATTGACCAGCTTGTCGCCAAAGTAATCGCCGTCGGGATCGTAGCTTTCGATGTCGGCGAAGTCGTAGAGGACCTTGTTGTTGGCGATGCAGTAATCGCGGATCTGTTCGTTCCGGAGGGGGACGTTGCCCGTGAGCGGCGCGCCGTCCGTATGCCCTGTCATGTAAACGAACGTGACATCGGGATAGTCGTCCTCGAGCCCGTCCATCAGTTCGAGGTAATGCTGGATCTCGTCTTCTGTCCCGTCGACCTGACCGCACCAGGACCAGATAAGGACGTTGATCGTCGGATTCTGGTTGAGATAGGTCCGCGTCGCGCTTTCCCAGGCCGTCCGGTCCGGATTACCCAGGTCGTTGGCAATGCCCAGGTTGCCGAAATTGCCATTAAAATCCCTTAAATCCAGCGCCCCGCCGGTGCCCCCCGAATTGAAGGCGTAAAGCGTACCCTTCCAGGTGACAAGGCCTTCCATGCCGGTCGTGAGTTGACTGCCGTGTGAGGTGTGGCCGTAGGCGATGTGGAGATTCTGCTTGGCCTGGTTGATCCAGGTCTCCGGGATGTCGGCGAGTTTTATCGAGTCATGGTTGACAATGGTCGCTTCCATATCGGCGTCATTGTCATCGTCGCTAGTAGCCGAGCATCCCGCGAATAGGCCAAAGATAATCAGGACTCCGGCCAAGACTATTTTTTTAGCCAGGTTCATCTCCTTTTTCTCTTGTCGAAAATTCAGTGGTTCTAAGGCCATAATTATGCCCTGTTCCCTAAGAATGTAGTCGCTCGGAGGGCCCGAAAAGCAGAAAAGACACCTGCATATTGTCCAAAAACAGAACACTTCTGATCGCCGACGGCTTTTTATTTTCCCCACGCTGTGCTATAAGTCGTCATCAGCGAACAATGAAGACCCTTCTCGTCGTCAATCCGGCCGCCGGATACGGCCGCGGCAAGAAAACATTCGAGCGCCTCGAGCCGCGTCTCCGAGCCGAGATGCCCGGCCTCGAGGTCCGGTTCTCCGAGCACCCCGGCCACGCCGTCACGATCGGGCGCGAGGCGGCTGGCGCCGGGTACGACCGCCTCCTCTGTCTTGGAGGCGACGGCACGCCCTTCGAGGTCATCAACGGCCTCTACGCCGAAGGCCGCCCTGGCCGTGTTCCCGAGATCGGCCAGATCCCGGCGGGGACCGGCAATTCCTTCCTCCGCGACTTCGACATCCAGACGCCCGAGCAGGCGCTCGAGGCCATCCTGGCCGGGCGCCGCCGCAAGGTCGACCTGCTCGAGTTCCACTATCAGGAGGCCGGCCGAACCGTCCACCGCTACTCCCTCAACATCATAGGCGTCGGCCTCATCGCCGACATCCTCCGGCTGACCAATGAACGGCTGAAATTCCTGGGCGCCGCCGGCTACAGCCTGGCCGTCCTCATCCGTCTCGCCCGCGGCATGTCCAACCGCATCGTCATCGAAGCCGACGGACGCAGGCGCGAGTTCGCCGACAGCGCCCTCGTCATCTCCAATTCGAAATACACCGGCGGGAAGATGAAGATCGCCCCGCCGGCCGACGCTTCCGACGGCCGGGCCGACCTCGTCCTTTTCAACAGCGTCAACCGCCGCGAGATCGTCGCCATTTTCGGCGGCGTCTTCTCCGGCAAACACATGAGCCACCCCAAGGTCGATACGCTCCAAGCCGCCGCCATTTCCGTCGAAGCCGAACCGCCCCTCCGCCTGATGGCCGACGGCGAGCTCCTCGGAGACACGCCCCTCCGGATCAAGGTCCTGCCTGCGGAGCTCACCTTTCTGGCATGACCGCGCGCCCATGAGGAAGCTCGGCGATCGCCTCCGCTCGTTCCTCATCTGGCTCATCGGGCTTCCCGTCTTCCTCTACGCCTGCGTCCTCGTCTGGCTTGGATCCTTCGTCCTCCGCGGCCGGGGCCTCGAAAACCTGATCAAAGCGGGCTGCCGGATCGTTCTCTTCGTCTGCGGCATCGGGGTCCGCGTCCGGGGCCGCGAGAATCTCGTGCCCGGCCGGCAGTACGTGGTGATGATGAATCACGTCAACTTCTTCGACCCGCTCGTCTTCTACGCGGCCTTCCCGGGCATCGCCCGCGGCGTCGAGGAGGAGAGCCATTTCCGTTGGCCGGTCTACGGCGGGGCGATCCGCCGGATCGGCATGTTCCCCATCAGCCGCAGGAACACGCAGCGGGCGATCGAAAGCCTGCGCCGGGCCGCGGCCTGGATGCGCCTGCGGCCGGACTTCTCCTTCGCCGTCCTGCCGGAAGGGACGCGGACGCGCGACGGCAAGCTCGGGCCGTTCAAGCGCGGCGGCTTCCTCCTGGCCCTCGAAACGGGCCTCGACATCCTGCCGCTCGTCCAGAGCGGGGCCTACAGGATCAGCCGCAAGGGGAGTCTGCTCATCCGGCCGGGGCGGGTCGATATGGCCGTCGAGCCCGCGGTGCCGACGGCGGGCTATACCAAGGAAACGGTCGGGGAGCTCATCGAGCGCGTCCGCGGGGTCTTCCTCGACCGGCTCGGGGAATAGCCCTTCTGACCGACGCGGGCGGGGTCCGCGGCCTCCCCTCCTCCTTCGCCAGGACGTCCATGACCGCGGCCGCGGGGAGCCCGCGTTCGAGCAGCCCGGCCATGACGCGCATGTGACGTTCCGTATGGGCGAAGAAGGCCTTGAGCCCTTCGCAGAGCCAGTTCAATCCCGGTTCGCCGTCGGGCGTCATCAGCACCCTGTTCTTCGGGCATTCGCCGCCGCAGGTGAAAAGAAACCGGCAATCCCGGCAGGCGCGGGGCAGGGCCTCCGCCTTTGCCCGTCCGAAGGCGCGTTGTCTCTCCAGATCGACGAGTTCGGCGAGCGGCTTCTCGGTGATATTGCCCAGCCGGTAGCGCGGCTCGACGAAATGGTCGCAGGCGTAGAGGTCGCCGTTGTGCTCGAGGGCCGGAGCGTCGCCGCACTCCCGCCGCAGGGCGCACAGCGTCGGCTCGCCGTAGACGTAGGCGGCGAGCACGCTGTCGAAAAAGGTGACGAACACCTCGCCGACGTCCCGCCGCGCCCACTCGTCGAATATGGCGATGAGAAAACGGCCGTATTGGGCCGGCTCGACCGACCTCGCCGTCAAGCGCGTCCCGGCTTGCTCTCCCGTGTCATTCTCCCTCTCGACGATGGGGATGAGCTGAATATAGCGCGCCCCGAGCTCGTCGCGGAAAAAACGGTAGACGTCGAGAGGGCTGCGGCTGTTCGCCGCGTTGACCGTGCAGAGGATGTTGAATTCGACCCCGTGCTTCTTCATCAGTCGAGCCGCCCGGACGACCCGGCCGAAGACGGACTTCCCGCCCTTGTCGCGGCGGTACGCGTCGTGGAGCTCGCGCGGGCCGTCGAGGCTGAGGCCGACGAGGAAGTCGTTGGCGCGGAGAAAACGGCACCAGTCCTCGTCGATGAGAAGGCCGTTCGTCTGGAGGGCCTGGGCGACGCGCACGCCCGGCCGCGCGCATGCCTTCCCGACCTCGACGGCCCTCCGGAAAAAATCGAGGCCCATGAGCGTCGGCTCGCCGCCCTGCCAGGTGATGTTGACTTCCGGTCCGCCGTGGGCCTCGATCGACTGCCGGATATAGCGTTCCATGACCGCGTCCGACATGCGGAAGTCCGAACCGGGATAAAGCCGCTCCTTCTTCAGGAAAAAGCAGTAGTCGCAGGCGCAGTTGCACCGCGCCCCCGTCGGCTTGGCCAGGATATGCTTGGGCTGACGCGAAAAATCCATAACGATATTATTATCTATTTTTAGGACCCCTTTTCAGGCCTGAATCTCGTTTCCCACCGGCTAAAACAGGCGTCTCACCTGTCGGCAATCCCGAGAAATGAACGAACGAAAAACACTCCGGGATGTGCGAGTCGTAGACGCCGTGGCGGTTGAGGGCCCAGCCGGGATGCGGCTCGGCCTTGGCCCCGCAGAACTCGAGGAACTCGAAGCGGGAGAAGTCCATCCGCCAGATATCTCCTTCGCGAGGCGGCACGGGGCGGCTTCCGGCCAGCGCTTTCATTCCGCGCCAGGGGAAGGCGACCTCGGCCGTCCAGCCCTTATCCACGTCCGAAGGGTCATTGAGGCTGCCGTCGACGCGCACCGCCGCGCGCAGGCCGGGGAAGTCCCAGTCCATGAACGCCCAGCGCGCCCCGCGCGGGTGCTTGCCGTGACGCAGGCCGTCCTGGAAGCCTCCGATGATATCGACCCGTCGTGTCCGCGGATCGAACTCGGGAACGTCGAAGTGGCCCCCCTTCTTCAGGGCGTCCTGCCAGATGTAAAAGACCTCATAGATCGTGCCCAGGGCGTTCGTCTGGAACTCGTAGTAACAGTCCTCGCCGCCGATGAAGATCTCAACGTCGTTCTCGGTCCAAACAAGCGAGTCGCGTTTCGCCAGCCGCGCCTGGACGTTAGGTTCTTCCACCCAGAAGGCCACGTAGAGGTTCTCGTCGTCCCAGAGCGAGGCCATCTCGGTCCCCAAAAAACCGGGGACACCGGTTACGAGATCAACAAAGCGGCGCGACTTCGGCGCTTCAAGCCAGGCGCACTTATCCAGACGGCCGTCGATCTCGAGCCCGCGCCCGGTCCGGAAACAAGTGTAATGGGCCAGTTCGCTCTCGTCGCATCCGTATTGCTCTTTCATCCCTTCCTCCGCTTGTTTTAGGCCACTATAGCCCGAGCTTTCTCCGGACGTCAAGGCGGCCGTCCGGGGTTGAACTCATGGCCCCGGGGCTCCGTAAGATAAGATATACTGACATCACCATCCAAGGAGGTCCTCATACCATGAGACGAACCTGGGTTTTCCCGGCCGCAGTCCTTCTGATCGCCGCGCTTTTGTACGCCTCGGGGCCGCAGGACAAGAAAGCCGCCGACCGATACGCCGCCTACTGCGGTGAATATCAGTTCGACCTGTCGTCCTACGGCGCCGGTATCCTCACGGCCAAGGTCTATGTCGAGAACGATTCCCTCTACATCTGGGCCGACAAGTCGGAACCCCCGGATGTCGTGAGCCCGGTCGAAAACAGCCCAACGAAGTTCTTCCTGGACGACCCCGACGAGGGACATTGGGACATCGAGTTCCTCAAGGATGACCGGGGAAAATTCACCAAGTGCCGGCTCATCAATGCCGGTCTCGGCATCGACGTCGTCGGCGAAAAGATCAGCGATTAGGCGGCCTGGACCCGCCAGCCACCGGCGCCCCGCGGCTTGATTTCGCCCGGGGGCGGGCTTATCCTAGTCTGTGGAGGCGGAATGAACCGGTTCGCCGCGATCGCAGTTCTCTCTCTAGCGCCCTTCCTCGCCGCTCCGCTTCCGCCTCGCCACTCCTCACAAAACACGGCGGCATCGCCTCCGCTCTCGCTCGACGCCCTTCTCGCAAAAGCGGCCGCCTACTGCCGCCGCCTCGAGGGTTCGGCTTTCGATCTCGCCTGTCGCGAGGAGATCTCCGAGACTGTCGACCCGTCCCTCGACGCCGCCGCTGAATTGCCTCCCTCGAATCCCTATAGGACGACGTATTCCGGACCGACGATCACGATCAGCAAGGTGAAAAAGATCAAACATCGCTTCGTCTACGATTATCAATGCGTCCGGACCGCGCGGGTCCTTCGCGAAATGCGCACCCAGCTCGAGGAGAACGGCAAAAGGAAGGTCGTGTCCAACGCCGGACTCAGGACGCCGGTCGTCGACTTCGCCGGAGCGCTCCTCTCTCCTATCGGGCTTTTCGGAGAGCGTTCCCAGCCCGGCTACGACTTTTCCGTTGCCAGCGAAGCCAAGGCCGGCGATACGGGGGTCCTGGTCATCGACGCCAAGCCCAAGCCCGAGGCCCCGCTCACCCGCTACCTCTACGGCAAGGCCTGGATCGATCCCGCCACGGGCGTCCTCCTCAAGATCGAATGGGGCGAACGCCCGGCCGGCCGGTTCGAGATCTTCGAGACCCGCGGCCGGCTCTACAACCGCGAGCCGCGTCTCGTCTTCAGCTCCGAGTTCGGCGCGGAAAAGAACGGCATCCGCTTCCCCAGCCGCCTGTCGTTCGAGGAATCCTTCCTCAACGACGCGGGCAAGGTATTCGTCCGATCGAGGTCCGTGGCCGTTTATAAGGATTTCAAGCTCCTCTCCGTCGAGGTCGAGCTCCGCGACTGAGCGCCCCGGAGCGGGATGAACTTTATCCCCTCTCCTTTCGTTAATACTCATATCACTGACATCGACGAGGAGGCTTGACAATCATGAAACGGGCAACGGTTCTTCTGGCCGCAACGGCCTTGATCGCCGTCTTTTCGTTCGCTTCCGGGGCGCAGGAACAGGGGAAAAAGGCCGCCGACAAGTACGCCGCGTACTGCGGTACGTATCAATTCGACCTGACGTCCATGGGTGCCGGCGTCATCCCCGTAAAGGTTTACGTCGAGAACGGCGGATTCTATGTCTGGGCCGAGACCTCAGACAGCCCGGACGCGATTAGCCAGGTCGAGAACAGCGAAACGAAATTCTTCTTGGACGATCCCGAAGAGGGGCACTGGGAGTTCGAGTTCCTCAAGGACGAGAAAGGCAAGTTCACAAAATGCCATCTCGTCAATTCGGGCATGGGTGTCGACGTCGTCGGCACCAGGATCGACGGCTAGGCCGAGCCTCCGTTCAGTTCAGCCGTGCTACCCTGGCCTTGAACGGCTCCCCGACCTCTACGGCGACGCCGGGAAGCTCCTTGGCGGCCAGCTTCTTGAAGGCGGCGTATTCTCCATCCTGCCCGTGGATGAGGACGACGGTCCTGGGCTTGACGTCGCGGGCCATCTTCAGGGCGTCGGCCGGGGACGCCGTGGGCGACGGCGAGCCCGCGGGCAGGAAGGCGAGCCGGGACGGGTAGTCGGCGGCCGGGACATAGGCCGAATCCCCGCCGTGGAATATGGACACCGAGCCCAGACGGATGTAGTAGAGCGTGATCGGCCCGACGTGCCGGCCGGTGATGCCGCGGATCTCGGCCGGGCCCACCTTGAGATTTTTGCCGGGCGTCGCGACGATGAGCTTGTCCGCGGGGATCGAACCCGAGGCCCTGATCATTTTGGCCACCTCCCGGTCGGCGACTACCGTTGTTCCCGTCTTCTGGACGAGGTTCCGGGCGGTGGCGGCGTCATAATGGTCGCCATGGACATGGGTGTAGAGCAGGGCGTCGATCTTATGCTTGGCCAGAGCGGCGATGTCGTCGTCGAACAGGACGTCGGCCGGGTCGATGATGACGGTCCCCGTTGACGTCCGGACAATGACGCCCGAATAAAGCAGGCACATGTAGGCCACCTCGCCCTCCGCGAGCGGCGCGGCGAAAAGCTTCTCGTATTCCGTTTCCGACCGGGCATAGGAAGCCGAAACGAGGGTCAAGGTCGCAATGGCCCATCCCACGGCGAACAGTCTTTTGGGTTTCATCACACGCTCCTTTTCCTCGATTATATCCCGTCCGAGGTTTGTTGTCACCCGACCGTGGAGAGGAGTTCCGCGGCGTATTGAGTTATGTATCCCCGATACTTATAATCGGGGCGTGAACAGGACCCGGCGCCGTTCGCCGGAAGGAGGTCCCGCATGACACGCTCCGCCCGTCGCCTCTCGGCGATCCTGCCGGTCGCCGCCGTCCTCGCGATCGTCCCCGCGCTCGTCGCCGCGGGCCAATCCGCTTCCGATCCAAGGGCCACCGCGAACCCGCCCCTGCCGCCCCGCTCGCTTACAGCCCATCTCATCGGACACGCCCACATCGACCTGAGTTGGCTCTGGCGCTGGGAGGAGACCGTGGCCGACATCGCCAGGTTCACGTTCAAGGGCACCCTGGCCCAGATGGACAAGCTCCCCGGCCTGACCTTCGCCCAGAGCCAGGCGGCGATCTACGAGGCGGTCGAGAAAGACGACCCCGGCCTCTTCCAGCGCATCGCCGACAAGGTCAAGGAAGGGACCTGGGTCCCTGTCGGCGGGATGTGGGTCGAGCCCGACGTCAACATGCCGGACGGCGAGTCTCTCGCCCGCCAGCTCCTCTTCGGCAAGCGCTACTTCCTGGAGAAGTTCGGTTTCGACGTCAAGGTCGGCTGGAACCCGGATTCCTTCGGGCACAACTGGCAGCTGCCGCAGATCCTGCGCCGGGCCGGCATCGACTCCTACGTCTTCGGGCGCTGCGCGCCCGCCCCCGACCCGACGCACTTTTTCTGGTGGGAAGGCATGGACGGTTCGCGCGTGCTCGGCTATGTCCCCCCCGGCTGGTATAACGTCGGTCTTCGGGACGGCACCCGGAAGATCCTGGAGGACGCGCGCAAGAACACCAACGTCAAGGATTTCATGCTCCTCTACGGCGCCGGGGACCACGGCGGCGGGCCGCGCGACGCGGACGTCGCCGCCATCAAGAAGTCCCGGAACGACCCGAACGAGCCCCGGCTCGTCTTCGACGTCCCCGAAGCCTACTTTAAAAGGATCGCCGTGAAGGCCGCCGGCTTTCCCGTCGTCAAGCGCGAGCTCAATTTCACCTTTCCGGCCTGCTATACGACCCAGGCGGAGACAAAGAAGAACAATCGTCGGCTGGAGAGCCTTCTCCTCGCCGCCGAGAAATTCTCGGCCATCGCCGTGGCCTCCGGATACAGGGATTACTATCCGGAGCGCGACCTCGACGAGGCCTGGAAGATCGTCCTCCGCAACCAGTTCCACGACATCCTCGACGGCTCAAGCATCGGGCCGGTCTACGACGAGGTCGCCGGGTTCTACGCCCAGGCGCGGGCGCGCGGCGAACGGGCCCTCGACTTCTCGCTCGAAACCATTTCCAACATGGTCGACACGCGGGGCGAGGGCATCCCCGTCCTTGTCTACAATCCTCTCTTCTGGGAGCGGACGGAACCGGCCTTCGCCAACGTCGTCGTCCCTCCCGGCGCGAGAACGGCGCGGGCCTGGGACGGCGGCGTCCGCATGACCGATGACGAAGGCGGGGACGTCCTCGTCCAGGTCCTCGAGAAGCGGACCGAGGGCGGTGCCGCGCATTTCCGTGTCGTTTTCATCGCCGAGGCCGTGCCGTCCCTCGGCTATAAGCTCTATCGCGTCATCCCGTCGAAGGAGGCCGGGGCGGGAGGGAGCGCTCTGCGGGCCACGGCCCGGACGCTCGAGAACGAATTCCTAAAGGTCCGGCTCGATCCCCGGACCGGCTGGATCGAGAGTTTCTACGACAAGGCGGCGAAGCGCGAGGTCTTCTCCGGCGCCGGGAACGTGCTGGAAGCCGTCGCGGACGAGCCCGAGTCGATGTCGGCCTGGGAGCTCGGCCTCAAGGACACGGCCGGACGGGCCGGCGAGGGCGGAGCCGCCTTTGAGCTGGTCGAGCGCGGCCCCGTGCGCGTCGTCCTCCGCGTCAAGACCCGTTTTCGCGATTCGACCTTCGAGCAGGACTTGACGCTCTACCGGGGCATTCCGCGTCTCGACTGCGGCCTGCGTCTCGACTGGCGCGAGCGGAACATCATGATCAAGGCGGCTTTCCCGCTCGATCTCAGGGCGCCCGCCGCCCGCTTTGAGATCCCCTACGGCTCGATCGCCCGGCCGGCCGACGGAACGGAGGTCCCGGCCCTGCGCTGGATCGACGTCTCGGACCCATCGGGCGAATACGGCGTGAGCCTCCTCAACGACTCGAAATACGGCTTCGATGTCAAGGGCAACGTCATGCGGCTGTCCATCGTCCACGGCGCGACCTCCCCCGATCCCGAGGCCGATCGCGGCCAGCACGAACTCCTATACTCGCTCCTCCCCCACCGCGGCGGCTGGAAGGCGGCCGAGGTCACGCGGCGCGGCTTTGAGCTGAACAACCCGCTCATCACGCGCGTACCGATGGTCCACGCGGGCACGCTGCCCAAGGTCCACTCCTTCGTCAGGGTCGGCCCGGCGAACGTCGTCCTTTCGGCCCTGAAAAAAGAGATGGGCTACGCCGAGCGCGGCCTGGTCCTCCGCCTCTACGAGATCCACGGCGAGAGAACCGAGGCCAAGGTCGAATTCCCGTGGCCGGTCGACGCCGAGGAGACCGACCTCATCGAGCGTCCGTCCGGAAAGCCGCTGGGCTCGGGCACGGCCGTCATCGTGTCCCTGGCCCCCTACGAGATCAAAACGATCCGCGTCGTGCGCCAATAGAAAGCAGAATCAGTCGAGGAGGGTTTTCATGAAATCATCGTCTCGTCCGCGTGTTTCTCGCGGTTGTCTCCTGACCGTGTCTCTCATCCTCTGCCTGACCACATCCGCCTTGGCCCAAACGCCGCGATCTCGGATGCAGGAGAGGCGCGATCCCGCCCTCGTCCAGGGCGGCCAGCCAGCGCAGGCCCCCAAAGAATACCCCCAGCTCCCCGAGGAGAACGTCTCGGTGACGAACCACGTCATCACTCTCGCCGGCAAACCCTTGCCCTACACGGCCGTCGCCGGGACGCTCCTTCTCAAGGCCGACGACGGCCGCCCGCGGGCCAACGTCTATTTCACGGCCTACTTCCGCGACGACGTCAAGGACAAGGTCCAGCGCCCCATCGCCTTCGTCTACAACGGCGGCCCCGGGTCCGCGTCGGTCTGGCTGCACATGGGCGCATTCGGGCCGCGCAAGGTGCTTCTCGCCGAAGACGGCAACGCCCTGGCCGGCCCTCCAGGCCGTCTCGTCGACAACGAGTTCACGCTCCTCGACGCGACCGACCTCTGCTTCATCGACCCCGTCGGCACCGGCTACAGCCGGCCCGTCCCGGGCGAGGACGCCGCCCAATTCTACGGCTATGTCGAGGACGTCGCCGCGGTGGGCGATTTCATCCGCCTTTTCACGACCCGCTACGAGCGCTGGGCCTCGCCGAAGTTCCTCATCGGCGAGAGCTACGGCACGCCCCGCTCGGCCGGGCTGGCCGGATACCTCCAGGGCGGTTCGGTCGGCCTATACCTCAACGGCATCGTCCTCATCTCGGCCATCCTCAACTTCCAGACGGCCCGCTTCGCTCCGATGAACGACGCGGCCTACATGCTCTTCCTGCCCACCTACACCGCCGACGCCTGGTACCACAAGAAGCTCTCCGCCGACCTCCAGGCCAAGGACCTGGCCGCGGTCGTCCAAGAGTCGCGCGCCTTCGCCCTGGGGGAGTATGCCCTGGCCCTGCTCAAGGGGAACACGCTCGATCCGGCCGCGAGGGAGGCGATCGTTCGCAGGATCGCCCGTCTGACCGGTCTCTCCCCCGAGTTCGTCGGGAACGCCAACCTGCGGATCTCTCTGGGCCGGTTCACCAAGGAGCTTCTCCGCGCTGAGCGCCGCACCATCGGACGGCTCGACGGCCGGTTCAAGGGCTTCGACCTCGACGCCGCCGGCGAGATGAACGAGTTCGACCCGTCGAACGCGGTCATCAGCGGGCCCTTCCCGGCCGCGCTCAACAGCTACGTCCGGACCGAGCTCAAGTATAAGAACGACACGCCCTACGCCGTCTCCGGCAACGTCCGGCCCTGGAGCTTCGACAACGTCCAGAACCAGTACCTCAACACGGCCGAGACCCTGCGGGGGGCCATGGCCGCCAACCAGCACCTCAAGGTCTTCGTGGCCAACGGATATTACGACGGCGCGACGCCCTTCTTCGCCACCGAATACACCTTCTTCCAGACGGACCTCGCCGGCGACCTCAAGGGCCGGGTGAAGATGGGCTATTACGAGGCCGGCCACATGATGTATATCCACAGGCCGTCCCACGCCAAGCTCAAGGCCGACCTGGCCGAGTTCATCCGGGACGCATCGGGAGTGAAATGATCAGCGGCGGGTCAGGATCTGGTCGAGGCGGTAGCCCGCGGCGAGATAGAACCGCAGATCGAAGGCGTTGTCTTCGAGGTCGATCGGCGTCGTTCCGGTGAGACGGAAGAACCTCTGCTCGATCTCGCGCGCCCGTCCCCGCGGCCGGGG
>Ga0316628_100002809_pt1 | contig 13120 bp, 11 predicted proteins | sample OWC_Aug_M2_C1_D5_FD_207648 | JGI IMG/M metagenome (GOLD analysis project Ga0316628, IMG submission 207648) | Wetland soil microbial communities from Old Woman Creek delta, Ohio, United States - OWC_Aug_M2_C1_D5_C | ecosystem: Environmental > Terrestrial > Soil > Wetlands | place: USA: Ohio... | reverse complement strand
CAGGGGGACGGCGCGCGCCACGAACGGGTTGGAAGTATCCACGGTGGGTACGCGCTGGAAATTCACATGGGTGCGCGAGAATTGTGGCGTGATGTAGTGCACGTAATCGTACATGCGCCGCAGAATGGTCTGCGTCACGGCTTCAATCGAATAGCCGCGCACCTGCATGTCGCGTTGGATCTTCTGGATCCACTCCAGATTGACCGTCGGCGTGACGCCGATCAGCAGATCCACATATCCGGCCACGTCGACTTTGTCCGTCACGATGCCGCCATGCAGGCCTTCATAGAACAGCAGATCGGTGTTCTCCGGCAGCTTCTCCCACGCGGTGAAGGTGCCGGCCTTCTGACCATAACGCGCCGCGCGTTCCTCATTATGCAGGTACAACCGGGCCTTGCCGCCGCCACTCTTGCTGTATTCGCCGAACAAGGCCTCCAGTTCTTCGAACAGGTTTGCTTCCGGTCCGAAATGGCTGATCGCCTGGCCGCCCATCTGCTCGTAGGCTTCGATCAGCCTGCGCATTTCGTCTCGGTCATAGCGATGGAAGCTGTCGCCCTCGATCAGCGCTGCCTCGATGTGTTCGAGACGGAAAACGGTTTCAAAGGTCTTGCGCACTGCCGTGGTCCCGGCACCGGAGGAGCCGGTTACGGCGATGATGGGATGTTTGCGCGACATGTGATGCCGGGTGGATGGGGGCGGTATTGGCGGATCAGCGCTGCCCGGCGATGGTACAACGAAAAACGCTTTCGGCGACATAGCGCCGAAAGCGTGAACGGCGCGGGCTATCGCAGCGAAGCGATCGGTTCGAGCTGGGGGTGGCTCTGCTTCAGAAGAGCACCCAGGGCATTGGCTTCCTGCTCGGTGGAAAAACCGGCAAGGCGCAGGCGATAAAGCTGCCCGCCGTCGGCTGGCTTAGGCTGGATGCGTACCGGATAACCGTCGCGACGCAAGCTGTCATACATCGACAATGCCTCGAGCTGCTGCTGGTAGCTGCCGAGATAGAGTTTCCAGCGTCCGCCTTTGCGTATGACGCCGCCGCCTTCGGCAAGCTCCGTCTCCGCCGCCCAGGCTTTCAGTTGATCCATCGGTACTGTTGCCACAGTCGCGGTCCCCGATTTCGGCGCCTGAAGATAAGTCAGCGGATCTTTCATCTGCACAGGCTGGTCGCCCGCTCGGGTCACGGTGATCTTGCCTTCGATCAGCACGACGACTTCCTTCTCGCCGAGGTTCTTGCCCCAGATGTCGGTTCCGCGGATGCCGGCGGTAATCGTCGGGAACTGCACGGTGATATCGCGGCTGCCGCGAAGTTTCACGGCCGCCTCCGTGGTGAAGCGGAATGCGCCTTCGAGCACTTTCAGCGTTGCCGCGATAAAACCTTCCTTGCGCCTTTGCACGAGGTCGGACAGCAGCAACCTGCCGTTTTCGCCGAGCTTGACCACGCTGCCGTCGCCCAGACGCAGGAGCAGGCGCGCGCTGCCGCCGGTCGAGACTTCATCATCGCTTTTCAGCTCGATCCCGAGGCCAAGCGGCTGGCGTTTGCCCTCACGGGTCACCCAGGCCGGCAGCTGGATGCCTTCTACCACGGCATCGGGCGCGGCCTGCGCAAGATCGGCCGCGAGAAGTAAAAGGACAAAGAGTCCCGCGCGCAACAACATGGTGTATCTCCTTTAATTGATATCTGGCGGCGAAGATACGTCCGCAAGCGCCGAACGGATGCACCGGCGCGACGGTATAATTGATTACTTTACAACGCTTTGTCGGATTCCCCATGCAACCGCAATATCAACCCGCCGAAATCGAGCAGCAGATACAAAAAGAGTGGGCGGACAGGAAATCCTTTCGCGCGATCGACGCGTCCAACAAGCCGAAGTACTACTGCCTGTCGATGTTCCCCTATCCGTCGGGTAAGTTGCACATGGGCCATGTGCGCAACTACACAATCGGTGATGTGCTGTCGCGCTATCACCGCATGCGCGGCTTCAATGTCCTGCAGCCGATGGGATGGGACGCTTTCGGCCTGCCTGCAGAGAACGCGGCGATGGCCAACAACGTGCCGCCGGCGAAATGGACCTATGACAACATCGCCTACATGAAGAAGCAGCTCAAGTCCCTGGGCTTCGCCATCGACTGGGAGCGCGAACTGGCGACTTGCACGCCGCAATACTATCGCTGGAACCAGTGGCTGTTCCTGCGCATGCTGGAAAAGGGCGTCGCCTACAAGAAGACCGGAACCGTGAACTGGGATCCGGTGGACCAGACGGTGCTTGCCAACGAACAGGTGATCGACGGCCGGGGATGGCGCACCGGCGCGCTCGTGGAAAAGCGCGAGATCCCGATGTACTACCTCGCGATCACGAAATACTCCGAGGAACTGCTGTCTGCGCTGGATGCGCTGCCCGGCTGGCCCGAGCGCGTGAAGACCATGCAGGCGAACTGGATCGGCAAGAGTTTCGGCGTGCGCCTGGCCTTTCCGTACGAGTTGAACGGCAAGCCGGGCAGGCTCTGGGTTTTCACGACCCGTGCCGATACGATAATGGGTGTCACCTTTTGCGCGGTCGCGGCCGAACATCCCCTTGCCACTGAGGCGGCGAAGCGCGATCCGAAGCTGGCTGCGTTCGTCGACGAATGCAAGCACGGCAGCGTCATGGAAGCGGACCTTGCGACGATGGAAAAGAAGGGCATGCCCACCGGCCTGTTCGTCGACCATCCGCTGACCGGCAGGAAGATCGAAGTCTGGATCGGCAACTACGTGCTGATGAGCTACGGCGAAGGCGCGGTCATGGGCGTACCCGGCCATGACGAGCGCGATTTTGCGTTCGCCAGGAAATACGGACTGCCGATCGAGCAGGTCATCGACGTCGAGGGTAAACCATATTCGCTCGACGCCTGGCAATCGTGGTACGCCGACCATGGCGTTTGCGTGCATTCCGGCAAATACGACGGGCTGGATTTCGCGCGGTCCGTGGACGCCATTGCTGCGGATCTCGTGGCGAAAGGTCTCGGCGACAAGCAGGTAACCTGGCGGCTGCGCGACTGGGGCGTGTCGCGCCAGCGCTACTGGGGCTGCCCCATTCCGATCGTGCATTGCGCAGCGTGCGGCGACGTGCCGGTACCGGAAGACCAGCTCCCGGTCGTGCTGCCCGAGGATTGCGTGCCGGACGGCAGCGGCAATCCGCTGAACAAGCGCGCGGACTTCCTGAATACCCCTTGCCCGAAGTGCGGCAAACCGGCAAAACGCGAGACCGATACCATGGACACGTTTGTCGATTCATCCTGGTATTTCCTGCGCTACGCCTGCGCCGACCAGGACAAGAAAATGGTCGACGAGCGCGTGAACTACTGGTTGCCGGTCGATCAGTATATCGGCGGCATCGAGCATGCCATCCTGCACCTGCTTTACTCGCGCTTCTGGACCAAGGTCATGCGCGACTTCGGGCTGGTGAAACTCGACGAACCGTTCACGCGCCTGTTGACGCAGGGCATGGTGCTGAACGAGATCTTCTCCCGCAAGTCGGACGGCGCCCGCGTGCAGTATTTCAATCCGGCCGACGTCGAACTCGAATTCGACGCGCAGGGCAAGCGCGTCGGCGCGAAACTGAAGTCCGATGGCAAGCCGGTGGAATCCGGCGGCATCCGCACCATGTCGAAGTCGAAGAACAACGGCGTGGATCCGCAGGCTCTGATCGACCAGTACGGCGCGGATACCGCGCGCTTCTTCATGATGTTCGCGAGTCCGCCAGAAGATACGCTCGCCTGGAACGACGATGGAGTCGAAGGCGCTTACCGCTTTCTGCGACGGCTTTGGAAATTCGCGCACGATCATCAGGCGACAATCTCCGCTGCCGCCGCCAGGGCCACGCCTGCAACGACTCCAGCCGCGCAAAAAGCCGCGCGGCGCGAATTGCACCTGCTGCAGCAGCAGGCGAATTTCGATTACGATCGCAAACAGTTCAACACGGTGGCCTCGGCCGCGATGAAGATCCTGAATCTGCTGGAGGACAACGCCGGACCCGGGCAGGACGCCCTGCTGTCCGAAGGCATGAGCATTCTTCTCAGGTTGCTGTCGCCCATTGCGCCGCATATCACGCAGACGCTGTGGCGCGAGTTTGGCTTCGGTTCCGACATCCTGGACGCCGCCTGGCCGGCGGTAGACGAATCGGCGCTGGTGCAGGACGAGGTCGAAATGGTGTTGCAGGTCAACGGCAAGCACCGCGGCTCGATCCTGGTCGCGCGTACCGCGGATCGGGCCGGCATCGAGCGCCTGGCACTCGATAATCTCAATGCGCGCAAACACATCGCCGGCCAGACGGTCAAAAAGGTGATCGTAGTGCCGGGGCGGCTGGTCAACATTGTTGTCTGAAGAAAAGACAGGGCCGCATCCGCAAGGGATACTGCAAACAGAGGTACGAGGGCCGCGGTTCGAGTGAAAAGCACACCCGGTAGTCGGGACCTGATTTGGACTGATTTGTATTCGCTGGAGGATTCTGGATATGCGAGCCAGCTTGAAGGGCGTCTGTTGGTGCTTCGTACGTTGGCCAGCGGCCCTGGCCGTTGCGGTCATTTTTGCAACGACCCTTTCGTCCTGCGGTTTCCACTTGCGCGGCCAGGCCGCGATTCCTTATAAATCGCTGTTCGTCGAGACGACCGGCTATTCGAAATTTGCCAATGACCTGGAGCGGGCCATCCGCTCCGGCAGCAAGACCAAGATCGCGGAAAAACGCGACGACGCCGAAGCAGTGCTCAAGATCCTCGGCGAATCTCAGGAGAATTACATTCTTGCGCTGTCCATCGGCGGCAGGGTGCTTGAATTCGAATTGCGTTACAAGGTCAATTACCGATTGACCGATCTGGCCGGCAAGGATCTGGTGCCACCGGGGGAGATCTTCCTGCGCAGGGATATGACATACGACGATAACCAGGTACTTGCCAAGGAGTCGGAGATAGAACTCCTGTACCGCGACATGAAGGCAGACGCCGTGCAGCAGATGCTGCGACGGCTGTCGGTATCCAAACACGTCGCGTGATGCGCGCGGCGCGGAGGATATAATCCGCGCAACGATAATCCGGATTTCCCAATGCCACCCGAAGGTTCAATCGGCGTCGTCAGCCCGAGGCTCGCCCGTTTCGAAGACCCGATCGCGCTCAAGAGCGGCGCCCGGCTTGACGCCTACGATCTGGCCTTTGAAACCTACGGTACGCTCAATGCCATGCGCAGCAACGCAGTGCTTGTTTGCCACGCGCTCAATGCTTCGCACCACGTCGCTGGAGTCTATGCCGATGATCCTGCCAACGTCGGCTGGTGGGATAACCTGATCGGACCGGGTAAGCCGGTCGACACCGATCGCTTCTTCGTGGTCGGCGTCAACAACATCGGGGGTTGCCACGGCTCGACCGGACCCGCCAGCATCAACCCGTCGACCGGCAGGCCGTGGGGAGCCGATTTTCCGGTGGTCACCGTCGAGGACTGGGTGGAAGCCCAGTCGCGGCTCGCGACGCGGCTCGGCATCGATCGCTTTGCCGCCATCATGGGCGGCAGCCTCGGCGCAATGCAGGCCTTGCAGTGGGCGATCAGCCAGCCGTCACGCGTGGCGCATTCGATCGTGATCGCCGCCGCACCGAAGTTGTCTGCGCAGAACATTGCGTTCAACGAAGTGGCGCGGCAGGCGATCACAACCGACCCCGATTTCCATGGCGGCAATTATTACTCGCAGGGAGTCGTGCCCAAGCGCGGGCTGCGCATCGCCCGTATGATCGGCCACATCACTTATCTTTCCGACGACGCGATGGCCGAGAAATTCGGCCGCGAGCGGCGCGAGGACGGATTGAAGTTCAATTTCGACGTCGAATTCCAGATCGAATCCTATCTGCGTTATCAGGCGGACAAGTTCGCGGAGCGTTTCGACGCCAACACGTATCTGCGCATCACCAAGGCGCTCGACTATTTCGATCCGGCCGCGGCGAGCAACGGCGATCTGTCGGCCGCGCTCGAGCCTGCGACGGCGAAATTCCTGGTGGTGTCGTTCACCTCCGACTGGCGATTTTCGCCGGCACGTTCGCGCGAGATCGTCAAGGCGCTGTTGGACAACCGGCTGAGCGTGAGTTACGCGGAAATCGATGCGCCGCACGGCCACGATGCCTTCCTGATGGACGACCCGCGCTATCACAACCTGATCCGCGCCTACTTCGACAACATTGCCCGCGAGGTATCCGCCCGATGATGCCGTCCGACGCGCCCGCATCATTGTCGGCCCGCCCCGATTTCGTCGCCATCGCGAAATGGATCAAGCCGAATGCGAAGGTGCTCGATCTGGGCTGCGGCGACGGCTCGCTGCTGCGCCACCTGCGCGAGGCGCGCGGCGTAACGGGTTACGGCATGGAAATCGACGATGCCAGGGTGCTCGCCTGCGTCAGGAGCGGCGTGAACGTATTGCAGAACGACCTGGAGTCCGGACTCTCGGGATTCGAGGATGGCTCCTTCGATTATGTGATCCTGTCGCAGACTCTGCAGGCCATCCGCCATACCGAACGCATTGTCAGCGAGATGCTGCGGGTGGGACGCGAAGGCATCGTCACGTTTCCGAATTTCGGCTACTGGCGTCCCCGGCTGCAAGTCCTTTGCGGAAACATGCCGGTTTCCAAGGCCCTGCCCTACGAATGGTATGACACACCCAACATCCATCTGTTCACGATCGACGATTTCGAAAATTTCTGCGTCCGGCACGGCATCCGCATCCTGGAAAAAAACGTGATGGTCGACGGTCGCCCGGTCACCTGGATGCCAAACGTGCGCGGCTCGCTGGCGGTCTACCGATTCGATCGGGCGGCCGTGCGCAACTAATTGAGCGGCGTGACACAACCTTCCATGGTTTCGGCGCTGTTCACGCGCCGCATGCTGATCTGCGTATTCACCGGCTTCAGCTCGGGATTGCCCCTTTACCTGCTGCTCAATCTGCTGCCGGCCTGGCTGCGCACAGAAGGCATCAACCTGAAGGTCATCGGCGCATTTGCGCTGATCCAGTTTCCCTATACCTGGAAATTCCTCTGGTCGCCGTTCCTGGATCGTTATGTGCTGCCGCTGCTCGGCCGGCGCCGCGGCTGGATGCTGCTGACGCAAATTGCGCTGATGGCGACCATCGCCTGGATGGGTACGCTGTCCCCGCGCGACGAACTCTCATGGGTAATTTATGCCGCGACAGCGGTCGCATTCCTGAGTGCGACGCAGGACATCGCCATCGACGCCTACCGCCGGGAGCTGCTATCGAACGCCGAGCTGGGCCTGGGCAACGCAGTGCACGTCAACGCCTATCGGATCGCCGGGCTGGTTCCGGGGTCGCTGTCGTTGATACTGGCAGATCGCCTGCCGTGGGAATCGGTTTTCGCCGTAACCGCCCTGTTCATGCTTCCCGGCATGGTGATGACGCTGATGGTCGCCGAGCCCGTTATCACGGGTACACGCCCGAAAACACTGCGCGATGCCGTGGTCGAACCTTTTCGCGAATTCATCGGCCGGTCCGGCGTGCGCAGCGCGTTGCTGGTGCTCGGCTTCATCTTTCTCTACAAGCTCGGCGACAGCATGTGCACCGCGCTGGCCACGCCCTTCTATCTCGACATGGGTTTTTCCAAATCCGACATCGGCCTGATCGCAAAAAACGCCGGCCTGTGGCCCAGCGTGATCGGCGGACTGCTGGGCGGCTTGTGGATGCTGAAGCTGGGGATCAATCGCGGGCTATGGCTGTTCGGCGTGGTCCAGGTCGTGTCGATCCTCGGGTTCGCCTGGCTGTCGCGCATCGGTCCGTTTACGCAAATCGGCGCATCAGAGCGGGCCGCACTTGCGCTCGTGATCGGGTTCGAAGCCCTCGGCGTCGGTCTGGGTGCTGCGGCGTTTGTGGCCTACATAGCACGAGCCACACATCCAGCCTATACCGCCACCCAGTTTGCGCTGTTCACCAGCCTGGCGGCCGTGCCGCGAACCTTCCTCAATGCGACGACCGGATGGCTGGTCGAACAACTCGGCTGGTTCGCGTTCTTCATGCTATGCGTGGTATTGGCGCTGCCGGGCATGCTTCTGCTGTTCAAGGTAGCGCCGTGGAACGAAAGCGACCCGGTTCCGGCAGAGCCGGCTGGTAATGCTGGCCAGCCCTGAGCGTTCAGAGCTCGTAGTCGTAGTCGATGCTCAGCGGAGCATGATCGGAGAAGCGATCGGTTTTGTAGATTGCCGCAGCGGTAGCCTTGGCGGCAATGCCCGGCGTTGCCATCTGGTAGTCGATGCGCCAGCCCACGTTCTTCGCCCAGGCCTGGCCCCGATTCGACCACCAGGTGTATTGCTCGGCGCGCTGGTCGAGCTTGCGGAAGACGTCGACGTAGCCGAGATGATCGATCACCCCCGAAAACCACTGGCGTTCCTCGGGCAGGAAGCCGGAATTCTTCTGGTTCGAGCGCCAGTTCTTCAGGTCGATTTCCTTGTGAGCGACGTTCCAGTCGCCGCAGATGATGATTTCGCGGCCCCCGTTGCCGAGCTTGTGCAGCGGATCGATGCTGCGCTCCATGAAGCTGAACTTGATCGCCAGCCGTTCCGGAGAACTCGAGCCGGAAGGGACATAGAGCGATACGACGCTCAGGTTGCCGAAGCGGACTTCGAGATAGCGTCCCTCCGCGTCGATGTCCGGGATGCCGAGGCCTGTGATCACGCTATCGGGCTTTTTCCTGCAATAGATGCCCACGCCGCTGTAGCCGGGCCGGTCGGCGCAATGAAAGTAGCCGTGGAATCCGCCGGGATTGCGCATTGCGTCGGTCAGGTCCTTGTCCTGCGCCTTGAGCTCCTGCACGCAGACGACATCCGCGCTCTGCTTTGTGAGCCAATCGAGGAAGCCTTTATTGACGGCGGAACGTATGCCGTTTAGATTGAGTGTGACGATGCGCACGATAATTCAATGAGTGATTTCAGGCAGGAGTTCATCGAGTTCGCCGTGGCCCGCGGCGTTCTGTGTTTCGGCGAGTTCAAAACCAAGGCCGGGCGCCTGTCGCCGTACTTCTTCAACGCCGGTCTGTTCAACGACGGCGATACGTTGCGGCAGCTCGGGCAATTCTACGCGAAAGCCCTTCTGGCGGCGGATCCCGGCTTCGATCTGTTGTTCGGACCGGCGTACAAAGGCATCCCCCTGGTGGCGGCGACTTCGATAGCGCTTGCCGAATTGGGGCGAAATCTGCCTTTCTGCTTCAATCGCAAGGAAGTCAAGGATCACGGCGAAGGCGGAATGACGGTTGGCGCGCCGCTCGCCGGCCGGGTCCTGATTGTTGATGATGTCATCTCGGCTGGAACCTCGGTGCGCGAATCGGTGGATATCATCCGCGCCGGCGGAGCCCGGCCTGCCGGGGTATTGATTGCCCTGGACCGCATGGAACGTGGTCTCGGCGCCCTCTCCGCCGCCCAGGAAGTCCGCAGCCAGTTCGGTATCCCGGTCATCAGCATTGCCACTTTGGACGACGTGGCGACGTTCTTGCACGCGAGCGGGAATATGGCACAGCAGTTGCAATCGGTTGTGCGATACCGCAATGAGTATGGAGTGAACACATGAAGCCAATAACCGTTCTTGCCTGTCTGCTCGCAGCCCTCTGCGCTCTGCCGGTGCAGGCACAGGACAAGGGTGCCCGCATGTACAAGTGCGTCGATGCGGCCGGAAAGGTGTACTACTCCGACAAGTTGAATCCCGACTGCGCCCAGGGAACGGAATTTAACCGCCAGGGCGTGATCATGAAGAAGAAGGAGGTTGCCAAGCCCGCGCAACCGTCGAAGGCCGACCCGGTGGAGGCAACACCAAAAAATCCGAAGGACCAGGAGCGGCGGGATCGCGCCTTGGTGGCGACCTATACCAACGAGGAGGAAATTGACGCGGCCCGGGACCGGAGCCTGGCGATTCCGGCGCAAGGGACGAAGACCATCGAATCGAAGCTGGAGAAGGCCAACGGGCAATTGACCGAACTGAAAAAACAGGCCGATGCGCTGGCCGCGCAGAAAAAACCGCTGCCCGCCCATTTGCTGGAAGATGTCAGTTCGAGTCAAAAGGAAATTGCCGCACTGGAAGCCGATCTCGCGCAGCGCAAGGCCCAGTCGAATGCGATTCGCGCCAAGTTTGAAGCCGACAAACAGCGCTTTCGCGAACTGAAGGGCACCGGCCAGTCCAGCAAGTAGCGCTCAGCCGAGTTTCTTCTTCAGGATCCCGTTGACCTGTGCCGGATTCGCCTTGCCCTGGCTGGCCTTCATGACCTGCCCGACCAGCGAATTGAAGGCCTTTTCCTTGCCACTGCGGTAGTCAGCAACCTGTTGTGCGTTGGCGGCGATCACCTGGTCGACGATTTTTTCAATCGCGCCGGAATCGGAAATCTGCTTCAGCCCCCTGCGTTCGATGATTTCGTCTGCGCTGCCTTCGCCGGCCCACATCGCGTCGAATACCTCCTTGGCGATCTTGCCTGAAATCGTGCCGTCTGCGACGCGCTGAACCAGGCCGGCGAATGCATCCGCCTGGATCGGAGACTCCGCGATTTCCACTTCTTCCCGGTTCAGCCGCCCCGAGAGCTCGCCCATGACCCAGTTGGCCGCGAGTTTCGCATGGACGCGCCCGAGCTTCTTTGCAATCGTTTCGAAATAAGACGCGATTTCCCGTGATTGCGTCAGGACCTTTGCGTCGTATTCCGTCAAGTCGTATTCGGTCCGGATTCGCCCGCGCATCTCGTCCGGCAGCTCGGGCATGCGCCCCCTTATTTCTTCCTTCCATTGCTCCGATATTTCCAGCGGCAGCAGATCGGGATCAGGAAAATAACGATAGTCGTGGGCGTCCTCCTTGGTGCGCATCATGCGTGTTTCGCCCTTGTCGGGATCGAACAGCACGGTGGCCTGCTGGATCTTGCCGCCGTCTTCCAGTGTTTCGATCTGCCATTTGATCTCGTATTCGATTGCCTGCTGAAGGAAACGGAACGAGTTCAGGTTCTTGATCTCGCGGCGCGTGCCGAGCGGCGCGCCCGGGCGCCGCACCGAAACGTTGGCGTCGCAGCGGAATGAACCTTCCTGCATGTTGCCGTCGCAGATGTCGATCCAGCGCACCAGGGAATGCAGGGCCTTCGCGTAGGCCACCGCCTCATCCGCCGAGTGCATGTCGGGTTCGGAAACGATTTCGAGCAGCGGTGTGCCGGCGCGGTTCAGGTCGATGCCGCTCATGCCGTGAAAATCTTCGTGCAGCGATTTGCCGGCATCTTCTTCCAGGTGGGCGCGAGTCAGGCGAACGATCTTCTCGCCATCCTTTGTCTGGATCGACAGGCTGCCCCCCAATACGACCGGCAGTTCGTACTGGCTGATCTGGTAACCCTTGGGTAGATCGGGATAGAAGTAGTTCTTGCGCGCGAAGATCGAGCGGCGGTTGATGGTTGCGCCGACAGCGAGCCCGAACCGGATCGCCCGTTCGACCGCGCCTTTGTTCAATACCGGCAGCGAGCCCGGCAAGGCAACGTCTACCACGCTCGCCTGCGTGTTCGGCGCCGCGCCGAACGCGGTGGACGCGTCCGAAAAAATCTTCGACTGCGTCGACAGCTGCGTGTGCGTTTCCAGTCCTATGACCACTTCCCAGTTCATGCAATTAACCCTTCACCGCCTTTGCGGTTAGGCAAAGTCCTTGGGAATGCGCCGGTGCCAGTCGGTTGCCTGTTGATATTGGTGAGCGACGCCAAGCAGCTTCGCTTCCTCGAAATAGTTCGCCATGAGCTGCAGTCCGACCGGACGGTTCTTCGCACCGAAACCGCAGGGAATACTCATGCCGGGAATGCCGGCCAGGCTGCCCGGAATGGTGTAGAGGTCCGACAGGTACATGGCAACCGGATCGGCGGCTTTCTCGCCGAATCCGAACGCGACGCTGGTCGTCACCGGGCCGGCGATCACGTCGCATTGACCGAAAGCCCGCTGAAATTCATCGGCGATGATCCGGCGCACTTTCTGCGCCTGGATGTAGTAGGCGTCGTAATAGCCGTGCGACAGTACATAGGTGCCGATCAGGATCCGGCGCCTGGGTTCGGGTCCGAAACCTTCCGCCCGCGATTTCTTGATCATGTCGTCGAGGTCGCCGTATTGCGCGGCACGGTGCCCGTAGCGTACGCCGTCGAAACGGCTCAGGTTCGACGAGCATTCCGCCGGCGCGATGACGTAGTAGACCGGAATGCCGAGCGCCGCATTCGGCAATGAAATGTCCACCAGCTCGGCCCCCTGCCGGGCATACTCGGCCAACGCTTCGCGCACGGCCTTCTCGACATCCGGCTGTAATCCTTCGCCGAAAAACTCCCGCGGCACGCCGATGCGCAATCCCTTCAGGCCGCGCTGCAGTTCGCGCGTGTAATCCTCGGCCGCGCGGTCCACGCTCGTTGAATCCTTCGCATCGAAACCCAGCATCCCGTTGAAGATCAGTGCCGCGTCCTCGGCCGAGCAAGTCATGATGCCGGCCTGGTCCAGACTGGAAGCGAACGCGATCATGCCCCATCTCGACGCCCGGCCATATGTCGGCTTGATGCCGGTGATGCCCGAAAAGGCCGCGGGCTCGCGGATCGAGCCGCCGGTGTCGGTCGCGGTCGCCGCAGGTGCGATGCGGGCTGCTACCGCCGCCGCGGAGCCGCCGGAGCTCCCGCCGGGAACGGCGGTCTTGTCCCAGGGGTTCAAGACGTTGCCGTAGTGGCTGTTGTCGTTCGACGAGCCCATGGCGAATTCGTCGCAATTGAGCTTGCCCAGCGCAACCATGCCGGCGTTGCCGAGTTTCTCGACGACCGTTGCGTCGAAGGGGCTCATGTAGCCCTCGAGCATGCGCGACGAAGCGGTGGACGCAAAATCGCGGGTGACGAAAATATCCTTGTGCGCGACCGGCACGCCTGTCAGCGGCGTGGCGTCCCCGCGGGCAATGCGCATATCGGCAGCCCGGGCCTGCGCCAGCGTGACTTCCGGACGCACGTCCAGAAAGGCGTTGAGTTGCTTGTGCCGCTCGATGCGATCGAGGTAGAGCTGAGCGAGTTCGACCGCGGAGACCTGTTTGGCGGATAGGGCACGACCGAGTTCGGCCACCGATTTCTCGAACATCCCGGGCGCCCTACT
>Ga0316628_100002808_pt1 | contig 13121 bp, 10 predicted proteins | sample OWC_Aug_M2_C1_D5_FD_207648 | JGI IMG/M metagenome (GOLD analysis project Ga0316628, IMG submission 207648) | Wetland soil microbial communities from Old Woman Creek delta, Ohio, United States - OWC_Aug_M2_C1_D5_C | ecosystem: Environmental > Terrestrial > Soil > Wetlands | place: USA: Ohio... | reverse complement strand
CCGCACTGGGAAACGCGAGGTACGTGGACGCCTCGTCCGACCTCACCCCTTACGTGTCCGGACGGGCCACGTTCCGAGCCGTCGAGCACAACGCGCTCATCGTGAGCGAGTACGACGGCCGCACGTTCGCCCTGTGGTTCTTCCGCGAGACGGAATTCAGACAATCTCACGCGGGCTCGGTCGTCGTCTTCAAGTACCTGCTCGTGTGGCCGTGGTACGTGCACAACTTGAGAACTCTTCATCCTGACCTGCGCGTGCCGCACGCAGGTCCAATGGAGGCGGCCGTGCTGGCGCTGGTCGACGCGAACATTGACTCGAGGCCCGTCTACACTGTCAGAGACGACCCCGCGTTGAAACCGTTCTTCGAGCTCAAGCCCGTGCTGGGCGGCGCCGCGCCGCTCTTCAGAGTCGAGAGGAAGACCTCGGCCACCGAGGCGGGCGAGAATCCCTCGGCTCCATAGGCGCGTGCGGCGCCGAAGCGAAGGGTCGAGGCGCGTCACGGCAAGGGAGGCATCCGTGGAAGGTCCGGCCAGGAACGACGCAGTAAGGAGACTCTTGATTGCGACCTTGCTGGCCGCTCTGACGCTTTCGGTCTCCTCCTGGTTCTTCCTGTCCGCGGGCAAGTTCACCGACGGCAGGCTGTGCGCTCCGCTGGACGACTCCTTCATCTACTTCCAGTATGCGCACCGCCTGGCGGACGGACACGGGCTCAGCTACTCTCCGGGCGATGCACCCACTACCGGCGCCACGAGCGTTCTGTACACCCTCCTGCTCGCGCTCGGATACCGCCTGGGAGCCGCCGGAGGGAACCTCATTCTGTACGGATTTGTGCTGGGGTCGTGCTTTCTGTTCCTGTCGTCCCTGCTCCTGGCGAGAGTCGTCCAGTCGCTCTCGAACTGGGTAGCCGGGACCGCCGCGGCAATCCTCTTCTTGTTGAACGGACACGTGCTGTGGTCTTACTTGAGCGGCATGGAGGTGGGACTCTTCGGCTCGACTCTCCTGCTCACTCTTTTCATGCTGCAGAACGAGAGAGCCAAGGGCAGGTTCTACGGCACGGCCGTGGCCGCGGCCTTGATGGGCTGGTCACGCCCCGAAGGCATCTTTCTCGCCGCCCCCGTGGCGATCACCCTGCTGGTCATCTCGCGGGGAAGGCCCAGGGCGGAGAGAATCGGCGTGTTCGTGATAGCACTTCTCGGAGCCCTCCAGTTTCCTCTCAACTTTGTCCTCACGGGCAGCTTCCTCTCAACAGGGTCGCAGGTGAAGAGCGTCTTCTTCACCCAGGAGCCGGACATCCGCGCCGCTTACATGAGGAGGTTCCTGGAGCTCCCCTACTTCGTCCTGAATCTGTTTCTGACTGATTTTCACTCTTCCAGCTTTGGCCCCAGATGGGCGGCGGTGGCCGGCCTGTTCCTCAAGCTGGGGTCAGCCGCCGCTGCGCTGGGATTCCTGTTCGTGCGCAAGCACAGGACGCCGGCGGCCCTAGTGCTCCTCTCGTGGGTGTTCCTGTCGCTGTTTCTGAGCTTGATACCCTGGGCGTGGGACGTTCACCTGCACAGGTATCAGATGCCTTACTTCCCGGTATTCCTGGTGCTGGCTTGCGCGGGCTTGGGGATGCTGGCGGAAGGAGCCGCGGGGCGGTCGAGGTTTCCAGCCGAAGGCTCGCCGACCGCCGAGCCGACGTTCGGCGCACGCTCTTCGCGGCCCGCAGATGGGGCAAGAACGGCGGCACTGGCAGTGCTCTGCGTCCTTTTCGCCCTCGCAGGCGTGTCCTTCTTTGGCACTGCAAAGAGGATGGCCCGCATCTATGCGCACAACTGCGAGAACATATTTCACCAGCAGGTGAGCGTCGCGGAGTGGATTCGCGCCAACTCGGGCGACCGCTTCAGAGTCGGCCTCAATGACGCGGGCGCCATAGCCTACGTCAGCGGGCGCAGGACGTACGACTTCGTGGGGCTCACTACTCCGGGCCAGGCCATGAACTGGCGTTCGGGAATCGGCTCGATAGTCGAGGCCCTGGAGGATCTGCCCGAGGACAGACTGCCCGACCTGTTGGCCATCTACCCTAACTGGCTGCCGTTTCTGGTGAGCTCCGGAATGGCCCGCGACGAGCTGTTCCGGGCCCATCTGGACTTGAACACGATCTGCGGCGGGACGGACAAGGTCGTCTACCTGCCAGACTGGAGCCTGCTGCGGTCGGGCCACCCGGTGCCCCCCGTGCCGCGGACTCCGGCTCCCAAGCTCATGGACGAAGTCGACGTCGCTGACCTGGCCAGCGAGGCGCGACACTCGTACCGTGTGATCGGCACTTGGAGGTCCACAGCCAAAGTCCTGGAGGACGCTTCGGGCAAGACGGCCCTGGACGGAGGCAGGATCGTGTTCGCCGGAGAACGAATGACGGTGCGCTGCGTGCCGGGCAAAGAGCTGAAGATAGTGGCCAGACTGGACGACAGGTCCGCCGGAATAGCTCTCCATCTCAGAGGCACTATGGCCGGATACTCGACCCTACAGAAGCAGCCGCTCAAATGGTCTTACGCGACGTTCACGGTCCCGGCGGGGCTCGTCAAGTCGAACAGGCTCGAGGTGACGGTCAGAAGAGGAAGGACTCCAGCGGGGCAGGAAAAGAGCTACGGGTCGTACCATTACTGGTTCCTACAGTAACCCGCAGCTCTTCCTGAGAGGCGCGGAGGCTGCCCGCGGCCTAAGAGCACGCGCCGTGGTGCTAGCGTTCCCGCCACGAACAGACTCTGTACGTCTGGAACTCGGTAAGCTTCGCGATCGTGGAGCTGGAGTACAAGACGTCGGCGTTGCCGGAGACGCTGCCCGAGCTGGAAATGTTCCCCTGCGTCATCACGCCTCCGTAGATGTGTATCCCTGAGCCGCCGCCCGTGAACTCGACGTTGGCCAGGCAGATCACTATTCCATACCACGTGAACTGCCCGGAGATCATTATGTCACCCTCGACCAGCAGAATCCCGCCACCGCCGTTGACGCCCGAAAGGTGAAGGTCGCCGCCCTTTACGCAGACGATCTTGTAGTCGTCCATGGTGCCCCAACCGCTCGTAATGGGATTCATCTGCGTGCCGTTGTAGCTAATGTCCGCCATTCCCTCGTAGATGTCGTACACCGCCTCGAGGTCTATGTCTACCGTCGCGGGCGAAATGCTCGGCACGGCGCCCGAGCCCTGTATGTTGTTCCAGCCCTGAGGAGTGTTGCAGTCGACGGCGCTCGCTCCCTGCGTCGGCACCACCCCAGGCAAGGGCGTCGAGCCCGTCACTATGGTTCCGGTGACGGGGTCGTAGTCGTTCCCGTCTATGAGAAAGGACGTGCCCTTGCAGTCGAGCGTTCCCTCCGTGTAAATCGAGCCCGGAATCGTGGGGCCGGGCAGTCTGAGCGCTTCCACTTCCACCGTCTTGGTCGCGTTGTTCTCGGTGCCGTTGCAGGTGACTATCAGCACTGGGTGGCCGTTTACGATGTTCTGGATGGGCCTCGTGGCCAGGTTGTTGTCGTGGTCTCCGAAGAGCACCACACGCGGCACGCCGGCCACCGTGATCTGTTTGTACCTGACTTTGACCCAGGGATAGCTCAGCGGGCGCGCCAGGCCCACCTGTGAAGAATAGATCTCAGGATATGCCTCGCCGCTCTCGTCCACCTGTCCGTCACCGTTGTTGTCCAGCCCGTCGGACTGAGTGTTGGCATGGTCGGGATCCGACGACGAGGCCGCGCCCGACTGCACGACGTAGCGACCCCAGCCCGGCGTGGGCGGGGACGTCGTCTCGCCCATGTACGACGGCGACGCCGGGGTCGACATCCTCGAAAGAGCCTCGGCCACCCCCGCCTCGGCCACGTACAGAGACTGGGAATCCCTCAGGTTGTTTCCGGAGATCTGCTTTTCCGTCTTCGTCACGGCCACGAACACGGCCGCCATCGACGACAGGAGGAGCAGCACCAACAGGGCTATCACAAGCGCGTTCCCGCGCTCGCCCGCGCGCAAGCGCGCGACTGCGCTCCGGGTTACGGCCGATCCGGTGCTTGAACGGGCCTTCATGTCCTTCCACCCTCCTTGCGCCAACGCGGGCGTCTAGGGTTGCAGCAGAAATACGTACGGGTTGAGATAGACCACGATTTCACCGGACGTGCTCGTGACGGCGGTCCCCACCACGATGTCGTACAGAGGATCCCGCCAGGCCTCGTCTCCCGGGCATTCGAGCTTCGCCACGGCGACTGCGTTCACCACGCCGCCGGTCTCGGCGTCGGCCCAGCTCTCGTCGGCCGGGACTATTTCGGCCGGCGTCGACGCGCCGGCGTCACAGAACCACACCTGCACCGACTTCTTCGAGTTGCCGGCAACTATGTCGAGGTCGTCGTTACCGTAGTCTATCGGTCCCAGCGCGACGCAGAGGACAGGACCGTCCGCCGCGGCGTAGTCGGCGCTCGTGATAGCGCTCCCGTCGCTCAGCCACAGCTGAACCTCACCCTTCGTGTTGTTGGTCTGGAGGCCCGAGACCAGATCAGTCAGTCCGTCGCGGTTCATATCGCCGGCTGCCAGAGAGGTAACCTTGCCCCTCGCAGTGACGGTGAACGACTTGACGTATTTTCCCTTGTCGGCGGTCTGGTTTATGAACACGTCTATCTTGCCTTCCCTGTCGTTCGTGTTGGTCTTGGTGCCGGTGGCGATGTCCATGGCGCCGTCGTTGTTCAGGTCGAACACTGCCACCGCGTTCACCTCTCCTGACGCGGTGTACACGTCCGTCGCAAGGTTGTGACTGAACCCTCCGAGGCCGTCGCCGAACCATACCTCGATCTGGCCGGACAGGCTCGACTTCTTGGTGCCTATCACGCAGTCCAGGTAGGAATCGTTGTTGAGGTAGCCGGCGGCCACCGAGAGAGCCTCTCCGGTGGTGTTGTCCCTGTAGAAGGCGTTCGGAGCTATCGGGTTGGTCGTGGTCCCCACGACACCCTGCGTGCCGCCGGTGGCCTGGTTCAGCCAGACTTCGAACCCGCCCGTGCCGGTGCCCGTCTTGACCGCCGAGATGATGTCTCTGCGGTTAGGTCCGGAGGCGTCGAAGTTAGCGCAGGCGAGAGCCAGCAGGTCGTACGAAGACCGTCCGGTATAGGATGGCGACATGCTGAAGAGCAGGTCTCCCGTGTACAGGCTGGGGTAGCCGTTCCACCAGACGCCGAGGTTGTTGGTGCCGCCGGCCTTCGTTCCCAGGATTATGTCCACGTCGTGAACGTGGTCGACCGTGGTGTTGGAGCCCTCGGCCGAATCCTGTTCGTGCAGGTTAGCCAGCGCCAGGGACAGAACTCGTTCGGTCGGGATTCGTATCGGCGGCTGGTAAGGCGGAAGGCCGGTGCCGGTACCGGTCCCCGTGCCCGTGCCGGTCCCGGTGCCAGTGCCGGCCCCCGTGCCGGAGCCGGTCCCCGTGCCCGTGCCAGTGCCGCTGCCGATCTCGGTCCCGTAGGCCAGCGAGCCGTACGTCGCTATGAACGGCATGTTCCGTGGGAGAACTCTCGACGTGAGAGTGACTCTAGGGAAATTGCCGGCGTGCGGGTCGCGCTGGCCCGTGCTGGAGATTACCCTGATCACGACTGACGAAAGCTCGAGATCGACCCCCGTGCCGGCCGGTTTGCCCAGGTTGGCGTCCGACACCGTCCTGCCATAGACGGCGTTGTACGGGTCGTTGCCCGCACCCGAAGCCATCAGGTCGCTGCCGGCGTCATTGAGGTACGTGAACAGCGGCACGTCGAAGCCGGTGGCCTCGTCCGTGTCCTGCGTTATGCCGTAGGCGATTATCTCTCCACTCCCGGAGACGGGCGTGGCAGCCGTGTCGGCCGCGGTGCTCGCTATTCTCCGTATGACCACGTCCCTCGGGTTGGGAGTTGCCTGAACCAACGGGAGGGTCGTGTCGGGGTCGACGAAGTACGTCACTACTTCGCCCAACTCCACGACGCCGTCCTTGTCCCTGTCCACGACGAACGTGATTCGGTAATCAGACGCCACGAGCACTGGCACCGTCGAATCGGGGTCTATCCCGTAACCGGCGGACCGCAGCTCGCGCGAAATGGCGTCCATGGCCGCTCTGCCGTTCTGCTGCGCCTCCGCCAGGTCCAGTCCTATGGCCTCCGACTTCTGACTCCGCGTGTACAGCGAGTACAGGGCGCCGGCCACGAACGCGAACACCATCATGGCCACCATCAACTCGACGAGACTGAAGCCTCGCGAATGTCGCATGCCCGCCCCCGCGCCGCGGAAGATGCCGAGGCTGGCCGCGCACCCGCCACGGGCGCCGTGCATCGTGCCGCGACCGGAAGGTCCGGCGGGCCGACGTGCGATTCTTCCCTGTTTCATCGTTCTTTCCTTCCCGGCTTGCCTGTGCCTGCCGCTCCTGTGTCGTCCACCGCGCGGGCTCACAACCAGTTTCATGCCCCGCGCGGGGCGCTATCTAGCGACGTACGTCACCAGGGTGACGTTCTCACCGCCTCTGTTGGTGGGCCAACCCACCGTCACCGTGACCATCTTCGTCCCATCGTTCGGCACGCTGTCCTGCACGGCCCAGCTTCTGGTGTACGTGCCCAGTGTGTCCGCGTAGCTGCCGGGCGCCATGACGGCGCTCGAGAATCCCGCCACTTGAAGCTCCTCCAGCTTCTCCTGCGCCCGGCCCAGAGCGGTCGTCAGGAGCTTGCCGTCGTTGACGTTCTTGGTTGCCAGCGGGAACAGTCCCGCCACGGCCACGACGCCGATTCCGATGAACACGATTGCCATCAAGAGCTCGATCAGACTGAAGCCCGCCCTGTCCTTTCTGAGCCGGTCGAGAAGCCTAGCCGCGCCGAATTTCATCTGATGCCTCACCTCAACGCTACCGCGCCGGTAGAGCGCAGCACTGCCACGGCCCGCCAAAATCCCTTCGAGTTGGAGATCACGATCGTCCCCGTGGCGCTGGCGGTGCCGTTCGGATAGAACACAAGAGAGTCTCCGGGGAAAGGCGTCAAGGGTCCGTTTGTCACTGTGAGCTCTGCTGGGATGTTAACGGGCCCCGTCACCATTTCCCCGGCATCAGCCACGTTGTTTCCGTTGTTGTCGTCCAGGATTGTGTAACTCTGCGAAGTAGGGTCGTAGGTGACCTTGTAGTTGTTCTGCTCGGTGGCCGCCTTCTGCCTCGCGAGCCGCAGACTCGTCGCCAGATTGTTGGCGCTACCGTCAACGGCGTGAGTGGCGAAGTAACTCCTGAAGGCGGGGAGCCCGATGGCAATCAGAATCCCAAAGACCACCAACGCTCCCATTACCTCTACAAGTGTCATGCCTTGACTGCGCCTGCGCGAGTCCCGGCGCACTCGAGCGGTTGTCCGCGTCAGGCCGAGAGCCATCCTGGAAAATGTCCGAACAAGTGTCATGGGTACAAACCTCCCACGCTCCATTAATGCAAGGCGTGTGCCACCGCGTACACGGGCCCCTGCAAACCAGCGTTCAAAACTTGTTCAAGCAGCACGGGTTAGAGATGCGTGAGAATCTCTGAGAGGAGTGGCGGCAAACACGCTGGCCCGCCGTTGCATTTCGCAACGACGGCTATCGGTTCGGCCAGGGAGAGGACAGATAGTGCTGAATGATGGCGTTTCCGAAGAAGAGGACGAGCACGCCGGCGGGCGCGAGGAAGCTACCGAACGGAATTGGCGTCTTCCTGCTCATCCGAAGCGCAAGCATCAGCACGATGCCTATCAGAGCGCCCACGAGAGAAGCCAGGAATATGACCAGCAGAATTCCCTTCCAGCCCAAAAATGCGCCCATCATGGCCACAAGTTTGAAGTCCCCCGCGCCTATGCCCTCTCTGCCCGTGGCCTTCAGGTAGACGAGGGCCGTCAGCACAAGACTGCCGCCTCCGACCAGCACGCCTAGCAGGCTGGAGACCCAACCCAACCGCGTCAGAAAGCTCGCGGCGACGCCGAGCACCAGAAACGGAAGGTTGATCTGATCCGGAATTATCTGGAACTCGAGGTCGATGAACGTGACCACTACCATCGCGCAGGTGAAGGCGTAGTAGAGGAAGAGCTCGAACGAAATGCCGAACTTGAAGTAGCACGCGACGAACAGAAAGCCGCTCAGGAACTCGACCAAGGGGTAGCGCCAGTGGATGGGACTGCCGCAGTGCCTGCACTTGCCCCTGAGAAGCATGAAACTCAAGAGGGGGATGTTGTCCGTGGGCTCTATCCTGACTCCGCACGCCGGGCAGTGGGACGGCGGTTGCACTATGGATATTTTCCGAGGGAGCCTGTAGATGCAGACGTTCAGGAAGCTCCCCACGACCAGGCCAATGACGAAGAAGAAGAGCCACATCATCTGACCCGCGAGTCTCGCCCCCGCTCTGGGGCGGCCGCGGCGCTCCTTTCCTTCTGAAGCTGCTCCCTGAGCTTCTCCATCCTCTCTTCCGCCATTTGCTTTATGAAAGTGTTGTCGGTGGCCCGCGCGATCTCGGACCAGAGCTCGAAGGCGGTCTCCGTGTGGCCTGCCTTCTCCTGTACGAACGCCGCGAACCTGCTCGTCATGTCGGGCGCGTTTGGGAGTCGGGAGGCCAGCGCGAAGTACCTGCCGGCGCTCTCGCAGTCGCGAAGGATGACATAGTAGATAAACCCTGTCTCGAAAGCAAGGAGCCAGTTGTCCGGGTTTGCCCGCATGCCCTTCCTGAGCAGGGCCAATCCCTCCTCCGGTCTGCCGGCGTCCTGCGACAGGACGACGGCGCCGAACACGTATGCGTGTACGAAGTTTGGGTCCAGCGTAGTGATGATGTCGAAGATGTGACCGACCATGTCGTACTTCTTGTCGGTCATGCGGTGGTGGCCGTAGTATTGGATGGCCCTCAGCCAGGCGACGTCGGCCAGTGTCGTCGTGTGTCCCATGGCGCTCTGTTTCAGAAATCTGCCGGACGGGAAGTACATCAGCTCTTGACTCTCGTCCCGCACAGGGTTTCCGAACACGTGCCGCCGCAGACAAACGCCGCCGGTCATAAGCGCGACCGCGAGGAGCAGGCATGCCGCCTGTCTCAAGCCCTGTCTCCTGAGCGGGCCCATCACTTGAAGTCCTTTCTGGAGAACACCACGGCAGCCATCACGAGCACGCCCAGAGTGTACAACAGCCCGTAGGCCGTGGCGGCGAGCAGCCTGTCCGTGGGCACGTCGGCGCCGTGCACGACCATCGCCCTGACGTTGAACAGCTCGAGGTCGGGTATGACGTAGTAGAGGAACTGGCAGACCTGCCGCGCGAAGGCCGAAGGCAGCCTGGCCGCGAACAGCAGCATGTCACTGCTGAAGTGCCCCACGACATAGAAAGCGAACGTGAAAGTGGCGCTCATTGCCGTCGTGCTGAATGAAGAGAACAGGACCGCTATCGAGGTCATCACCAGGAGCTCTACGAACGTCAGGAAGCCGGCCTTGAGCACCGGAATGTCCAGCCCCTTCCCGGACAGGAGCAGGACGACCTGGAGAGTGACGAGCATCAGTACGACCAGGGCGACCAGTGCGTCCGCCATCCCGAGGAACTTGCCCAGAATGAACTCGTGCCTGGCGACCGGCTTCGACAGAATCACGAGGATCGTCTTCCTGTCGATCTCCTTGTGGACGAGTCCGGCGCCCATGACGATGATGGCCAGTATGCCAAAGAACGACAGAGCCGAGAGCCCCACGTCCTTCGTGATCTTCGTGCCCTCGCCAAGAGCGAGAGGGCTCAGGATCCTGGTGCTGACCACGAGCACGAGCGAAAAGATCACCAGCACGTACAGAGCCTTGTCGCGAAGAGCTTCCCTGAAGGTGTTTCTGGCAATCGCGATTACTTTCACAGACCGCTCCGTTGTTGTTTAGACGTCCCTCTTCCGTCGCCCGCCGGACGGTGTCTCCGCGCCGCCCGCGGCGCAGGAAAGCGAATCCCTCGTCACCTGTCTGACGAACACCGACTCCAACGTTTCCTTGTGAGGTGTCACCGAGAGAATCCTTGCGCCGTGAGAGGCCAGAGTCCCGAGCACAAGCGTGGTGGACCGGCTGTCCCTCAGTTTCAGCACGACCGCGTCGCCGACCGTCCGCGTTTCCTCCACGAACGGCTCGAGCTGCAGAACGGCGCTCTCGGCCACTTCCTTTGCCACGACCTCAACGCTTTTCACGTCTTCCCGAACGAGCTCGCCTATGGGACCGGCCTTCTCGAGCTGACCGTTGTTTATTATGGCGACTCTGTCGCACAGGAGCTCCACGTCCGCGATGATGTGGGAACTGAAGAACACGGTCATGCCGTTTTCGCGAGCTCTCATTATGGAGTCCCTGAACTCTTTTCTTCCGATGGGATCGAGCCCGCTCATCGGCTCGTCAAGAATGAGGAGCCTGGGGTTGTTTATGAGAGCCTGCGCGAGTCCCGCCCTCTGCAGCATCCCCTTCGAGAACTTGCGCATCTGGACGTCTTCGTGGTCGATCAGGCCGGACACGAAGAGCGACTCGGCGACTCGTCTCTCCACGTCCCGTTTCCGGCGCAGCCCCGACAGCGCCGCGCACAACCTCAAGAACTCTCCCAGTCTCAGGTAGTCGTAGAAACTGGGGTTCTCGGGCAGGAATCCCACCTGCACCCTTGAGGCCGGACTGGAGGGGGCCGTCCCGAATATCTCTATGCTTCCATAAGTGGGCCGGAGAAGGCCCAGCAGCAGCTTTATGGTGGTTGTCTTGCCCGCGCCGTTCGGACCGAGGAATCCAAACACCTCCTTCTCGAACACTTCAAGGTTTAAGCCGCGAATTGCCCACTTCTTCCTGGCGGTGAAGGAGCTGGTAAAAACCTTTCCCAGGTTGACGGCCTTGACGACCACTCTTCGCTCACCCTCCGGCTCCACAGTTGAGCTGCCCACTACCTCGATGGCCGCCTGGGCCGCACCGTCGCACTCCGGCAGGGCTTGGTCCTTCTGTCTCAGAACCTCTTGATGCACATTCAGATCCGGCAACACGTCTTAGTCCCTCACACATGAAAAAGAAGCACAGCGTCGCACTCTTCAGCCTTGGCCATACACCTTTCGAGCAATTAGCATGCCACGTAACCCCGCCGCACCCTTGCGATTCCCCCGGCAGCAGCGCCGTGGACTTCCGTCCCGGCGGCGACGCGGAACAGCGGCGGGGCGCCGCCGTCTGGCCGACCCGTCGCATCCTCACAAAACAAAAAGGGTGGCAAACCTTGCGGCCTGCCACCCTCCGAACTGCCGTGGATCTTACGAGCCACTCGTCAGCGTGATGATCGTTGCAGCCTTGCCGAAACCAGTAATGGAATAGCCGACGTTTACGCCGTTATCCACGATCGGTACGTATCCGGTCTCACCAGGGTTCGCAGCAGCGCCGTCGACCGGCTCTGTTCTCGCCTTGGTGAACGGGTTCTCAAGCGCGTCACCGTTCCCGTCGCCGGTTGCGTCGGGGAGCATCGGTATGATGTTCGCCACCGCGGCGCCGTACACGCCGTCGTTCTGGACCGCAAAGTCCTCGGCGGCGAGCTGGACGGTGTGACAGTTAGACTTCGTGGAAGCCTCCTTCGCACGAGCCTGCATGGCGATGAAGTTCGGGATGGCTATTGCAGCCAGAATCCCTATGATCACCACCACGATCATCAGCTCGATAAGGGTGAAACCCTTCGAACCTCTCAACATTGTACAAGCACCTCCTTTCATCTTGGTATCTGACCAATGTCTGCTTGAGATTTCAGCAACTAGCATGCCAAGGCCCGCCACCTCTGCCCAGACGCTCATTCTATTGAACCACATACGGTTAGCCCGCCGGTACAAACCTTCATTTTGTGTGGTGGATGGATTCTGACCGTTCTGGCCTTGCGCGCTGCAACGACTCCGTGCTTTATGCGACAGGAGAGAGGCCGTCTGTCATTTTGCAACGAGCTCTTCTTCCTCGCACTTGTCCAGCCCGTACGCCTGCAGCTTCCTGTAGAGAGTCGAGGGGTTGATGCCAAGGAGCTCAGATGCTTTCTTCTTGCCCCAGTTGGTGTAGGTCAGGACTTTGAGTATGTATTCCTTCTCCAGCTCTTCCAGAGTCAGGTTGGGGGAGTCGATGACCAGACTTCCCCTCCTGGCGTTTCTGTCTCTTACCTTCTCGGGCAGGTCCTCGGGAGTGAGAGTTCCGTTCTCGTCCAGGACGTAGGCGCGCTCGATGACGTTCTCCAGCTCTCTGACGTTGCCCGGCCAGTCATACGCGCACAGGAGCTCCATGCATTCCTTCGAGACGATCTTGGTCGCTCCTCCCCTGGAAAGCTTCTTCTGGAAATGATCGACGAGGAGCGGAATGTCGTCCCGTCGCTCGCGAAGAGGTGGAAGCCTGAGCGGGATTACGTTCAGTCTGTAGAACAGGTCGGCGCGGAAGCGACCATCCGTGACCATCTTTTCTAAGTCCGCGTTCGTGGCGGCTATCAGCCTCACGTCTATCTTGATAGGCTTGTTGCCGCCCACCGGTATTATCTCCCTCTCCTGCAGCGCCCTGAGCAGCTTCACCTGCGTCGCGGGGAGCATCTCGCTCACCTCGTCCAGGAAGAAACTGCCGCCCTCGGCCACCTTGAGGAGCCCGTCCTGATCCTTCACTGCGCCCGTGAACGAACCGCGCACGTGGCCGAACAGGTTGCTCTCCAAGAGGTCCTTGGGAAGGGCTCCGCAGTTTATGGACACGAACGAGCCGTTGGCGCGGCCGCTCCTGTAGTGGATTTCCTTGGCGATCAGCTCCTTGCCCGTGCCGCTCTCGCCGTAGATGAGTATCGTGCTGTCGGTGTCCGCAACCTTCTCGATGGTCTTGAACACGTCGGCCATCTCTTCGCTGGAGCCGATGATCTCCTTGTTGTCGTGAGACTTTCTGAGCTGCCGCTTCAGGAAGACGTTCTGACTCTGGACCTTTCTCATCTCAATGGCGTTCCTGACCACGATCTTGACCTCGTCGTTGCTGGCGTGCTTCTCCAGATACTGAAAGGCCCCCTTGTTCACCGCTGCGATGGCGGAGCTCTGGGAGGCGAAGCCAGTCATAATGACGACCGGCATGCTGGGGTCCACTGCCTTTATCGCCTCCAGCAGCTGAAGGCCGCTCATGCCGGGCATCTTTATGTCGGTGATGACGACGTCGTAGCC
>Ga0316628_100002807_pt1 | contig 13121 bp, 6 predicted proteins | sample OWC_Aug_M2_C1_D5_FD_207648 | JGI IMG/M metagenome (GOLD analysis project Ga0316628, IMG submission 207648) | Wetland soil microbial communities from Old Woman Creek delta, Ohio, United States - OWC_Aug_M2_C1_D5_C | ecosystem: Environmental > Terrestrial > Soil > Wetlands | place: USA: Ohio... | reverse complement strand
TGTGAATGGGGGCCATCGGATAAAAAGGACGTGGCGCAAATATCAGGCATCGGGATTATCGTCCAGTTCCAGGGCTCGATGGGGTTCGCCATGCGCGCCCCCTTGGCTCGCTGGGATGCCGGCGGGGGGCCCCATCGATGGGGGTCCCTGGGACCTACGTGGCGGACCAGCTGACCCTGTACTCCGTGCCCGGGGGCACGGAGGGCAGCCCCGGGTCGGCAACGGCCCACCGGCCCTCCAGCCCCCTCTCCCGAGCGGTGAGCTCGAGATGCGACATGGCTATGCCGATGTCGAGGTCGTGCATGCCGGCCATGAAGTAGGTCATCCTGACCTTCTTGAGGTAGAGGTGGAAGGTGTCCTCCCCCGCCGCCTTCACGACGCGCCACGGCTGGGTGTTGCCCGAGGAGGGGGCCCATCGCAGCATCTCGAGGGGCTCGGCGTAAAGGCCAGCCCCGTCCTTTGAGAGCGGGCGTCCGAAGGAGCCGAGGAAGAACAGCTCGTCCCAGCCCTTGCGGGCATCGGCCTTGACGGCTCCCCTCACCAGCTCGTCCTGGGCCCTGGCCTTGGCGGCCGGCACGCCCACCGCGGCGATGGCGGGGAACAGCTCGTCCGCCGACGTCTCGAAGTCCGCGAACGCCTCCCTGTCGAAGTAGCCCATCCAGCATGTCCCGAGCCCGAGCTCCGTGGCCCTCAGCACGAGCTGCTCCATCAGGTAGCCGTAGCCCTCGAGGGCCGTGTCGGAGGCCGCGACGGCCCCGACCAGGAAGTGCCTCGCGTCCCGCTGGAGCGAGAACCCGCTCACCTTCGCTCCCCTGCCCTTGACAGGGGGCCTCTCGACGAGCAGGAACCTCGCGGGCTCGCCAAAAGGGGCGCGCGTGAGGGACCTGCACGCGTCCTCGAGCGCCCTCGACCTGGCCTCGCCGATGGGCTCCGCGCCGTAGGTCCTGATGGAGTGCCTGGCCCTGATGGTCTCGGTGATGGGCCTGTCGAACTGCATGGGGACGACGCTCGCTTGCGGATATTTGAGTGTTGCACCGGACCGAGCAGGGACGGCGCACGCCGCATCAGTGCCCATGCCATCCCGCAGGTCATCCCATCCGGGCGGCGGCGGACCCCACGACGTCGTCGAACGTCCTATCGGCGACGGGCCCGCTCGTGAACGTCAGCAGGCAGCCGTCCGGGTCCTTGAACGTCGCCTCGCGGGTGTTCCACGGGGTGTCGGCAGGGCCCTCGACGGCCTCCGCGCCCGCGGACCTGGCCGACATTGCCAGATCGTCGATGCCCCCGCCCAGGCTCATGTTCATGACGCAGCCCTCGTCGCCGCTACCCCGCGCGCCCGGCACGAGGAGGATGTCCTGGTACTTGGCCCTCCTAAGGTGGGATGTGATTGGCCTCCCCGTCGCCGGATGGCGCATGACGAAGATCGCGCGGAAGCCGAGCGCCCGCACGTACCATTCGGTCGAGCGCCCGACGTCGGCGACCTTGAGCTTCACGAAGAGCGGCATCGGGTAGATCTCATCATTGGAGATGTCAAGGGTGTAGTCCTTGGCGCACATGGCCTATCGCCTCCATCGCGGGTATCGCCGAGAGGCCACAAATCCTCTGGCCCCACGCCTCGCGTCCCTATCCCGATGCGCAGGCCCCATCGGGGGGGCCTTGCGGACCGGCGCCCCGATGCCAGCCCTCAACCCTTCCTCCATATCCTCCACATGGCCAGCGCCCACAGGATAATGATGATGGGGACGGTTATCGTTATCTGCAGCATCTCGAGGTGGAAGGTCGGCCCCGCGTACGTGATGTAGAAGATGATGGCTATCGCGACGAGGCTCACGGTGACGACGAGGGTGGACCTGCGGATGGACCTGCGCAGCTCCTCGAAGTAGGTCCTGTCGAGCTTTATCGTGATGTCGTCCTCCTCGACCTTCTTGAGGACCTTGTCGAGCCTGCGGGGCAGCTCGCGGACGAGCCGCCTGTAGCCGCGCGCGGTGTTGAGCGCCTGCATCGGGTCCAGGTCGGGCGCGTACCTCTCCCGGAGGAGCGTGCCCATGCTCGCGCGGGCGAACTCGATGATGTCGAAGGCCGGGTCGAGGGCGCGGCACACGCCCTCGACCTCGAGCAGCGCGCGCTCGAGGAGCACGAACGACGACGGGGGATGCAGCCCGTTGCGGAGGGCGACGGCGACCAGGGTCTGGTTCATGCCCTTGTCCATCTTGACCTTGTCGCGCTTGAGCACGTTGTAGTCGATGAAGTCCCGCAGCCCCCACTCGAGCGTCGCCATGTCGAGGGCCTGCTCCGGCGCGACGGTGACGTCGACGAGGGCGATGGCCGCGCGATGCGCGTCGCCCTTGACTATGGCCAGGTAGAGGTCTGTGACCAGCTCCCTGGTCGTGTCGTCGAGGTAGCCGATGGCGCCGAAGTCGATGAACCCGACCTTCCCATCCTTCATGACGAAGAGGTTCCCCTGGTGCGGGTCGGCGTGGAAGAACCCGTCGACGAAGATCTGCTTGATGTAGGCCTTCCCGATGATGCCGGTGAGCTCCTTGGGGTCGACGCCCGCCCGCTTGATGGCCCCGGCGTCATCCAGCGACGTGCCGTCCATGTAGTCCATCGTGAGGACCTTGCGGGTGGAGAGAGGCCAGTGAACCTTGGGCAGCACGACCCCCTCCACGCTGGCCATGTTCGTGCGGAACCGCTCGATGTTGCGCCCCTCGACCGTGTAGTCGATCTCCCTCATGATCATGCGCCCGAACTCGTCGACCGCGCCCTCGAGATCGAAGCTCTCGATGGACTTGAACAGGCGCTTGAGGGTGCCCACGAGGTCGTGGAGCACCACGATGTCGGCCTTGATGACATCGTGCACGCCGGGCCGCTGGATCTTGACCGCGAGCGGCTCGCCAGTGCCCTTCTTGGTGGCCCTGTGGACCTGGCCGATGGAGGCCGAGGCGATGGGCTCGGCGTCGAACGTCGCGAAGACCTCCTCCGGAGGCGCGCCCAGCTCGGCGATGATGAGCTTCCTCACCTCCGCGATGGGCACGGGCGGCGCGCTGTCCCTGAGCAACCCGAGCTCCGCGGCGAACTCCTCCGAGATGAGGTCGGACCTCGTGCTGAGCATCTGGCCGAGCTTGATGAACGTCGGGCCCAGCCTCTCGAGGAGCATTCGGAACCTCACGGGCGCCTTGAGGGCGGAGACCTTCCTGTCCGCCTCCGTCTCGACGTGCAGCCTCTTGAGGGACGAGGCGGCGTCGCCCATCCGGCCGAACCCGTACATGGAGATCGCCCCGAGGATCTCGGCGACTCGCTTGTAGTGGTCGTACTTGTCGCTGAGCATCTTCCGGAGCGGCCCCTTCGGGTCCCCCTCGCCGGTATCGTCACCGATGCCTCCGGACATCATGGTAAGGTTCCTCCTGTCCCCGTCCGCGGGCCTGCGAGGGCGCCACGGCCCGACCAAGACGACTATGCCACTCAATAAACCCTTCGAGCCCCACCCACCAGTGCTCGCCCTCGATCCCTGACAATCCGTCCATACCGACCGTCGGGGCCCCCCTCCCGAGCCCCCCAGTTGCCGCCCATCCGTTCCCGTAAACCTTATGGGGGACCATGCGGCTTATGGCATCGATGCCAGTCCTCCCCGAGGGCAAGCGGGCGAGGCTCCTCGCCCTCATCGCGGTCCTCGTCATCGTCGGGCTCATCGCCTCGACCCTCGCCTACGAGAGGGGCTGGCGCATCGGCGAGGGGGAGGGCGGCAAGCCCTCGACGCCGACCCTGGAGCCCCCCTTCGTGCTCACCGACGGCGGCTTCGACCACCCCGTCATGGACGCCATGCAGGGCTCCAACGAGCCCTGCATAGCGGTGAGCGCGACGGACCCCATGAACCTCGTCGCTGGCTCCAACGACTATGCGACCCCCACCTCGGACGCGTGGTGCGGCTACTACTGGTCCTTCGACGGGGGCAAGCGCTGGGAGCACGGCCTCATCCCCGGCTACCCCGACGGCCCGACCTCGGCCCTCACGGGGTTCGAGGCCGCGGGCGACCCCGTGGTCATGGCGGGCCCCAACGGCGAGTTCTACTTCGCGGGCATCGCGTTCAAGCGCTCGACGCCCAACCTGGGGCGGTACTCGGGCATCTTCGTGGCCAAGTCCACCGACGGCGGCAGGACGTTCGGCCAGGTGACCATGGTCACGCGGTCGTTCCTGGCGACGACCTTCCACGACAAGGAGTGGATGGCGGTCGACCCCAACAACGGCAACGTCTACGTCACGTGGACGCTCTTCAACGGGCCCGTGTCGCAGATAGTCTTCTCGAAGAGCACGGACGGGGGCGGGAGGTTCACCCAGATCCCCAAGGTCCTCAACGAGATACGGGCGCTCGAGTTCCAGAACCAGGGCTCGCAGGTCATCGTGGACAGGACGGGCACCATACACGTCACTTGGATCGACTACCGATCCGCCACCGAGGGCGTGAACCGGTACACCTTCTCCACCGACGAGGGGGACACGTGGAGCACGCCCGTGGACGTCTGCTCGGTGACGTACATCGCCGACCCGCTGCCCAACAACGGCTACCGCACGCCCACGATGGAGGCGTTCGCCGTCGACAACACGGGCGGGCCCTACGACGGCTCGCTCTACCTCGTGTGGCCCGACCAGCGCGCGGGCGACGCGGACATCCTCATGGTCTACAGCCGCGACAACGGCGCGACGTGGTCCCCCGAGCCCATCAGGGTCAACGACGACTTGAACAACACCGCGGACCAGTTCTTCCCCGCAGTCTGCGTCGCGGGCAACGGCACGGTCGTCGTGACCTTCTACGACCGCCGCGACGACCCGGAGAACGTCCTGCTCATGTACTACATGGCGCAGTCCGTCGACGGCGGGGCGACGTTCCTGCCCAACATCCCCGTCACCGACAAGCAGTTCGACGGCAACGCCGGCGGGGGCCGGAGGAAGGGGGGGGTGTTCTCGGGCACGCCCTTCATGGGCGACTACACGGGCGTGGCCGCGACCAAGGGGTTCGTCGTCGCCATCTGGTGCGACACGAGGAACGGCACGCCAGAGCAGCCCAACTCCGACATCTACGTCGCGCGCGTGACCTACGCGGCCGTCAAGGCGGGGTCGACGGCCGGATGATATGATAGGCATCCCCGACCAGATTCGACGACCCATCTGACCCGAGACGGATGGAATCGACCATCCGATGGCAAGATCTTGTCAAAGACCTCTGTTATCTGATGAACGTCGATGTCGCTATCGCCTGCTCGACCATAGGGTTGTCGCGGCGGCTAGGACCGCCAGTATACCGATGATAGACAACATCAGCAGCCATATCGCACTGACTGGATGTCCGCTGCCACCCTCTCCCATGACTATCTCCGATTGCTGAGTGGTCTCGTTCTTGCCGTCGGAGACGATGAGGGTGATGGCGTGCCTTCCCGGAGCGAGTCCCTCCATCTCGAAGTCCGCTCTCCTCCCGATGACCTGGGTCCCGTCCATCCAGGTGTAGTTGAGGTCATCGCCCTCCTCATCGGTCGCACTCGCGTGGAAGTACACGATGCGATCGGGCCCGAAGTGCCTTCCATCGATGGGGAGCATTACAGTTATCACAGGGGGGTCGTTGACCCCTCTGACCCGCAACGTGAAATCGTGAAATGAGGGGTCATCCCCATCGTAGAGATATAGGTGGATCCTCTCATCCTCGCACTCCCTATCGCGGAACGCCGATAGGTTGAAGCCTATGAGCTGGACGTCCTTCGCGTGGCAGTGGACCATGATATTGGCGAGGGCGTCATTTGGATCCACGATGTACTTCGAGAGGTCCAGTACCCCCGAGATCCCCTCCTCGATCACCCAGACATCGAGCCCTTCGATGGATGGGGCGACATTGACGACCTCGACTCCGCGCCATAGGGTCGAGAGATTATTGCCGCTGGTATCCATCACCAGGAAATGGTAACTGATGAAGTAGGGGCTCTTGCTGCCCATCCGCGCGGTCAGCTCGCCGACATCGAAGGCTCTCGTCCAGTTCCCATCCTTCTCCGTGAGCGAGTATTGATACTCGGCGTCGGTCTTGAGCACGACGAGGGCTGTCTTGATCCCTATGTAGTCATGGAACTGGGCGGATACGGTCAGGGTCGTCCGACTGAGCACACGCTGCACGGTGTTGTCAGCGATCAGGGCGGGTGGGACATTATCTATCAACGGGACCGTCGCAGATATCTCAAGGACATTGCCAGACACGTCGAAGAACCTGACCGTATAGTAGTAGTGCCCTGTCCTGTAGTAGGGCATCTTATTCTTGAAGAAGTAACATCCGTTTCCATGCTCGTCAACGCCCAGGGGCTCGAGTTCGAACGCACCCTCCGACCATCCCTCGATATGGTGCGATCCCTTGACCTCCGTTATGCCTATGTTGTCCTTTACATAGAGACGGATGTTGAAATAATGGCACGTCGTCGCGATGGCATCGGAAAGATCGTCGACCAGCTCGGGCGGGGGGTCGATGACGGTCACCACCCCGATGGCAGTGCGATTGGGATTGCCAGCGGCGTCAAGAAGCTCGAAGCGGTAGGAGATGGGGTCGAGGGAATCGGCGGGGACCACGATGGACGCGTTGAACCTGGCGAGGCGCGGGTCGCCGGCATCCGGCGCCCTCGTCATGGGCGCCCTCAGCACCTCCGCCGACCTGTTCCCGAACCAGTAGGCGACCCACACGCCCTTCAGCTCCAGATTGTCGCCCACGACGGCGGCAAACACCAGCGTCTGACCAGCTCCGACGGTCGATGGCGTCGCGTCCTCGACGAGGAACGGCGGCTCCTGGTCGGCCACGACCGCCTCGGCCCAGCCGGTCAGGTTCCAGTTGCCGTCGAAGTCGACCACTGAGAAGCGGTAGCCCAAGGGCCCCTCCCCGTCGAGGGGCACGTCCAGCGAGAGGCCATATGTCCCGTTCCCCAGTCCGTCCGTGTCGATGCCGCGCATCGACACGTTCTCCGCCTCGGGAGCGCCCTGGCCGAAGGAATAGATGAACCATGCTCCAAGCACGCCGATGTTATCCTCCAGCTCGACCGTGATGGACGCTTCGACCCCGTTCACGAGGCCGACGACAACCGGGGGACCGTGGACGAACTCGGGCGCATCGTTGTCCCTGACCTCGACCACGCACGCCCCCGACACCGAACGGTTCCCCGAGGTCTCGTTGGCGAGGAACATATAGGAGAGCGGTTCGAGCGAGTGGGCCGGTATCGTGAGGTTCGCCCATACGTAGGCCCCGTTCCCCCGGCCATCCACGCTCGTCGGGACCATCATGACGTTCGCGGCCTCGGCCATCCAGTCGCCGAACCAGTAGAGGACCCGCACCTCAGAGATGCCCACGTTGTCGTCGGCCCTGACCCTGAAATGGAAGACATCGCCCGTTGTCGCAACTGGATCGCTTGAGTCGCCGAAGGCGACCCGGTCATTGTCAATCATGGGAACGGTCTTGGTCCTGGATTTGATCCTATAGCCGTTGTCGTCCTCGGCCGTGAAGCAGTAGTTGAGGGCGAGCATGGCATTCCCGGGGACAGTTATCTGGCACGTCCATGTCCCGTTCCTCACGGTCCCTTCCTTCAACGCGAGCGACATATTGTAACCTGCGGAATCGTTGCCGTACCAGTAAGTCACGTTGGCGCTCGTCACCCTACTATTGTCCATTATGCCGATGGAGAAGTTGAACAGGTCGCCTGTGAAGGCCTCCCGAGGGGTTCCGTCCTCACCGAACTGGGGAACGATGAAGTCCTCGAGCCTGATGAGCACCCCGTCCGATCCCCCGTTCCATGTCATGTCGTAGGCCCCTGCCGTGACGGGGAAGTCGCTAAAATGCGTGTCGCATGTGACATAGGCTGCCCCTGACCCGTCCATCACGATGGCCGTGCCCCGATCGTAGGTCACTCCCCCGATCATGCGAGAATACTCGACCGCTGTCAGGTCCCCATCCAGCTGGGTGATGAAGGCGCCAGTCCGCAAGGCAGCGCTTGAATTGCCCTCGGTAAGGGGATAGTCGTAGCTCAAGGTGTCCCCCGTGATGATGAGACCGCCCTGTCCATCAAGACAGATATCATGTGGGAAATCCGCGTCCGAGCCGCCGACATAGGTCGACGCCAGCAGGGTCGTGGCGTTCGAGTCCAATCTGGAGATGAAGACGTGTGGTGTATCGGTTGAGTAGGGGATCGTCTGGCAGTACGAGTCCTCGGTTGTGGGGTAGTCCTCACTCTGAGTATAACCGGTGACGAAGATGCTACCTGTCTCGTCCAAGCACAATCTCGCCGGCCATTCTGAATAGCCTCCGCCAATCGTGGTGGAGAATTCGAGCGCGGTCGCGTCCCCATTGAGCTTCAGGACGAAGATGTCGTCATTGTTGTAGGGGCTGACCGTCGTGCAGAAGGCCCCCTCGGTCGTGGGGAAATCGTCCCTCGTCGAGCCTGTGACGATCACGTTCCCATCCGCAAGCACCTTGATGTCCCGACCACCGTTCCGGCCAGTCCCAGCGCCGATCAGAGTCGAGTATGAGATCGAGGAACCGTCGCTGGAGAGCTTTGTGACGAACACGTCCGAGTACACCGTCACCCCGGTGATCCACTTGTCCGCGAAGCTTCCGCTCGTCAGTGGGTAGTCCTTGCTATGGGTATCGCCCGTGATGTACGCACAGCCCGATGCATCGACATCGATGCCCCAGGCCCAGTCCCGCTCGTAGCCATGGATGTAGGTCGAATAGTTGAGGGCCGTCCAGTCGGCCTCCAGCTTGAACACGAAGACATCGTCATACTCGAAAGGGTCGCTGAATGGTCGCGTGCGACAGAAGGCGCCACCGGTCGTTGGGAAGTCCTCGCTCTCGGTACTGCCAGTCACGTAGACGCAGCCCGTGTCGTCAATCGCGATCGACCTGGGCTCATCATTCGATGATCCACCCACGAAGCCGGACCTCAGGAGGTCCTTGCCATCCGTCGACATCATCGCGACGAACACATCCCAACTCGTGATGCTCGAATTGCTCTTGTACGTGCCCACCGTCGTCGGGAAGTCCCATGAGACCGTCACACCCGTTATGATTGGATGGCCCATGGAGTCTGTGGTCAGGTCCTTCGTACAATCCAGGTCGCTGCCTCCAAGGAAGGTGCTGAAGGTCATCTCCGGGTCTATCACGAGGGCGGTCGTGCAGTCATAGCCACCGACTTGGGTGAGGACGGTCATCGGATCGACTATCCCGAAGGAGACCGCCACTGGCGTTCGGACACCATCAGCAAGTTGATATGCCGATGGTGCCCGGTCCCTCACCATACCGACCTTCGTGCTGACCAGGAGGTCCGCGGAGACCTCGTCGATTGCCAAGCCCTCGACGCCGTCGTACCTGAACTGGATCTTGTCAGGGTCCGCACCAGGATGCACGATGAGGTCGTACTTCAGGACCCCCGCCTCCAGACGGAAGACAAGGTCGATCCCCTCCCACAGGCCGGAGTACCGAACCTCCTTGAAGGAGCGCGCTCCTCCGATCCATCCTTCCGGGTCGCTCCCGTAGAAATAGTTGCTCACACCGTCGAAAGGCCCGATTCCCTCTGGCTTGACAGGCTGCGACCCTTCGAACCAGACCCGGTACGTGATGCTGTCCCCACGGCCGGTGGAACGGACATTGTACGACACCCATCCAGGCCCGAAGGCGACATCGAACCCCTCGCCCCGGGCATAGAATCCGACGGATGCGTCGCCAAGCTGGCCCCTGTTCTCGGTGAAATCCGTCCCGAGGAGGACCTGCCCGATATCCTCTCCAGACCGGAGGTCACCCACGTGCGTTCCATCAATATCATCTGACGATCCCTGGTCTCCCGTCTGGAGCTCTGACCGGTCAATCAACATGGTGAGCGTCAACAAGGCAACAGCAATCACCGGAACCGTCTTTTGCCACTTGCCCAACCGCTGCATCTCCTCTGATGTAACGACTCGCATTGATATCTAGGCCAGTGGATAATAAAACTATTGATTAGAGATCAGGGGGATTCCGTCACGAACGACACGAGGAACGGCACCCCCGACCAACCAAACTCCGACATCTACATCGCGCAGGTGGCCTACGCGGCCGTCAAGACGGGGGCAGAGACTTCTTGAAGAACTTGGGGTGATTGCTCGGATGGATCACTCACAGAGGGCGTGTACCTCCGGATCCGTCACGGTCCTCCCGGAAAGCCCACGCAATCGCCCATAGGAGCACCGCTACGAGGATGACGACAAGCAGCAATGGCACCACCCAGTTCGTGGCGCCCTGACCGCCCGAGATGTCCAGGTCGAGCAGCTGTCGCGTCGTCGCGTTCCCGTCTGTCACCGAGAGCTCAATCGCATGAGCCCCTGCCCTGAAGCCCCTGTATTCGAACTCGCTCCCAGAACCGATGAGGCGACTGCCATCGTACCAAGCGTACTCGAGGTCGTCCCCGTCCTCGTCAGTGGCTATCGCCGAGAAGTGGATTGTCCTCCCCTCGTCGAAGTTCGAACCGGACTCAGGGAGCACCTCCACCACGAACGGGGCGTCGTTTATGTTCCTCACGATAAGCCTGATGTTCGCGCGGGCCAGCCCGCCCCGTCCATCGCTGGCGGTGATGATGAGCCTATGCTCGCCCACCTCCGATTGATGCGGTGTGAAGGACAGGACGCCGGTCTGGCGGCCTATCTCGACGAACGCCTTGTTTATCGACCATGTGATTGGATCGCCCTCGACATCGGTCGCGTGGAGCCCGAACGAGAAGGCGACGTCCTCGATCGCCCCGAGGGTCTGGGGGGGCTCTGGGTAGAATCTGGGCGGATCGTTTACATCCCGGATCGTTAAGGTGAAGCTCGCGCTGTCAATGGAATTCGAGCGATCGCGGACGGTCACCACCACGATATGCTCGCCAGCATCGCCTTGCTTCGCAACCAGGTGGATTACACCCTCGCTGCTCACAAGAAGCTCACTGAGGTCAGAGGTGGTCGAATACGTCATGTCCTTTTTGATACCATAGACCTCGATGAGCAGCGAAAGCTCTTCACCTTCGTCAATCGAGATGAGTATGGGACCGTCAGCGGGATGTCCGCCAATGGAGATGATGTCGGGTGGGATGTTCAGAACAGTGAGGGTAAAGACCACCTCGTCCATCCCTCCCAGGCCATCCGTCACGCTAACAGTGACTCGATAATCGCCAATCTGGGCTACGTCGGCCGTGCCCATGAGGACCCCGGTCCGTTGATCCATGGAGAGGAACGGGGCATCGGACCGCAGCTCCCACGTGAGGATGTCGCCCGTGGGGTCAGGGTCCACGGCGTCGAAATCCACCATGTACATCTCGCCTGGATGGACCGACCTCCGAGCCTCTGTCATGATGGTCGGTGGATCGTTCGTGTTGAGGACCTCGAGGTTGAAAGTCACCGTTCCCTGTCCTCCATTGCCGTCATCGACGGTGATTGTGATGTTGTCCACTCCCACATCGGAGTTGGTCGGAACGCCCGACAGGATACCCGTCCGTAGGTCGAACGAGAGCCATCCGGGGATGAATCCGCCGAGGCTCCAGACGACAGTGCCCTGGCCATCGTCGCTCGAGGACATGTCAAGGGAATAGGGCTCATCCTCGATGGCCGTATGGGCGTCGAAGGGAAGAATTTCGGGGGGTGCGTTGAGCACGACGATATCGAACCGTGCCTCCTCGGAATAGTCGGCTGTGGCAGCGGCCCGCACGAGCACCGAGCAGCGGCCGACGTCCCCGTTGTCAGGGGTTCCCGATATGAGGTGCCGAGATGCGTCCCACACGAGCCATAACGAATCTGTCTCAAAGGTCCACGTTAGGTTCCAACGGTCGCTCGCGTTGAACTGGAGCTCGAACGGTAGATCCTCGGTGGCCCAGACGCCTTCGGGCAGTGGCCCGAGGCCGATCGGACGGTCGGACACCCCTATACGCCATATGCTGCTGTCACCGTCGAGCCCCCCGACCAGGAAGAGCTCCTCGGTCTTGGGGTTGTATCGCATCGCGTGCCCGTACCGCGCATGGGGACTGTGGCTGGCATTGACGCGTCCCCAAGACCTCGACCCGCTCGAGTACCACCATATGTCGGGAAGGAGGATGCCATCCTGCCTGAGACCGCCTGAGACGATCATTTGGCCGAGGACGGGATTGAAATCGGCAGCGTGCATGAACCTGCCTATCGGGGAGGCCCCCTCCACGACCGGGCGGGCCCAGAGGCCGGTTGAGACATCGAAGGACCAAAGGTCGTCGAGCGCGCTCGTCCCGTTTGTGCCACCGAACAGAAGAAGCGCCCGTGATCCGTCGTCGTAGACCATTGTCGCGTGCTCCCTCGCCGAGGGACCTGTGCTGTTCACCAGGAGCCACATCGCACGAAGGGTGTCGAACCTCCACAGCTCCATAGAGAGGTTCCAGGTCTTGGTGCTTCGCCCCCCGAAGAGGTAGAGCGATGCGTCCGAGTCGGAGTATGCCATGGTCGCGTTGACCACGGCTGGGGGGTTCGTCGAGTTGGACCATCGAGTCCAGAGGTCCTTCGAGATGTTGTAGCACAAGAGGTCCCTCAGAGGTATCGTGTATAGGGGGCCGTGGTAGCCTCCGAAGACGAAGACCCGCCCGCCCCAGTGGTCCGGAGCGACCGCTTGGAGGTAAATGCTTGACAGAGGCGAGTTCCGCTCCAGGGACCATGTCCGATTCCCGATATCATAGATGTAAACGGAACCTTGGTGATAGCTGTCCGAAGTCTTGATCCCCCCTCCGACCAAGAGGGAGTCGCCGAGGGGTATGAGGTTCACGAACCGGGCCGAGGGCGGCACCAATAGGCCCGGATGCGAGCTCCAGGACATCGTTCCCAGGTCTAGGACGTCGAATTTATAGAGCACATCAACGTAGTCAGGGGCCCAATAGAGGTTGAGGCGGTTCCCGACAATGTCAAAGGCCAGCTCGTTGTCGTAGAGCTTGCCCGGCCGGGCCCCCGCTTGCAACATGACCCAAGTGTCGTTCCCGCGATAGTAGGCCCACAGCTCGTCGTTGGCGCACCTGTTCGGGTCGATGTGCTCGCTGGTCCCCCCGTAGAGGTAGAATCCGTCCATGGTGGTCGAGAAGGCGATGTCCATGTCC
>Ga0316628_100002806_pt1 | contig 13124 bp, 8 predicted proteins | sample OWC_Aug_M2_C1_D5_FD_207648 | JGI IMG/M metagenome (GOLD analysis project Ga0316628, IMG submission 207648) | Wetland soil microbial communities from Old Woman Creek delta, Ohio, United States - OWC_Aug_M2_C1_D5_C | ecosystem: Environmental > Terrestrial > Soil > Wetlands | place: USA: Ohio... | reverse complement strand
CTTAGGCGGAAATTAGAGCAGCTTGTCGAGGATGGAGTTTCGGTTACTGGCGCTGAGATTTCCGCTGCATATGCATCGAAGAACCCCAAGGCCAAGCCTAATGATTTTGAGAAGAACAAGGCGGTCTTCAGACAAACATACCTAGTCGAGAAGCAGAGAGAGGCGCTCAATGCGTTTGTCAAGGGCCTTCAGAACAAAGCTTCTGTACAGATAGATGAAAAGGTTCTCTCTCTCTAAAAGGAGACACGGAAAAAAAAGAGGGTTCGTCCCGATCGGGACGAACCCTCTTTTAGTTTGTAATGAAGCAGTCAAAAATCCGTTGTTAGACTCATGTCCATATCAGACAGCGAAGCAAACAGATGAATGAGGCTCCTGCATCCTTTTTCCCAATCAGAAATTAACAGATTCTCATTTTCCGAATGTGCAGCCCCGTAGGGGTCGCTGACACCAAAAAGCAAGGCAGGGATGCCGCCAAGCGCCTCCGTTATGGTCTGCACGAAGGGAATGGAGCCGCCTGCGCCCACGACCACCGGTTTTATGCCGTATCCTTTCTCAAGAGCCGCGAGGGCTGCCTCAAATATGGGGCCATTCGTATCGGTCCGCCACCAGCGTGAGGGCGACTCTTGTTCTATCTTCACCTCTACGCCCCATGGTGCATGGCGTGTCAAGTGTTCTTTCAGCAGATCCAGAGTCTCCGCAGGATCCATATCCGGTACTATCCGTATCCCGACCCGAGCCCAGGCCGAGTCGTTGATGATATTGGCAGCCTGGCGGCGGCTACTCGCTTCGAATGCGTTCACAGCGATGGATGGCCGGTACCACATTTTTTCGTAGACCGAGCCTTCGCCCCCGATAATCTGTACCCCCGTTAAGATTTTGGACTGTTCCCGGTAGAGAGTCTCCTTGAAAGGCAAGGCATTGAGGTATGCCATCTCTGTCGGCGAGAGTCGTCGCACCTTGTCCAAAAGGCCCGGGATGGCTGGTTTCCCCTGGTCATCGACGAGGCCTGTTAGCATCTTTGCGAGGGCGAGCACGGGGTCAGGTAGCGGACCGCCCCAGGTGCCAGAATGTACGCTCGATGATAGCGATCGTACATCGATATTCACGGTCACGATACCGCGGAGTGAGGCCGTTAGCGATGGGATACCGCTGTCGAAGTTCTCGCTGTCCGCAATAAGGACCACGTCTGCTGAAAAGAGCTCACGGTGACCCTGAAGCAGCTTGTCCATGTTCGTCGAGCCCACCTCTTCTTCACCTTCAATCAATACTTTGACGTTCACAGGAAGACTGCCTATGGACGCGAGGTATGACCTGATTGCTGCTACATACATCATCACGCCTCCTTTGTCGTCTGAGACGCCACGGCCATAGAGCCTACCGTTCCGTTCAGACGGCTCGAAAGGTGGCGTCGTCCATAGCTCTTCTCTCCCAAGAGGCTGGACATCGTGGTGTGCGTACAGGAGGATTGTTGGTTTTCCGGGACCGCCTGTCCATTGACCGAACACGGACGGATGACCTGCCCCGGTATCCAAGATGCGAACGTCCTTAAGCTCGCTATTTGCGAGGATATTTGCTACAGCCTCTGCACTTTCTCTGACCGGCGCAGGATCATACCCAGGAAAGCTTATGCTCGGGACACGGACGAGGTTTTTAAGTTGGTCGATGTGATCAGGTATATGGTTCTGGAAGTGTTCAAGCGCAGCAATAAGATTGTCGTTGTCCATATAGGTCTCCTTCGTGATGTCGAAGCAAAAATAAAGGGCTGACCTGTTGGCCAACCCTGTTCTTTGTTTGCTGGAGCTGAGGCGAATAGAACTCCTGACTTTAAGACTGCCCGTCTAAAAAATATTCTATCCTTTTTAAGTTTATTGTCAAGTGGTTGTTTTTCTGCATTAGGGGAGACGGGTATCAAAAAATATTTCATGTCTTTTTTTACAACTTTCTGACTGTTTCTTATAGAAAAACTAAGCAGTCCCAAGCGGATTCGGTCCGGGATTCACGGAAAAAAAGGGCACACTAAATGAAGCAGCGATAAACCATCCCTTTTTTTATTCACCCGTCTCAGCTAACCAGAGATGCATTTATCCGGAACAAGAGCAACCTGACTCGAACCTGACTGGAATTTAATGGGATCGAAGATACATCTCAGCGATATGAAAATGTCGCTCATAATCATTATCGACTCTCATTCTTCCGATCATATTCACCAGTAGTCATCCTCCTATTTGAGAAGGATGTTATGCCAAGATGGGTAAAATAATTGACAAGAAAACCGAGGTAAGCTCCGGCAATAATATCACTAATGAAATGGTAATTAGTCATAATGAGAGCCAGCGCCAGAACCGATAAAAAACCAAAATATGCGGAATGATAGCGAGGATAGAACCTCCATAGGGCGATAACGAGAGCCATAAAGACAGCCATGTGCCCCGAAGGAAAACTGGAGTAATTTCCCCCACCGTGAAACCAGTGGAACTCTTTAAAACCAGGATGACGTAACCAGAATCTTGTGTCGATTCTGCCAACTGTGTGCTTCAGGGTGGATTTCAGAAAATACGTGAGCGGGATCGTAATGGCAACGAGCTGAAAGAACCGCGCATGTGTGTCGTAAATGCCTTTATGAGTGAGATAGAAATATGCTGTCCATGATATGGCAGTAATGAGACAAACGAGGGGAAATAAGAAGTTGGGAATGTGAACGGAAAAGACAGTCAGACGAGAATGGGACATCCATACTCTCTTGACGAACAAGGCGGTTCTTGCATCCAAAAAAAAGTAGCTGCATAGGACAAGCAAGACAACCAGCAGGAAGCTGATGCTGACCTTTTTCACATTCATGCAGAAATACCTTCGAAAAAATGGTCCGCCCCGGGATTAAAAAAAATATATCTACACAGTTATTAAAGAGATGGCATCAAAAAAATAATGAAAGTCAGTCTATGCTTTTCTAAAACCATTGTCAATGGAGGAGATGGAGAGAACGACGGAAAAGAAGATATTCCTGTGAACGGCCACGATGAACGAAATTGAACCGACATGGAGCTGCCAAGAGGTTCTCGAGTCGGAAAACAGCGAAATTCGATAGATGTGCCTGCCCCTGCCATGAAGTTCCCTTCTGCAACATCGACGGCCGTTTTATTATCATCATGTTGGCAGGAGATTTGGTAATGCTGTATACTAAATTGTATGCTTGACATGCACCAATTATATAGCTAAAATAATAGCTAATATTATAGCGTTAAATTAACGGCGAAATCCGTCCCGTGATATGAGAGTAATTGATCTGCTTGAATTTGAATATATAGTTTTAACAAAATTATGTCATATGGGAGGAAGGGCCCAAAATGATCGAAAAAAATCTTGCTAATCAGAAACAAATCAATCCGTGGCATTTTGTCTGGCTTTCCGTCGTGTTCTCAGAGCTGTTCACGGCATTCCTGAATGCCGTCCAGAGTTTCATCTGGTACGGAAGAATATCACTGGACTTACTGATGATAGGTGCAATTGACGCTTTGTTTATCCCCTTAATCGTTGCACCTATTGTCATTTATTTTATAAAACATACCGCCGAACTAAAAAAAATCAATGAGCGGTTTCAGAAGGAAATCATGGAGCGCAAACGGGCGGAGATGGAACTGCGGAAAAGCGAGTCGCGTCTGCGTACCGTCATGGAAAATACGCCGGTGGTGCTATTCGCATTGGATCGGAGGGGGGTGTTTACGCTTTCCGAGGGGAGAGGACTATCAGCACTGGGGCTCAAGCCCAGCGAGGTTGTAGGCCGGTCGATCTTCGAGGTTTACCGCAACGCGCCTTCGGTGCTCGAGGGGGTACGTCGGGCATTAACGGGTGAGGCGTTCAGCACTGTGTCCGATATAAACGGAATCGTGTTTGAAATCTGGTACTATCCTGTTAGAAACGAACGAAATGAACTAATGGGGACGACCGGGGTCGCCACTGACATAACTGAACGAAAACGAATTGAACGAGCGGTAGAGCAAGCAGCAACGGAATGGAGGGCCGCAATGGATGCATCTCAGGATGTTATCTACCTGCTAGACCTCAACCGACATGTAATGCGAGCTAATAAATCTTTCTACACGATGACAGGGAGAACTCCAGAAACTGCTGTCGGACGCCATATTGCAGAGCTCATTCATCCCCATGGCGAAACTGTCCTCTGCCCCGCGTGCCAGGCGCAGGAGGAAAAACGTGACGCTTTTATCATCATGGAGGTAGACAATCCTGATAATCCAGCCGGACGGCCAATTGAGATCACCGTTAAGATAGTCCGCGACAAGCAAGAACAGCCTATAAGTATTTTGATGACTATGCACGACCTCACACATGAGAGAAAGGCGCAGGAAGAAAGAGGCAAACTCGAAGCACAGCTCCACCAAGCACAAAAACTCGAGGCGGTGGGGCAACTTGCAGGAGGTATTGCGCATGATTTTAATAATATGCTGACTGCAATTATCGGCTACGCAACCCTTTTGAGTTTTAAAGTAGAAAACGACAGCTCATTAAAGTCATATGCAACACAGATACTGAGCATAGCAGAGAAGTCGGCCGACCTGACCCGACAACTCCTTACATTCAGCAGAAAACAGGTAATTAGCCTCAAACAGATAGATCTTAATGAGCTTATCAAGGGAACGGAAAAACTTCTGCACAGGGTTATTGGTGAGGATATCGAACTGAAGACACACCTTGTCGATAAGAACGTAACGGTAATGGTAGACCCTGGCCAAATAGAACAGGTCTTGATGAACTTATGCACCAATGCGCGTGATGCCATGCCTAATGGTGGATTACTGTCGATCAGTACAGAAACAAAATATTTGGATGCGAACTATGCAAAGACATACGATTTGGAGAAACCCGGCCTGTATGTCCTGTTAACGGTGACCGATAGCGGTGTAGGCATGGATGAACAAACCAGACAAAAGATATTTGAGCCGTTTTTCACGACCAAGGAGTTTGGAAAGGGGACAGGTCTGGGGCTTTCAATAGTATATGGAATCATCAAGCAGCACAACGGCCACATCACGGAATACAGCGAGCCTGGAATGGGCACGACATTCAAGATATACCTCCCTTTGGTCAAATCAAAAAGTGAAGAGCCAAAAGCCGCAGAGGTTATCACTCCAAAGGGTGGTACAGAGACCATACTGGTTACGGAGGACAATAAGGAGGTTAGATCTCTTACCAAGGCCGTGCTCGAGGAATTTGGCTATAAGGTCATTGAAGCAGTGGATGGAGATGACGGCATAAATAAGTTTATAGAGAACAAAGATACGATAGAGCTTGTTATGCTCGATGTAGTAATGCCCAAGAAAAGTGGCAAAGAAGCCAGTATTGCAATAAAGAAGGTACGGCCTGAGGTTAAAATTCTTTTTACCAGCGGCTATACAGCAGATATTATTCAGCGAAAAGATATTTTGGAGGAAGATGCGGATTTCGTTACTAAGCCAGTTACACCGCATGAGCTCCTCACCAAGATAAGAGAAATATTAGACAAGAAAGGATAAGCTCCAACAACCTGACAGCTGTGATAACATCTCGTCTGCACGTGAATTTGTTGTAGGCATCAGGAATAATTGAAGCTATTTAAAAGGGCGGACCTGCGGGTTTTAAGCGCAGATGATTTCATGCGTTTTCATCAATGAGAATGTTGATAAATTGACGCAGAGGATCCCAAATTACTATTAGTACGAGGTGAGCGATTTGAGATTTATAACAGTTTCAGAGCTTCGTGCGCATGCGACAGCAATTGTCGCCGAAGTTAAAAAAAAGAGAGTGGATGTCACCGTGACAAAGAATGGCAAGCCAGTTGTTTTAATTAGGGCAGTTGAGGAGAGGGAGTTTGTTTTAAAATCCCGTCCGAAAGGAGGTAAACGCATAAAAAGAAGTGTATAAACGTTAAAATATGCAGTGCATCCGATATGCTGATCCTTTTGGCATGATCGATTTGAATCCAGCCGTCTTCGTCATTCGTGGACGAGCAGTCCGTGACCTCCGCCAAACGGTTTCATCACATCCCGTTACGGCCGAGATTTATATTACGATGAACAAAGAGTTGCTCAGCAATAAGGCACTCACTATGGCCCTCCGAATATACCCACCTTGCTTTGTATCACAACTTTGCTCTGCGCAACATCAGGCCTGCTTCACACATTTGAGAAATCGCCCGGCGTAGCGTGAGTACGTGATATCGATAGGTTTAGCGAACTGCTACAGTTGACATCAACGAATCGGGGCGATGCAGATCGAAAAACATTGAAGTTAATGCTCTTTAGCGTTTGGAACTGTCAGATGCCCATAAAAGGTCATACGATTTACAAGGGCAAAGTTACAATGAAGCAAACAAAGACACTAGAACGTAATGGCATGAAAATCAGTATAACCTGTTCTCTCATGTGATTTTTGCCAATGGTTCATCGAGTGGCTTCTGCGGGCAGGCGTGAGAGGTACAAGAATCCTTTTGACCTTCTTAATGCTGCGGCTGGAAGACACTCCCTTCTCTGGTCTGCAGATCAAGCCTCGGCTCCGACCGGCTGGTGGCACTATGGGTCTCATAGAGAACGCGGATGTCTCCATGCCTGAGGCGGACCGTGACCCTGTGCAGGCCTTTCACGGGAATGCGGATCCGGGCCGTGCCGTCGATGTCCGTGAACCATCCCTCCAAGGTGACGCGATAGCGAAGGACCGGCATCGGCCACGCATCGAACTCCCAGCCCGCTTTGATGTCGTTGTTTGGAAGACCGAAGCCGTGCAAGAAGCCCTCGCTTGAGACTTTTCCCTGCGGATCGTCGACCAGATGCAGTTCCACGTCGAGGGTATCAGCAATTACCTCCACAATCTCCGGTCGGGCCGGCAAGTCCGTTAGCGAAATACTGCTGGCCAGGTCCCGGTCATGGGGATTTGCCAGGATACCGCCGCCGATGATGCCCAGGCCGATAACGATCGCGGAGACGACCGTCACGGCCTTTAGCCGTTTGCTGTGTGCAATGAGGGGGTAGAGGATCAGCCGGGCGTCCTCACGGGCCGGTATGCGCAGGACATAGTAGTAAAGTCCATGTGCCACGATGTAGGCGATCAATGCGGACCAGACTGCGTCGGATAGGAAGTGCGCACCCGCGGCCATGCGGCCGATGCCCAACAGAGTTCCAAGGATCAGCCCACCTGCAAGGGAGGCCGCCGCCCATCGCGGACGGTTTCTACGCCACAACCACCAGCCAGCTGCGTAGAGATAGCCTACCGAGCAGTGACCGCAGGGGAAGGACTTACGCGGCGTATTGAATGGGACGGGGACGAACGGCTGAACGTATTCGTAACGTCCACCGAATTCGACCATTTGCCGGGGCCGCGGTCTACCCCAATGGTCCTTCAAAACGAGGTTGATGATCATTCCCGGTCCTAAGGTCACACAGAGCAACACAAAGATACCGTACCACCGTAACCGTTGCGAGCGCTCGCGGATCACGCCAAGAACGAGCAAAACCACCCCAGCTACGGCAAGTGAGGCCGTTATCCAGGGAGCGGACCGGTAGAACAGCGACCAGAGCGGCTGTTCCTTATCCGACCAGGGGTCTACACGGTCAGGATGATAGAAAGGCCGCAACGTCTCTATGTCCAGGCCGGTCTCAGCGAACAGGACGATCGCTACGATGCTGAGCGCTACGAGAATGATTAGCTCGGGAAGCCAATATCGGCGGTAGGTCGCGATTGGTCCGATGGATGTGTCCATGGGTCGTCCTCGTGATACAATAAAAACAGTCTGTTGCCTTCTCCCTTCTGCTTCATGCTACCATAATCTAAATCCTAAATTGCTCAATTCTTTGTTGCGCCTATCAAATCGGGAAGCTGATAACCTGTACTTTGTATTAGATAACTCCTTAATATTCTTGGTGGAGTTGGGGAATCTCACGCGCTTTACGAGAAGGCCAGCTCCCTCGTGGACTCCCCGAGACATGGGGGAAGTCCTTCCCCCCATACCCCATTGGTTCGATCACTCTCATCAAATAAAAAAACAGGTCAGTTATTACCAGCTTTTTAATATTTTGGTGGAGCTGAGGGGGATCGAACCCCTGATCCCAAGACTGCAAGCAGGAAAAGGCAGAAAAAACAATCCTTGGTTTGTCACCTGGTTTCCCATTTTGCGCGTCGAATCAAAGGATTGATCTAATTGTATTGATTCTGTCTATTACGATGTTTTTGTCCTTTTAGATAATTATTAGCACAATTTAAGCATAGTCAATTCATAGGGTGAGCACAAGACTCTTTGTCCGATACGTCCAATGTCTTACTATAGAGCCTTCAATCATTTCACCTGACCAATTACTACATCAGTGCTGTTGTTTCTACCCGGTAGTATACGACCGTGAAATATCGCTTATGAAAATACCAGACCACAGATGCCTATTAAATGCGTGCACATGTTGTACAGTCGGCATCTCTTTGCATACTATCGTAGTAGCTTATGTAGATTCTGGATTACCGAACCAATTAAAACGAGCTATAGATGTAGAGGCATGGGGAATCCCATGGCAGACCCTATTCTGTTATAATTTAACCATTATTATAACTCTAACTGTTACGGGTCGACCTATCATTCTAAATCGTTCATGTCTCGTCCTGGTCAATTTGCCAAGGGATGGATGGTATCTATGTCTGAAGCCTGTTGCCTAGTGAGAACAAGTATGTATCTGCTGCAGTAGTACGAGGGATTCTATGATTCTCTTTGGCGTGGAATGGAAAGTGTATCTGTTGACGGCAACAATTTTGGGAGGGGCGGTTCTTCTGGCCCTCTTAGCCCATTACATCATTTTCCTAGCCTTAAAGCGTGGTGCGGATCGGACAGGCAGTGTCGTGGACGATTCGTTCGTCACACACGCTCGACGCCCCACTTCTATCCTTCTTCCCCTTACCGTGATTCTGAGCATCCTTCCGTCACTTAAAGTACCGATAGGCCTTCTCGAAGGCATGCGGCACACTGTTGCACTGGGCATGATCGCCACTGTTGCCTGGCTTGCCATCAGTCTAACGGCGGTCTTCGACGACTTCATCTCCTCGAAGTTCAAGATCGATGTCAGCGACAATCTTCTGGCGCGGCGAGTCCACACGAGGACCCGTCTGATCCGGCGCATCGCGATCATCGCCATCCTCATCGTCGCCGTCTCGGCGATGATCATGACGTTTCCGAGCATGCGGCACATCGGCATCAGTCTCTTCGCCTCAGCGGGCGTCGCCGGCCTGATCGCGGGAATGGCGGCGCGGCCGATGCTTGCGAACATCATTGCGGGCCTCCAGATCGCCATGACTGAGACCATTAGGATCGATGACGTTGTGGTCTTGGAAGGAGAATGGGGACGGATCGAGGAGATTGGCGCGACGAATGTCGTTGTGCGCCTCTGGGACCTCAGGCATCTCGTGGTGCCGCTCTCTTACTTCATCGAGCGTCCGTTTGAGAACTGGACCCACAAGACCGCCGACATTCTGGGATCGGTCCTCCTGTACACCGATTACAACGTCCCGGTAGAAGAAGTTCGCGTAGAGCTCTACCGTATTCTCCTGGCCTCCGAAATGTGGGACGGAAAGGTATGGTCACTCCAGGTCACGAACGCAACGGAAAGAACTATGGAATTGCGTGCGCTCATGAGCGCTCCCGATTCCGCCACGGCCTGGAACCTGCGCTGTTATATCCGCGAGAAGCTGATCTGGTTCCTGCAGGAGCGTTACCCGCAGAGCCTGCCGAGGATTCGGGCGGAGTTTCAGGAAAAACCGCAAGGCTGACGGGCATTGCAAAAGTCACCTCATTCCCCGGCATGAGGAAAGAGACCGCGTTCCGTGTTCAAGGTTGAAAGGATGAATATGCTTTACCACTACAATCTAAGAGGGGAAAGAGAGTGGAACTAATGAGCGGCATCTTCGAATTCAAACAGTGCGTAACAATTATCAAAGCCACCGGGAAGAAGTCGAGAAACCTTCGCGAGTTCAGGGATGCACTCGCCATTGTAAGCGAAGGGTCAATATTCCATCATACATATCAGTACTTATTGAAAGGGCATATCCTTGAGTACACGAACGACTTTTCCCACTGGGCTGGCGAGAGCCTCGAGGAGGGCGCCTTGGCCGAGCAGCTTTCCAACATTGATCCTTACGACTTCAGCGACATCGAAACACTGAGAAAAGAGTTGCTCCAGGTCGTCGATGATTACCTAGTAGGGTTTCCGGAGCCGCGGGATGCGATGCCCGGTGATGAGTTTTTCTTCAATGAAACTATAACCCTGGTGTTTCAGGCCGGGGTCCGGGTTAGAAACCTTGGCGAGTTCCTCATGGCGATAAAGTATGTTGATGTCAGCGCCCTCTACTACCACTTTTTCGACGCACGGCGGCGTTTTGAGGGAAAGTCAAACGATTTCTCACAATGGTTTGACGAGGAGATGGGGAAAAAGGACCTCGCGGAAAAGCTGCGATTCATCGATCCCTTCATGCACAGCCTGGAGGGAATCAGGGGACGGATTGCGGCAGCGGTCGAAGAAGCATTGCGGCAAGACATGGATTCATCGGGGGCGGTCACATGATCGACGCGTATAAGGGTATATCACCGAAAGGCGACCTCGTGCTTCTCCGCAAGTTCGGCAAGGTCTTCGGCAACAGGGTATTCCTGCATGTCAACTCCACGCGGGAAGGCGGGGGCGTGGCGGAGATCCTGCAGCGGATGACCCCGATTCTCAAAGGACTGGAAATCAACGCGCGGTGGGAGGTGATCAAAGGCGACGTCGAGTTTTTTTCCATCACGAAAAAGATTCATAACGCGCTTCAGGGGAACGAGGAGCATTTTACCAAACAAATGTGGACACACCACTTCGAGGTGAACAGGATGAACGCGGAGAAGCTCGATCTGGAGGCGGATGCCGTTCTCATCCATGATCCCCAGCCGGCGCCCCTCATCAATTTCAGGAAAAAGGGCACGTGGATCTGGCGATGTCACATCGACGTGTCCAATCCCCGTCTTGACGTGTGGAATTCACTCAAGGAGTACTGCAGTCGATACGATACTGCGGTCTTCTCCGTGGCAAGGTTCGCCCGGTCCATGCGTATTGATGAGTTCATCATTCCGCCGTCCATCGACCCGGTGAGCGAAAAAAACAGGGAGCTTTCGCCAGAAGAAATCAGCGAGACGGCGAAGAAGTTCAACATCCCCTTCGATCGGCCGATCCTCCTTCAAGTGTCCCGCTTCGACCGCTTCAAGGACCCCATCGGAGTGATCAAGGCCTATCACATGGTGAAAAAATACAACGACTGCATCCTTATCCTTGCCGGGAGCCCCGCCACGGACGATCCCGAAGGCGAAGCGGTCGTGGCTGAAGTGCGGGAGTACGCAGCCGATGATCCGGACGTATTCATCCTGCTCCTGCCGGCCTTCAGCGACAAAGACATCAACGCATTACAGCGGATGGCTACGGTCGTGCTCCAGAAGTCGCTCAAGGAAGGCTTCGGTCTCACCGTATCCGAAGCCATGTGGAAGGAAAAGCCAGTTCTCGGCGGTGCCGTTGGCGGAATCCCGCTCCAGATCATGCACGGCGTGACCGGCTTCCTCGTGCACTCTCCCGAGGGCGCAGCGTTCAGGGTCCGGCAGCTGCTCAATAATCCCGACATGGCGAAGCGTATGGGAGAGCGCGGCAAGGAATATGTACGAAACAATTTTCTCATCACCAGACAGGTGCGCGACTACCTGTCAATCTGGTATGCAGCCGAGCACAAGGGCAGCAGCGTGCTGAAATTATGATTCAGTACGCCCGATCGTTTTCATGACCTGCATCCGGAGCCTTGTTTCGAAGTGGCGCGACTGAGATGAAAGGAAGCCGAAACTTGATACTTGGTACTCATTACCAGGGTAATGGACATTGCGCATTCACGGTCTGGGCCCCACTGATGGATATGGTGGCTCTGAAGATCGTAAGGCCGGCCGAACGGCTGATTCCCATGACACTGGTTGGTCAGGGGTACTGGAAGACCGAGATCGAAAACGTTTTCCCGGGAGCATGGTACCTTTACCGTCTAAACGGGGAAATAGAACGGCCCGACCCCGCATCGCGGTTCCAGCCGCTCGGCGTTCACGGGCCCTCTCAGGTAATCGATCCGGACGAATTCGCGTGGGGAGACCATGGTTGGAAAGGGATGCCGCTCAAGTACTTCATCATCTATGAACTCCATACCGGCATCTTTACGAAGCAGGGAACGTTCGAATCAATCATCCCGCATCTCGATTATCTTAAAGAGCTCGGGATAACGGCTGTGGAACTGATGCCGGTTGCGCAGTTTCCGGGAACGAGGAATTGGGGGTACGACGGCGTGTATCCATTCGCGCCACAGAATTCCTACGGCGGCGTGCAGGGCTTGAAGGCACTGGTGAACGTCTGCCACGAAAAAGGCCTGGCGGTCATCCTCGACGTGGTCTACAACCATCTTGGTCCCGAGGGGAACTATCTCCGGGACTTCGGGGCTTATTTCACCGATAAATACAGAACACCCTGGGGTGACGCTATCAACTTTGACGGGCCCTACAGTGATGAAGTGCGGCGCTACTTCATCGGGAACGCGCTCTACTGGGTGACGGAGTTTCACGTGGATGCCCTGCGGATCGACGCGATCCATGGAATATTCGATTTCAGTGCAAAACATTTTTTACAGGAACTGGGCGAGGCTGTGCATCACCGTGCCGAGGAACTCGGCAGGCACGTGTACGTCATTCCCGAGAGTGACCTGAACGACGTTCGGGTTATCAATCCCGCCGAGATCGGCGGACACGGCCTCGATGCCCAGTGGAACGATGATTTCCATCACTGCCTCCGTACGCTGATCACCGCAGAGAAGAGCGGGTATTACGAGGATTTCGGCACGATCGTTCAGATGGAAAAGGCCTATCGCGACGGATTTGTCTACTCGGGCCAGTATTCTCCCTTTCGGAAGCGGAGGCACGGCAGCTCCTCGAAAGACAGGCCTGCCCAGCAGTTCGTCGTATTCTCACAGAACCACGACCAGGTGGGAAACCGTATGCAAGGAGAGCGGCTGTCGAGCCTCGTGTCCTTCGAAGCGCTGAAACTGGCAGCAGGCTGCGT
>Ga0316628_100002805_pt1 | contig 13126 bp, 13 predicted proteins | sample OWC_Aug_M2_C1_D5_FD_207648 | JGI IMG/M metagenome (GOLD analysis project Ga0316628, IMG submission 207648) | Wetland soil microbial communities from Old Woman Creek delta, Ohio, United States - OWC_Aug_M2_C1_D5_C | ecosystem: Environmental > Terrestrial > Soil > Wetlands | place: USA: Ohio... | reverse complement strand
AACGTCTGCGTCGGCTGCCATGCCTGCGTGACCAGCTGCAAGGAGTGGAACACGTCCGGTTCCGCCGGGCCGTTGTGCGATCAACATCCTTACGAGGCCAACCCGACCGGCACCTTCTTCAATCGCGTGCAGACGTTCGAAATCGGCCAGTATCCCCACAGCGAGACGCTGCATTTCCCCAAGTCCTGCCTGCATTGCGAAGACCCCCCATGCGTGCCGGTGTGCCCGACCGGCGCCTCATACAAGCGCAAGGAGGACGGCATCGTTCTCGTGGATTACGACAAGTGCATCGGCTGCAAGTATTGCTCCTGGGCGTGTCCATACGGCGTGCGCGAGTTCGACGAGAAGCAGAAAGTGATGAAGAAATGCACGCTGTGCGTGGATCGCATCTACGACCAGTCACTGGCCGAGATCGACCGCAAGCCGTCTTGCGTGAAAGCGTGTCCGACCAGCGCGCGCCTGTTCGGCGACATCCACGATCCGGAATCCGAGGTGTCGCAGGCAATCCGCGAGAACGGTGGCTACGCTCTGATGCCGGAGTGGGGTACGCAGCCTTCCAACCATTACCTGCCACGACGCAAGACGAAGCTCAAGATCCACGAGGACGAGCTGGAACGAGCTGACAACCCGCTCAAAGTGGACGGCCTGTTGCCCAAGCCGGCCAAGGGCGCGCCGTCGATGGACGATGTTTCTTCCTGGTAACGAGGAACTATGAAACCTGCATTCTCTGTAATTTTCTTGACGACACTTATCGGTGCCGGGCAGGGGCTCTTCCTTGCCCTGTTCACGCATCACTCTTACGCGCTATTCGGCCTGCTGCAGATGCAGTCGGACGCGTTCTATGGTTATGGCAGTGTCATCGCGCTGCTCTTTCTCGGTCTCGGCCTCTTTGCGGCGGTATTCCACCTGGGCAAGCCAAGCTACATGATTACACGCGCTTGGCGCGGCATCTTGCAGTGGCGCACATCATGGATGTCGCGCGAGCTGATCGCCCTGCCTGCGTTTATGGGGGTGGTGTTCCTTTACGGCGCGGTGCATCTGGTCGGCTACGAGCCTGCGGTGGTGACGCTGCCCAGCGGTCTGGTTATCGATCTTTCCGTGGTGATTGGCGTTATCGGGACGTTGCTGGCCTTCGCGTTGTTCGTTTGCACCGGAATGATCTATGCGTGTCTGCGCTTCCTGCGCGAGTGGCATTCGCCACTGACGGTCATCAACTATATCCTGCTTGGTGGTTCTTCAGGCTTCATCCTGGCCGCGTGTTATTCGGCATCTGCTGCTCCGTCCGAGGCGAATTTCTTTGCTAAATGGGCGGTGATCATCACCTTGTTCGCGCTTGTCGGCCGGATTGCAGCGCTGGTGCGCAACGCGCGGCTCAAGCCGAAATCGTCACTGCAGACCGCCATCGGCGTCAAGCACCCCTATATCGTGCAACGCTCGATGGGAGCGATGGGCGGCACGTTCAATACGCGCGATTTTTTTCACGGCAGGAGCGCAGCTTTCCTGCGCGCAATCAAACCGGCTTTCCTGTTGTTGGCTTTCGTGATCCCGCTCGCGCTGCTGGCGTTGGGATTGTTTACCCCGATGCTGCTTGGCGTTGCCTTCATACTCCAATATATTGGGCTACTGGCAGAGCGCTGGTTCTTCTTCGCCCAGGCCAACCACCCCCAGAATCTTTATTACCAGACCATCGGTTAAGCGCAATATTTTGAAGACTCAGCACTCACGCAATTACTGGCTACACCGCCTGTTGCCGTTCATGCGGTGGCGGCACATGGTGGATCGTTCTTCCAGCCGCGCCGATCTGGTCGCCGGAATCACTGGTGCGTTGATCGTGCTGCCGCAAGGCGTCGCCTTCGCGACCATCGCCGGTATGCCGCCGGAATACGGCCTGTATGCTGCCATGCTGCCTGCGATCGTGGCTGCGCTGTTCGGTTCTTCCTGGCATCTGGTATCCGGGCCGACGACGGCCATCTCCATCGCGGTGTTTGCCGCCATCAGTCCTTTCGCGGAACCAAGCTCGCCGGAGTTCATCAGCATGGTGCTTACGCTGACGTTCCTGACTGGACTGTTCCAGCTGATCCTGGGGCTGGCGCGCATGGGAGTGCTGGTCAATTTCATCTCGCACACGGTGGTCATCGGTTTCACCGCAGGTGCCGCGCTGCTGATCGCAGCCAGTCAGGTGAAGAATTTCTTCGGCATCAACATCGCGCGCGGTGCGCCGGTTCATGTCGTGATCGAGCAGACCATTGCGCAGATCGGCAACATCAATCCCTATGTCACGCTCATCGGTGCGATCACGCTGGCAGCGGGCATTCTGGCCAAGCGCTATATCCCCAGGCTGCCTTACATGATCGTGGCCATGGTGGTGGGCAGCGTGGTTGCGCTGCTGGTCAATCTGGAGTTCGGCGCGGAGACCACCCTGATCAAGACGGTGGGAGCGCTGAATTCGCATCTGCCACCCTTCGTTGTTCCCGACTTCTCCTACGGGACTATCCACAAGGTGCTGTTCCCGGCATTGGTGGTAACCATGCTGGCCCTGACCGAGGCGGTATCCATCTCGCGCGCCATCGCGGTGAAGTCCGAGCAGCGCATCGACGGCAATCAGGAGTTCATCGGGCAGGGATTTTCGAATCTGGTCGGCAGTTTCTTTTCCAGTTATGCATCCTGCGGATCGTTCAATCGTAGCGGTGTGAACTACGCGGCAGGCGCCAGGACGCCGATGGCCACGGTGTACGCGTCGATCTTCCTGGTGTTGATCCTGCTGCTGGTCGCGCCGCTGGCTTCCTATCTGCCGACGGCCGCGATGGCGGGCATCCTGTTCCTCGTCGCCTGGGGCCTGATCGATTTCCATCATATCTTCGCCATCATCCGTACCAGCCGATCCGAGACGGTCACGCTGTTCGTCACGCTGATCGGCACGCTGGTCGATCTGGAGAAGGGCATCTTCTTCGGCATCCTGCTTTCTCTCGCCCTTTATCTCTACCGTGTCTCGCGCCCGGGCATCGTCCCGGTGGTACCGGCGAAGGAGGAGGGGGCCTATCACTTCGTGAGTGCCGAAGACCATCCGCAATGTCCGCAACTGAGCATGGTGCGCATCAACGGCGCGATCTTCTTCGGGGCCGTGGATCATGTGCAGAACAGCCTGATGGCGATCGACGAGATCAATCCGCAGCAGAAGTCCGTGTTGATCGTCGCCAGGGGCATCACTTTCGTCGACGTGTCCGGCGCGGAGATGCTGGCACAGGAAGCGCGCCGGCGGCGCAAGATGGGCGGTGGGCTGTACTTTTACCGCTGCAGGGACTCCATCTACAAGTTCCTGCACAAGTCCGACAAACTGGGCGACATCGGCGAGAGCAACTTCTTCCCGACGATGGCGAACTGGATCAAGCCGGTGTACGCCACGCTCGATCCGGAGATCTGCCGCAATTGCAGTGCGCGTATTTTTGCGGAGTGTCACGACAAATTGCCGAACGGGGAAGCCCGTTCTCCCTCTCCTCAATCCTCTGGTGAAACACCTAGCGATTCGACTAAGCCCGCAAGCGGGCAAGTCGCTGGTTATCCCGCAAGCGGGCGAGGAGGCGAACGAGAAGAGCAATTTTCTAATTCCGGCGAACCGAGGATCGCATGAGCAGCCAGCTCGCCCGTTTCCTGCCATTCCTTTCCTGGTGGCCGTTTCGCGGCGAAACGGTCAAATCCGACCTGATCGCGGGCATCACCGTCGCGCTGGTGCTTATTCCCCAATCTATGGCCTATGCACAGCTGGCCGGACTACCCGCATATTACGGGCTGTATGCGGCGTTCCTGCCGGGCATGATTGCTGCAATGTGGGGTTCCTCCGCACAACTGGCTACCGGGCCGGTCGCCGTGGTCTCGCTGTTGACTGCGTCGGCACTCGCGCCGCTGGCTGCCTCCGGCTCTGAGCAGTTCATCGCGCTTGCCGTGCTGCTGGCCCTGATGGTCGGCGTGATCCAGCTGATTCTCGGTGCATTCAAGCTGGGCGTGGTGGTCAGCTTCTTGTCGCATCCGGTCATTGTCGGCTTCACCAATGCCGCGGCCATTATCATCGGGCTGTCGCAGCTCAACAAATTGTTCGGCATCTCCATCGGGCGCAGCGAACATTTCCTGCAGGACGTCTGGGGGATGCTGCAACAGGTCGGTGACACGCATCTACCTACCTTGCTGATGGGCCTCGCCGCCTTCGCCATCATGTTCGGCATGAAGCGTTTCACACCCAAGCTTCCCAGCGTGCTGGTCGCCGTCGTACTGACCACGCTTGTGAGCTGGAGCATCGGCTTCGAGCGCAACAGCACCAGCCGTGTGGAATACATCATGGATAGCGAGGTTAGCCTGCTCGCCGGCGAATTCATGACGACGGAAACGCGCATCGCGCAGTTGAAGGAGCACATCACCCAGCATTCCGCCGAATTGAAGCAATTCCAGAAGCAAGGCGAGAGCGGCCAGCGCATCGCAGCGGTCCGCTACGACCTCGAACTGCTGCAACTCGAGCTGGCCGACGCCGAGAACGAGAACCGCAAGAACAGCCGCTCCTTGCGCAAGTTCATCTTCGAACAGGTGCCGGCACGCGACGGCGGTACGCCCAGGCTTTATCTGGCCGGGCAGGTGCCCGCCGGAGAGACCTCGGACGGATATCGCTGGCGCATCGGCAAGGTGCGCAACGGCGAACTGAAACTGATCGGCGGTGGGGAAGTGGTGGGCAGCGTTCCTTCCGGCCTGCCGGAGCTGTCGCTGCCGTCCTTCCGCTGGAACGATCTGGGGGCGCTGCTTTCCAGCGCCCTGGTCATCTCGCTGGTCGGCTTCATGGAGGCAATCTCCATCGCCAAGGCGATGGCCGCCAAGACCAAGCAGCGCATCGATCCGAACCAGGAGCTGCTCGGCCAGGGGCTGGCCAACGTCGCCGGAAGTTTCAGTCACGGTTTTCCGGTCAGCGGTTCATTCTCGCGCTCGGCCGTCAATCTTAATTCTCATGCCAGGACAGGCCTGTCGTCGGTGTTCGCCAGCGTCATCGTGCTGTTGACGCTGCTGTTCCTGACGCCCTTGCTGTATCACCTGCCGCAGGCGGTGCTGGCGGCGGTCATCATCATGGCGGTGACCGGCCTGATCAATTTCTCTGCAATCAAACATGCCTGGCAGGTGCACAGGCACGACGGCATTGCTGCCGGCGTGACGTTCGTCGCCACCATGGCCTTCGCGCCGCATCTGGACTCAGGTATCCTGATCGGCGCGGCTGTTGCCATCGTGCTGTTCCTGTACCGCACCATGAAGCCGCGCGTGGCGCGGCTGGCACGCCACACCGACGGCACGCTGCGCGACGTGAAGGTCTATCCGGACATGCCGACCAGCGACCATGTGGTGCCGGTTCGTTTCGACGGCCAGCTTTATTTTGCCAACGTCGCCTATTTCGAGGACGCCGTGCTGGAGGCGGTGGCGGAGAAGCCGAACGCCGAGTATGTGCTGGTGGTGGGCAACGGGATAAACAACCTTGATGCCTCCGGCGAGGAGGTCATCAAGGCACTGTATGAGCGGCTGCGCGATAACGGGGTCACGCTGGTGTTCTCCGGCCTCAAGAAACAGGTGCTGGACGTGATGCACCATACCGGCCTGTTCGACGAGATCGGGCAGGAACATATCTTCGCCCATGAGGACATGGCCCTTGCCGCCATTTGCAACTGGCTGGGCGAGGTGGGGAAGGATGATCCGTTCAACCCGGCCAACAAACTATCCGGGCGGTGAAGCCGATCCAGGAGGCTCATAACACCAATGGGCTATTCCCTTTCCCCTAAGTGGCTATGGACGCTGATGCATTGATTATTCTTATAATGAACCTCAAGTTTTGTGCGGCGACGCACTTTTTCAGTGGTAGTTCCAATTAACTCGTAGGAGAAGAAGCAATGAATTTCGATAAAGAGCTGAACGCACGTGGCTTGTCCTGCCCGTTGCCCATCGTGAAGACCAAGAAGGCACTCGCCGACATGGCTTCCAACCAGGTGCTCAAGGTCATTTCGACCGACAGCGGTTCCGTGAAGGACATGGCGGCATTCGCCGAGCAGACCGGCAATGCCTTGCTGGCGCAGGAAGAAGCCAATGGCGAATACGTCTTCTACATGAAGAAGAAGTAAACAAACTACCTTCAACCAATCAGATAAAGAGGCAAGTATGGCTACCAAGAAAATGGCGATCATCGCCACCAAGGGCACCCTCGACATGGCGTATCCGCCGTTCATCCTGGCTTCGACCGCCGCTGCGCTGGGTTACGACGTACAGATATTCTTCACGTTCTACGGCCTGCAATTGCTGCGCAAGGACCTCTCCGACGTGAAGATCAGCCCGCTGGGTAATCCGGCGATGCCGATGCCGGTGCCGATGCCGGTGATGGTGCAGATGCTGCCTGGCATGGAATCCATGGCAACCATGATGATGAAGCAAAAGCTTGCGAAACATGGCGTTGCCTCGCTGGAAGAATTGCGCGACCTGTGCCTGGAAGCGGACGTGAAATTCATCGCTTGCCAGATGACCGTCGATCTGTTCGAATTCGACAAGAGCGAGTTCATCGATAATGTCGAATACGGCGGCGCAGCCACTTTCATGGGCTTTGCTGGCGACACCGACATCTGCTTGTTCATTTAAGCTGGAATAGCAACACTGCTGCAAAGAGGAGAAGTTCGCATCATTTATTAGCGCACCATCAATCAGGGAGAAGACATGAAGAAGCAAGGAATAGCTTTATCGATGTTGGCTGTAGGCGGTTTGCTGTCACCTTTGGCGTTTGCCACCAATGGTGATGAAATGATGGCAGTTGGTTCGCAAAGCACAGCACTGGGCGGTACTGGTGTAGCCAACTTCATCGGTGCCGAGAGCACATGGGCAAACCCGGCGATGCTGGGCAAGGCCAAGGGAGCGGAAGTAACAGGTGGTGTTAACCTGTTTAAACCGAAAGTGACCAATACTGGCCTGGCTGGCGGTGCTGCTGGAGATAGCACAGCGGACACGAGCTACATTCCTGATCTGTCTTACGCCCGCAGAATCAATGACAGCTGGACCTATGGTGTTGCGATGGCCGGTATCGCCGGTATGGGCGTTGACTATACCGGCTCCAGTCCGGCCTTAGGCTTGATTAAGTCCAAATCGGACCTCAGCATTCTGAGAGTGCGGGTGGATGTTGCCTATAACACGGACAATTACGGCTTGGGATTCGCTCCCATATTCCAGTATGGTTCTTTAAGGCTTAGTTATGACACTACCGGCGGCCCTGGTCCCGGACCAATCAATGCAGCAGGGAACAAGGATTCCAGCACAGGCTTTGGTTTTGCACTGGGTGGATATTACAACGCTACACCTGCAGTGACAGTGGCGGCCGCGTACCAGTCCAAGATTGCGGGGAAGTACGGCACGCAGATCTCGCGCGCGGGTAATGGTTTTGGACTGTGCCAACCGGCCGGTGGTGGTTGTACCGGCGCAGCTCCTTTTGGCGATGATCTGGACCAGCCGGCCCAAATGAAAGTGGGTGTGGCGTACACCATGGCCAGCGTCACGTTGACCGCCGATTACAAGTTGATCCAGTGGGGCAGCGCTGCCGGCTACAAGGATTTCAACTGGAAAGACCAAAACATTGTTGCCCTCGGTGCGAAGTATGCTGGCAGTGGCTACTGGCTCGGTCTGGGCTACAACCACGCCAACGACCCTATTGAAGCTACCACCAGCGGAACGTATCGCGATGACGCCATCAACATGTTCAACAACATGTTCTTCCCCGCCATCGTGAAAGATTCCTATACCTTCGGCGGCGGCTATGACTTTTCGAATGCTCTTGCTATCGAAGGCGCGGTCGTGATCACCCCGGAAGTCAAGAAGACCGTAGGGATAAGTGCTCTGGGTGCTTATCCAACAAACACCACAACACATTCCCAGCAGGCTTACGAAATTTCATTGCGTTACAAGTTCTGATTTGATGCTGTAAATTGCAGAATTGTTTTAGTTGAATAAAAAGCCCGCCTTTTTGGCGGGCTTTTTATTACCTATAAATCGTGATGAGGAAATGGCCAGGTAAGTTCGATACTGAGGAGGCTTACGCGGATTGTTCAATCCGATCCAGATAGCGTGCGCGATACAGCAAGCGGGGAAGATGGGCCGGGTCGTCGCTGAAGGCGCTGCGATCATGCAGCACGTTGTTGCACAGCAACCCCATCCCAGGTTCGAGGCGTGCGTGGAAGATATGCGGCGTAGTAGATGCCAGCAGGCGTTCCAGTGCTGCGACTGCGGCCAGCGTCGCGGCATCCTGTTTCCATTCGATGCTGCGGGTGCGTGCGGTGTAGCGCATGTGCAGATTCCCGCTGGTGTCCAGCGAGAACACCGGGCCGCTTTGTGCGGTGCGCACCCCGTCGGTTTCATCCACCCGTTCCGGTATGGTCATCGCATCCGCTTGCATCAACGCGCGAATGTGCTGCGGGTCTTGGTCGCGCAGCAGCAGATAGGCCATCTCGTGGTCCATCAATTGGTTGTCGCCGCCGCTGCTGGCGTTGCGCACGCAATGCAGCACCATGCCGCGGATGGTGCGTTCCGGCGGATTGTAATAGCCGTCGGTGTGCCACTTGATCGCCCGGTCGGTGTAGGGGATGTAATGCTGGCGCGTACCCTTTTCGAATACCCGAATCTCCGAGACGCCGTCTTCGCCCGCGAGCCAGTTCGCATCGAGGTGTAGCAGTCCGAACTGCGCGCCGAGCAGGCGCGGAATCTCGGTGTCTGCCTCATGGATCGAGCTGGCGTAGATCGCCATGTTGCAGCGGGCAACTCGTTCTGCCATTGCAGCATGCTCGTTCGGCGTCAGGGCACGTGGATCGCGCACTTCGACGATGAGTTCGGCCGTCGAGCGGGGCGCCGCAGCCAGCTTGTGTTCGCGCCAGTGCAGGTAACTTTCCGTATCGTCAAGATCGAACGGATTGCTCATTCAATCCCCGCTTGTCGAAGCACGACGGCGAGCCGGCTTCGGTTCCGTTTCGTACAGGCCGCGCAGGGTCTTTTCCACCATCTTCACTGCCTCGGGTGCTTCGATGCTGATCATTTGGTCGATGATCCAGGCGCTATCGGATTCGGTCATGATTTCGCCGATGCAGAACGCCAGATAGCGATAGAAGCCGTATTCCGGACCGTTTTCGTCATAGCCGAACTCGGCGTATTCACCCGCACGCTGGTTGAGCAGGTCAATGAAGCGCTGCTTGCATTCCTTCAGGTCATCGTCGAGCAGACGGCTGCGATTCTCGGCATAGGTCTCCGCCACACGGTTCGCCAGATTGCTGGTAAACGCGAGCCTGTCATCCGCGGAGAGCTTGCCGTACGCAAAGCGGTCGCCGACGAGAATGAGGAACAACAGAAACTCGGCGAGAAAATCGAGATATTGGGGGCCGACCTCGATCTCGAAATTCGCCTTGCGAGTGTTTTTCAGCGCGTTATCGGCGATGCGCGAAACGACGAACGCCAGCGCATCCGAAATCTCCTGGGGAGAACGTTCGCGGCCTTCCTTAAACCAGTTACTCTTGATGCGCAATGGCGGCTAGCCTTTCTGGATATAGAACTCGTGCACGCCGGGCGCGATTTCGATGGTGTCCAGCAATGCCAAACCGGTGACGGAAGCCCAGCCGCCCACGTCGGATTGCACACCGGGGCAATCGCTGACCAGTCTCAATATTTCGCCGGACTGCATTCCGTTCAACAGCTTCCTGGCTTCCGATATCGGTCCGGGGCAGACCGCGCCGCGGATATCCAGCGAAACGTTGGCTTTGTGAACCTTGCCCTGGCCTTTCTGGATGTGATAGCCGGTTCCGCCTTCGGGCATCTTCTCGGTCTTCAAGATCCGATTGCCTGTCTGCTTGGCCCAGGCGAACAGGTCATCTGGTGTGCCCGGACAATCCGACACCAGGAGCAGAACTTGCCCCGGAGCTAATTCATCGACCATGCGTTTCGCGCCGATGAGGGGTCTGGGACAGGAAAGTCCATTCATATCCAGTACTACGTTGACCATATCCATTTCGTTCTCCTGTTAAAAACCAGTGGTCAGGCAAGTGTCAGATGAGGCTAAGGCACTGTTCAGAAGTTCTGCCTGGGGCCGAATGGCCGGCGATTTCATCAATATCCGCCCTTGCCCTTTGGTTGAGGCAATCCGGCGATCTTGGCAGCCTGCTTGGCAGGACCGACAGGGAACAGATCATACAGCGCCTTGCTGTCTGCTTCGGGCCAGAATTCGTTGACACCCTTCAACATGTTTCGGAAATTGGGCGTATGACCATTCTCGCGGTATTCATTGCGCATGTAATTGATGATCTCCCAGTGCTTGGGCGTCAGAGCAATGTTCTCGGCTGTAGCGATGACGTTGACCGCTTCCTCGCTGAAATCCGGCTCCAGCAGATAACCTTCTGCGTCTGTTTCCAATTCGTTTCCTGCCACTGTGTATCCCATCTTCTTCCCTTTCTTACAGTAAAAAAACCATCACTCCAGACCGGAGATGACCTTGTACGGCACAAAGATGCCGCAGCCAAACCGCCGCTCATTGCCCAGCCCGGCGTATTGCACGAGCAACGACCCCTCCGCCGAGAGATCGTGCAATACCAGGCTGTACCCGCTGATCGTGCGACCGTTGCCGGCCAGCGTGTGATGCCGACCGCAGATCAATTTCGCCTTGACTCCCATCGCGGCAAGCGACGCTTCCACTTCTGCCACGAATGCCACCTCGTCTTCTGCCCCTGTAACCAATTGCGCGTGCAAGGTGGAGTAGGGGAGTATCGGCCGGGTCTTGCAGGACCCCAGCCGTAGCTCGCTTCCTGACACGTGCATCTGCTTTTGCGCCAGACCTGACACGACTTCGGCGAGTGCCTGCGGCAATCGCAACACCAGCTTGGCGCGCTTGGGAAGCAGCATGCCTTCTTTGCTTTCCGCCCCGCGCAGCGGGATGACACCCACTTTTTCAGTTTCGCCGAGTTGCGGCACGAGTCGGGTCAGCTCGTCCCACAGTGCATAGGGATAACCGGCGTCGAGCGTGCCGCCGCTTAGCTCGAAAACAACATCAATCATTTCAGCGCGCGGGGTGGTCACTTGCTGCCCTGTGAGTCAGCCCACTGCTGCATGGCCGCGGCCCATTGCGCAGCGGTAGCCGGGTCGATATCGAAGATGGTAAAACGTTTGCCTTCCCGGATGCGAAGGCGCAACATGCTCATACCACCTTCCGCATGGTCGATCTGCTGCAACTCGATCTGCTGGCCTCCGAGGGGGACTTTGAACTTGCTTAGTTCAGTTATTTTCGCCATGTCTGCTCATGAATGTTGGATCCTTCGGAAACCGTGTCGATAAACCCGGTAATCGCGCGAAGTCTAGCTCCAATAGCGCCCTGTTTGAATACTACCGGGGAAGGAAAAAGTACCACCCTTTAGGGTTACTTTGGATAGCCGCTACGGGTGATGGTTACCCTTGTTTCGGCCCCGTAACATGCAAAACCATCGAGGAACCGGGTCGGTTGCATTTACCAGAGCCCATACGATAACCGAATTCCAGCCCCTTTATTGGGCAATTAGCGCAACGCGACTGAAAGGAAACATTATGGCGAAGAAGCTGCATAACACTCCGAATCTGGACGAGCTCGAAAAGGGCGAGTGGCCTAGTTTCGTAACTGGCCTGAAACGTTTGGCCAAAGACAAAGACATCGCGGTTGATCTGCTCGGCCAGCTCGAGGAATCCTACAAGACCCGTAAGGGATACTGGAAGGGTGGTACTGTCGGCGTGTTCGGTTATGGCGGCGGCGTGATCCCGCGCTTCACCGAACTGAAAAATGAAGATGGCACGCCCAAGTTCAAGGATGCAGCCGAGTTTCATACTCTGCGCGTCATGCCGCCGCCCGGCATGCACTACGACACGGCAACCCTGCGCCAGTTCTGTGATATCTGGGAAAAACACGGTTCCGGCCTGATTGCTCTGCATGGACAGTCCGGCGACATGATGTTCCAGGGGTGTGCCACCGAGAACGTGCAAAAAGCGTTCGACGAATTCAACGAGATGGGTTTCGACCTCGGTGGCGCAGGCCCCGCGGTGCGTACCGCGATGTCCTGCGTCGGCGCAGCGCGTTGCGAGCAATCCTGTTACAACGAAGCGCAGGCGCACCGTGCCGTGCTGAATACTTTCCTTGACGACTTGCACCGTCCCTCACTGCCGTACAAGTTCAAGTTCAAGTTCTCCGGTTGCCCGAACGATTGCATGAACGCCATTCAGCGTGCGGACATGGCGGTGATCGGCACATGGCGCGACAACATCCAGACTGATGAAGCCCTGGCGAAGAAGTGGTTTGCCAAGCACGGCATGGATCAGCTGGTGAACGACATCGTGGCGCGTTGTCCGACCAAGACCTTCCAGGTCAAGGAAATCAAAAAGATCAAGGCGGGCGAGCATACGTCCAGCGTGGCCGTGAGCGACACGCACGCCATCGAGATCAACAACCAGGACTGCGTGCGCTGCATGCACTGCATCAACGTTATGACCGGTGCGCTGGCCCCCGGCAAGGACAGGGGCGCGAGCGTGCTGGTGGGCGGCAAGAGCCACCTGAAGATCGGCGGTTTGATGGGCACCGTGGTCATTCCGTTCATGAAGCTGGATACCGAAGAAGAAGTCGAAAAGCTGGTTGATTTCGCGCAGCGCGCCATCGACTTCTTTGCCGAGAACGCTCTGGAGCACGAGCGCACCGGCGAAATGATCGAGCGCATCGGCCTGGCCAACTACCTTGATGCGATGGAGATTGATGTTGATCCGGCGATGATCAATTCGCCGCGCATGAACCCCTACGTCCGTACCGATGGCTGGGATGCCGAAGTCGCCAAGATCAACGCCAAGAAGCAAGCCTGAGGAGATAGAAGATGAATGCACCCGTACAGATGCGCAAGCCGAAAGAGACTGGCGTACCGGAAAACACGAAGTATCTGCATCCGTTGCTGGCCAAGAATTACGGCAACTGGAAATATCACGACCGCCCCCGTCCCGGCGTGCTGCACCACGTGGCGCACAGCGGCGACGAAGTCTGGTCGGTGCGCGCCGGCACGCAGCGCCAGATGGATGTGTACACAATCCGCAAGCTGTG
>Ga0316628_100002804_pt1 | contig 13127 bp, 10 predicted proteins | sample OWC_Aug_M2_C1_D5_FD_207648 | JGI IMG/M metagenome (GOLD analysis project Ga0316628, IMG submission 207648) | Wetland soil microbial communities from Old Woman Creek delta, Ohio, United States - OWC_Aug_M2_C1_D5_C | ecosystem: Environmental > Terrestrial > Soil > Wetlands | place: USA: Ohio... | reverse complement strand
TGCTCGCGATCGCAGACCTTGCTATCGACACCAACGCGAAAACGGTCAGCCGGGCGGGTCGGGCGATTACTCTTTCGGCCCGGGAGTACGCACTACTCGAATACCTGGCACTGAGCTCGGGCCGGGTGGTGAGCCGCACCGAAATGATCGAGCATATATATGCAACCCAGTACGACTGGGACAGCAATGTTATCGACGTGTACATCAATTATCTCCGCAACAAGATCGATAAAGGCTTCAGTCCTCCCCTTCTCCACACGGTGCGCGGCGCTGGCTATGTCCTCAAGGCCGAATGATGCCGTTTTTTTCGCGATCCATAACCAATAGACTCGTCTTCTGGTTTTTTTGCTGCACCGCCATCCTGTTGACCGTTGCCGGTTGGGTACTCGACCGCGGGGTCGGAAAGATCGTCTTTTCCTCGGTTGATCGGACCCTGCACTCGAAACTTCAGATCATCACCGGCCTTTTGCACGAAGAGCATGGCACGGTGGAACTCGAGCTCTCGGAGATCATCGCCGGCGAATACGTCATCCCCCGTTCGGGTCATTACTACCGGGTGATGAGGGACAACAGGATATTGGCGGCATCACCCTCGCTCGTTCGTGATGATTTCGATTTTGTTCCAACCCGGTCCGACGCAGTCGCCCAACTCCCCGGCGAGACCATCTACACCTCTGTCGGGCCGGATGACGAACCGGTCCGGGTACTTCGCTACCAGCACGCGGCCTTTGACACTTCCTTTGATATCACCCTGGCTGAAAACCTGCGGGAAAGTCTTGGCATGATCGCTACCTACCAAGGGTTTCTGCTGGGTATCATCCCCCTTGGCATTATGATCCTGTGTCTCACGGCATGGTGGATCGCCAGGGTTTCCCTTCGGCCCCTCGCCGCCTTTTCCTCGACCATCGCCACGATCACCCACAAAAATCTGACCGACCGGATTGATGCGGCTGACACGGTCCAGGAGCTGACCACGTTGGCAGGTTCCTTCAACGGCATGCTAGACCGTCTCCATACCGTGTTCGAGAGCCAGAAACGCCTCATCGCCGATGCCTCGCACGAACTCAAAACTCCTCTGTCCGTGATCAAGACCCAATGCGATGTCGTCCTCCAACGGACGAGAACGGCAGAGGAATATATCGATGCCATAAAGACGATCCAGGAATCCACCGAGGGCATGGCCAGACTCGTCCGCGATCTGCTTTCCCTTGCCCGGATTGATGCGGGGCTCGTTTCCGCTTCGGACTTCACCACCCTATCCCTTAAGGAGTGTCTTGACCAGGCGATAACGCTGACCGAACAGCTTGCCAGCGTTACAAAGGTCGATATCAGGTTGACGGATTTCTCCCACATCACTGTCATGGGCTCCCGAACTGGTCTGGTGGAGGCCTTTCAGAACATCATCGAAAACGGGGTCCGTTATAATCGGGAAGGAGGTTCGGTGACCATCACCGCCACGATAGTCGGGGAAAATGCGGCCGTCACCATTGTCGATACGGGCATGGGTATCGCGAGTGGCAATCTGCCGAAGATCTTCGAGCGTTTTTACCGTGCCAGCGTCGTCAGAAACACTGAAGGGACCGGCCTTGGCCTGAGCATAGCAAAATCGGTGGTCGCTGCCCACAATGGTGAAATCAGGGTGGAGAGCGAACCTGGCGTGGGCAGTCGGTTCACGATCCTGCTGCCGCGTTTGTATCAACAAGAAGAACAAGATCACATGACGAAAACACCATGACGGGCAACACCGCCTACCGACTTGGCAACTACCGGATCACCTGCAGCGAGAATACCCTGTACTGGTGGGAGACCCACCTTGCCCTGGGCGTTCAGCGGCACGGCAGATGCTTTGTCCATAAAAACCTTCTCATTATCGGCCACAGCAGCAGCGATGAGGACGGCTGTCTGATTGGAGAATTCCTGGAAGAGCTGCAACAATTGCCGCCGTGGGACATGACCCCTTACTATTGCTTCGCCCATGAACTTTTTCATGTCGCTACCGGGAAAAGCCCGGCAAATACGGCTCTGGACGAACAGTTAAGGAACCCTGTGAAGAAAGCACCGGACCTTGGCGCTGTTCCGGGGACATTCAGACTCGGCCAATATCGGCTCACCGTTACGGCCGCGGGCGGGATCTCCTGGCAAAGTTATGGGGCAGGCGGACACCTTACTGCTGGCCCCTGCTTTATCGAATCCGATCTCCTGTGTGTCGGCGGCCGGCAGACAGTCGTAAAAAGCCGGGGAATCCAGGAGTTCCTGGCGAAACTGGACGGTCTGCCCATGTGGGACCAAACTTTTTTCTGGTGCCGTGATTCGGTATTGCGGCCCTGCCGGCCGCAATACGAGAAGGAGAAAAAAGCGGCCTTTCCCTGGCAATTCGGGAGGAGAGATGAGGGTTCATCAGCACGTCCAGTCGCTGCCCCGAGGCGCCACGAGGTCAAGAGCGATCATCCCCGTCCAGAAAAACCTGAACCGTTTTCAAGAATCGGCCATGGAGAAAGGGTGCAACAATTTTTCCAGGCCTGGCGCGACCGGTTGCAGGTAATAAGACCTCATATTTCTTTTGAAAAAATCCGGCCGAAATATTGGATAACACTCGTTGCAGCCGGGCTGCTGTTCGGCGTGACGATGCTCCTCATGCATGCCTTTGAAAATGGCGTGCCCTGGCCGCACTGGTTCACAAAACACCATCATGAACATAACGATCATGAACATCACAAAGAACATAAACGATAAGGAGTCACGACCATGGATTTAGAGGACTTGTTCAAGGGGCATAAACAAAAACAGCACCACCATGAATACAACCACCACTCCCAAGGGAGTTATGGTCATGACACCGGGAGGCATCTTTCCAAGATGCAACACCTGCTTGGCAACAAACGGCTGCTTCTGGTCATCGGCGTGGTCCTGGTCGTTCTGCTGCTTTTGGCAATAGGCGCCATCATCTTCCTGCTGCCAATGCTTGGGAAACTGCTGGGCCTGGTTGATGCAAAAGGTATTCAAGGCCTGCTGGATTCCGTTTTGCAGATTGCAAAAAAGATATGGGGCGGCGCCGGGGCATAATCCCTTTTCAATCTCCAGCCTTGATTGCATACAAATGAACATAAAAAAGGGCAATCTGTGCCGGCGGACTGGAGATTATTTGCTAGGTTGCCTTGGAAGGAGACTTTCAGAAGGTCTGACAACTGGGGAAAAAACTACGTTGTAGTAAAGAATTGTTGAAACCAACAGGGCTTTTCTATAGGATTAGTACTGCTAAGCCATGTCGTAACCGTTCACCAGGGAAGTTATGACGTGACCTCAATTTGGGGTCGCAATCGGTATCGGTATAGGAATCGGTATCGAATCAGTTCACACCGAACTCAATGGATTGCCAAACGCCATTTCAATTTATTCGACACCAACCCCGATACCGACCTCGATACTGGTGAACGGTAAACAGATTTTTAACCCCAAGCCTGCCCCTTGACGGTCGGCTTTCTTTTTTGCAAGGAACCTTCTATGAAACGAATGGCGAGCAGGATTATCTGGATAATCGTAATGCTTACTGTGCTGGCCGCGGCCGGCTTTTGGCTGATTCGCCGCGGGAGCGGTAATGTTGTGTCTTTTCGGACGGAAAAGGTTTACCGCGGTGAACTGATAAATTCGATCAGCGCCACCGGCACCATTGAGCCTGAGGATGTCATTGACGTGGGCGCCCAGGTTGCCGGCCAGATTCTCGCCTTTGGTAAGGACGTGAACGGCAGGGAAGTGGATTACGGCTCCACGGTTGACAAGGGAACCGTGCTGGCCGAAATCGACGACTCGGTTTATGCCTCTCAGGCGGCAGAGGCCGAGGCCCAGATCCAGTCGGCAATAGCCAACATCAGACGATCCGAGGCTGATCTCGAACAGTCAAAGGCCAGGTTTGTCCAAGCTGAACAGGACTGGCGCCGGGCGGAGAGCCTCGGGCCTTCCGAGGCCATGTCCCCGGTAAGTTATGACGGATACAAGGCTGCCTTTGAAACAGCCAAGGCCGGTGTGGCGATCAGCGAGGCCTCGATCCTGCAGGCCAAGGCCGGACTGGCGCAGTCCGAGGCGGTTTTCCAGCGGGCCAGGCGCAACCTGGGCTACTGCACGATTAAGTCGCCGGTCAAGGGGGTAATCATCGACCGCCGGGTTAATATCGGTCAGACCGTGGTCTCCAGCCTAAACGCCCCGAGCCTGTTTTTGATCGCCGCGGACCTGAGACGCATGCAGGTCTGGGTGGCGGTGAACGAGGCCGATATCGGCAGACTCCGCGAAGGCATCCCTGTTTCATTCACCATCGATGCCTTTCCCGGCGAGACCTTTCGGGGCACGGTCGGCAAGATCAGGCTGAACGCCTCCATGACCCAGAATGTGGTGACCTACACCGTTGAGATCGAGACCGATAACTCAAACGGCAGGCTCCTGCCCTATCTCACGGCCAATGTCAGTTTCGAGCTTGACCGCCGCGCCGACGTCCTGATAGTTCCCAATGCCGCGCTCAGGTGGAAGCCTGGCACCGAGCAGATTGTGCCGGAGTTCCGCGATATTGTTGCAAAGCAGAGCGACCAAAAGGAAAAAAAGGGTCGGGGCGGGCAGTCTGACGGTCCTGCGAAGTCCGGCCGTCCTGACAAAAAAGGCCCGGCCATGATCTGGGAGGTTTTTAAGGACAAGGTCAAGCCCATAGAGGTCAAGGCCGGGATTTCCGATGGCGTCATGACCGAGGTCGAGGGCGAGGGCCTGGCCGAAGGGCAAGAGATTGTCAGCGGCATCGAGTCGTCGACCGCGGCTGCTGCCGGGACGGCCGGCGGAGCGAGCAACCCCTTTACCCCGAACTTCCAGGCACTGCGAGGCGGTAGAAGGTAGACTGCGCCATGGAATTCATCGAACTCCGCAATATTAATAAGACTTACCATATGGGAGACTTTGACGTTGCCGTGCTCAAGGATATCAACCTGGCACTACACCGTGGCGAGTTGGTCGCCCTGACGGGCGCTTCCGGCTCCGGGAAAAGCACGCTCATGAATATCCTGGGTTGCCTTGACCCCCCGACTTCCGGAGAGTATTGGCTCGACAACGAGAATGTGGCAAGTCTTTCGGCGGACCAACGCGCCGATCTGAGGAATCGCAAACTCGGGTTTGTTTTTCAGAATTTTAACCTGCTGGCCCGGACCAGCGCCCTGGAGAATGTTGCCATGCCGCTTGCCTATTCGGATGGAGTCTCCGAGCGTGAGGCCCGGGACCGGGCCCGGGAGATCCTTGTCCGGGTGGGACTTGAAACCAGGCTCGACCACGAACCATCCCGGCTCTCGGGCGGTCAGCAGCAACGGGTCGCAATTGCCCGCGCCCTGGTCAACCGGCCGCCAATCATCTTTGCCGATGAACCTACCGGCAACCTGGACTCGCGCACCAGCGTCGAGATCCTTGAGATGTTTCAGCACTTAAACGAGGTTGACGGCACCACTATTATCCTGGTTACCCACGACCCTAAGGTCGCAAACTTTGCCAAACGGGTTATCCATATCCATGACGGCATGGTGGTGGCCGGCATATTCGGTGCCACCCAGGCGGCGGCATTCCCGGCTGAGCCGGCCACAGCTCCTGAGAGGCAGGCGTTATCATGAAGGGAGTCCGCACCACCCGCCTGGCCCTGCGGGCGCTCAGACGCAACCCCATGCGGGCCATGCTGACCATGCTCGGCATCATCATCGGCGTGGCCGCGGTCATCGCCATGATGGAAATCGGGACTGGTTCCTCGGCAGCGCTTCAGAAAACCATTACCAGCATGGGGGCGAATGTTTTACTCGTTTTGCCGGGAACAGCCGCGAGCGGCGGGGTAAGCTTCGGCGCCGGCAGCGTCCAGACCCTCACGCCGGAAGACTGCGAGGCCTTTCTCCGGGAGTGCCCGTCGATTAGAAATGCCGCCCCCATTGTCCGGGTTCGGGCACAGGTTGTCTATGGCAATCGCAACTGGGTGCCCTCGGTCATTCAGGGAACGACGCCCGCCTTTCTCGACGTGCGCGACTGGAACGACTTCACCGCGGGCGAGTCCTTTACCGACCGAGACGTCCTGAACGGCAACAAGGTGTGCATTATCGGGCAGACCCTGGTGCGCGAGCTGTTTCAGGGCGAGTCACCTCTTGGCAAGGAAATCCGGGTAAAAAATGTTTCGTTCCGGGTGGTCGGTGTTCTGGTTGCCAAAGGCGCCAATATGATGGGGTCGGATCAGGACGATATCCTGCTTGCCCCCTGGACGACCATCAAATACCGGGTTTCCGGCTCATCAGCTACGAACACGAACACCTCTCAGGCAACAACAAGCACCGGCAGTTCGCTCAACACCTTAAGCAATCTTTATCCCAGCTCCGCACCCAGTCTCTATCCCCAGAAATCCGAGGTCCAGGCGGCGGACAATCCCATGCCCATTCGCTTTGCCACGGTTGATCAGATTCTCTCCGCCGCGGTGAGCCCCGAGGAAATCCCGGCCGCCAAACAGCAGATTACCGATCTCCTGCGCGAACGGCACCGTATCCATGCCATGGAACCGGAAGACTTTAACATCCGCGATATGGCCGAGATGACCAAGACCCTTTCCTCGACCACGACGCTCATGACCAATCTCTTGTTGTGCGTGGCCTTGATTTCCCTGGTGGTGGGCGGGGTGGGCATCATGAATATTATGCTCGTTTCAGTGACTGAACGGACCCGGGAGATCGGGCTCAGAATGGCGGTTGGCGCCCGCAAGAGCGATATTCTCAGGCAGTTCCTGGTGGAGGCCGTGGTGCTTTGTCTGGCCGGCGGCATTCTTGGCATCGCCCTGGGGCATGGCGGCTCGAAGCTGGTCCGGATTTTCCTTAATTGGCCGGTCGAGACCTCGTTGCTCGCTATTGTCACGGCCGTGCTGGTCTCGGTAAGTCTTGGGGTTGCCTTTGGATTTTACCCGGCCTGGAAGGCCTCCAGGCTCCATCCGATCGAGGCTTTACGTTATGAATAAGGGTCTGCAGTCACGAATCCATATCCAAAAAAGGCTCAGGCATTGGGCCTCGGTTAGCCTTTGCGTGGTTCTTCTTATGGGCTGCACCATGGTCGGACCTGATTTTCAGAAACCGGAAATGGCTTTGCCGGCCGCCTATTCCGAGTCAACGGCCGGCCGGCAGACCCCGGCAATTGCGCAGGAAATTGACCGGTGGTGGACGAGTTTTCATGACCAACTGCTAAGCTCGCTTGTCGAGCGGGCGGCTGTCTCCAATCTGGACATAAAGCTTGCCGACGCCCGCATCCGTCAGGCCCGGGCAGTACGCGCAGCTGCTAATGCCGGCGCCAGTCCAACCCTTGACATGAAAGCCCGGTATAGCCGCAACGAATCGCAACCAGAAGGCTTTTCCAGTCAATATCAGGGCGGTTTTGACGCCGGCTGGGAGGTCGACTTTTTCGGCCGGGTGCGCCGCAATGTCGAGGCGGCCGAGGCTGACCTGGAAGCCGCGTCCGAGGCCCGCCGGAATGCGCTCGTAATCCTTTCAGCGGAAGTGGTCCGCAATTATATCGAACTTCGCGCTCTGCAGCAGAGAATAGTCATTGCCAGGCAGAATCTCGAGGCCCAGAAGCGGAGCGCCGAACTCACCCGCCAGCGTTTCAGCGCCGGCTTGGTCAGCCGTCTCGATGTGGTAAATGCCGAGGCCCAGTTAGCGAGCCTGGCCAGCCAGTTGCCCTTATTTGAGGCGTCGGCCCGGCAGACGATGCATGCGATTGCTATACTAATCGGACTAGAACCCGGCGCCCTGGTCGAGGAGTTGTCCCAGCCCGAGGGCATTACCGCTGTCACCACTCTAGCAGTACCAACCGGCATACCTTCTGACCTGCTGCGCCGGCGGCCGGATATCCGGCGGGCCGAGGCCCTTATCCACGCGGCGACTGCCCGGATCGGCGTGGCAACCGCCGATCTTTTTCCGAAAATCACCCTTTCCGGTTTCCTGAACCTGCAGGGGGACACTGTTAACTCTTTGTTCGACTGGACCAACCGGCTCTTAAGTTTTGGCCCGCAAGCAAGCTGGCCCCTGTTTGACAGCAATCGGGTAGGGGCTTCCATTGAACAGCAGAAGGCGCTGGAGGAACAGGCATTCATTACCTATCAGCAGACCGTGCTCACCGCCCTTCAGGAAGTGGAAGATGCCCTGGCTGCCTCAAAACATGAAGAAGAACGCCGTAAGTCCTTGCAGCAGGCAGTCCAGGCCAACAGGAAGGCGGTGGAACTGGCAATTACCCTTTACATTGCGGGCCAGACCGATTATTTGAACGTCTTGCAGGCCCAGCGATCCCTCTATTCCTCAGAAGATTCCCTCTCCCAGTCCGAACTGGCGATGGCGACCAACCTGGTCAGCCTTTACAAAGCCCTGGGCGGCGGTTGGGAGATTTCCGGGGAATGAAGAAAGAGTATACTACAGACCTGCTTGTATTCGAAAACAAAAATAGCTATGGTGCCACATTGAAAATGGTGGCTCATCGCGGATTAGAAGATGCCAAACGAATGGTGCGCATAGCGCACCCTACAAAGGCTATCCAGAAAAGTTTTTTCCGGCGGAGCGTAGTAGGAATGATCTCCCGCAGAGGCGCAGGGACGCAGAGAATGACCCAAAAAAATATCCTCTGCGTCTCTGCGCCTCTGCGGGAGGAAGAAACTTTTCTGGACAAGTATACATGACAAGTTCTGCCATAACTGAGTAGTTGCAAAATGAGAACAATTTTTTCCATTACACTTATTGGGCTTATGGCACTTTGCATCGGCACGGTTGGCTGCCGGCAAGAGGCCGCGCCCGAGGCCAAGACCAGGGCGCCGCAGACGGTGCGCCTTATCGCGGCGGAAGAGGGCAGGCTGCCCCGTACGGTGACTCTTACCGGCACCCTGGCCGCTGACCAGGAGGTCACTTCCGGTTTCAAGGTCGCTGGCCGGGTGAGCGAGATAACGGTCGACCTCGGCAGCTCGGTGCGCAAGGGTGAGGTGTTGGCGCATCTCGATCCAACCGACTTCCGGCTCCGCGTCGAACAGGCCGGGGCGGCATTGCGTCAGGCGCGCGCGCGTCTGGGGCTTTCCCCGGAAGGCGCGGATGAACAGGTCGATCCGGAAAAAACCGCTACGGTGCGGGAGGCGCGGGCACTGCTCGATGAGGCGCGTCTGAACCGGGAGCGCATGGAGAAGCTCAAGGAAAATGATTTAATCCCTCAGTCCGACTTCGATGCCGCAATAGCGAAGTTCCTGGTTGCCGAAGGCCGCTTTCAGGCGAGCATTGAGGACATCCGCAACCGGCAGGCCCTGCTTGCCGAGAAGAAAAGCGATCTGGCGCTTGCCCACCAGCAGCTTTCCGATGCAACCCTCTACGCCGCCATGGACGGCGCGGTGCGGGAGCGTCATGCCACGGCCGGCGAATTCCTGGTTGCCGGCGCTCCGGTCGTGACCCTGGTGCGGCTTCATCCCCTGCGGCTGAAGGCTGCGGTGCCGGAACGGGACGCGGCGGCAATCCGGGTCGGACAACCGGTCAAGGTGCAAATCGAGGGGGATGATGCCGAGTACCAGGGCCGGCTGGCGCGGTTGAGCCCGGTTATCGAGGAAAAAACCCGGACCCTGGCGGTCGAGGCCGAGGTGGATAACCAGGAGGGGCGAATCCGGCCAGGCTCCTTTGCCCGCGCCGAGATCCTCGTCGTTGCGGAGCAGCCGGTGATCCTGGTACCGGCGAAGGCCATTGTCAGCTTTGCCGGCATCGAAAAGGTGATTGGCGAGCAAGAAGGCCTGGCAATGGAACGCCGGGTCCGCACCGGCCGCCGCAGCGGGACCCAAGTGGAAATCGTGGAGGGACTGAAACCCGGTGAGCTGATCTTGGCCGAGCCCGGCAATCTTGCCGGCGGACAGCCGATCACGGTGGACGGACATGCAGAAGCTCGCTGAAATCTGCATCCGCCGTCCGATATTTGCGGCCATGCTCATCCTGGCTCTTTGCGTGGTTGGTGCCGCGAGTTACATGCGACTGGGCGTCGACCGTTTTCCCTCTGTGGATCTGCCCACGGTCACCATCCGCACCCAGCTTCCCGGGGCCTCCACCGAAGAGGTGGAGACCGAGATCTCGAAACCCATCGAGGAGGCGGTCAACACCATCGCCGGGATCGACGAGCTGCGCTCCATTACCGGGCCGAGTACCTCTGTCGTCATCGTCACCTTTGACCTCAAACAAGATATCGATACCGCGGCCCAGGATGTGCGCGACCGCGTCGCTGCCGTGCTCCGGAAACTGCCCGAGGATGCGACCGTGCCGCTTGTCGCCAAATCGAACAACGACGACCAGCCGGTCCTCACCGTGGCGCTTGCCGGCGACCGCAGCCTTCGGGAGTTGACCGAACTGGCGGACAAGGTCGTCAAACTTCGCCTGGAGCGGGCCGCCGGGGTCGGCGAGGTACAGATCGTGGGCGGGCTCGAACGGGCGATGAACATCTGGGTGGAGGCGGACAGACTCGCTGCCTTTCAGTTGCCCATCACCGCGGTACGGGACGCGATCATCCGGCAGAATACCGACGCCACCGGCGGAAACGTCACCAACGGCGCCCGCGAGGAGCCGATCCGCACTATCGGGCGTCTTATTGACGCGCCGGGGTTTGACAATCTGGTGGTGGCAAACGTGGGGGGCACGCCGGTTAGGGTGCGTGATATCGGTCGGGCAGAGGACGGGACCAAGGAGCAGCGCTCGACCGCGCGCCTTAACAATGTTCCGACGGTGGTTCTGGAGGTGAGGCGTCAGTCCGGGGCCAACACCGTGGCGGTCATCGAGGCGGTGAAAAAGGGTATCGAGGCATCTGCCGCGCGGTTGCCGGCCGGAGTGGAACTCACCGTTATCCAGGATCAGTCCCGCTATATCCGGGCCGCCCTCCATGAGATCAACATTCATCTCATTGTTGGCAGCATCCTGGCCTCGCTCGTGGTGCTCGCCTTCATGCGCAACTGGCGCTCCACCTTGATCGCGGCAATTGCCATTCCGGCCTCCGTGATCTCGACCTTCGGCATGATGCGCGCCCTTGACTTTACGCTTAACAGCGTGACCATGCTGGCGCTCGTGCTCATGGTCGGTGTGGTAATCGACGACGCCATCGTGGTGCTCGAAAACATCTTCCGTTTTGTAGAGGAAAAGGCCATGCCGCCGTTCGAGGCGGCGCGGGCCGCCACTGCGGACATCGGCATGGCCGTCATGGCAACCACGCTATCCCTCGTGGTCATCTTCATCCCGGTGTCCTTCATGTCGAGCATCTCCGGCCGCTTCCTTTACCAGTTCGGGCTTACCGCCGCAATGGCGGTCATGGTGAGCCTGCTCGTCTCCTTTACGCTCACCCCGATGATGAGCGCCCGGCTTCTTAGGCCGGAACCTGCCCGCGATCACGATCCGGCGTCTTCCGGAGCTACGGGATCGCGGGGTGGATTTTATAGGCGACTTGATGCCGGCTACAGTCTGGTGCTGGGGTTTGCCATGCGGCACCGGCTGCTCGTGACCCTGATTTCGGTAGCCGTGATCCTCTCCGCCATCCCTCTCTACGGTTTGCTCCGCCAGGATTATCTGCCGGGCAATCTGGATGAGGGGGAGTTCAACGTGAACGTGACTGCGCCCCAGGGTACGAGCCTGGCCAGCATGGACGAGATCATGCGAGCAATGACCGAGGAACTCCGGGCCGTGGCCGGGGTCAGCCTGGTGCTGGCCACGGCCGGCGGCGGCTTTATCGGCGGGGTGAGCGAGGGGCGGGCCTATGTGCGCCTGGCACCGCACGAGGAGCGTACCTTTTCGTTGGCCCGCTGCTTTAGGGCCCTGGTCTCCGGTAAACCGCTTGCCGCGTTCAAGGACAACGTCTCTCAGCCCGAAATCATGAGAAAGGTGCGGCAACGGTTGAAAAAATTCCGCGACCTGCGGACCTGGGTGCGGAACCTGACCGGATTCAACATCGGCGGCGGCAGCGCAGAGATCGATTTCGTCATCCGTGGCCCTGATCTCCAGACGCTTTACTCCACTGCCGAACGCTTGCGGGGCCAGGCAGAAAACCTGGGGCTTATCGATGCCGACACGACCCTCAAACTCGACAAGCCCGAGCTGCGTATCGAACTCGACCGGAAGCGCACCGATGACCTCGGTGTGGACCCGGGCCGGCTTGGTCTTGCAATCCGGCTTCTGGTCGGAGGCGATGAAGAGGTCTCGCGCTTTCATGACGATCAGGTGAACGAGGACTATGATGTCCAGTTGCGCCTCCGGGAGGAGGACCGCCGCGACCCGGCCGATATCGGGAGGTTGCTCGTGGCTACTGATAGCGGGGGGCTGGTGCGCCTCGACAGTGTGGCGCAAATCGAGCGGGTGCGGAGTGCTTCCCGGATCGACCGGCTTGACCGGCAGCGGGAGGTCCGTCTCCGGGCCTCGGTCGCGCCGGGGTTCGGCATGGCGGATCGGCTGGAGGCGCTCCGCGCGGCAGTCGGCGAGATGAAGCTGCCCGCTGCCTACTCGACTGCGGTGTCCGGCCGGGGCCGCGAGCTGGAGCGGACCTTTGGCGAGTTTGTCTGGGCCTTTGCCCTCTCCATCGCGTTCATGTACATGATCCTTGCCTCCCAGTTCGAGAACCTGGTCCATCCCTTCACCATCCTGCTCTCGTTGCCGCTTACTGTGCCCTTTGCGCTGTTCTCGCTGCTTATCACCGGCAACTCATTAAATCTCTACTCGGCGCTCGGGATGCTCGTGCTGTTTGGCGTGGTGAAGAAGAACGCCATCCTCCAGATAGACCACATGAATAACCTGCGCGCGGCCGGCATGGCTCGCCTCGCCGCCATCCTCCAGGGGAACCGCGACCGTCTCCGGCCCATCCTCATGACGACGCTTACCTTTGTGGCCGGCATGATCCCGCTTGCCCTGGGCTCAGGACCCGGCGCAGAGGAGCGGCGGGTGATCGCCATGGTCGTCATCGGCGGGCAGACGCTCTCGCTGATTCTCACCCTTATCGCCACCCCGGTTTTTTATTCGCTCTTAGACGACCTCGGCGCGGCTATCCTGGGCAGACGAGGGCAGAGGGCATACCGGAAGACAGAAAGTCATAAGCAAGAGACCCTGTTGTAA
>Ga0316628_100002803_pt1 | contig 13127 bp, 14 predicted proteins | sample OWC_Aug_M2_C1_D5_FD_207648 | JGI IMG/M metagenome (GOLD analysis project Ga0316628, IMG submission 207648) | Wetland soil microbial communities from Old Woman Creek delta, Ohio, United States - OWC_Aug_M2_C1_D5_C | ecosystem: Environmental > Terrestrial > Soil > Wetlands | place: USA: Ohio... | reverse complement strand
ATCCAGACGGAACCGGCTCTTGCGGCCTGCTTTGGTGCGTTGACGAAATCGTCTATCTGCACCATGCCATGTCTTCACGGTCCTGGCGTTCCGCGCGATGAGGCGACGGTACTCCTTCGCCGCACCCGGTGCTCGTCAGAGGGGGCCGTCGTTATCACTGCACAGCACCCGCACTCCGCCGGGCACTTGCAGCATGCAAAGAACCCGTCCGCGCACTTCGCGGAGCACTGCTCGGACTCGTTGCAGGTGATCGAGCAGGTCGACATCCCGCGACCCCCATCGGCGCAGTTCTCGCAGGACGGATCGCTATCATCGGACGTGCACGAGCGTCGAAGAAGACGCGCGCCGATGTCGTCGGCGGCGCCATGGACGGTGTCGCCCCAAAAATGGGACAGTCCGTACGCGAGCTGGCACGTATATGCAGGTGCCCTTTGGTCGGGTGGCGGCGTGCTGCTGTCCAACGTGAAGATCCAGCCATGCGCGTCGTCGACCGAGATGATCAGGGAGTGTTCGCGGAAGGTCACCGTGGAGAGGCCGTCGTAGGCAAGAGGGCCGGAGAACTTGTGTTGTACCCGGAAGGCGTGCTCGACCAGGCCGTCGGGCGGGCGATCAGTCGAGACGACGTCGACGGTGATCGCCGTGCTAAGTCCGTCAAGCGACCGGGCGACACGGACCTGGCCATAGAGCGTCAATAATGGCTCGTCCGCGTACTGGGCAGGGCCGACGGCGGCAACCGCAACGAGGCAGATAGCGACGGCGACGAGTACACGGATGCGCACGGTGTCTCCTCCCTTGGGCGCGAACGGATTCGCCGAGCGGCGGGTATCACGTGGTCCGCTGACCAGGCCTGGGGGGAGCCCGTGGACCCGGAGTTGCGTTCTACTCTGTACAACAGCGGGAGCACGCCAAGAGTCTCACCGCGTCGGTGAATATTTCTGGTCTCGCGAGCCCCAGGTCGGAGTGACGTAGGGCGGATGACCTAAGCGGAGCGCTTTGTATATCCGGGCTTGAGACTTTTCACCCGGTTTGGCTGTTGTACTAGTAGAGACGCATGGACGCGAACGCCCACGACCTGTTCGTCCGGTATGCCGAGGCGGTGTACCGGTACTTCCTGCGCCTCACGGGCCGAGCGGACCTGGCCGCGGACCTGACGCAGGAGGTCTTCCTTCGGATTGTTCGGGGCGTGGGCCGGTACGAGGCCCGCGGACGAGAGGCCGCCTGGGTCTTCCGTATCGCCCATAGCGTCCTCGCGGCGAACTACCGGCATACCTCCAAGCCAGCGGAGGTCTCGCTCTCGGAAGCCGGCACGGTCGCCTACGAGCCCGATCGGTTGCTCGCCATTGGGTTCGAAGAAGCGCTGGGCCTCCTGTCCAGGACCGACCGCCAGGTCTATTTGCTGCGAGAGCAGGGCGGGTTGGACTACGAGGAGATTGGCACGTTGTGCGGCCTCACGAAGCCGGCTGTTCGGTCGCGTCTCTGCCGGGCACGAGATCTGATCAGGCGGCGCCTCGGGGGACGCGTCTCGGCGAAGTCGGATGATTGAGGGAGAACGCTCAAATGGATGCGAAGTACAGCGAAGCGCTGAGTGAGTTCTTCGATGGCGAAGAGGTCGATGCGGCACTGTTGGCCGAGAGCCTGGCGCAGCCAGGGGCGATCACGCTCCTCAACGATTTCGCGGCGATGCGAACCAAGGCGCAAAGCGGGCCGCGCCCGAGCCCTGAGGTGCTCGACGCCATGGGCGCGAAAGTGGAGCGGGCGGCATATCGGCACCGGTGGGGGAGCCGGCTTGGACGTGTGGCCGTTGCCGCCGGCCTGCTGCTCATCGCCGCCGGCGTGGGCATCACGCTCGCGCCGGTGTTCGAGCATGACCATCGCGCGGCGCCGCAGATGGCCGTTCAGCAGCACGCTCCGACGTCCACGGCGCAACAAGCGTCGGCTGCGGCGCCTGCTCAACCAACGGCGGCTGTCCCACCGGCGGAGTCGCGGCAACCGAGCCGCGGGGACGCTGAGCACCCGCCGGTTGCTTCGCTGCGAATCCGACTCGGTCAGCAATGGGCGGAGACGTTCGCCGGCGCCGGCAGCGAAGCACCGAGGCACTAAGATGGCAAGACAACAAGAGCGGCGAGAACCACGTTGCTGCGTTCGACCGGGCGTCGCCGTCCTCGTGGCTGCGCTCCTGCTCATGTGGGCAGCGTCGGCGGCGATGTCGAAGGGGGGTCCCCCTGACAGACCGTCTGTCAAGGACGCCGGGAAGCCGGCGACCGCGGCATCGGACGGCGCGCGGCTGCGGTTACAGATCCTCCAGACCCAACGAACCGGCGCCACGGGTCGCGGCGAACTGACAACCGAGCGAACCGTCGCCGTCGGAGACAGTACGAGGCTGTACGCGATCGCTGGACGGGACAACGACGCCGATCTGTGTGCGGCGGCACTGCCGCGCGACCTGGCGGCGAGGCAGCCAGTCTACACGTGGCAGATCGACGCGACAGTCGTCGCGGTGTCCGCCGCCAAAACAACTTTGGACCTCCACTGGACACGGTCTCGCAGGGACGAAACCGGAGAACATGAACAGATCGGCGAAGTGAGCCGGCTGGTTCTCACGCCGAGCGATTTTCGCCTGCTGGACTACGTGCGTGCCCCTTCCGATTCGTCTTCAGCGTGCTCAAGCCTGGCCCTCACGATTCAGGCGGAGCCCCGACTCGCAACTGGGAATACCGCGACGCAGCCCCTCACCTTTGATCTGTGGCTTGCTTACAGCGGCAAGACAGGCGAACGCAGCGCTCGGCAGCGCGCTGAGGCGAAGTCCGGCGATTCCGTCCCGCTAACGTTCCGGCTGCTCAAGTGGTCCCCGGCCGGCGTCCCGGTCTCGAGCGACTACGAGGATCTCGCATTAGGAGTCGATATCGGCGGGAGCGTGCGCGCCACGCTCCGGCCAGATGGGCTCATCGACGTGTCCCTCGACGTGACCCGTGGCTTCGAATGGGGTCACTGGAAGAGCAGGGGCGGGGGTCACCAGGACCTCCGTTGCGCGGCGGGCGAAGCTGTGGAGGTCATCCTGCCGGATCCGCCGGCCGGTGAGGCGACGACACCGCTGCCGGCGGGGTTCAAGGGATCTACCGCCGAAGGGGTCACCGTCAGGGGCGATAACGTGGCTGTAGCGCCGGCTCGCTTCCTCTCGGGCGGCCGGGTGTCGCTGTTCATGATTGTCAATCGCGACTCGCGAATCAATCCCGGGCCGGCAACGCAGAGGTAATCATTCTCGACGCGGGTAGTGGACCACTACAAGGGGTGATGCTATGCGTCGGTTTCCCGTTACCGTCGTCCTCGGATTAACCGTCGCCATCGCTCCGTCGGACGGCGCGTTTGCGGCGCAGAGTAGACGCGAACGTGTCCCTCGACGTAACCGGTGGCTTCAGTCAGCCTCTCCCGTCTGTGAATGCCGCTCACGGAGCGCTGAGGCAAGCGCGCTGACGCGGAATACAAGGAGTTCCTGATGCGGAAAGTCCTGGTTGCCGCGACACTCCTGGCCGCCTTCGCCCTTATTGCACGGGCGCGCACGCCGCAATCCGACAGCTGGCTCAGCGTGCAGGCGAAGGGCGTTCAGAGCAGTGAGCCGAACGCTTACCAGTTCCGCGGCGTGACGCTGTACCTCGGCGCTAAAGATGCTGTGCTCGTTGCCGATGAAGCGGACTTCAACAGCCGCGCGCGCGACATGGAACTGCGCGGAGATGTGAAGATCAGCGCCGTCGCACTCAAGAGTGCGACCGTGGCCGGCACTCGGGTGGAAAGCGGTTCAGGCGCCATTCACATTAAAGACGCACAGTTCAAGACCCAGACATTCGTGCTGAGCGCCGACGAAGCACAGGGCGCGTCTGCGAACGAAGATATCAACCTCATGGGTCGTGTGCGCATGAGGCTGCTTAGATCGCTGGAAGGGGATTACCCCGATGTAGGCGAGGCTGCGCATGTAGCGCGGGTGATGCATCTCCGCAAGGGTGCAACGATAGCTGATATTGGCGCTGGGAACGCCTATTTCACGGTTGCGCTCGCGAAGCAGGTTGGCGACGATGTGCGCGTGGTTGCGACGGACGTGAAATCGCAACTGCTGCCGCTCGTGAAGGGTCTTCAAGACGGTGGATGGCCGCGGAACCTGACCGTTGGGCAGGGCTCAGACACGGAGACGAATCTACCGGATGGCAGCTGCGACGCACTCATCGTGCGACGGACCTACCATCACCTGTTTCAGCCCGCCGCGATGACGCAGAGTTTCTTGCGAACGCTGCGACGTGGCGGCAGGCTGCTCGTCATCGAATCACCGCTCGTGCGGTTGAACCCCGTGCCGCCCGACACCCCGGCGTTCCGCGAGGGTGACGGCATCATGGCATCCGTCCTGATCAAGGAGTTGTCGGATGCCGGCTTCCTCCACGAGCAAACGATTCAGGACATAAACGACGCTCGGCGTCTCTATCTTGTTGTCATGCGAAAGCGCTGACCCTGCGACCAAGAGCCTCCGGTGGGCAAAGGGGCCCGAGATGAACCGTGTTCGGCACGCTGTGGGGTTGATCATTGGCTACTCAGTCGCTTCTGCAGCTGCGATCTGTCTCACGCAACTTCCCGCTCGTAGCCAGGCCGGGCAGACGATTCAGAAACCGACATTCCGCGGCGCCATCACCGTTGTTCCCTTGGAAGTACGCGTCGTGGGCCGAGACGGCCAGCCGGTGACGGGCCTTGAACAGCATGAGTTCACGATCCTCGAGGACGGCGTGGCACGCGACATCACCGTCTTCGAGCGTCACATTCTCGCCCCGGCGGACGCGCAACCGGGACTTCGTGCGCGGGCTGATGCCGCGCTCTTCGATGTTAGTCCTGCTGACTTCAGAGTCTTCCTGATCATCGCTGCTGACGGATCGCTCACGCCCGACTACTTCAAGACTATCGACGCGCTGGCGCGCTTTGTTCGCGAGCGGCTGCTGCCGCAGGACCAGATTGCCGTCGTCGCCGGCGGTCGCGCGACCGACTTCACGACGGATCACGAGGCCATTGCGCAGGGGATCGAGCGCCTCGCGAATCGCCGAGCCTGGGGCGGGCCGGCCAACACCAACACGAAGGCGCAACGAGACCCTGTTTTTCGTGATAGGCCACAGATCGAATACCCACCCGCACCCGAGCCGAACCTGGGGTTCGCCGAGTACGTCAATGCGCCGGTCAGGACGGGTTCGGAGGCGGAGGTCGTTCGACAGGCCATCGGGTACCTGCGCTATCTGCCCGGGGAAAAACACCTCGTTGCGCTCTCGCGAAGCGGCCTCTCGTTCGGCTCGATGGCGGACGTCAAGCGCCTCGCGGTCGAAGCGAGCGATGCGAGGGTGGCTCTCCATGTCATCCTCACCGGCGGTATCCCCCCTGGCGATTCATCGAAACCGCCAACGGGCCTCTTCGGGGCTGACTATGCAATAGACACAAGACCCCCTGGAGATGCAGCCCAACGAAATCCAGACGAACGGCCCGACCGCCCGGCCGAGAACGTCCGCGTCGGCGTGGCGACACGAACGGAAAGCAGCTTGGGCGCAGTCACCATCAGGCCGATGATCAGCGGCCCGGTACCGATCCCCGGCTACTCGCTCGCCGATCTAATTCGACACGGCGACAACCGAGCGGTCGCTCGCATGACCGGTGGGCAGGCATCGACCAACGCGATGGCTGCGACCGCCTTGAATCGAATCGACACCTCGTCGCGCTGCTACTACCTGCTCGCGTATTCGCCGTCCAACCCGCTTCTCGATGGTCGATATCGGTCCATCAAGGTGAAGGTCAGCCGACCCGGCGTGACAGTGCTTACCCGCAGTGGCTACGTCGCGCGGGAAGCGCCGCCGGTGCCCGATCGCCGGACGTACCTAACGGAGAACCGCATTGCGGCGGCGGGGTGGTACACCGACCCGATTCACGACATCCGCGTCGAAGGGAAAGTGTCTCTCGTGGCCGACGGCCCGTCCGCTTCCAGACAGGCGATTATCGACTTCACGATCGAAGCCACGCGTTTGGCCCTTGCGAACGTCGATGGCCGCCATGTCGGAAGCCTGAATGTGGCGCTGTTCTGCGGTGACAAGAGGGAGGCGATCGTCGGCGAGTTACGCCAAACCCTTGATCTTGTGCTCAACGACGAAACCTACGAGCGGGTGATGAAGGAGGGTCTTCATCACACGGCACGCGTGCCGGTGAAACGTCTCCCCCGGTACGTGAAAGTGATCGTATACGACTACGGATCCGATCTGCTGGGAAGCGTCCTGTTCACGTTGCCGAATACCGGCAAGTAGTTCGCCCGGTCATCACACGCCGCTTCCTTAGTCTGTGACCGAGGTTCTTTGCTTTATCTACGCGCCACCTTGTCTGGTTCCACAGCGCGAGGAGGCATCATGAAGCGCATTGCGAGTTCCTCCATGCTAGTGGCCGCCTTTGCAGCATGTTCGTTGATTGCCTCGGCTGAAAGCCAACGGAAGCCACCGGCCCACTTCTCTCTCACTGTTGGAAGCACTTCTGGGGAAATCGTGCTGGCGTGCGACGATGGTTGCACCTGGAAAAGCTTGCGTTTCGACGCCACGCGGACGCCGGTGCTCTTCGATGAGCAGGGGTTGCTCCCCCAACCGCCCGGCAAGGCGGCTCGCGCGGATGCGTTCACGATCAGCGCCAGTACGATCGGCAATCGACTGGAGCTGAAATGCATCAGCGGCTGCAGCTGGCGGGTCGTCGTGACAAAGTTATCCGTCGTACGGCTTGACGAGAACGGCCCGATTCGCACCTCCCAGGCGGTCGAGAACCGCGCCTCACAGTTCCCATCCTTGTGGAGCTGGCCCAAAGTGGGCGGCACGGTGCGCGTTCGCATCATAGAAGGAGAGCGGATCGATGCTGAAAACGTGATGACCCCTGATCCGGCGGAGCGGTATTCGGCCGGAACGTCGCCGTTTGCGCCATTCGGAGGGATCGAGTCAGCGCACCTTACCAAGATGGGGACCACGTATGCTGGCCGTTACCAGTCAGCGCAAGTGTGCTTCTACAGCGACAGCGAGTTCACGGAGTCCCGGCATAACTGTCGGTTCCAGACGGCAATCGAGATCACGCTTCTGACGCCGACAAGGATCGAGGGACGGGCCGAATCCGACTTCGCGTTCGACTGCCGGAGTTGCACAATGACTGGGAAGCCTCGGATGAAGCCCTTTGTGTGGACTCCAGTCAAGTAAGACTCGGGTCTGGCCGCTACCGGCCGTGCGGTTCGGTGCGTGGCATCTGGCGTGTGTTTACCGTTGGGCGGTGCTGCGCCTTCTGGTCAACGCTTCCGCATTACAACGAGATAGAGCCGGCCGTGGAACGGTCTTCCGCGAGCGCCTTCAAGGAAGGACTGCTCCACAGCGCAGAGGTCCCGGTCACCGTATGGCCAGGAACTTTGACCGCATCACCCAGAACCCTGCCGTCCTCGAGGGGCGCGCCACGATTCGAGAGCTCAGTATCTCCGTCGCCCACGTGGTCAACCTCGTGGCGAACGGGATGACGCCTGCCCAGATCATCGGGGAGCTTCCCGACCTCGACGAAGAAGACATCCGCCCAGGCGCTCGCCTACGCCGCGGCGTTGGCAGAGGACGAACGCTACCCGCTGCGAGCGTAGGCATGCGCTTATTGGCGGACGCCGGCGTGTCGCCGAAGACGGTGACGTTCCTGCAAGAAGTCCAAGCGGTTCAACGAGCTAGTTGGTGGGGCGGGGCGGAAGAAACGGCGCGAGCTGCTCCGCAAGCTTCGGAACATCTCGGGTTGCGACCAGCCACAGGCGCTCCTGCTTGATCTCTCCGTACTCGTGCGCGATCACGTGGCGTTGCGCCACGATCTGGCGCCAGGGGACCTCTGGGTGGTCCGCCTTGAACGCGTCAGACACGTGCCGCGCCGCTTCGCCGATGATCTCGATTGCGCGCTCGATCGCCAACTGGAGCTTGCGATCCACCAAGTACTCGTGAGGTTTCACACCTGTTGTGAACTCGCTGATGCTTCGGGACATTTCGACGATGTCCCACAGGTGCGCAGCGTCTCGCGGTTCAAGCGGCATAGAGCACTCGCTTGGTGTTGAGAATCGCGGCGCGCCGATAGGGGTTGCGCAGGGCTTCCAGTTCAACGAGATCGACGTGGCGCCCGACAAGCGTCTCAAGCTCTTCCCGCATCGTGACGAGATCGAGGAGGCTCCACCCGGCACTCGGCTCGAACGACACGAGGACATCCACATCGCTGTCGGCGCGGAAATCCTCGCGGAGTGCCGAGCCGAAGAGCGAGAGTTCGCGCACACGCCATTTGCGGCAGAAGTCGGCGAGCTCGCCGCCACGCCGAAGATTCTCTATCGAGAACATCGCGGCCATTGTACCTGCTTGCTGCGCAAGGTTCCGAGCCGGACCTTCGTTGTTCCTGTTTTGTTCCCGTCCAGGCGGTTTTCTGCCGTTTTGACGCTTTTAGCGGTCCTCGCGGAAGTGGCCTAAGTGCTTGAAGTGCTTGCAGTTCAAGGACTTGGCATGACGCGCGGCGTGGACCGAATCCCCCCCTCTCCGCCATCTCACCAGACCGATTCTCCAACTCCTTTTGATCTGGCCAATTACAGCCTCGCTCGGCGAGTATTTCACTGCATGTGACGCGTTTGTGTGACGCAAGGATGCAGAACAGGGTAGGGGCACGCGGACGCGCGCCGCGACGTCGACCGTTCTGCGGCGCTGCCGGCTGGTGGAATGGCTTGCCGGTCTGACGATTTGGGTTCGTTCTGGCAAAGGCTACAGGGCGTCCTCCCTCGGTTCGCCGTCCCAGCTTGTCACCATCGGTGGGTTCGTTTCGGCAAACACGGTGTCACCCACTGAGATCCTCGCTCCGAGGATCTTGCTGATTGGCAACCACCCCGAGATCAAGCACGGGCTGGAGGCATCCAGCGCGCTGGCCGATTGCGAGTTCGTGCGTGCCGCCGGGAACGTCGACGCCGTTCACAAGGTGCGTGCGCGCGCGATCGACGTGGTCGTCACGGACCCGGACACGTCGATGTACGACGATCTGGCGATGGTGCATGAGTTCCGCGCGTCGCGCCCGGGGCTCAAGGCGATCGTGCTCGCGCCGACAGCGGCGCCGAGCGAGTTCATCGCAGCGCGTCGAAAACGCGGCTGCCGAACACACGATGGAGAGCACCGTCTCCTGCCCGTAGGCGATCGGCCGCGGAGCACCGCCCCTCGCAGGGCCCGCCGCGACGGCTATTTCACGTCGCGACGCACCGACCGGGGCAGCCGGTCGAGGATGGGCAGGATGCCAAAGGCTTCCTTGTGGGGAAGCCAGAGGTTCCCTTCCACCGCGGCGTCAGTCAGCGAGCCGTCGGCGACCCAGCGAGTGAAGATCGCCGGGTCCTTGGCGACCATCACGAAGTCCGGCTTCTTCGGGAGCCCCATCTCGATGCGGATTGCGCTCGAGGCGACGTGGAGCGTGAAGTTCCCGCCGCCGGTCTTGATGCCGATGGCGTGCGTCCGCCCCGAGAGGTCCTTCTGGGCGCGCGGGCTCTTGTCGATCTTGCCGGCCAGGGTCTTCATCGCCGCGAGTGCGTCCTTGAGCGCCTTCGCCCCGGCCGTGCTGCGCTCGACGGCCGGCGCCGGCGGCGTCTCGAAGTTCAGCGCCGAGGCGAGGAGCGGCTTCTTGTCGCGGAGCTTCGCCGGAACCTCGGACATCGGGACCCAGAAGATATCCCGGATCGATCCGATGCGCACGTCCTCGAAGACCGGCTTCAGCTCGACGCCCTTCACGAAGATCCCGGGGCGGGGCAGGCCGGTGGTGGTCCGCAGGCGCGAGGGAAGGAACGAGGCGATGGGGGCGTCGGTGGCGACGTCGACGTAGCCGCGGGCGAACGGCGCGTCGCCGATGAAGGACGCCGACGGGAAGATGGTGATCGGCGCGGTCGCGGCGAGGACGCCTCGGTGGGGCAGATCAACTTCCGTCATCTCCGCGAAGTCGCAGGTCGGGCAGTGCCAGGTCGCGGCCGGCACCATCACCTGCTTGCACGTGCCGCAGTGGCTCCCGATGAGCCGGCCGTCGCGCAGCGCGAGGAAGAAGCGCGACAGCTCCCCGTAGGTCTGCTGGTAGAACGTGACCATGTGGGTGTTGAACTGGAGGAAGGTGCCGGGGTCCTTGCCCGTCACCTCGCTCACCTCCCGCGGGAGGTTCCACACGTCGCCGAGAATCATCTTGCGCTCGTTCACCGGACACCTCCGTCTTCCAGCTCGACAATCAGGGCGCCGCCGAAGACGGCGTTGATCGCTCCCGTTCCGTGGATGAGCGCGAGCGGCATCTGCCGCTTGATCATCTCGCGGCGCGCCGACCACATCGAGAACATGTTCGACCCGCCCACGAAGTGGCCGCCGAAGATCAGGCCGCCCGACGGGTTCAGGAGCAGCTGCCCCTTCTTCGGTCGCTTGGTGTCACCGAGCTCGCGGATGTCGGCCATGATCCCGTCGTCGACGAGCGTGCGGGTCTTGCCGAGCGGCACGAAGCCCATCTCGCCCATCGTGATCATGAACTGGGCGATGAAAGCGTCGTGGAGCTCCACGAGCTGGATGTCCGAGGGCTTCACGCCCGCCATCTTGTAGGCGCGCTCGGCGGCGACCCGGTCGGAGACGATCGAGTGGAGCGGCTTGTAGCTGCCGCCGCGACCGGCCTGGTACGACTCGTTCGCTGCGCCGACGCCCTTCACCCAGATGGGCGGCACGCCGGTGCGCTCCGAGATCTCCCGGGCCTTCTTCTCGCTGGCGAAGAGGACGCCCGCCGCGCCCTCGGTGTACATGCAGGCTTCGAGGAGCCGCAGGAACGGGGCGATGATCCAGCGCGAGGCGAGCACCTGCTCGACGGTGACGGTCTCGTCGCGCCGCTGGCCGAAGGGGTTCTTGTTCCCCTGCCGGCAGAGCATCTCGATGATCTTGGCGCGGACGACCGAGTCGCCGATGTCGTTCGGATACTGGTCGTTGTACCCCATGCACATCTGCATGTACGAGTCGGCAGCGGTGGCGCCGAGCGGATACTCGAAGAACGGATCCCAGGACTTGGCGATGGTGTCGATCACCATTGGGGTCGCCGACTTCGACTGCGGGTCGTAGCAGTCGGTGGCCTTCTCGCCGCCGATGCAGAGCACGGTGTCCGACACGCCCGAGGCGACTTCCATGATCGCCGTGCGCATCGCGTAGAAGCCGGTGGCCCCGCCGCTGGTCACGCGGGTGCCGGGCTTCAAGTTCATCCCGATCATCCCGGTGAGCGCGCTCTCGGGGATCGCCTGGTGCTCGAAGATGTCGTTGTAGATGCCGTAGACCACCGAGTCGACCTCGGCGGCGGTGATCTTGGCGTCCTCCAGGGTGCGGCGCGTCGCCCGCTGGAACAGATCCCAGTAGGTCGCCTCCACCCAGCGGCTCCGGCAATCGGTGATGCCGGCGCCCACGATCGCAACCTTGTTCATCGGATTCTCCTCTGCTCGCCGTGCGCGCTCTGCGATGGCGCAGGCGCAACGGACACGGTTCTATCCGCGCGCCATCGGTGCTCGAGGTCGAAGCGGCAGGAGGGCCGCGCGCATCGGATCTGTTGAACCCGAACCACGCGCGCCCAGCGCCGGCCTCGGCCATGGAGATTCTAAGCCTGGACGGGAGAGGCGGGGAGAATTGTCCGCAGGGCGGCGGAGACCGAGCGCCTTGAGGTCATCGGCGGACGAGGTCTTCACCCACGAATGGCGCGCGGACGTTGGTCCTTCGGAGTAAGATGTCAGCCTCACACAAACACACTTGCGTTGCGAAACGATGTTGGCAAGCTTTGACAAGCCACTGCCGATCATCGCGACGCCCAGTACCACGGCGACGATCGACAACACGCGATCACGTGACCCGATCATGCTCCGCCTCCTGTAGCACACACGCCGGCAGCAGCGGAAACGTGACGAGCCTGGCCGTGTAACGATTCGGTCGCCTCGCACGTGTGTATGTACGAGAGATCTCCGCCGGCGGGGATGGGGCGGATCGTCGCGGCGCGCGGCTGAGGTGGGCGACACACGCTTGTGGCAACATCGATGTATCGGTGCGGCGCGTGACAGGGAGGGACCGTGCGTCCTAGCGATGGGTTGCTGACGACCTGGTTCGACGAGCACCGCGGGTTCCTGTGGGGACTCTGCTATCGCATCACCGGGTCGGCGGCTGACGCCGACGATCTCGTGCAGGAAACCTATCTGCGCGCGCTCGAGCACGGGCCGCAGCGCCTCGAGGAGCCGCGCGGCTGGCTGACACGCGTGGCCGTCAACGCCGCGCGCGACGCCTTGCGCCGCCGGAAGCGGCGCGCCTACATCGGGCCGTGGCTTCCGATGCCGATCGAGACCACCGCCGACGGCCCGTTCGCGCGGTTGCCGACGGCGGCGGCGCGTTCACCGCGCTGCTTCATCCGATCGTCGGGGCCCGACGCGTGGCGCAGTTCTTCGCACGGCTCGCGCTGTCACGGGGCGAGCGGCCGCACGTCACCATCCGGTCGATCAACGGCCTCCCGGCCGCGCAGCTCGAGTTCGAATCGACGCTCGGACGGCGACCGCCCCGGCTCGTGTTGAGCGTGGAGGTCACCGGCACGGGGTTGATCGCGGCCTTCCGGGTGATCGCGAGCGCCGCCAAACTCGACGCGATGCCCGGGCTGACGCCGGCCTAATCGCGCAGCCCGCCATCGTGATGCCACGCTCGAACGGTGGCTGCCACGAAATCCGGGTCGTCGCACATCGGGAAGTGATTGCCTTTCGGGATCGCGATCTGGCGCGCGCCAGGGAACAGCGCCTTCCATCGCGCCTGAAAACGGAAGGGGTCGTTGCGCGCGCCGAAGATCGTGAGAACGGGCAGGTGCCGGAGCGGACCGGTCAGCCCGCGCGCCACTTCTTCGTACAACGCGTCACTGCGCCTGGCGTCGTCGAGGTAATCGTGAAAGGCCGCTTCGCCGCGCGCCACGCCCGTCCGATAGGCCCGACGGCTGGCTTCGTCGAGATGGCGGCCAACGCCGAACTTCGTGGCCGTGAGCCGCGCGATGAAATCCGTGGCGAGGTCGACCCGTCGAATGGCGTGGCTGCCCAT
>Ga0316628_100002802_pt1 | contig 13128 bp, 7 predicted proteins | sample OWC_Aug_M2_C1_D5_FD_207648 | JGI IMG/M metagenome (GOLD analysis project Ga0316628, IMG submission 207648) | Wetland soil microbial communities from Old Woman Creek delta, Ohio, United States - OWC_Aug_M2_C1_D5_C | ecosystem: Environmental > Terrestrial > Soil > Wetlands | place: USA: Ohio... | reverse complement strand
GAGCGCCCTCGCGCTGGAAAAGGGCTTCGATCGGCTCCGCCGGGCGGGTGTCCGTCCCCAGCTGTCGGACCAGGGTGTCCGCGGCGTGGCCGACGCTCGAGGCGACGCGCGCTGACTCCGCGGCGCTATAGCCGGCGCACTGCGCCACGCGTTCGGCCACCTGTCGAACCGCGGTTACATACTGCGGGTCGCACGGGATCGTCAGGCGGAAGAGCACGGCAAAATCCTACACGAAAAACGGCCTGACGCAGGAATCAGGGTCCGGGAATCAGGGTCCAGGTGAGATCCCCGATTCCCGATCCCTCAGAGCGACAGTCGCGCGAACAGCGCGCGCGCGTGGCGGCAGTCCATCTCGATCTGTTCCCGCAGCGATGCCGGCCCGTCGAACGCGCGCTCATCACGCATCCGTTGCACGAACGCGAGGCGTACCCGCCGTCCGTACAGGTCTCGATCGAGGTCGAACACGTGCGTTTCGACGACGACGACGGACGTGCCGCCGCCGAACGTTGGCCGGACGCCGACATTGGTGATCGCGGGGTGAATGACGCCGTCGAGGAGGAGCACCGTCGCGTAGACGCCGTTCGGCGGCAGCAACTCGTTCGGCGTGTCCAGGTTGGCCGTCGGGAAGCCAAGGCCGTGCCCCCGCTTGTCGCCAGGTACCACTGTGCCCTCGATGCAGTACTGGCGGCCGAGCAGCGCCGCGGCCTCGTCCACCCGCCCTTCGGAGATCAGGCGACGGATGCGGGTGCTGCTCACCACGAAGTCCTTGTACCGCACCGGGTCGATCTTCTCGGCCCGGAACCCGTGGCGCGCCCCGAGCAGGCGGAGGAGCGAGAAGTTCCCCGCGCGGTCGTGACCGAAGAGGAAGTTGGCACCGACCCAAACTTCGGCAACGCGCAGCCAGTCGACCAGCACTCGCTGGACGAATTCCTCCGGCCCCCACAGCGACATCTCGCGCGTGAAGCGCACGACGGCCGCGCCGTCCATGCCGGCCTGCCCGAGCGCTTCGAGCTTCTGCGCCGTGGTCATCAGCAGCTTCGGCGCCTTGTCCGGCCGCACTACGCGCGTCGGGTGCGGGTCGAACGTCAGCACAACCGCCACGCCCCCACGTTCCGTGGCGCGGCGCCCCACCCGTTCGACGATCTTGAGGTGCCCGCGGTGCAGGCCGTCGAAGTTGCCGAGGGCCAGCACCGGCTGGTGCCACGCGACCGGCCGCGGATCCTCCGGGTAGTGGATGACGTCCATTCGCGATTCTTGCGGGCCTCTGGCGGTGCGCCAGCTTGTGCCTTAAGACCTGAGTCTCAAGGGTCAGGTCTCCTCGATATCGACCGTGAGCCCATCATATGCCAGCTGCACGCCCGCGGGCAGGCTGGCGCTGGTCGCGGCGTGCGGCAGATCGTGGCAGATGTGCGTCAGGTACGCCGCACGCGGCCGCAACCTGGCGATTGCCTCGAGCGCTTCGGCCAGGCTGAAATGCGTCGGGTGAGGGCGATGACGCAGTGCGTCGAGGACCAGCACCTGCACGCCGTCGAGCAGCGGCCACGAGGCGTCCGGGATCTCGCTGCAATCGGTGACGTACGCGAACGATCCCGCGCGATACGCGAGCACGCGTTGACTGCCGTGCATCACCGGCACCGGGACGAACGTGTGTCGACCGAGACAGAACTCGCCTTCCAGGCGGAAGAGCTCGATTCTTGGCACCCCGCCGCCTTCCTGCGGCGGGTTGAAGACGTAGGCGAACGTACGCCGGATTTCGGCAACCGTCTGCGCATCGCCGTAGCAGGGAATCGGCATCCGCTGCAGCGCGTTGTAGCGCCGCACCTCGTCGAGGCCCAGGACGTGATCGGCGTGCGCGTGCGTGAACAGGATCGCATCCACGCGGCGGACGTCGAAGGCGAGCGCCTGCGCGCGCAGGTCCGGCGAGGCGTCCACGAGCACCGAGAGCCCGTCGCCCATCTCGAGCAGAATCGACGGCCGCCACCGGCGGTCGTGCGGGTCGTCGGAACGGCACGTCGCGCACTCGCAGCCGATCATCGGCACGCCGTGCGAGGTGCCGGTACCCAGAAAGGTGAGGCGGGCGAGGCGGGTCAAGGCTTGGATCGCTGCTCGACGGTGACAGCCTGCACGAAGCGCATGCGCAGCTCGTAGAGGACCTGCTCGAGGACCGAGCGCTCCTCGGCCGTCAGGTTTCCTCTGGTCTTCTGCTCCAGCAGGCTGAGGATGTCAATCATCTGCTTGGCCGCGACCAGGTCGGGTTCACCCTTGTCGCCGGAGACCGGGTTGGCGACGTCGCCGAAGTGCACCGCCGCCGTGCTGGCGAGCGAAATCACGAAACCGATGAAGGAGACCTGCTCGGCTTGCTGGCCCTCGGCTGGTTGGGTCGGCTGTTCGGACATCGTTTGAATGGCGGGACCCCTGCCCTTCGACTTCGCTCAGGGCACCCCGCCAAGCTCCTCGCTCGCGCCCTTCGACTGCGCTCGGGCGCCCCGAGCCACGTCGAGGGACGGGGTCCCGACGCCCCGCTCCGCTTCGTCGCGCTCTTCCCTGTGTTCCCGACCTATCGACAGAACACCAGAAATACTAGCATACGGGCATGAGCCACGCAGACGACCCCCGGCCCCGGCGCCAGAAGCCCGAAGCCGCAGGCCCGGAAGATACGCCTCGCCACGATCCTCTGACCGCCGAGCCGACCCCATCGGCTCGCGATGCCGCCGAGCGCTTCGCGCGACTGGTCGACGTCGTGGCGGCGCTCCGCTCGCCGCAGGGCTGCCCGTGGGATCGCGAGCAGACACTCGAATCGCTGCGGCCGTTCGTCCTCGAGGAAGCCTACGAGGTGCTGCAGGCGATCGACGCCGGCGATCGGGCGGCGCTCGGCGGCGAGATCGGCGACTTCATCTTCGAAGGGGTGCTGCTCGCGCAACTCGCCGCGGAAGCGGGCGACTTCACCGTGGCCGACTCGCTGCAGGCGATCGTGGACAAGCTGGTCCGCCGGCATCCGCACGTCTTTGGCGATGCGGCCCGCGCGCGGTCGTCCGAGGAAGTGCTCGTCCGATGGGAGGAACTGAAGGCGCGCGAGCGCAGGGACAGCGGCGAGCCGGAAAAGACGATTCTCGGCGGCGTGCCCGGGACGTTGCCTGCGCTGCTGCGCGCCTACGAGATGAGCAGCCGTGCCGCTGCCGTGAAGTTCGACTGGGAGCGCGCAACCGACGTCATCGCCAAGATCGAGGAGGAGGTCGCGGAAGTGCGGGCGGTCGTCGATCAGCACGGCAGCGACCGCGCGCGGCTCGAGGAGGAGATCGGCGACCTGCTGTTCGCCATTGCGAACCTCTCGCGCAAGCTCGGGATCGAGCCCGAGTCGGCGCTCAGGCGCGCGGACGACAAGTTCGCGAGCCGGTTCACCGAGCTGGAACGCCGCTTCCGGGCCCGCGGCCGGTCGCTGCAGGAGTGCACGCTGGACGAGATGGAGAGCGAGTGGGGACGGATCAAGCAAGATCGCAAGGCTTAGGCTTCGGACTCAGGCGTAGCTCTTCCGTCGCAGTCTGACTCGTTCACCGCAAACACAACCGCTTCCCGCTGAACGTGCTGACCCGCACCTCGTGGCCGTCCGTCTCCACCTCCACCGCCCCGTCGTCGGCAGTGGAGAGCGTGCGTGCACCGATCGAACGGTAGCGCCCGGCGACGGTGTGGAGCCCCGGGGTGTCGAGCGCCGCCGGGCCGACGGTGAAGAGTGCGAGGGCCGGCCGCGCCGCCGCGAGAAAAGCCGGTGAGCTGGACCCGTTGCTGCCGTGGTGCGGCGCTTTCATGATGCGAATCGGCGCGGCGGACAACCGGCCGTGAAGCGTTCGCTCGACCTCGGCGCCGATGTCGCCCGTCAGGAGCAGCGAGACGCGGCCGAAGGTGATCTCGAGGACGACCGAGTCGTCGTTGCGCACCCTCTGGCGTTCCCAGTCGGGCGGCGGCGGATGCCAGATGGCCACCTTGGCGCCGCCAAAGCGCAGCCGATCTCCGGCCCTCACGAAGGTCGACGGCACGCGCCGGGCGGCTGCCTCGCGGTGCACCGCCTGCAGCGCCGCGTCTCGCGGCACGTCAATCCCCTCCCACACCCCGCCGGTCGGAAAGGCGCGCAGTAGCGCGACCGCGCCGCCTATGTGATCGGGATCGCCATGCGACAGCACGAACCGATCGATCCGGAAGACGTCGTGGCGCCAGAGCACGGGCGCGATCACGCGCATCCCGACGTCGAAGCTCCCGCCCGCCCGTGAGCCGCCGGCGTCGACCAGCATCGTGGCGGCATCCGGGAAGCGCACGAGCAGCGCATCGGCCTGCCCGACGTCGATCACCGTCAGTCGCAGCAGGCCGGTCGGCCGCGAACCGCGCAGGCGGGCGAGCGGCGACCACAGGATCCACGCCGTGCAGACCAAGAAGACCGCTGCCGCGACCGGTTGCAGCCCGATCGCCGAAGCGGCACGCCGGCGCCTGCCGTCCCGTGTCGCCGCGAACCACGCGAGAACGGCGGCGTAGTAGAGGGCGATCACCGGTCCGGCCGGGGCAGGCACACGCCACGTGAGGGCGGGCATGAGATCGACCAGCGACGCCGTGGACACGAGGCCGGACGCACCGACGTGGGCGAGGTACCCCGCGATCGCCGCCAGGCGCGCGTCGAGCGCCGTCAGCGGCAGCACGCAGGTGCCCGCGAGCTGTGCGAGCGCCATCAGCGGGATGGCGAAGAAGTTGAGGACGAGTCCGGCGAAGGTGACCCGCGAGAACGCGAGCGCTCCAATCGGCAACAGCGCGAGTTCCGCCGCCGCCGAGGCCAGCAGGAGCCCCGCCGGCGCGCGCAGCCAGGCTTGCCTGGGCATGCGTCGGCCGAGCCTGGCGCTTGCGGCGAGAATCCCGAGCGTCGCGCCAAACGTGAGCGCAAAGCCGACGTCGTGCACCGCGAGCGGCGAGGCGCACAGGATCAGGCCCGCGGCCGCAAACAGGGCGTTGACGGCGCCGCTGCGCAGATCGAAGGCCAGCGCGACCATCCACGTCACCGCCATCAGGGTGGCGCGCACCACCGACGCTCCGCCGCCGACGATGTCGGCGTATGCCAGGAGCACGACAATGGTGATCCACGCCGCTGTACGCGTCCGGAGCTCGAGGAGCCGGCACAGGCCCAGCAGGGAGCCAGCGAGGATCGCGATGTTGCCGCCCGAGATCGCGATCACGTGGTAGGTCCCCGCCTCCTGCAGCCGCCGCTCGATGTCGCTCGTCAGCCCGGCCCGATCCCCGATCAGGATGGCAATCACGATCGCCGCCGACTGCTCGGACCAACGCCCGACCGCCCGATGCACCGCTCGCCGGGCGAACGCTCGCACGTCCGCGGCGCGCTCCTCCCACCACGAGCCGCTTTGCACGGTGTCCACCAGCGCGGCGCTCTTGACGGACGCGAACAGGTGGATGCCCCGGCGCGCGAGCGCGAGGCGCTCGTCGCGCAACCCCGGGTTGCCGTACGTCGTCGGCAGCCGCAGGCTGGCGGGCGCGCGCACGGCGCGGCCGGCGCGCCATTGGTCGACACGCTGAAGCGCGAGCGAGCCCGACACGCTCGCGATGACGCCGCCCGACACCAGCCGTCTGCCGCCTTCCGTCTCCTGCCTGCCGCCCGCCTCTTGGGCGCCTGTCGACTTCCGCCCCCCGCCTTCGATCGATCGCACTGCGATGCTCAGGCTGATTCCGAAAGGGGTGACGCTCGCATCCTGTCGAAGCGTACCTTCGAGGATCACGGGACCCTGGGGCGGCGTAGGTCGGTCAATGGGCGGAGCAAGCTCAGCCCCTGCGGAGCCCGCGCCACTGCTCGGCGCAGTCGCGAACCCGGTGGCGGTGAGCAACGACGCGTTGACGGCCTCGCGGCTCGCGCGCGACCCGAGCAGCCATCCGGCGCAGGCGACGTCGGCGAGGACGACGAGGAGGAACAACACCGGGCGGCACCGAGCAAACGCCGCAACGGCGAGCACGTAGAGCATGACGAGAGGTATGCAGGGCAACAGACCGGCTGGCGCCGGGAACCACGCGGCGAGAACGAGCCCTGCGACGATCGCGAGGGCCGACGAAGCGGTGGGGTGGCGCACGCGGCCCGGCCGAGCAAAGGCGGGGCCGGGCGGACGCCGGCGTAAGGCTCAAGACTCAGGGCGTCATGCTGGCTCACGGCTAATCGCCTGCCGGCTCAGAGCTTAAGCCCACCTCGCCATAAGCCCTCAGTCCCAAGCCTCAAGCCTCGCATGGCGAGCGCCAGGTCGACCGAGCGGTCAGATATTGCGCGCTCGCTCGACGCGACCGCTCGCAGATCCTGCGTGATAGTCCTGCAGCGGCTTCACGGTGAGCGCCTGCGAGCGCAGGGCTCGGATGGCACTGACCGCGGCGGCCGCGCCGGTGAGCGTGGTGATGCACGGCACGCCGTGCAGCATCGCGGCGCGGCGCAGCGCGCGATCGTCGAAGAACGACGCGCGCCCGAGCGGCGTGTTGATGACCAGCTGGATTTCGCCCGACACGAGCCGGTCCGCGACGTTCGGCCGTCCTTCGTTCACCTTGAACACCGGTTCCACGGTGAGGCCGTGGGAGCCGAGGAACGCGGCGGTGCCCCGGGTGGCGCAGAGGCGGAACCCGAGTTCGGCCAGGTCTGCGCCGATGGGGACGGCATGCGGCTTGTCGTGGTCATTGACACTGATGAACGCCCTGCCCCGCTCGGGCAACCGCTGTCCCGCCGCGAGGAACGCTTTCCCGAACGCGGCCCCGAACCCGTCCGCGGCTCCCATCACCTCGCCGGTCGATTTCATCTCGGGCCCGAGCAGCGTGTCCACGCCGGGAAACCGCACGAAGGGGAACACCGGCGTCTTGACGAACACGCCCGACACCGGGATGTCCCCGGTGAGGCCAAGGTCGGCGAGCGAGCGCCCGGCCATGACGCGCGCGGCCACTTTCGCCAGCGGCACCCCGGTCGCCTTCGACAGGTACGGAACGGTGCGCGAAGCCCTCGGGTTCACTTCGAGGACGTACACCACGTCATCTCTGATCGCGTACTGTGCGTTCATCAGGCCGACGACGCCGAGTGCTCTCGCGATGTCCCTCGTGTGCCGCCGGATCGTCTCGATGTGCCGGGCGGGCACGAGGTAGGGCGGAACGACGCACGAGCTGTCGCCCGAGTGGATGCCCGCCTCCTCGATGTGTTCCATGATGCCGCCGATGACCACCTCGCCGGCCGCATCGCCCACCGCGTCCACGTCGAGCTCGAACGCGTCTTCGAGGAACCGGTCGACGAGCACCGGATGCTCGGGCGAGGCGGCGACCGCGGTCTTCATGTAGCGGTCGAGGGCCGCCTGGTCGTACACGATCGCCATGGCGCGGCCGCCCAGCACGTAGGATGGCCGCACGACGACGGGGAAGCCGATGGCTCGCGCAGCCTCCCTGGCCCCGTCGATCGAGGTGGCAGTGCCGCTCCGCGGTTGAGGAATGCCGAGCCGCTGGAGCAGTTCCGAGAAGCGCTGGCGATCCTCGGCGAGATCGATCGAGTCGGCGGAGGTGCCGAGCAGCTTCACACCGGCCTTCTGCAGCGCGAGCGACAGCCTGAGCGGCGTCTGCCCGCCGAACTGCACCACGCACGAGACCTCGGCGCCCGCCCGCCGCTCGCAGTCGACGACGGCCGTCACGTCCTCGAAGGTCAGCGGCTCGAAGTACAGGCGGTCGGCCGTGTCGTAGTCGGTCGAAACGGTCTCGGGGTTGCAGTTCACCATCACCGTCTCGAAACCCTCGTCGCGGAACCCGAACACCGCGTGACAGCAGCAGTAATCGAACTCGATGCCCTGTCCGATCCGGTTCGGCCCGCTGCCCAGGATCACCACCTTGCGCCGGTCGGTCGGATCCGCCTCGCACGTGGATTCGTACGTGCCGTAGAGGTACGGCGTGAACGACTCGAACTCGGCGGCGCAGGTGTCGATTCGCTTGTAGACCGGCGTGATGCCGTGCTGCAGCCGCGCCGCCCGGACGCGCGTGGAATCCGACTTGTAGGCGGCGGCAATCTCGTGGTCGCCGAACCCCGCGCGCTTCAGCTCGCGCAGGCCCTCCGGTGGAAGCATGTCGAGTCGCTTGCGGCCCGCGGGCCGGCGCATCTCGGCGATCTCGGCGAACTGCCTCAGGAACCAGGGGTCCAGGTGCGTCAGCTCGTGGATGGTCTCCACCGACCAGCCGCGCGCCAGCGCCCGGAACACCGCCCACACGCGCCGGTCGTTCGGCGTGATCAGGCGCTCGCGCAGCTCCAGCTCGTCGTCGTCGTCGTGCGCCTCGAGCACCGACAGCAGGCCCGAGCGCCCGAGTTCGAGCGACCGCAGCGACTTGAGAAACGCCTCCTTGAACGTGCGCCCGATCGCCATCACCTCGCCGACCGATTTCATCTGCGTGGTCAGTGTCCGTTGCGCGTCGGGGAACTTCTCGAAGTTCCAGCGCGGCATCTTGACGACGACGTAGTCGAGCGTCGGCTCGAACGAGGCGGGCGTCAGGCGCGTGATGTCGTTGGGAATCTCGTGCAGCAGGTAGCCGAGCGCCAGCTTCGCCGCGATCTTCGCAATCGGGAACCCCGTGGCCTTCGAGGCGAGCGCGGACGACCGGGACACGCGCGGGTTCATCTCGATCGTCACCATCCGTCCGTCGTGCGGGTTCACGGCGAACTGGATGTTCGATCCGCCGGTCTCGACGCCGACCCTGTTGATGACGCGGCGCGCGGCGTCGCGCATCCGCTGGTACTCCTTGTCGGTCAGCGTCATCGCGGGCGCCACGGTGATGCTGTCGCCCGTGTGCACCCCCATCGCATCGACGTTCTCGATCGAGCAGATGACCACGAAGTTGTCGGCCCGGTCGCGCATGACCTCGAGCTCGAACTCCTTCCACCCGATGACCGATTCCTCGATGAGCACCTGGTGCACGGGGCTCGCCCCGAGGCCGTGGCGAACCAGCTCGCGGAACTCCTCGATGTTGTAGGCGATGCCGCCGCCGACGCCGCCAAGCGTGAACGACGGCCGGATGATCGCGGGGAAGCCGATCGACCTGACCAGGTACAGCGCTTCCTCGAGCGTACTCGCCCGCCCGCTGGCAGGCACGTCGATGCCGATCGACTGCATCGCGTCGCGGAATTGCAGGCGGTCCTCCGCGACCTTGATCGCGGCGACCGACGCCCCGATCAACTCGACGCCGTAGCGCTCGAGCACGCCGAGTTCATCGAGCTCGACGGCCAGGTTCAGCGCCGTCTGGCCGCCAACCGTCGGGAGGAGCGCGTCGGGACGCTCGCACGCGATGATCTGTTCCAGGATGTCGGCGGTGAGCGGCTCGATGTAGGTGCGATCGGAGAACTCGGGGTCCGTCATGATCGTCGCCGGGTTGCTGTTCACCAGCACGACCTCGAGCCCCTCGGCCCGCAGCGCCTTGCACGCCTGCGTGCCCGAGTAGTCGAACTCGGACGCCTGGCCGATGACGATCGGGCCGGAACCGATCACCAGCACGCGCTTCAAATCGTCGCGTTTGGGCATTTCCTGATGTTTGCGGGCCCTGGGCCTCGGGCCTTCGGCCTTCGCCGGCTCAGGGCCTTCCGTGCTCCACTACCGCCGCTCCATCGCGCGGACGAACTCGGCGAACAGATAATCCGAATCGTGGGGGCCGGGCGACGCCTCCGGATGGTACTGGACGCAGAACGCCGGCTTCGTGCGGTGCCGCAGCCCTTCGACGGTGCCGTCGTACAGGTTGAGGTGCGTGACCTCGAGCGCCGCGGGCAAGCTGGCGGGATCGACCGCGAACCCGTGGTTCTGCGACGTGATCTCGACGCGCCCGGTGGCCAGGTCCCTGACGGGGTGGTTCGCACCTCGGTGACCGAACTTCAACTTGTAAGTCCGGGCACCGAGCGCCAGCGCCAGGAGTTGATGCCCCAGGCACACGCCGAACACCGGAACGTCGGCCTCCAGAACGGCGCGCACGTTGTCGATCGCGTACTCGAGCACGGCCGGATCGCCCGGACCGTTGCTCAGGAACACGCCGTCCGGCCGCGTGGCGAGCACGTCGGCCGACGGGGTGTCGGCGGGATACACGCACACCCGGCAGCCGTAGGACGCGAGCCGTCGCAACAGGTTGCGCTTGACGCCGAAATCGTACGCCGCGACCCGCAACGGGCGCGACGCCTGGCGACTCGCCGCCGGGACAAGATCCCCGAGAGGCGGGTGGTCCGCCGACCATTCGAACGCCGCGCGGCACGTCACGCCGCGCACCAGGTCCGAGCCTTCCATGGGAGGAACCGCGCGAGCCTTTGCGACGAGATCCTGGTCGCACGCCTCCCCCGTGGCGATCGCCCCGCGCATGACGCCGCCCGATCGCAGCTTTCGCGTCAGGGCCCGGGTGTCGATGCCCCCAATCGCGACGACGTGGTGGATTTCCAGGTAGCGTTCCAGGGTGCCGGCGGCCCGCCAGTTGCTGGCAATCGGCGACCCGTCACGCACGATGAAGCCGGCGACTTTCGGCACGGCGGCCTCGATGTCCTCGGCCGTCACCCCGTAGTTGCCGATTTCGGCCGCCGTCATGGTCACGATCTGCCCGGCGTACGAGGGGTCCGTCAGGATCTCCTGGTAGCCGGTCATGCTCGTGTTGAAGACGACCTCGCCGCCAGTCTCGCCGGGCGCGCCGATCGCCGACCCTTCGTAGCAGGTACCGTCCTCGAGCGCCAGGACAGCCCTCATCTGGATTCGCGCTCCAGGGAGGCGGTGACGCGGACGCGTTGACCGGAAACCACCTGGACCGAGGTGGTCCACGGGAGGAAGCCGGTGCGGTCCACGCGGACGACATGAGAGCCCGCAGGGATGCGGGCCGACACGAGCGGTGTCGTCCCGATCTGCCGGCCATCGAGAAACACGCGTGCGCCGGTGGGCAGGGATTCGACCGAGAGCGAGCCGTAGAACTCCGCGCGCGCCGCGGCCGCTGCGCCGCTGGTCGCCTCCGTCCGCGGCCCGGGCTGCGCACGTCCGCTGCGCTCCAGCGAGAACGTCAGCGTGGACGAGGGTTGCTGGGCGGAAAGCGAGACTGCGCGCTCCTCGGACGTGTAGCCTTGGCGGCTGACGCGAACGGTGTACTTGCCGGCAGGGAGGTTCCGAACGCGCAGGGGTGTCCTGCCCCGGGATCGACCGTTCACGGCTACGTTCGCGCCTGTCGGCGTCGACCGCACGAGGAGCACGCCGTTCACCTGGGTCGTCGCGCCCGCCCCCGCGCCCGACGGTGCGGCCGTCTCGGCGGTCGAGGGTTTCGCGGTCGACGGCGCGGCCTTGCCGGCGGGCGGGCCTGCGGGAATGTCACGAAGCGCGCCGGCCGTCGGTCGAGGGGACGGAGCTACCTGGCCCAGCGGTGCACCTGCGGCCGGCTCCGCCGGTGACGCGGACGCATTCGCCGCGGGCGCGTCCCCGCGCGATTGCTCGACGCCGAGAAGATAGCCGCCCACGCCGCCAAGAGCGAGGCCGACGACCAGCATGAGCGCCAGCGGAAGAGCCGGCGACCGCGGACGGTCGCGGGTGCCCTCGACAAGAAGGCCGGGGTCAACGAGAGTCTCCGTGCCTGCCCCCGGCGGAGTCGGGGCCCCTTCGCCGAGCGGAGCCGAGAGGCCCGTCGGGAACGGGGTCGATGTCGAATCGGGAGGTGCCCCGCCGGATTCGACATCGCCCGAAAGGTCGGCGACTGGTTCGACCTCGTCCGGCATTTCTCGCGGAGGTTCCACGTCGTCGCGGAACGCAACGTCCTGCTCGACTTCGTCCGGGAATCGCAACTCGAGCCCGCCCGGACGCCCCTTGGCGGCGTCGACGTCGGATTCGAGCGACGGGGTCGCGTCCGGCTCGTCAACGACCACGGGTTCGAGCTCGCCTCCGACCGCCGCAGGAGCCGGCTCCGCAGCCTGCCGCGACACGTCTTCGGGTTGCTCCTCTTCTTTCCCTTCGTCCTCGGCAAATCGCGAATCGTCCGTGAACCGATCTGGTGCGACGTCGGGGACGTCCGCCGTTGCGCGGTCCTCCACTCCCGTGAGGCTGACCGCGGCCGCCGGCTGTCCGGCGTCGCTTTGGTCCTGGTCGATGTCGAGGTACGCGAGCGCGTCAACCGATTCGCCGGCGGCGTGCGCCGATGGCGCCAGTTCCGTCAACGCCTGCGCATCGGCTTCGGCTCGCGACGGGGGCGCGACCGGCAGGTCGCCGCCTTCCTGCTCCACCTCTGTCTCGAGCGGCAGCAACAGGTCGTGCGTATGCCTCGCCCTGGAATCGCGCGGCGGCGGCTCGTTCTGGTCCGGCCGAACGACGGCGGGTGCGCGCCGGACCTTCGGTCCCCCAAGGGCGTCCTGCAACGCGCCGACGAGTTCGAGCCCAGCCGAGAACCTGTCGGCCGGGCGAGCCGCGGTGGCCTTCGCGAACACCGGCAGCAGTCGATCGGCCTGCTCTTCCGCCAGGCGTGAATCGGCGTCGCTGTCTCGGTCGAACCGCGATCGGGCGACCAGCAGGTTCTGCGCGAGCACGCCCAGCGAATACACGTCCGCGCGCCCGTCCCAGCTTTCTCGCTGCACGCGCTCGGGCGCGACGTACGGGCGCCGCATGGGCGCGCGCAGCCCAATCGTCTCGAGCGCGCGGCCTACGCCGAGCCCCGTGATGTGCGTGTCGTCGGGCGTTACCAGGACATCACGGGGGTGCAGCGCACCGTGGTTGACTCCCACCGCGGCAGCGAAATCCATCGCGGCCGCGATGCTGGTCAGGATGCGCATGGCCTGGCCGGGAGGCGCGGGCCCGTACTGTCGGATGGCCGCGTCAAGCGATTCAGCGGAGAGAAGATCGGCAACGAGGTACGGGAGGCTGCCCTCGAGTCCCGCGTCGATCGGCGCGACGATTGAAGGATGCGCGAGGTTGACGCGCGCCAGCCTGGCGACTTGCGCGGCAAGTTCGGCCGCTTGCTCGGGCGTAATGTCCAGCTGGAGTACTTTCACCGCGACGGACCGCGAACGGTCGGGATCGCGCGCCAGAAACACCGGGCCCAGAACTCCTGCGCCGATCTGATGCAGGACTTCGTAGCGCCCGAACGCGCCCGGAGCCAGGT
>Ga0316628_100002801_pt1 | contig 13128 bp, 8 predicted proteins | sample OWC_Aug_M2_C1_D5_FD_207648 | JGI IMG/M metagenome (GOLD analysis project Ga0316628, IMG submission 207648) | Wetland soil microbial communities from Old Woman Creek delta, Ohio, United States - OWC_Aug_M2_C1_D5_C | ecosystem: Environmental > Terrestrial > Soil > Wetlands | place: USA: Ohio... | reverse complement strand
GCCCAGGCGCGACGGGCGGGAGACGCGAAAGCCGAGTCCGCTTTTTCCGATCAAGCCTGCCGGGCGCAGGCCTTGCGCTGTTTGTACGAGACGCTCCGCAACGCCGCGGTCTGGATCTTTGCCGTCCACGAATATCAGGAGACGCGAAATCCCAAGGTCCGAACCCGCTGCCGCGCCCTTCTCGACGACATGATCGGCCGGGAAATCGACAATTCGCGCCGGCTCATCCGCCTGTGGCAGTCCGCCCCCGTCGAGTGGATGTATGTCTCGGATTTCGGAGAAACGCCGTTCATTTACGGCGAGAACTTCGCCGATCTGCTCCGCAAGAGGATCGCTTTGATGAAGAAACACCGCCGGGACAAGCCGGCGATCGATCCGGAATTCATGTTCCGGGTGAAAGACGATCCATATAAATAAAAACCGTTGTCATAGTACAGGCATGATTAGAAGGGGAGATTCATCTGCGTATCAACCTATTGCGACAACGGTGGCCTCACCGATATTGCCATACCGGTCGGGAACGCAAGTGAAAATGACGATCTGGCATTCCTTGGCTGCTTTAGCCAGAACGGCACCCATGAGACGCAACCGTTCCGGGTCCGTATAGCCCAATGCATCGTCCAGAATGAGCGGAGTTCCCCCGTCCTTGGCGACAATCATCGAGCAGGCGGATCGGAAGATCAGCGAAAGCTGTTCCTTTGTACCGCCACTCAACGAACCAAATGGCACCGTCACGTTCCTGACCGTCCGGCTGGCGATTTGCAGTTCATCGCTGATGTCCACCTGGAAAGAGTCATCAAAAACCAAACGGCCGAGTTGTTCGATCTTCTCCTTAAGCGGGGCCATATAAGCCCGCCGAGCCCTGTCGCGCTCGTCGCGCATGGTTTCAAAGAGGTATCTGGCCGAGGACGCCCGCCGAAACAAGGATGCGCTATCCGCCGCAAGACGCTCAAGACCGGTCTGGGCTACGTGCAGTTTCTCGTGAAGACCTTCCTCCCCGTGGATTTTCAACCGGGTTTGCGCCTCCGTCAGTTCTGTTTGCGCGGCATTCCGGCGGCTCTGCGTTGTCCGCAGAGAACCCATTGCTGTCTCGGCTAGTGTTTTCACCCTCTCGGGATTCATCGCATGCAAGGATGCTTCCGCAGTTCGGACGGCGCTTTCCTCGGAACCCATGGCCCGGAGGGCACTCGTCAGCGTCGTCTCCAGTGAGCCATCGGGAACACTTTGCCTCGCTTGGTCAAGGTTCTCGCTTGCCTGCTTGAGGTCTTTGGCCAGCAAATCGAGCTGCACCCGTGCTTCATGGTGCTTTGCGCTCAATCCATCACGAACGTCGCGGGCGGCATCGAGGACCTCGCGTGCCGTTTCCGAGTTACCGTTTGCCTTCTGTTGTTCTGCTTCAGCAATTGCCCGTTCCTTTTTTGCCGAATCGAGATCGGGGCAAATGGTAGGTTTCCGCACACGCTTGGCAAGATACCTGGGCACTGCTTGCTGAAGGCCAAGCAGCTTTTTGTCCAGTTCCTCATAGGTCAAATCACGCAGATTATTTTTCTCCACCTGTGCTTTGGATTCCACATGCCGGGTTGCTTCGCGGCGCTCTTCAAATGCCTTCCGTGCTTCATCAGGACTAGAAACGCCCGCTTTCGCGCAGGCATCATCCAGCACTCGACGCGTCTCCTCGACCTTCCTGGACAGTCCCTCGGCACTGGAACCGGCCGTGATCTCGATGTCCAAAGCGCCCGGTATCGTCAACCGGGATCTGTCCGCGACTGAGATCGTCCTAACTTCCCCCTTGCTGAGGTTGACCAAGGTATTGTCAACGGACAGTCGGCAATCGGCCAGTCCGCGAAGGAGGACGCTTGGCGCCCCAGTCTGCAACTGCGCATTGGCGGTCAACAAGTCACGTTCAGCGTTCTGGATTGACTTCAATGCGCGGGAGTCCACTTTGTTTCGGGCTAGCACCTCCTCCGCTTGAGCAGCGTTCTCCCTGGCTTGGTCAATGCGCTCCTTGCGTTCCCGAAGCTGGTCGAGGTTTAGTTTGTTGTTATAGTAGTCGAAATCCGACCGCCGTAGAACGGCAAGAGCATCCGCTTCCTTCCTTTTCTTGTCGGTTTCATTCAATGAAGTCTGGGCCTTCTTGAAATCTTCGTCGGCTTGGTTCAACGCTGGAAGCGACATCGAGTTGGACTCTTGAAGGTCCCCTTGGGCCTTGGTGGCCCTGGCAACTGCGTCAATGAGACCTTGGCGTGCCTCCTTGTCGCGCCGCGCCACTTGCACGGACTTTTGCGCCGACTCCAACTTCAGGCGAGCCGCCGAAAGGGCGTTCTCCAGAGTGCCTATTTCCTCAAGTGAAGTGGCGTGGGCAAGCACTGCCTTCGTCAGTTCGTCTTCCTGGTTCTTCAGTTGGCCCAGTTCCCGCTGAAGTGCGGCCGCGCGGTCGATGTCTTGGTCAAGGTCGTGGATTGCCCGCTCGATACGGGTAACTTCCGATTCGGCATCTGTCTGCGCTTTGCGGGACTCCGCGAGTTCCTTTCTTTCGGCCCCGCGTTCAGTGTAGTAACGGAGGTATTCGTCGCGTACCTTGTCGAACAGTCCCTCTTCCCGAGGATCGGCGGGACGGCCGCCAGCCGCCTTATCGAGAGCGGCCGAGAGTGATGTCTGTTTCGTTAGGATGGGCTGGTGGATGGCATCGCCTTGTTGAATGGTCAACGCCTTCCATAGGTCAATATCGAGGGTTTCACGGAGGATGGCCTCTGCGCGTTCATGCGCTTCACGCCCCGTATGGTTCTCGGGCTTCGGCCGGGTGATCGTGAGCTTGGTCTCCGGCTTCTTGTGGAACCGCTTGAAGTAGGTGAATGCGTAGGGCCCGCTCTCAGCTTGCAATTCGATCTCAGGCCCCTCGTCACGATGCACTGGCCGGATCGCCTTGATATTGCTGTGTTTGCTGTCATCGGGAAATTCAAAGAGAAGCCCGATAGCCTCGCCAAGACTGGTCTTGCCGGCTTCATTCGGGCCCTGCACGAGCGTAATACCAGCGGCACCGAACTTCACTTCGGTTGCAACTATGCCCCGATAATTGGCAGCTCGGAGACGAATGAATTTCATGCCGTCCCCCCCGCCAGCCGAAGCATAAGCATCAAAGCTTCGCGGGCCGCCGAGGCTTCATCTCCACCTTCCGCGATTTTGCTTCGGAGACGGTGCACGGTTCCGTCGGCAAAGCCCGAGAACCCGAGGTTGGCAAAATCCGTATTGTCTGGCAGCACGAGAAGTGCGTTTTCACAAACATCGAAGGCCCCGAACACGTCCTTCGCGGCGAGAAGGTGATTCTGAAGAGCGCCGTTCAATGTCAGAGATAGCGAGCCCACGAGGTTCAACCGGATGACCGTGCGGTCCTTGTCCTCGATTTCGTCCAGTGACTTTCGTAACGCTTCTAAATCATCGGCTGTATTGAGATCGACATGCTCTCGTTCAATGAACCGCCACTGACCGATTTGGACTCTCTTGGTGTTCACACCGCCGTCACCTATTTCCACGATATGAGCATAACCGGATTGTGTCTCTCGAAAATCCGCGGCCTCGGGTGTCCCAGAATACCAGATGCGGTTGCCACCTCCGACCTTAGTCAGAGAATGCCGATCGCCAAGCGCCACGAAGTGCAGTTTTACTTCGGCGAGGGCGGATTCAAGCGCGGCGACTGAAATGATCCCTGCGGACTCCCGGACTGGCGTAAGCGTATCGACTGCACCGTGACCCATGCAAATGCGGGTGATCCCGGTCGCGGGCGCAAGGGCGTTGATCGCGTCCTCAATGGGATTGGCGACCGGCCGCTTCGACATCCACGGCGCGCCCACCAGCTCCACGTCCTCTGCGACAATGATAGGTGCGGCGGATTCAATCACTTGCACCTGCGAGGGCTTCCGCTCGGTGAAGGTGCTCGAGCGATAGACGGAAGCCGCGTTCAAAGGATCATGGTTACCCGGGAGAATGAACACCGGAACGGGCATATCCTTGAGGGCTTCTAATGCCCGGGCGACCGTCTTTCTGTCCACTTGATTCGACTCAAAAGCGTCGCCGCACACCAACACGAATTGGCACTTCTCCTCTTTGGCGATGCGCCCCATGGTCCGAATGGCGTCAAATCGCGCCTGACTATACCTCTCCTGGGCTCCCTCCGAAAGGAAATGACGGATCATCCCCAACTGCCAGTCGCTCGTATGCAGAAATCGAATCACGGGTGGTTCCTCCAATCACCGTTTGCCGCTGGAAGCGCTGCGATAAGTGTAGGTCGCGGCCAGCCCCTGAAGCGTCTTGTTATCTGTAATCACGTCATGCGGAATGAGCAGATATGTCCATGACTTTCCGCTGTACTGCTTCTCGTGAGCGGAGGCATAGGCGCACCATTCCGCCGCGGCCTTAGCCTTGGCCAGCACATCCTCCGCCGTCATTTCTATGGCGGCTTTCGGCTCGCAAAGAAACTTCTCCGTCTTCGTCTCGACCACGAAATCCGGCTCGTAGGACTCCTCACTCGTATAGCAAATCTGGAAGACTCCTTTGGCCGGTTTGAACCACTTAAGCACTTCCTTATCGTTCTCTAACACGATCGCGAAGCGGCGTTCCGAGTCCGAATCAAACTTCTGTATACGATAAAGGCACTTGCCGAATCCCGCGAAGAGCATCTTTCGGATGTCTTGCTTTTCAGTCACCGGCGCCCGGAAGTCCCTCTCCATTTCCCCGGCAGGAGCCGAGTAGTTGTTGGGGTGCATCGTCGTGAGACCCTTGCTCACATGCGCTTCGTAAGCCGCCGCCTTCTCCTCGTAGTGTTCCTGCATCTGAGCATGGGTTATATTGACCAACGCATGCTGGTGATATTGAAGGACGTTCAGAACCTCGTCCTCGTTCTTGAGGTAGGACCGGAGATGCGCCACGACTTGCACGGCCAACTTGTAGAGCAAACCCGCGTGGTCGTCGTAGCAGATGTCGTTGAAATCAATAAGGCCGTGCACGATGTAGTCTTCGAGCTTTTTTTCCGGGACGACGCCGGTGCCGCTCATGAGCCGGTGCTGTTCGCGGCGGTGGAGTTCCTGGATGAGAATCTCGTTGTCCACAGGCTGGGGTCGCACACCGGACAGGTTGAGATTGAACTCCCGATATCCCCGCGTCACGCCGCCTACGGGCTGGACCGTGATGCGGGGGATGTCAATGGAGAGTTCGTTACGCAGGGTAATGGTCTTGGCCACTACTTCGGCCACATTCACCGGTTCGATACTACCTTCAATTTCCCGCTGAACCGGGGTAATGATCTCCTTCACCTTCTCGACAATCTGCTTCTGGATTTCTGGTTTGGTCAGGTCGGCGGAGCGAGGCAGACGCTCGAACTCCCGGCGAATGACCTCCAGCGTCGCCCTGGCCGCTTCCTGCTCCTTCGGATTTTCGAACAGCAACTTTGGATGCTCAATCTTGTACTCGCCCTTGCCCTCCGCAACGGCCAGAGATTGAATGCGGTTCACGATCTCCGGCTCGGCTACCACGACCAGGGACCGCTCGTCGGTAACGTAGACGACCTTCAGGCCGCCCCGGATGACGGAGTCGGGGCTGTTGGCATAGTCCACGATCTCCTGGAACTTGTCGTGTGAGACGATGGTAAGCCGATCCACTACGCCGACGCCGGTGCGTTTCCCGTAGGGCAAGCGCAGGCCGCGCCCGATGGACTGTTCCACCAGAGTCTTCGAGTTGGCCGCTCGGAGGGGTACGATGGTGTAAAGATTCGTGACGTCCCAGCCTTCCTTGAGCATGTTCACGTGGATGACGATCTCCGTCGGATTGTCCGGCTTCTCCACGTTGATGAGTTGCTCGACGGTCTCGTCCCTCTCCTCGCCGCTCTGCTTAGAGTGAACCTGAATGACCTTACCCGTGTATCGGCCCTCGAAAAACGCCTCGTCTTCGATGGCTTTCATGAGAGCGTCGGCATGCCCGGTGTCCCGCGCAATCACCAGCATAAAGGGCTTGACGATGGGCTTGACGTTCTCGCGGGCGTAAACCTCCAACTCGACTTTGGTGTTCTCGTGAATGCGGATGCCGTCCTCGAGCTTCAGCCGCTCCAGCCCGGCGTCATCATAGTTTTTCAGATTGAAGTTTTCCCGGGTGGCCACAGCTGGTTCCTTGACGAACCCGTCCGTCATGGCGCGCGACAGCGGATAAGCATAGATGACATTCTGAAAGGGCTGGGTGCCGCCGCCGCGTTCTACGTGTGGCGTGGCGGTGAGTTCCAGGCCCAGAATGGGCTTCAACTCGCCGATGGCCTTCATGCCTGCCGATGCCCGGTAGCGGTGCGACTCGTCCATGATAAGCACGAGGTCGTCCAGCTTCGAGAGGTAGTCAAAGTAGCTCTTTCCGACGTACTCTTGAAGCCGCCGGAAGCGGGGAACGTTGGTTTTCTCGGCTCCCTTGGGCGTTTCCGTGCTCGTGATCTTCGAGATGTTGAAGATATTGACGTGCACCTTTTCATCTGTGCCAAAGAGCGTCCTGGCCCGAATACCCCGGCCGCTTTCGTAGTTGTCACCGGTGATGATTTCCGGCGGCTCGACCGCGAAGTCGGCGATGCCCTGAAAGACGTACTTCGGCGTGTTGGGCGTAAAGTCCGCGATGAGCTTGTTGTAGATGGTCAGGTTCGGCGCGAGGACGAAGAAGTGCCGGATGCCCTCGGCCTTGAAAAGGTAAGCGATGAACGCGCCCATGAGCCGCGTCTTGCCAACGCCCGTTGCTAGAGCGAAACAGAGCGACGGGAAATCGCGCTCGAAGTCCGTCACTGTCGGGAACTCGGTCTGGACGACCTTGAGCGCTTGGGCCACGCTCGCCTGTGCTGCTTCGGCAGACAGGTCTGCATTCTTCTCGAGTGGAATGACGTCGCAGAGCCGTGCAAGAATCTCCAGCGATTCGCGCTGGGGCGGCCGGAGGCTGAGCCGGTTGGCGATGGTGTTCACGTTGGGATTCATTTCGCGTCTCCCTTCCCGGCGGGCAGATCGAAGAGCGAGGGTTGCTGAACGCTTGCTCGCCGTTCAGCCTTGGAGCGCGGCTTATTGCCAGTGGCCGGGGCCTCTGGAACGATATCTTCTTCCGGTGCTTTCATGGGTAGGTTCTTAATCTCCAGGCTGTAGTCGTCCTTGCCCCATTCGCAGCGGTTGAGGACCGCCTTCGGAATCTTCTTCACCGTCAGGTTCGGGAACTCGTCGAGATTCTTCACGCGGAACGCGCCGCACATGATGAGAAGGCTCCGTCCGTCACCGAGCTCGTCCGAGAGTTTCTGCAGCTGCTCGCGAGTGAGCGTCTGCGTGGTGACGTAGATGAAGTCGCTCTCGGTAGAGTGCCCGTGCTGCCAGTAGACCGTGTCGCTGGGAGCGTAGGTGAAGCCTTCTAGTTTGCATATAGCTTCAGCCAGCATAGCCGGGTTGTATTCCTTGCTGATGATCCAGTTGCCGAACTCGTCCTTCTGCAAGAGGGAAGGCGCGAGACGGTAGTAGCGAAATCCGCCGCCGCCTTTCCAGTTCATTGTTTTAGAAATGCCTCCTTGATCTTCTCCGTCAATCACCTTTTTCAAGCGTGGAATGATGTGCGTATGGCAGTGCTCGCCGAGTTCGACCATGATCCACCGGCGGCCCATCTTTTGAGCGACAGCGCCGGTTGTGCCGCTACCGGCGAAGGAGTCGAGCACCCAATCGCCTGGATTGCTGCCGAGCTCCAGGCACCTTTGAATAAGGCGTTCAGGTTTCGTGGTAGCAAAGACATCGGCTTCTTCTGGAAATAGCGCCTTGATCTCCCGTTTTCCATCCTCGTTCTTACCTGCGTCTTCTACGGACCACCAACTCGTGGGAACAATACCTTCGCGCACTTCCGAGAGGAATCGCTTTCGTCTCGGCATTGAGTCCCCTTTGGAGCCAAACCAAATCCGATTTTCGGCAATCATTTGTGCAAATGTCTCCTTGGGAACGCTCCAGCTGCGTCCCCTTGCAGGCATGACTTCTCTGCCCGATGGGAGTTTGATCGGATAATAATCGTGTTCCCGGTATTCGCGGCGGGTCAAATCACTGCTGGTCCAGGGACCTCGTGGATCGTTGTCTGAGTTCTCATATCTTGCGTCTTGCATCTCCGTTCGTTCAAGTCGGTTGAATTGGCATTTCTCGACTTCTTTCGCGTAACAAAAAATGTAATCGTGTGTTCCCGAGATGAAGCCGGAATCTGGGTCGGGCGAAATCCGCTTCTGCCAAACGATAGCCCCAAGAAAATTTCTCCGCTGAAAGATCTCATCCATCACGACCTTGAGGTAAGCGGACTCTCGGTCGTCAATCTGAACGAAGATCACCGCTTCGTTGGCGAGGAGGCTCTGGAGCAACTCAAGCCGATCCCTCATCAACGACAGCCACAAGGAGTGTTCGACTCCGTCATCGTAGTGCGTAAATGCCGACCCCGTGTTATATGGCGGATCGATATAGATGCACTTAATCTTTCCCGCGAACTCCTGCTCCAGCGCCTTGAGGGCGAGAAGGTTGTCGCCGAAGATGAGCCGGTTGTCGAAGAGATCAGCTTTCCCGGTGCGGAACGGCGCGTGGTGCGACTTGGCCGTGTCCTCGATGAGGATGCGCGGCTCTAGCTTAGGCCGATTCTCCTTGCCGATCCAGGTCAACTCGAGTTTGGTCTTGTGGTTGGCCATTACGCTGCTCCGGTGTCTTTCGGGTCTACTGGTTTATCCGACGCCGGGGAAGAGGGTACTTGAAGGCAATTCTTTTTCCATGCAACGGCAACCGCCTTTTCAATGATTGATTTTAGGCTCGGAGGAACGACCGGCGGATTTTGGGAAGTGAGTTTCCGTGCAATATAACGAGCAATCAAGGGTTTGCCGGTGTCGTCGCTCACCCCCAATTCCTTCCTGGCTTCAGCGACCAAGGTATCGCTGTCTGGGATTTCCCCTTTTAGGTCCACTTCCCATTTTTTAGGGAAGCACGCTACGCCGTCCGCGACAAGAAGGGATTGGGGCGCGTCCTGGCTTTCGCCTGCTAGGGCAAGAAGTTCCTTGGATTTGTCGGTGATGTTCTTGTCCGAGGTGCCGCTGTCATAGTCGAAGATCAAGTAACAAGGGATATGGAGTTCGTTGAATATCCTGAAAAGCCGATCCATCGTCCCTTTGCCGCCGCATTCCACAACGCTGATGCCTTGAGGGTCGAAGGCGCAGTTCGGAAGCGCGTCGGCATAAATCGGAAGGCTGTATTCCTCGGTCACTCCCTCAACAAGGATGATCTTGGAGGCAAAGAATCCTTCGTTTCGCCGGGGATTGTAGGCATGAGAATAAAGGTCGCGCATGGATTCAGACGTGATCGTGCCCTTGAGCTTCGGAAGCCGGGTCTCAATATCCTCAATCATTTTCGACATGGGTAGCTGCCATGCCCTGCTTGCTGTCGTTTTCGTGCTGCCGATGTTTTTAAGACTGATTTCGAGCCGAATGATTTCGTCGAAATAGGCCACATCCACAAGAAGGGACGAGTGGGTTGAGAAGATGACCTGGTCTCCGCCTTCGGAAATCTTGCGGAAAACGTGCCGGATGGTTCTTTGCGCTTGCGGATGCATGTAGAGTTCCGGCTCCTCGACAGCGAGAATGAGATTGCGCTTCTTCCCGTCCGGCGCGGAAGTCATATATTCCGCATAGCGCCGTAGAATGGTAAAAATGACGGCCCTTTGAAGGCCGTGGCCTTTGTTCTCCACGGCATTCCTGAAGCCATCGTCCACATAAAGCTTTGGCGCACTGAGAAGGACTTCCAGTGTCGGAGTTGCAAATTCGATTTCTAAGTCGCATCCGGCGAAGAAGTCGGTCAGCAGTGTGTTGAGTTGTTTCTCGGTTTCGGCAATCAGGGGAACACGCTCGTCTCCGCCGGAGCGGTTCATCTGCTTAGAAATTTCCGCGAGAATGCCTTCGATCTTTGTCCTCTTCTCCTGAGTAACGGTGTCAAGGATTGCGTACAGAAGTTTGCCGAAGGGACTGCTCTTGGTTCCCTTGGATTCTTCGGCAACATCCCTGACCGCTGGAACGAGAACGAAAAAGGGCAGTGTCCCCTTCAGGACATTGGCATAGCCTTTTGGATTATCAGTCCATGCGTCTTGCATCGGAATCTTGTCTGCATGGGCCGTGATAAATTCCTTGGCTTTTTCTTTCCACTCTCCAACGGTTGGTGCCTTGGTTACGCCGAGAAAGTCGGCGAAACTCACGCCGTCCACAGTCAACTGCTCTTTGTTTATCCACCACCCCTTTATGTTGTTACCGGTGATATTGGATTCCTGAAGCCATTCCGGTGCAGGCACGGGTTTCTTGTAGTGTTGCCCTATCCCAAGCTTGTCTTCGCCCTGTTCCGAATCGGACTCGGATTCGCCGCTCTTCGCGCCCATTCTTGCGGAGCGGGCCATGTGAAAAGTCCCATCTGCTTTCAGATATGGCCCAAGGGCTTCTTTCTCTTTGTCGGTTAGTTCGGAGAACACAGCTTCCACCCTGATTTCAAGGCTTGTATCCTTGCTCCAAAAGGATTCCTCGTTCAAGGACTTGGTACTCGGATTGAAGAGAAAATCCAAGGCCCGAAGCACCGCCGATTTGCCCGCGTTGTTCGCGCCAACTAGGACGTGCATCCAACCCAGTTCAAGAGAAATATCACGACAAGAACGGAAGTTGTGTATGTGAAGATGAGTGAGCTTCATTGGAACCTCCTTTTGCCCTTCTCCGTCAGCCGATATTTCTGCAACCGGCTGTTGGGTTTGTCTGGCAGCGTGTATTCGATCAGCCCTTGGCGTATGAGCCCGCGAATTACCTTATTGAGCTGCCCCGACACTTTCTTTTGCCCCATGTGGGTGGAAATCTCGGCTTTGCCCAGTGCTTGCGGCTTGAGTAATGTCAGCACCCGTCGGTTCAACGACTCTGGCTGTGACTCTGGCCGCGACTCTGGCTGTGACTCTGGCCGCGACCCTACCCTCGTCACGCCGCCAGCGACCAGCTGCGCCTTGAACGTTACGATCAGAAATCCCTGCATCTCCTCGAATGTGGGTGGAGCCGCGCCGTGCTTCTTGCACATCTCGATTACGCGGTTGGTACCACGGCCCCAAACCTCGACCGCGCCGGTCCGGTGGAAAGCTCCGGCGATCAGCGGGTTGGTCGGTTTCGAGATATGTTTCCCCGAAAGCTGTTTCACCGTCACGCCGTTGGGAAGGCGTCCATAGCTCCGAATCTCGATCCGGTCGTCAAAGACCACAATAGCGACATGGCCGGAGTAGTGGGAGTAGTCGCGGTGCATCACAGCATTGAGCAGAATTTCACGGAGAGCTTCCAAAGGAACCGGGAAACGGTCCTCCCGGAATACCTCGCCCGCCGGGAATCGAGCGCCCAACGGCATCGTGCGCTTCAGGAACTCCATCCCCTCGCGCACCATGGCGAAGGCGTTCATGTGTTCCTGCCTGTTATCTACGATCTCGCCGGTAATCTCCGTGCCCCGGAATCGTCCCAGTTTCAGAAGGCATTGCGGATAATTGGGGAGGAATCGCTTCCCATAAAGCATCAGTGCGGCGTGCGTGAGAACACCGTCAATCCGCAGCCCTAATCGGTCAAGGATTTCGCCGACATCACGACTCGTATCCGGCGAAATCCGATTCTGTTGAATGGCCAGTTCGCGAGTCCGCAGGATTTCCTTGCGATCTAAATCCTTCAGAGCCAAGCCTTCGGCAGGAAGATTTTCCCAACGGCGTTTGGCGTGGCCGCGCTCAACAAGGAGGCGCTCATACTTGGGCTGAGGCATCCGTCGCGTCGTGCTGCTGACACGTTCGTAAGCATGGCCTTCATACACGAACGGCCGCATTTCCCGCCCGCCCTCGACCGCCACGGCAATGGCATCGCAGCCCGACTTGGCCTTGACGCGATGGATTGAAACGTGGGCTGGGGGCTCAAATCGATCGGCTGCCTGTGCAATGTCGCGGAGCGTCTTGTCGGAGACTTCCTGCCCCTCGATTGTTCCGTCGGGCCGGACACCGAAGAGCACCGTGCCGCCGGAGCCGTTCAGGAAGGCGCAGATCGTCCTCATGCCTTCCTTCAATTCGCCGGTCGAGCGCTTGAACTCCAACGCCGGGCCTTCGCCCTGGCGCAGAAGAGCCGATAGTTGCTTCAAGTTGGCCGGGGCATTCGTGTTCATGCCAGCCTCCCCAGGAACAGGAAGATGGTTTTTGCCGTATGCGTCTGATGAAGTTGGCCGTCTTGACGAGGATTTAGGTCCACGCGAGCACCCGCAATCGACCGCGACAGGGCTTCAATCGTGCCGGTTGCCCCTCGCAACGTAAGGGCATGAGCCCAATACTGGCTATGGTAGGCGGTGGTCATCTCTTTGTCCCGGCCTTCTTGTTCTCCCATCCGCCGCCTTGCTTGACCCACTCATCCACCTCGGAGAGCTTTAAGCGAAATAACCTCCCGACGCGATGGGCGGGGAAACCCTTCGTTTCGATCCAACGATAGACCGAATCCCTGTTTACGGCGAGATGGGCTGCTACTTCCTCGATATCTACCCAACGCTCTTCAGTGCTCATGGACATTCCTATGCTCCTCTGAACAGGCGAATCAAATAGAGAACCAAAGAAAGTATATGAAAATCGGCTCGAATGTCAAGAGAAAAATGTACGGATCGGCATGAAATAAGGAGGTTTAAAGACGATCCTTATCGATGAATCGCGCTCGGCCCGCCTTCGCCTTTGTTCTTTGAGCCGGGCGGGCGGAGGAATCCTGCCTCCGCTATCGTAGAATGACCTCGTCCCTCCAATAGCGGAGTTTCCCTGTATCGGCGGCGTCTTGGGTTCCGTCGAAGGCGAGTCCGGACAGCCATGGTTTGCCCTTGATGAGAATCGTGCTCTTGTAAAGGGCTTTGGTCAGGTTGACGATCGTATAGCTCAATTTGGCTCCGTCGAGCGCGGCGAAGACGAAATCGCCGTTCGTTTCGATGTCGCCGTAAACGATCTTGCCCGCTTCATACGTGTACTTCGGCCGCTTGTTGTCGCGGGCCATGTCCTGGCGCAGGTCGTTCTTCGCTCCGATGATGTAGGTTTTTCCGGCGGCTTCGATTTGAA
>Ga0316628_100002800_pt1 | contig 13128 bp, 11 predicted proteins | sample OWC_Aug_M2_C1_D5_FD_207648 | JGI IMG/M metagenome (GOLD analysis project Ga0316628, IMG submission 207648) | Wetland soil microbial communities from Old Woman Creek delta, Ohio, United States - OWC_Aug_M2_C1_D5_C | ecosystem: Environmental > Terrestrial > Soil > Wetlands | place: USA: Ohio... | reverse complement strand
GGGTATCCAGCACCCGGAAGGCAGGGCCCATCAGCAGGTAGGCGAGCGGAAAATAGTGCGACGACAGCGCCCAGATCATGCCGCTCATGGTGTAGATGTTGAGCGGGGCCTCGGTTACGCCGAGCAGCGATTTCAGGATGCCGTTAACCCAGCCGATGTTCGGGCTGAGGATCAGCATCCACGCCATGGTGGTGAGCAGGCCGGGGATCGCGAACGACAGCAGCGCCAGAGCGTGGAAGGTGCCGCGCCACGGCGCGTCGGTGCGCTCCACCACGAAGGCGACCGAGGTACCGAGCAGGAAGGTGAGCGCGGCCGAGCCGGCCGCGTACACCACCGAGTTCCACAGCAGCAGGCCGATATGGCGGTCCTTGTACGCGTCGAACAGGTTGTCGAGCGTGAAGCCGCCGGTGCCGAACATCGTCTGTTCGGTGAAGGTGGTGTAGAACAGCGCCACCAGCGGCACCAGCACCAGCCAGAGGACGAGCAGCACCGCAGCGGCCAGCAGCAGATTGGCCGGCCGCGACACGAAGCGCCGCAGCGTGCGCAGCGGCGCCGCCGGCGACCGCGTCGCCGAGATTGCCCTGTCGGTGGAGACCACGGCTCAACGCGCCCGGACGAGCGACCGGTCGGGGCGGACCCCGACCGCGACCGCGATCATTGCTGGAACAGCTCCTTGAAGGTCTTCTGCCACTGCTGGTCCTCTTTGCCGGTCAGCAGCGTCGGGATGATCTTGTGGCCCTTGAACGCGTCGAGCACGCCGGCCGGGTTCGTCGGCACGTCGTCGCGCGTCGGGATGCGGCCGAACTTGGACAGGAAGGTCTGCGCTTCCTTGCTCAGGGCGAAATTCTCCGCGAGAACAGCCGCGTTCCGGCGCGCCGACTTCTCGTTGACCGCGACCTGGCCATAGAACACGGCCACCGGATCCATCACCCAGAAGTCGATCGGCTGGCCCTTCAGCTTCACGTTGAGCGTCAGGTTCACGTACTGGTTAAGCTCGATCGCGTATTCGCCCGCACCGACCGAGCGCGCCATCGCCAGATGCCCCTTGGTGACCGCCGGCTTCAGCACCTTGACGAGATTGGCGACCAGCTCGCGCCCCTTCTTCTCGCCGTAATGGACGAACATCGCCTTCAGCCACTCGTTGTCGCTGAAATCGATGGCGACCTTGCCCTTCCATTCCGGGTGCTTGAGGAAATCCTCGTAGGTCTTGGGCAGGTCGGACGCCTTCACCAGCTTGGTGTTGTAGCCGGGCGCGTTGTAGTTGGCGTACATGCCGTACCAGCGGTGCTCGGGATCCTGCGCTTCCGGGCGCAGATGCTTCGCTTCCGGCGGCTGGAACTGGTGCAGCATCGACTTCGGCAGCTTTTGCAGGCCGGTAATCTGCATCAGGTCCCATTCCTGCTTGCCGGCGCGCTGCTCGATGTTGATGCGGGCGAACAGCTGGCTGTCCGAGCCGCGCACGTAGTTGACCTTGATCCCGGTCGCGTCGGTGAAGATCTTCCACAACGGCAGGCCCTCGCCTTCATTGGTCGAGGAATAGACGTTGACCGTCCCGGTGTCTTTCTTCGCCGCCTCGAGCAGCTTCTTGTCGAGCCAGTCCGGATCCGCAGCCATTGCCGTCAGCGCGATCATCGAGGCCGCCGCGGCCACCGCCAACGCGAGGCCTGCACGCGCGCAACGATGAAGGTTCCGATTCCGGATCGACATGATTATTCCTCCCTTGAGCGAGATTTGCCCAACTATCCATCGCCGTGCCCGCGAATGTCAACTAATCGGCGCGTAGGCGGAACGCCGGATCGCCGATGCCGGACCGGCCACATTGCTTGACTTGCCGCGCGGCGGCGACTTATATGCCGCCGTTCCTCCCAACGGGACCGGGCGCGTAGCTCAGCGGGAGAGCGTTCGCTTCACACGCGAGAGGTCCCTGGTTCAATCCCAGGCGCGCCCACCATCCCCGCCTTCGATCCGTCGGATCTTGCGCATCCGGTGCGACATGTCGCACCGTTCGCGGCGGTGCGGATTGCGCCTATAATTCCACCGGCTGCAATACGCCGGGCCCGTGGAGCAAGCGCGCATGCCGGTCGACGAGTTCGCCTCCCTGCGCTGGAGCATGGTCCAGATCGTCGCGCTCTACGTCCAGCATTCGAGCGCGGAGATCGGCAAGGAGGCGCTCGACGACAAGGTGATGCAGGCCCTGGCCCGGGTGCCGCGCCACGAATTCGTGCCGTCCGAAGTCCGTCCCTACGCCTATCACGACGGCCCGCTGCCGATCGGCTACGACAAGACCATTTCGCAGCCCTTCATCGCGGCGCTGATGACCGACCTGCTGGACATCCGCCGCACCGACAAGGTGCTCGAGGTCGGTACCGGGCTCGGCTACCACACGGCGTTGCTCGCCGAGCTCGCCGACAAAGTCTACAGCGTCGAGATCATCGAGGAGCTGGCCGCCCAGGCGCAGGCGAATCTCGAAAACGCCGGCTACGACAATGTCGAGTTGCGGATCGGCGACGGATCGCGCGGCTGGCCGCAGCACGCGCCATTCGACCGCATCCTGGTCGCCGCCGCCGCCGAGCTGATTCCGCCGATGCTGTTGCAGCAGCTCGCCCCCGGCGGACGCATGGTGATCCCGACCGGCATCCAGGAGGAGCAGCGACTGACGCTGGTCGAGAAGGCTGCCGACGGCCGCGTGCGCACCACCGACATCCTGCCGGTCCGCTTCGCCCTGCTCGAGAGCTATCACTGAACGCCGTGCGGCCGCGGCGGCCGGCCCGCTATCTCGCCTGCAACCGGCGGCGCAGCAGATCGATGTGCATGCGCAGGTGATAGACCCGGTCGGCGTAGCCGGCCGGAATCGAAAGACGCATCACCGCCGTTTCGATGCGGTCCAGCTCGACCAGGGCTTCCGTCGCCGTGACGTCGCTGGCAGCGATGTGGTCGTCGAGCGCCTGCAGCGCCTTGTACATGCGGTTGATCCGGCTCGACATGCGCCAGCGGTAGGTCGGCGGCAATATCTTGAATAACGGAAAGAGCAGCGTGATCAGCGGCAGCAGCATGATCTTCAGCCGATCGGCGAGGTTGGCGGCCCAGAACGGCATATAGCGTTGCAGCAGCGGCGGGCCGCTGTCGAAATACCGTCGCGCCTGCGCGGCGAGCGGAAAGGTCAGGAACTTATCGGATGGAAACGCGCCGGGCGGCTCCAGCAGCCCGCCATCGCGGTGCATTTCGTGCATGACCTGCAGGAACAGGCCGGTCAGCGCCGGATGCAGCGACGGACCGACGACCAGCGCCGCCGCCGGCGCCAGCAGCCGGATATCGCGCGGCGGCAGGTCCCGCGCCAGGTCGATCACGCCTTCGGGCAGCACCACCGGCGAGAGATAGCGGAAGAGACGCGTATAGGCATCGGCGCGCCCGAAGCTCGTCAGCCGGATACGGGGCGCCGCCAGCAGCCGTCGGACCGTGGTCGAGCTGGCGGCGGTGATGAACACCGCCGCGTCGATCTTGCCGGCGATCAGCGCGTCGGTGGCTTCGTCGGCGCTGATGTCGAGCAGCGTTGCCGTCTGCGCCGTCACGCCGTTGGCGCCGAGGATGCTGAGCGCCACAGGTCGGGTTCCGCTGCCGGGCAGGCCGACCGCGATGCGCCTGCCCTTGAGCGCGCTTAGCCGGCCGGCCGGAATCGCGGTGCGCACGAATACCCAGAGCGGCTCGTAATAGAGGCTGCCCAGGGACTCGAGATCGGGATAGTCGGCCGGCGTGCCGACGCCGCCCTGCACGAAGGCCGCATCGACGCCGCTCTCCGGATCGGCCAGCAGACGCAGGTTCTCGGCCGAGCCGACCGTCGGCCGCAGCACCAGCTCGATCCCCTCGTCCGCGAACCGCTCGGCATAGAGCTTCGCGAAGGCGTTGTAGGCGCCGGTCTCTGGCCCGGTCGCGATCACCACGCGCGACGGCGGCGCCGGCTCGACGAACTGGTAGGCGACGGCGAAGCCGGCACCGAGCAGGATCACGCCCAGCAGGACGAATTTCACCTGGTGCCAGAAGCCGACCAGTTGACGTCGGCGCGTCGTCCAGCTGACCTTTTCCTTCGCCATCGGATACGCCCCGGAGTTGCAGCCCGACCGGGGGGATCAGCTCAGATCGGTGCCGGTCCCGGTCCAGTCGGGCGGATTCGTCTGCTCGATCTTGCGGCCTTCCTTGACCAGCTCGCGCACGGCGCCGATCAGCGGCACGCCGACATTGGCGCGGGCGAGCGCATCGAGCTTCTCCACCGTCTCCGGCGAACAGGTCGAGGAGATGGCGATGATCGAGCCCTTCTTCATGGTTTCGAGCAGGCCCTTCGGCCCGGTCCCACCACGCCGATCCTCGGTTTCGCCATATCGCACATCCCCTGTTTGCCGCCTTGGCCGGCCTCGCCGGAGGTGGACTATGCCTTGTTCCACGGACGCCAGCGGATCGCAAGCTGGTCGGGCGGATGCGCCCGGCGCGTCGCCGATCAAAACGCTGGAAATCGATTGCATTATCGGACATCCTTCGAATTGTAGCGTCGCGAGGTCCCGTCCGGGCCGATCGCAGCGACAGGGATTCGGTTTGATCGCGGCGCAGTATCGCGGCATCGGGCACCGGTCGGCCCGCGCCGCGCGCGTAGTTCACGTAAGTCCTTAATAGAAAACAATTTCGAAAAGGAGGCTTCATGAACAGAGCGATCTCCAGGGCGACGGCGGTAGCCATCGCCCTGATCGTCGGCAGCGTCGCGGCCTTGTCCGCCCGCGCCGACTCCGTCGCCGATTTCTATTCCGGCAGGAACGTCACCATCCTCGTCGGCTACGGCGCCGGCGGCACCTACGGCCAGTACGCGCAGATCATGGCGCACTATCTGCCGAATTTCGTACCCGGCCACCCGAACATCATCGTTCAGTACATGCCCGGCGCCGGCGGCCTCAAGGCGAGCAACTACGCCTACAACGTGCTGCCGAAGGACGGCAGTGCGCTGCTGGAGCCGCCGGATTCGATCATCATCACCCAGCTTACCGATCCGAAGAACGCGAAGTACGAGACCAACCGCTTCACCTGGATCGGCAACATGATCGAGTCCAATTCGGTGATCTGCGTGCGCGCCGACGCCGGCGTCAAGAACCTCGCCGACGCGGAGAAGAAGCAGGTGATCGTCGCGTCGACCGGCACGGGCTCGCAGACCTTCCTGATCCCCTCCGTGCTCAACGGCATCTTCGAAACCAAGTTCAAGATCATCATGGGCTACAAGGGCTCGCGCGGCTCGCTGCACGCCATGGAGCAGAACGAGGTCCAGGGCGTTTCGCTGACCTGGCTCGCGTTCATCACCGGCATGCCGGAATGGTACAAGGGCAGCCACGAGAACTGGAAAGGCCCGCCGATCATCCAGGTCGGCTTCACCAAGGAAAAGGACCTGCCGTTCGTCGACCTCGCCCGGGACCTCGCCAAGACCAAGGAGGACCGCCAGATCCTCGACTTCGTCGCCACGTTGGGACCGATCGGCCGCGGGCTCGCCGCTCCGCCCGGCACGCCCAAGGACCGCATCGCGGCGCTGCGCAAGGCGTTCGACGCGATGATCAAGGACCCGACGGTGAAGGCCGACGCGGACCGGCGGAAGCTCCGCATCATCCCGAAATCGGGCGAAGAAGTGCAGAAGATCGTCGAAAAAGTCCTGACGATGTCGCCCGAGGTGGTGAAGCGGGCCACCCGCCTGATCATGGGCAACACGGCGAGCTGAGGAAGCACGCTGTCGCACGGCGGGCCGCCGCAAACGGCCCGCCGTTTTTTCGTTTCGAAATTCGGGCCGGGGCCGTAAGCTTTCGCCAAGGCGGTCGCGCGCAACGACCGCCGCCGATGAAAATCCTGGGAGGATCGGAATGCTGCGGAAAATCGTCGCCGTCGGTTGGGCGATCGTCATCCTCGCGCTCGCGCCGGCGAGCGGACAGGCGCAGTCGGACGCTCCCTTCACCGGCAAGACGATCCGGATCGTGGTCGCCTTCGGCGAAGGCGGCACCTACGGCATCTACGCCCAGATGCTCGCACGCCATATCCCCGAGTTCCTACCCGGCAAGCCGACGATCATCGTCCAGTACATGCCGGGCGGCGGCGGGATCGCGGCGGCGAACTACGCCTACAACGTGATGCCGAAGGACGGCACCGGCTGGCTGATGCCGTCCGAGTCGACCGTCGTCTCGGAGGTCGCGCTGCCGGCGACGGTCAAATACCAGGCTGACAAGTTTGCCTGGCTCGGCACGGTGACCCAGACCAACACCACGATCGTGGTGCGCGGCGACACGCCGGTGAAGTCGGTCGAGGACCTGAAGAAATATCCGATCCCGATGGGCACCACCGGCAACGGCGCGCCGACCTACCTGATGCCGCATCTGATGAACAGCCTGTTCGGCACCAGGATGAAGCTGATACCCGGATACAAGGGCGCGAAGCCGGTATTCCTCGCCTTCGAGCAGAAAGAGGTCGACGGCTCCGCCATTGCCTGGAGCGCGTGGGTCGCGGCGAAGCCCGAATGGTTCAAGACCGGATTCGCGCGGCCCGTGGTGCAGCTCGGCCTGCGGCCCGATCCGGAGATTCCCGACGTCCCGCTGCTGCTGCAGATGGCGAAGACCGACGAGGAAAAAACAATCGTGCGCTTCCTGTCGTCGATGGGCGCCATCGGCCGCTCGTTCGCGCTTCCGCCCGGCATGCCCGCGGCGCGCGTCGCAATGATCCGTGGCGCGTTCGCCAAGATGATCGCCAGCCCGGCGTTCCTGGCCGACGCGAAGAAGCGCAAGCTGGCGGTGAATTCGCTGACGGCCGGGGAGATTCAGTCCTTCGTGGAGGGCGTGATGCAGATGCCGCCCGCAACCAGGGAGCGGGCGCGCAAGCTCCTCCAAGGCTGACGTAATGGCGCGATGATGTCGCCAATTGTATACATTATATCAAAGACTTAAAGGAACGACCCGGCAACGATCGCGGTGCCGCGCCGATCCCGCTTGCAATCGTTCGCCGTTTTCGGCTTTGCTTGATTATTGACCGCCAAGATAAGTCGGCGGCGCTCGTTCTCGTGGGAGGTACGCTTTGATCAGAAAGTTATCGCTCGGCGGCATTGCGGCCCTCGGGGTCGCCGCCACCCTCGCCGCCGCCGCGCCGGCTCGCGCCGACGACGCCTTCAAGGGCAAGCAGATCACCGTCATCATCGGCTACGGCATGGGCGGCACCTACGGCCTCTATGCGCAGATCCTCGCCCGTCACCTGCCCGCGCACATCGCCGGCCAGCCGACGGCGATCGTCCAGTCGATGGTCGGCGCCGGCGGCATCAAGGCGACCAATTACGCCTACAACGTCGCGGCCAAGGACGGCACCGTCTGGCTGATGCCGCCGGACTCGCTGGTGATCTCCAACATCCTGGAGCGCGACAAGGTCAAGTACGCCGCCGACAAGTTCCAGTTCCTCGGCACCGTGACGCAGAGCAACGCGGTCGTCGCCGTGCGCGCCGACAAGGGCGTGCGCACCGTCGACGACGCGAAGAAGACCGAGGTGATCGTCGGCTCCACCGGCACCGGGTCGCAGACCTTCCAGATCCCCGCGCTCGCCAATGCGGTGCTCGGCACCAAGTTCAAGATCGTCATGGGCTACAAGGGCTCGCTCGAGGTGTTCCAGGCGATGGAGCGCAAGGAAGCGGACGCCACATCGGTCACCTGGCAGGCCTGGTCCACCAGCCGCGCACAATGGGTAAAGGACGGCTACGTCATTCCGCTGCTCCAGGTCGGCGTCAAGAAGGACCCGGCGATACCGAACGTCCCGATGGTGATCGACCTGGTCAAGTCGCCGGAGGACCGTCAGATCGTCAATTTCATGTCGTCGCTCGGGCCCGTGGGCCGCAGCCTCGCCGTGCCGCCCGGCGTGCCCGCCGATCGCGTCACGGCGCTCCGCGCCGCGTTCGACGCGACGATGAAGGACCCCGCGTTCCTCGACGACATGAAGAAGCGGAAGTTCGACGTCACGCCGCTGACCGGCACCGAGCTGCAGGACATCGTCGTCGACATGATGAAAGTGCCCGACGACGTGGCGGCGAGCGCCAAGAAGCGCATCATGCAGTCGGCGGGCAAAGCCGGCTGAACGATTCCGGCAATTGAAATGAAGGGGCCGACGAAGCAGCGTCGGCCCCTTTCGCTTTCAGGTACCGGTCAGCGGCCCCAGAGCTGCTTGCTCGCGATCCGGGCGCCTTCGACCATCGCCTGGAACTTGGCCCAGACGATGCTCGGATGCACCTCTGGCTCGGCCATCGCCTGGGTGCCGAAGCCGCAATCGCCGCCGGCGATCACGTTCTCGCGCCCGACCACCTTGGCGTAGCGCATGATCCGCTCGGCCACCAGCTCGGGATGCTCGACCAGCAGCGACGAGTGCGTGATGACGCCGGGGACGATCGTCTTGCCCGCCGGCAACTTGATCGTCTCCCACAGCTTCCATTCGTGCTCGTGGCGCGGATTGGCGGCCTCGAACGACACCGCGCCGGCGCGGATCTTGAGCACGATGTCGATGAAGTCCTTCATCTCCATGTCGTGCACGCGCGGCCCCATGTTGATGCCGTAGCAGGTGTGATAGCGCACCCGGTGCTCGGGGATTCCCCGCAGCGCGTGGTTGATCGCCTCGACCTGCTTTTCCGCCCAGGCGCGGCACTCGGCGACGCCGAGCTGCGGATTCTTGACGTAGTAGTTGATCAGCCGCGGATCGTCGATCTGGACGATGAAGCCGGCATCGACGATCGCCTTGTATTCCACGTTCATCGCGTCGGCGATGGCGTAGAGGAATTCCTCGTCGGTCTTGTAATAGGCGTTCTTCTGGTTGCCGGCGACGTCGCAGGGCGAGATCGCCGGCACGAACGCCTCCTCGACCTTGTTGGCCGCCACCGCCGCCTTCAGGTTGTCGAGATCGCGCTGCAGCAGCGCCTGGCCCTTGTAGGTCACCGGCCCGGTGCAGACCATCTCCATCGACTGCGCGGTCGGCTTGCCGGTGCGCGGCTTGATCTGGGCCGCGTAGAATTCGGGAAACGCCAGCGCCTCGCGCGAGTGGGCCCAGGGCGACTCGCGGTTCTTCCCGGTCGGCTCGTAGCCGCCGAGCCGCTGGTTCACGTAGACCGCGAAGCCCGGCTTGCTGTATTCGCCGTCGTCGATGATGTCGACGCCGAGCTCGACCTGTTTCTTGACCACCTCGGCGACGGCGCGCTTCAGCGTCGCGTCGTATTCCTTCCGGTCGACGGGCTTGCCCTGCTCCTCCGCGACCATCGCCGCGATCAGTTCCTTCGGGCGCGGCAGGCTGCCGACATGGGTGGTGAGAATACGATCCGTGCTGCGCCGCATGGCGTTCCTCCGCATTCGTTGGTGGCGTCGTTGGCCGACAACTTAAAGCATTTTGCGGCCAAGCGAAAATGCCCGGTCGACCTGCCCAACCGGGCGCGGCTCACGCCGCGTGGGCCGCACGATTTGACCGGCGCAGGCTTCGGCCATACCCTTATTTATAGAGACAGGGCGGCTTCTTCGATCGAGCGAGGTATCCCATGGCCAGCACGCAAACGCTTTCCGAGCGCGCCGACGCGCTCGAGCACCAGCAGATGGACGAGCTCGGCGAGCGGCTGGTCACCAAGTCGCTGCTCTATCACCTGGCCGACGGCGAGCGGTCGCTGGGCGTCGGCTTCGCGCCCGGCACCGGCAAGCAGCTGCTGATGGGCGAGGACCCGCGCCTGCCGAAGATGCCGGAAAAGCCGACGCTGCTGGATTTCTTCAACCTGCGCTTCGCGCCCGGGCCGCAGCAGCATCTGCTGCAGAGCGCCAACCTCGCGCAGAAGAACGGCCTGTCCGAGAAGATGGTGCTGGCCTGCCTGCTGCACGACATCGCGGTCGTCGGCTTCATCCGTTCCGACCACGGCTACTGGGGCGCGCAGCTGCTCGAGCCCTATGTCGATGAAGAAGTCTGCTGGGCGATCCGCATGCACCAGCCGCTGCGCTTCTTCGCCGACGAGTCGGTCGGCTACGCCTATCCGCAGAACTACACGCGCATGTTCGGCGAGGACTACAAGCCGGAGCCCTATATCGTCGCCGACTACGAGCGCGCGCGGAAGCACAAATGGTACATGTCGGCGCGCATGATCTGCGTCAACGACCTCTACTCGTTCGATCCGAACGTGGTCGTGAAGATGGAGCAGTTCGAGGACATCATCGGCCGTCATTTCCGCCAGCCGAAGGAAGGCCTCGGCAACGACAACACCCCGTCGTCGCACATGTGGCGCACCCTGCGCCGCCCGTGCAACGCGCTGTGAGTGCGCGCTTCACATATAGCACCCGTTCGTGCTGAGCCTGTCGAAGCACGAGAGACCGCACAGCGTCGGACATGGCTGACACCGACGAAAGCGCGCGCGCAGCTGCCGTCGATTTTACACGCGCCATCGCCGCCTGGTGGCAGGACCGGCTCGGCCCGGACCTGCTCGGCGTCTATCTGCTCGGCAGCCTCGCCCACGGCGGCTTCAATCGCCGCTACAGCGATATCGACATCGCGGTGATCGCGGAAAAGCCGCTGACCGACGAGACGCGCGATGCGATGAAGGCGCGCGCCGCCGCGATCGCGCCGGCGCTGGCGCCGAAGCTGTCGCTGTTCTGGACCGACCGCAGCTTCGCCGTCGGCCGCTTCCCGCCGCTCGACCGCGCCGACTATCTCGATCACGGCGTCGCGCTCATCGAGCGCGAGCGCGTGCGCCCGCCGCGCCCCTCGCTGGAAGAGGTGCGCCTCTATCTCGGCGGCGCGCCCTTGGCGAACTGGGCAAAGACGGCCGACGGCTTCGCCGCGCTCAATGCGCTCGAGCCGAAAAACCACAAACCGTACTTGCGCGCGCATCTCTATCCGGCGCGCTTCGCCTACAGCTGGATCACCGGGCGGATGGCGTCGAACGACGAAGCGGTGGCGTACCTGCAGCCGCAGCCGCCGCCCGGGCTCGACATGGACCTGATCGGACGCGCGCTCGCGCTGCGCCACCGGGCCGCCGATCCCGACCCGCTGTTCCCGGACCGGGTGAAGCTGGCGCAGCAGGTCGCCGCGTGCCGGCGGCTGGTACGCGACGCAGCCTGACCGCGCCAATCACAGATTTCAAAAAGAGGGCGTCCTCGCATGCGGCCCCACCCCCACCCCGGCCCTCCCCCATCAAGGGGGAGGGAGAGCAGGTGGCGCCGCCACGTTCCCTCCCCCCTTGTGGGGGAGGGACAGGGTGGGGGGTGCCGCCGCAGGGCGCACGTTGAAGGGGAAATCGAAGTGTCGGAAGGACGATCTACCCGTAATCCTTCGCCGCCGCTTCCGGCGTCACCGCGCCCTCGGCGATGTCGCGCTCGATCGCGGCGCGGTCGCGCTTCTTCGGATCGCCGTAACCGCCGCCGCCGGCCTTGACCAGGTAGAACCCCTCGCCGGCCTTGAGCTCGAACCGGCCCGAGGACGGCATGTCCTTCTCGCTGCCATCCTTTGCAACGACGACAAAACGACTCGGCCGTCCGTCCTTGCCGCCGGCGACTCCCGACGACGGGAACTTGGCCCGGTCGTAGCGCCGCACCACGGTCGCGTCCTGCAGCATCTCGTAGCGCCGGCGGAAGGCGAGCCCGCCGCGGAACTCGCCCGGCCCGCCGGAATCCGGCATCGGCGCGAATTCGACGATGCGGCAGGGATATTCGGATTCCAGGATCTCCACCGGCGTGATGTGCAGGTTCGACAGATGCGTCGCCACCATCGAGGTGCCGTCATGGCCCTGGCCGCCGCCATAGGCCGAGGCGAAGATCTCGTATTGCAGCGTGTTGTGGCCGGGCCGGCCGCCCTGGTGCCAGTTGATCAGCAGCGAACCCGACGAGCCGGAGCCGGCGATGGCGCGGTCGGGCTTGAAATGCGCCAGCGCCTCGAGGATCACATCGACCAGCTTCAGATTGGCCTTCTGGTAGCTGGACACCGGCGCCGGCGCCGACGAATTGGTCACCGTGCGCGGCGCGAAGCGGAAATTCACCGCGTCGCGCATGCCGTCGTTGAAGTGCAGGTCGGGTCCGAGCGCGCCGATCAGCGAATAGAACACACAGGCCTCGATCATCGACGGGCGCAAATTGACCGGCCCGCGCGCCTGCGGCCCGCTGTCGGAGAAGTCGAAGGTGATCTCGCCCTTCTTCACCGTGATGGTGACGGCGAATTTCACCGGCTTGGTCAGCTCGACGCCGTCATCGTCCATGTAACCGACGGCGGACGCCGTGCCGTCCGGCAGGTCGCGGATCGCTTCCGCCAGCTCGGCCGCCGCGCCCTTCAGGATGGCGTCGAACGCGCTCATCACCGTGCCGGCGCCGAAGCGATCCGCCAGCGCCTTCATCCGCGTGGCACCCATCTGGGTCGCCGCGATCTGCGCCCGCACGTCGCCGCGCACCAGATCGGGCTGGCGCGAATTCGCCAGGATGACGCGCTCCAGGTCCTCGTCGTAGACGCCCTCGCGGCAGATCTTCACCGGTGGCAGCAGCAGCCCTTCGTGGAACATCTCGGTCGCGTTGGCGGAGGTGCTGCCCGGATTGGTGCCGCCGATATCCGCCTTGTGCGCGATCGAGCCGCTGAACCCGACCAGCGTGCCTTCGTGGAAGAACGGCGCGACGAAGCCCATGTCGGAGACATGCGGCACGCCGGCTTCGTAGGGATGGTTGGAGACGAACACGTCGCCGTCGCGCACGTCGCCGGCCTTGTAGCTCTCCAGGATGCGGGCGACGAAATGGCGATAGACCGGGGCGTGGAAGAACATCGGCGGCGGCACGATCAGCCGCCCGTCCTTGTCGACGATGACGCAGCTGAAATCGCGCGACTCGCGGATGATGGTGGAGTAGCCCGAGCGGTAGAAGTGATAGTGCATCTCGTCCACCAGGCTGGCGACCTTGTTGCGGACGATCTGCACCGTCACCGGATCGACCCCCGGCGCGTTGCGGCCCCGCCGCGACGGCTTTGATTTGACCACCTTCGCGCGGGTTTTTGCTCGACCTGTCTTCTTCATGGCAGACGCGATCCTTGACCCGACGACGCCGCGCCGCCGGCGCGGCGCCACCTCACCCTCCCCGTCGCTTGCGCGACGGG
>Ga0316628_100002799_pt1 | contig 13130 bp, 4 predicted proteins | sample OWC_Aug_M2_C1_D5_FD_207648 | JGI IMG/M metagenome (GOLD analysis project Ga0316628, IMG submission 207648) | Wetland soil microbial communities from Old Woman Creek delta, Ohio, United States - OWC_Aug_M2_C1_D5_C | ecosystem: Environmental > Terrestrial > Soil > Wetlands | place: USA: Ohio... | reverse complement strand
CTGGGAAGGGTGGCCGCACATCCAGGATTGCGTGCACTGCGGCCTCTGCTTGCCCAGTTGCCCGACCTACCTCGCGACGGGGGTCGAGATGTCCTCGCCGCGCGGCCGGATCGCCATGGTGCGAGCGCTCGGGGATGGTCGGGGCGCGTTCAGCCGGGATCTGGTGAAGCATCTCGATCAGTGCCTGGGCTGTCTCGCATGCCAGGAGGCGTGCCCTTCAGGTGTGGTCTACGGGCATGCGCTGGAGGACGCGCGCGAGGCCATCGAGGCGCACTACGATCGCGCGCCGGGCGATCGAGTCATGCGCTGGCTGGTCGAGCACCTGTTCCCCTATCCGCGTCGTTTGGGCTGGGCGCTGTCGGGGCTGTACTGGTATCAGCACGTTGGGCTGTCGCGCCTCGTGCGGAGCTCCGGGATCCTGAACACCGTCTCTCCGCGGTTGGCGCAGATGGAAGCGCTGCTCCCCCAGGTGCCGGCGGCGCGGGACCGTCGTTCGCTGTCCGAGCTCACACCGGCGATCGGGAAGCGCCGCGGGCGGGCCGGATTGCTGACCGGATGCGCGCAACGCTACCTGCTGCCCGGCCTGAATCGCGCCACGGTCCGGGTCCTGGCCAGGGCAGGTTACGACGTCGTGGCGCCCCGGACGCAGGGCTGCTGCGGGGCACTGCACGCACACAGCGGCGATCTGGAAACTGCGCGCACATTGGCCCGTGCCCTCATCGAGACATTCGAGGGCGCAGGAGCCGAGGTCGTGGTCGCGAACGCCGCGGGTTGCGGGGCGGCGATGAAGGACTACGGATATCTCCTGCGCGATGACCCGGTATGGCGAAAACGGGCGGAGGCGTTCAGCGGCAGCGTCCGCGACGTATCCCAGGTCTTGGCGGACGTTGTGTGGAACGGCGATCTCAAGGCGGTGCCGGCGTCCGTCAGTTACCACGAGGCGTGCCACCTCGCCCACGGGCAAAGGATCCGGAGCGAGCCGCGGGAGATCCTCCGCCGGATTCCCGAGCTCCGGCTCGTCGAGTTGGCGGAATCCGACCTCTGCTGCGGCAGCGCCGGCACGTATAACTTGCTGCAGCCGGAGATGGCCAATCGTCTGCTGGCACGCAAGGTCGATCGCATCCGGCAGGCGGACACGGATTTCGTGGCCGCGGGAAACATCGGCTGTCTGCTGCAGATCCAGCTCGGCCTGCGGCAAACGGGCTCGCGGACGCGCGCCGTGCACCCCGTCGAGCTTCTCGATTGGTCGCTGCACGGAATGCCCTGAAGGCAGGGCGAGGGGGAGATCGGGGGAGTGGGGGAGGGGGAGCAGGGCAGAAACGGTGCATTGGCGAAGAGGCGCGGGGGCGCTTCGGCGCTTCCGATCAGCGCGCCCCGGACGTTGGACGTCAAACCGCCAACCACCAGTCGAGTGCTTCGAACTCTGAATGTTGAACATTGAACCGGAAACGTCAAACATCGAACCGTCAACCTTGAACCGTCAACCTTAAACCGCTAACCTTGAACCGCTAACCTTGAACCGTTAACCTTGAACCTCAAACACCGAGAGGAGCTCACCATGGCAGCTGAAGTTGGACAGAAGGCCCCGGATTTCACGCTGGTCAACACGGATCTGAAAGCGGTCGGCCTGAAGGACTTCGCGGGCAAGAATGTCGTCCTGGCGTTCTACCCCGCAGCGTTCACGGGGGTCTGCCAGAAGGAGTTGTGCACCTTCCGCGACGCGCTGAATGACTTTGTCAGCGCGAACACGGCGGTGGTCGGCGTCAGTGTCGACTCGCCGTTCGCCAACAAAGAGTTCGCGGCGAAGAACGGCCTGAGCTTTCCGCTACTGTCGGACATCACCCGGGAGGCCATCGGGAAGTACGACGTGGTGTTCAACGATCTGGCGGGCGTCAAGGGCTTTACCGTGGCCAAGCGGAGCGTCTTCGTGATCGACAAGGGTGGCACGGTCCGATACCGCTGGGTGGCGCCCGAGCCCAAGGTGGAGCCGAACTACGCCGAGGTGACGGCAGCCGTGAAGAAACTCGGTTGAGCCCAAAGACTTCACTCTTACCACAAAGGCACCAAGGCACCATATGATGGTTGAAAATATTGGTTTTAGGGTCGAACGGGGATCAAGTGCCATTCGCGGTCTTTTGGTGCCTTGGTGAGTTGGTGGTAGAAAAGTCGGACTGAGGAGTTTCCATGTTCAGCGAGTTGGCCAAGGGGTTGGCAACAACCCTCAAGCACATCTTTCGGAAGCCCGTGACGGTCGCGTATCCCGAGCAGCGGCTTCCCCTGGCTCCGCGGTACCGAGGCCGGCACTTCCTGGTCAAGGACGAGGACGGGTTGGAGCGCTGCGTCGGCTGCGAGCTCTGCGCCGTGGCCTGTCCGGCCGATGCCATCTACATCGAGGCCGCGGAGAACACCGACGAGCAACGGGTGTCCCACGGCGAGCGGTACGCGAAGGTCTATAAGATTCACATGCTGCGGTGCATCTTCTGTGGGATGTGCGAAGAGGCCTGCCCGGAAGACGCCATCTTCATGGGCAAACAATACGAGTTGGCGGCGTACGACCGGGATGCTTTCGTGTACGGAAAGGAACGGCTGCTGCTTCCGTTGCGTGAAGCGGCGAAGCAGCGTCCGGAATTGCTCCAGCCCGGGACGGGGCTGGGGATGGGCCAGCAGTATCAGCCGGTGCGTCCTATGCCGGCGGCGAGATCGTAGTCCAGATTATTCACGAGGGGAGCGTGACTAATCTGGAGCTGTTGCACCAGAAACTTAGAATGGGGGAGGGGGGACAGAAATGGCATATGAGTGGAAGCTGAAGGCGCGGCCGTATTCGGATGACGAGGCGAAGAAACTCCTGGCGAACGTCGTCAGCCCGGAGACGACGGACTGGCACTACAATACGCACCACAAGGGGTACGTGACCGCGCTGAACAACATCGAGAAGGGGTTGGAGACGGCGGATCGCGCAGCCGCGAACGGGAACTACAGCTTGATCGGAGAGCTGAAGCGCCGCTTCACCTGGAACCATGCGGGGACGCTCCTGCACGACGTGTACTGGGAGGTCCTCGGCGGCGACGGTGATCCCAAGAAGGGACAGGACGTCCTCAACGCCATCGAGCGGGATTTCGGCACGTTTGACCAGTGGAAGGCCGACTTCAAGGCAGTCAGCGTGTCCGCCAAGCTCAGCGGCTGGGGACTCCTGGTGTACGACACCCTGGGGTCGCAGCGACTCCTGAACGTCCTCGTGGACGAGCACCATTACGGCGCCATCTGGGGCGGGATCCCGCTGGTCGCCTGCGACGTGTTCGAGCACGCCTATTACCACAAGGACGGCCCCGGCCGCGCCAAGTACATCGACAACTTCCTGGCCGGACTGCACTGGGGTCGGGTCAACGAGCGGTTCAAGAAGTACTGTAAGTAGCCGACGTAACATATCGAGCAAACAGTGTCACAATGGCCGCGCCGATCACCAATGGCGCGGCTGTTGTTTTTTGGCGTTGCTCCGGCATCCTTTCTGCAACCTCCAGGACAATGTCGGCGGCGTCCTTGACACGGGACGAGAGGTCGCGTAGAGATGTGAGTGCTCGCACGGAGAGCCCGCATGTCGAAGCCAAACGAACGAAGGCTCCACATCCTCGTTGTCGACGACGACGCATCCGTTCGGGAGGCGCTGGCAGCGGCGCTCGCCGCAGAGTACACAGTCCACGCCGCCGCCTCGGGCACCGACGCGTGTGCCATACTCCGCGGTCAACCGATCGCCGCGATCATACTGGACGCCGTGCTCCGCGGAGAGCACGGGCTCGATCTCATCGAACGGTTTCGCAAACTCTCGCCTGCCCCGATCGTGATTCTCACAGGCCACGGCACCGAGGATCTCGCCGTTCGCGCCCTGCGCGCGCACGTCGCGGAGTACCTGAAGAAGCCTGTCTCTGTAGCCGAGCTGCTCGGTACGTTGAGCCGTCTCGCCCCTGAGACGCAGCGGAGCGCGGACCTCGTCGCTCGCGTGCGAGGCTTTCTGGAGGAATACCCGCCAAAGAAGTTCCGGGCTGCCGATCTGGCCGGAAGGCTTGGGATGAGCGAGGCGCATATGCGCCGACTCTTCCGAGCGGCCCAAAGGCAAACACCCCGCCAGTATCTGGCTGAGGTCCGCATCCGCCGCGCGGCGGAACTGTTACGCCGAGACGGCCGCGGCGTCAAGGAGGTCGCTTCCGAGATCGGCTATGCGGACCTCCGCCTGTTCCGCCGGGCCTTCGCTCGCCTCATTGGGATGCCGCCCGCCGCCTGGAGACGACGTCAGCAGGGAAAGGCGGAGCCCGCCCGCGCCGATCGTCCATGACCAAAAAAGCCCCCATTTTGCGCAAAAAAGCCCGCTCTTTGCGCTTGACCCTCCGCTGAGCTTTGCGATAAACGATCACCCAATTGACGTCGGACCCTGCGCATCTGAAACTCCGCTTCACGCTCGGAGGCGTCTATGGCCCCTCCCCTTGGCTGCCGCGCCGCGTGCGGGCTCGCCACTCTGCTCCCGTTTCGAGTTCGAGTCGCTTCCCATTCCGGGTGTGTCCCTCATCCGTATCGCCGGACGCCGCGGGGCGGCGAGGCCGACCGCGGTCCAGCGAAGAGCTTGCCCATGCGGACCCAATGGACACGAACTTTGGGGATGGTCGGTGGACTCATACTCGGCCTGGCTCTGCTGCCTAGTCTCGCTGGCGCCCAAACCGCCCCCGTCCGGCCTATTCTGGAGTGTGTGAAACAGGAGGGGCCGAGTCAGTACACGGCGGTGTACGGGTATAAGAACGAGAACGCGGTTTCCATCACGATTCCCGTTGGGGCGAACAACAAGTTCACCCCGACGCCCCAGAACCGTGGCCAAACGACCGTCTTCCAACCTGGTCGGACGCCTTATGATCGGGGCGCGTTTCAGGTGCCCTTCAACGGCAGCAACCTCGTCTGGACGTTGAAGGGCCCGGATGGCGGCGCCCGCACCTCGACGGCCTCGGCCACCTCTAAGCGTTGCCCGGCGCCCACTCTCAGCAGCCTCGACCCCACGAGCCTGTCCCTCACCCAGGGAAGTACCGGCACCCTCACCGCCACGATCAGCGCGAGCCAGTCGAGCACGACGACCATCACCTTCACGAGTAGCGACCCGACGGTCGCGTCCGTCGTCGACTCGGTATCCGTCCCGGCCGGCTCGGTCTCTGCCCCTATTCCTGTGACTGCTGGCGCTCCGGGCACCGCCACCGTCACGGCCACGCTCAACGGGAGCAGCCGTGGGAGCAACATCACCGTCACCCCAGCCGGGCCGACACTCACCAGCCTCCTCCCGGCCACGCTCCAGGTCACGCAGGGGGCGACCGGGACATTGACCGTCACCATCAGCGCGGCTCAAAGCAGCGACACTGTCGTCCCTTTGGGCACGAGTGACTCAGGCTTGGTCACCGTCGCGGCGACCGTCACCATTCCGGCCGGCACCGTCGCTGTTCCTGTTGCTGTCGCTGGCGTCGCTCCTGGCACGGCCACCGTCAGTGCGGGACCCCTGACCGGGACGAGCGCTCAAAGCGAGGTGACCGTGGTCGTTCCCGCCCCGACGGTGGTGAGATTGGCGCCGTCGGTCCTCCCCCTCACGGAGGGGAGCACCGGGACCCTCGCTGTCACCCTGAATGCGAGCCAGCCGACGGATACCGAGGTTGCCCTCACGACGAGCGATCCCCTCGTCGTCGAGCCTCCCGGGCATCCGGTCGTCGTGCCGGCGCACACACTTACGGCGTCGTTCACGATCACCGGCCTGGCGCGGGGCACGGCGATGGTTACGGCGGCCTTGAACGGGACGAGTGCCACGTCCGCGGTGACGGTTCAGCCCCCGGTCCCGACGGTGAGTGCGTTTGCTTGCCCGGCGGCATTGACCGCGGGGGCTAGCGGCCAGTGTACGGTGACACTCAACGCCACCCAGCTTGCGGACACCGTCGTGCCACTCGCGGTTACCGCGTCCGGCGTCGTCGGTCTTCCGTCCTCAGTCGCCGTCCCCGCAGGCTCTGTCTCTGCCCCTGTCTCTGTCTCGGCGCTGACCCTTGGCAGCGCTGTCCTGACCGCCGGGCCACTCAACGACACCACGAAGCAGGCCACCGTCCACGTCCTCCCGCCTCCTCCGACGCTCGTGAGTGTGACGCCTAGTCCCGCCACACTGCTCGTCGGGGCGTCTACAGCACTCACCCTCACGCTGAACGCGGCCCAGGCAACGGATACGGTGGTGGCGATTGCCGCCGCGCCCATGGGCGTTCTGACGGTCCCGGCCACCATCACGGTTCCAGCAGGCGCGGTTGCGGTTCCGGTCCCCATCACCGGAGTCCTCCCCGGAACCGCGACCTTGACCGCCGGCCCACTCAATGGGAGCACCGTCGAGGTCCCCGTCACGGTGAACCAGCTGCCGCCCACGGTGACGGCGTTGACACCGCCGAGTCTCACGCTGCCCAAGGGGACGGCGGAGTCCCTATCGGTGACCATTACGCCGGTCCAAGCTGACCCCACTGCCGTCCCGCTCACCAGCAGCGATCCGTCCACCGTCGAAGTTCCGGCGAGCGTTCCGGTCCCCGCCGGTTCGGCCGAGGCCACTTTCCCGGTCATCGGTCGAAACGTCGGCCCGGCCACCGTCACCGCCGGTGCCCTCAACGGGACGACCGCCAGGGCCGCGGTCACGGTGATCCCGCCGGCCCTCGTGACGCTCACGATCGCACCCGCGGCGGTGACGCTCGCCGTCGGGCAGACCCAGGCGTTCACCGTCACAGGTACCTACACAGACGGGACAACCCAGGACCTTACCGGCACGGGCGCCTGGACGAGCAGCGACGAGACCGTCGCCACGATCACCACCCCCGGCGGCGTCGGTACGGCCCGGGCCGTTGGTCAAACCACCATCGCGGTGACAGCCGACGGGAAGACCACCACGGCCACAGTCACCGTGACCCCGCCCACCCTTACCGTGCTCGCCCTGGCGCCGACCTTGCCGATCCGTGGGGTAGGGCAGACCGTCCAGTTTCAAGCCACGGGCACCTACACCGACGGGACAACCCAGGATCTCACTGGGGGCGTGACCTGGACCAGCAGCGATCCCGCGGTGGCGACGATCACCTCGCCCGGCGGCCTTGCGACGTTGCTGAGGGCAGGGCAGGCTACGATCAAAGCAACGCATGTGGCCGGGATGACCGTAGATACGACTCTGACTGTGACGGGACCGCACCTGACCGGTCTCACGCTTATCCCGCCGAATCCCACGAAGACAATAGGCCGGAGCATTCAGTTCACCGCGACGGGCACGTACAGCGACGGCAGCACGCAGAACCTCACGGCCGCGGTCACCTGGACGAGCGGTGACGTGAGTGTGGCGACGATCACCTCGCCGGGTGGACTCGCCACCGCCCTCGCGGCGGGCACGACCACCATTACTGCGACGCACCCGAGTGGGCCGGCGGCCAGTACGACCCTTACCGCCACACTTCTGCCCCCTGATCCGGTGGCAGTAGCGCCCTCGGTCAGCGCGACTGTGGCCACGCCGCTCGGCCCTGCGACCGAGTTCCTCTACGCGGGCCCAGACCCGGTGCAGGTCAGTGTGACTCCAGGAGTCATTGACGCGCAGCGGGCTTCCGTTCTCAGGGGGCGCGTCCTCACCCGCGACGGGACTCCTCTGTCCGGCGTGACGCTGAGCATCCTGAACCATCCCGAGTACGGGACCACCCTTAGTCGAGCCGATGGGATGTTTGACCTTGCCGTCAACGGGGGCGGCCAACTCACCGTCCAATACCAGAGAGGTGGCTACCTTCCGGTCCAGCGCCCAGTGACCCCAACGTGGCAGGACTATGCGTGGCTGTCGGACGTGGTCCTGATCCCCTACGACACGCGGGTGACCACGGTCGATCTCACGGCGCCCACAGCCATCCAAGTGGCGCGGGGAAATCCGGTAACCGACAGCGACGGCACCCGCCAAGCGACCCTCTTCTTCAAACAGGGCACAACCGCCACCATCCCGCTCCCCGGCGGCGGGACCCAGGCACTCACGACGCTCAACGTCCGGGCCACGGAGTACACGGTCGGCGCCACCGGGCCGAAGGCGATGCCGGGGCCGCTGCCCCCAACCACGGGCTACACGTACGCCGTCGAGCTCTCCGTGGACGAGGCCGTCACCCAGGGGGTGAAGCTGAACGGGAAGGATGTGCTCCTCTCGCAGCCTGTCGTCTTTTACGTCGAGAACTTCCTGAATTTCCCCGTCGGGGGCATCGTCCCCGTCGGCTACTACGACACCACGAACGCCGCCTGGGTCCCCTCGGACAACGGGCGCATCGTGAAGATCCTTTCCCTCTCGGGTGGTCTGGCGAACCTCGATCTCACCGGCAGCGGCACCCCGGCCAATGCCGCGGCCCTCGCCGCCCTCGGGATCAGCGAGGTGGAACGGCAGACGCTGGCCGCACTCTACGCCGTCGGCCAGAGCCTCTGGCGCATCGCGCTCCCACACCTGTCCACCTGGGACGCGAACTGGGGCATGGGCTGCCAGGTCGTCCCAGGCAACGTGGCTTGTCAGGGGCCCACCAACCCAATCCGTCTGGCGAAAGATGTGTCGTGCCCCACCCCGCAACCCGGCTCAATTATCGCGTGCCAGAACCAGACGCTGGGCGAAGCCCTGGAACTGGCGGCCACGCCGTTTCGGTTACACTACGAGAGCGGACGGACGCCGGGTCGGCTGGCGGCCTCCACGGTCACGATCCCCGTGAGCGGGGCGACGCTTCCGGCCGGGGTACAGGGGATCGAGCTGGAGATTGGCGTGGCCGGGCGCGTGTTCACTCAGCAGTTCCCGGCGCTTCCGAACCAGACCGTTAGTTTCATCTGGGACGGGTTGGACGCCTACGGCCGCCGCCCGCACGGGGCGCAACCGGTCACCATCCGTGTGGGGTACACCTATCCCGCCGTCTACCAAACGCCAGCGCAGCTGACCCGGAGCTTCGGCTACAACGGCGGGGGCTTCATCACCGGCAGTCGCGCGCGACAGACCATGACCTTCTGGCAAGTCGCCTTCGACACCCTGGGTCCTTGGGACGCCCGAGCCCAGGGGCTGGGCGGCTGGACCCTCGACGTGCACCACGCATACGATCCTTTGGGCCGCGTCCTCTATGAGGGCACCGGGCGGCGGCGGGCGGCACACGATGTCGGCTGGGTGATGACGACGATCGCCGGGACGGGGACGGCCGGGTACGGCGGCGACGGGGGGCCGGCGACCCAAGCGCAACTGAACGGGCCCAACGCCGTGGCGGTGGATGCGCAGGGGAACGTGCTCGTTGTGGATCAGAGCAGCAATCGGGTGCGCAGGATCAGTCCGGACGGTCTGATTACCACGTTGGCGGGCACGGGGGTGGCGGGCTTCAGCGGGGACGGCGGGCCGGCGACCCAGGCCCAGCTGAACTTCACGTCCCATGGCGGCGGGGTGGCGGTAGACGGGCAAGGGGCCGTCTACATCGCCGACCGGGGAAACGAGCGGATCCGAAAGGTGGGGGCGGATGGCGTCATCAGTACCGTTGCCGGCACGGGGGTGGCGGGCTTCAGCGGCGACGGGGGGCCGCTTGCCAGCGCGCAGTTCAATGCCCCGTTCGATGTCGTGGTGGGTCGCGGTGGGAGCCTGATCATCACCGACTGGGGCAATCTGCGCATCCGGCAGGTGAGCCCCGACGGGATCGTCACTACGGTGGCCGGGACCGGGGTGGCGGGCTTCAGCGGCGACGGCGGCCCGGCGACCCAGGCGCAACTGAATTACCCAACCTACACTGCGGTGGATGCGCAGGGCAACCTGTTCATCGTGGATCAGAACAATCACCGGATCCGCAGGGTGAGTCCCGGCGGCGTGATTACCACGGTGGCCGGGACCGGAACGCCTGGCTTCAGCGGCGACGGGGGGCCGGCGACGAACGCGATGCTCCACTATCCGGCCACCGTCGTCGTCGATCGCGATGGGAGTCTGTTCATTGTCGACGAGTACAACTACCGGGTGCGCAGAGTCGACCCCAACGGGATCATCACCACGGTGGCGGGCACCGGAACGCCTGGCTTCAGCGGCGACGGGGGGCCGGCGACCGCGGCTGCCACGGGCATCCTGTACCACATCGCGGTGGATGGCCGCGGGGCGCTCGTCCTCGGCGACTACGCCAACCAACGCGTCCGACGCGTGGCGCCGGCGCTCCCAACGTATACCGCGGGCGAGATCGCCATCGCGAGCGACGACGGCCAAGCGCTGTACGTCTTCGATCCTGCGGGCCGGCATCTCCGCACCCACGACATGCTCACGGGGGCTGAGCGGTATAGGTTCCGCTACGACGGCGACGGCTACCTCACTGCCGTGACCGATGGGGACGGGAACGTGACCCACATCGAGCGGAACGGGGCGACGCCGACCGCCATCGTGTCGGCTGACGGCCAGCGGACCACGCTCACCGTGGATGGGCACGGGTACCTCGCAACGGTCACGAATCCTGCGGGGGAGACCACACAGCTCACGTCGTCCACCGATGGGTTGTTACAGACGTACAGCACCCCGCGGAACCACGCGTACCGTTTCGGCTACGACCCCCTCGGGCGCCTCACGCGGGATGAGGACCCAGCGACAGGTTTCAAGACCCTCGACCGCACCGGGAACGCCAACACCTACACGGTGACGCTGACCACCGCCCTGAACCGGACGAGCACCTACCGCGTCGAGCCCCTCGCCACCGGGGGCACGAGGCAGCGCGATACCGAACCCGACGGCACCCAGACCGAGACTCTGATTGGGGCCGACGCGGTCCGGACGACGACCGCCGCCAATGGGACCGTCACCAGCCTCACCGAGGGGCCCGACCCCCGCTTCGGGATGCAGGCGCCGATTCCGAAGGCGCTCACCCTCCGGATGCCTAGCGGGCTGACATCGAGTTGGGCGATGACGCGCGCCGTCACGCTCGGCGATCCGAACAACCTGCTGAGCCTCACCAGCCAGACGGATACGATGACCGTGAATGGCCGGACCTCCATGAGCACGTATGCCGCATCCACCAAAACCCGCACCAATCGCAGCCAGGCGAACCGGGTCGTCACCACGAGTCTCGATGCGCAGGGGCGAGTCGTCCGCGAACAGGTGGACAGCCTCGAACCAGTCGCGTTCATGTACGACCCGCGGGGCCGTCTGAGCACCGTGACCCACGGGACGGGAGGCACCGCCCGAACCTCGACCTTCACGTACAACACCGAAGGTCTCTTGGAGACTATCACCGATTCGCTCAGCCGTGCGGTGCACTTCACCTACGACCCCGCAGGCCGCCGCCTCACCCAGACCCTTCCGGACGGTCGGGTGATCCAGACCATCTACGACGCTAACGGGAACATTGCCTCCATCACGCCCCCGAGCCGACCGGCGCACACCTTCGACTATACACCGATTGACCTGGAGGCGAGTTACACCCCGCCCGATCTCGGGATCGGGAATGTTGCGACGACCTACACGTACAACCCAGACCGCCAGCTCACGCAGGTCACCCGCCCCGATGGCCAGACCCTCACGCTGGAGTACGAGCCCACCGGCGGCCGGCTCAGCACCCTTACGGCGTCCACGGGCCAAACGACCTTGACCTACCAGCCGGCGACGGGGAATCTCGCCAGGATCACGAGCCCGGGTGGAGTGGGGCTGGCCTACGCCTACGATGGCGCGCTCCTCACCGGCACGACGTGGACGGGCCCCGTGGCGGGGAGCGTCACCCGCACTTCCGACAGCGACTTCCGGGTGGCGGTAGAGAGCGTCAACGGTGCGGACACCATCGCCTTTGCATACGACCCCGACAGCCTGCTGACCCAGGCCGGGAATCTGACGCTCAGTCGGCACCCGCAGCATGGGCTGCTGACGGGGACAGCCCTGGGCAGTGTGACCGACAATTACGCGTACAACACGTTCGGGGAGCTGGGCACCTACGAGGCGAGCGTCAGCGGGTCCCCGATGTGGCGTGTCGACTACACCCGCGACGCCCTCGGCCGGATCATGCAGAAGGTGGAGACGATCAGCGGAGCCACGCGCCCGACCGTCTACGGATACGATCTGCCAGGCCGACTCACCGACGTGACCGTGGACGGTACCCTCGCGGCCCACTACGACTACGACGGCAACGGCAACCGCTTGGGCGTGACGCGGCCGTTGAGCGGTACGGTGTCTGGGACGTACGATGCCCAGGACCGCCTCACGTCGTACGGCGCGGTGACCTACACGTACACCGCGCACGGTGACCTCCGGACCGCGACGAGCGGGGGCGAGACCACGAGCTATACATACGATGTGTTCGGGAATCTCACCGCCGTCACGCTGCCAAACGGGACCAGCATCGAGTACGTCCTTGACGGCCAGAACCGGCGCATTGGCAAGAAGGTCAACGGCATCCTCACGCAGGGGTTCCTCTACAGTAGTCAACTTCGCCCCGCGGCGGAATTGGACGGCAGCGGGGGGGTGGTGGCGCGCTTCGTCTACGGCACCCGGATCAACGTCCCCGACTACATGATCAAGGGCGGTGTGACGTACCGCCTCTTGACAGACCCCCTCGGGTCCGTCAGGCTCGTCGTCGGCACGGCGACCGGCACGATCGCCCAACGGATCGACTATGACGAGTTCGGCCAGATCACTCAGGACACGAACCCCGGCTTCCAACCCTTCGGCTTCGCCGGTGGGCTCTACGATCCGGATACGAAGCTCGTCCGGTTCGGCGCCCGGGACTACGATGCGTTCACGGGACGATGGACGACGAAGGATCCGATTGGGTTTCTCGGTGGAATCAATCGGTACACCTACGCTGACAACAAGCCGATCATCGTGCTCGATCCCGCCGGACTCGCTGGATTCTATGGCGGGGTGTCGTACAGGGGCACGGCCCCATTCATTAGCGGTGAACTTGGTGGAAGAGTCACGATCGGGAGCGAAGGTGGCGATGTTAGGGGTACTCTCTCAGGCGGTGCGAGTGCGACGGTTGTAGCGGGAGGTGCGGCGATTGGCCGAGGCTGGGAGGCAGGTGTCTTTCGCGGTGACGTGTCGCCTTTCCTCAATAGCAACGCGGTGAATATCGACACGCCGATCGGAGGGCTAAGCCTGTATGGGGATA
>Ga0316628_100002798_pt1 | contig 13136 bp, 11 predicted proteins | sample OWC_Aug_M2_C1_D5_FD_207648 | JGI IMG/M metagenome (GOLD analysis project Ga0316628, IMG submission 207648) | Wetland soil microbial communities from Old Woman Creek delta, Ohio, United States - OWC_Aug_M2_C1_D5_C | ecosystem: Environmental > Terrestrial > Soil > Wetlands | place: USA: Ohio... | reverse complement strand
AACGACGACCTGGCCGCCCAGCTCGACGTCGTCACGGATGGGTGGTTTTCTGAGCAGCTGGCCAACCCGCCGGAACCGCATCGATAAGTGTCCGGCGCCCGGACGAAGTACCCCGCCGCGCCCCGCCGGCTACCCCTGGGGCACGGCTGCAAAACTTGCCAAGCCCCGTCGAGGAAGGTGACGATTCACTCAGGTGAGCCGTTCCGAACGCGAGCACAAGCGATATGCGCACGAAGTCGCGGTGACGTTTCGCGTGGGCACGACGGCGATCGAGGGCCGCACCCGCAACGTCTCGCGCGGCGGCCTGTGCGCCAACGTCGCCGACCCGATCGCGATGGGCACCGACATCGAGATCGACATCGTGCTGGTCTTCGACGACGGCATGGAGTCCGAGGCGCTCCGCCTGCCCTGCCGCGTCGCCTGGTGCACGACGGTCGACGACACGCACCAGATCGGCGTCGCGTTCCGCGCGCTCGACAAGCAGCGCTCCGAGTACCTGACGATGTTCCTCAACTTCCTCGACGACCAGCACGGCGAGACGCGCCCGCGCGAGCAGTCGATCGACGACCGCTTCCGCTGAGCGAACGCGCGCGCGGGCGTATGCTCCGCGGTCATGGCGTGGACCAAGATTCCGCCCGAGAACCATCCGCTGTTCCGCGCGGCGCTGCCGAAGGATCCGCGGATCGAGACGCTGCAGATGTTCGGCGGGGTCGCCGCGAAGGTGAACGGCAACCTGTTCGGCGGCACGTTCGGCCGGTCGGTGATGTTGCTGCTGTCGCCCGAGGACCGGGAAGAGGCGCTCGAGCTGGATGGTGCGGCGCCGTTCGATCCGATGGGCAACGGGGCGAAGCGCAGCGACAAGATCCAGATGCCCGAGACGATCATGGACGAGCCGGCGGAGCTGCGCGCGTGGGTGAAGCGGTCGTTCGACTACGCGGTGACCCTGCCCAGGAAGGTGAAGAAAGCGTCGCGTAGGACGGACACGGACACGAAGAAGCGGCGGCGTCCTGCGGGGAAAGCCTGAGCTGTCTGGCAGCGCAAGCGAGCTCGAGCGGCCAGAGTGGGCCGTATGGAGCGGCTTGTGGCGCTGTGCGCGAGCGGTCATCTGAGGCGCTGGATCGAGGGCGAGGTCGCGGACCTGGTGACCTCGCGGCTGTACGCGGCGAGCGTGACGGAGCTGGTGGACGTGCTGTCGAGAGGCGGGGCGAGCAAGTCGGAGCTGCTGGTGCTCGATCTTGACCTGCTGTCGCCGCCGCACACGTTCGAGCTCAAGACCGGGCTCGAGGAGCGGTGGTGGAACGGGACGATCGTCGGGCTGGGCAGCCTGCGCGGCGTGCACCGGCGGTATCTGAGCATCGACCGGACGATCGACCGGCCGTTCGGCAGCGAGTCGCTGCGGGCGTATGTGGAGCGTTCGGAGAGCTGCGACACGCAGCCCGGTTGACGATCAGCTCGCCGGCTGCTGCTTGTTCGCGGCGTCCGCCATCGCGCGCGCCTTCTGGATGTCGGACATCATGCCGAGCACCAGGCGCGGGTCGGTGAACACGTTGAGCTTGGGGGCGAGCGACTTGGCGTAGCGATCGAAGTAGAGCAGCTGCTTCGTGATCAGGATGAACTCGTTCGGCATGCGCATCTTGTGGCGCGTCGCCGTGCGCTGGATGCCCGGCAGGAAGTCGGCGTAGTTGACCTCGCCGAACGAGAGGGTGAGGAGCGGGCGGTAGGTGTCGCCGAGGTCCTTGACGAAGCCGTCCATGTCGAGGCCGTCAGGCGAGCCCGCCATCTCGATGATGATCTCGGCGAGGCGCTTGTAGTTGCCGGAGGCGAACGCGATCATGTAGTCGGTGACGAGGTAGCGCTCCTTGTCGTTGAAGCGGCCGACGATGCCGAAGTCGAGGAAGCCGATCGTGTCGTCGTCGAGGAGCATCAGGTTGCCGGCGTGCACGTCGCCGTGGAAGAACCCGTAGAACACGACGCACTGGAACCACGCGCGCAGGCCGTCGACGAGCTTCTGCTCGCCGTTGATGCCGCGCGACTTGATCTCCTCGAACCGGTCGACGCGCAGGCCGGAGAAGCGCTCCATGACGAGGACCTTGCGGGTCGTGTACTCGTGGTGCGGGACCGGCGCGTGGATGTGCTTGTAGCCCAGCTCGCGCATGATCTCGTTGAACTTGTCGAGGTTCGCGGCCTCCTTGCGGAAGTCGAGCTCCTCGGTGAGCGTCTTGGTGAAGTCGTCGACGACGCCGACGGGGTTCGCGAGCTCGGCGTTCTTCTTGAAGCGCTGCACCCAGCCGGCGACGCGGCGCATGATCCGCATGTCGGCCATGCAGCGGGCGATGATGCCCGGGCGCTGGACCTTGATGACGACCGAGGTGCCGTCGCGCAGCTTGGCGGTGTGGACCTGCGCGATCGAGGCCGAGGCGAGCGGCTTCTGCTCGATGTCGACGAGGTGGGCGGCCTTCTCGGCGCCGAGGTCCTCGATCAGCGTCCGCTGGACGTCCTCGAACGGGAACGGCTTGACGCGGTCGAGGACCCGCTGGAACTCCTTGACGTAGGCGTCGGGGAACATGCCCGCCGACGAGGCGATGATCTGGCCGAACTTGATGAACGTCGGCCCGAGGTCCTCGCACATGCTGCGGAGCAAGACGGGACGGGTGAGCTTGACGTACTTGGCCTTGTTGCCCGTCACCACGAACCACAGCTTGCGGAGGCCGACGATGTCGAACAGCCACAGCCAGACGTACTTCGCCGTGATCAGGCTGAAGGCCCAGATCCGGCGCGGAACCGGTAGCGCGATGGTGAGCAGCAGCCAGACGGCGAGCGCGCCCAGAAGGAGGTACCAGAACATGCGGCCGACATCCTAGCAGGTACACTCGGTCGGGTGCTCACCTCCGTGACCGCCGGCCCCTACACGATCCGGGGCGTGTCCGTCGGGGGTGTGTACACGTCACTCGCGGTGCCCGAGCTGGGCCTGGTGTTCGATGCAGGGATTGCGCCGCGATCGGCGGGCGGCATCGATACGATCTTGCTGTCTCACGGTCACGCCGACCACGTCGGCGCCCTGGCCTCGCTGCTCGGCATCCGCGCGCTGCACGGCAAGCAGAGCCCGCCGCGCGTGATCATGCCGGCCGAGATCGTCGAGGATCTGTCGGCGGCGCTGGCGTCGCTGTCGAAGCTGCAGCGGTTCCCGCTCGCGATCGAGGCGATCGGGATGCTGCCGGGCGACGAGCACGCGCTGCGCGGCGACCTCCGGATCCGCGCGCTGCGGACGTTTCACCCGGTGCCGTCTCTTGCCTATCTGGTCGTGCGGCGGGTCAGCAAGCTGCGCGCGGACCTGCGCGGGCTACCCGGGCCCGAGATCGCGGCGCGGCGGATCGCCGGCGAGCCGGTCGCCGAGCACGAGGACCGGCTCGAGCTGGCCTACGCGACGGACACCCTGGTCTCGGCGCTCGACCACTCGCCCGAGCTGTACAAGGCGCGGGTGCTCGTCGTCGAGTGCACGTTCCTCGACGACCGCAAGACGCTCGAGGCCGCCCGCGCCGGCTGCCACATCCACCTCGACGAGGTCATCGAGCGGGCCGACCGGTTCGAGAACGAGCACATCGTGCTGATGCACGTCTCGCAGCTCTACCGCCCCGATGAGGTCTCGGGCATTCTCGACGCGCGCGTGCCTCCGGCCCTGCGCCGGCGCATGATCCCGTTCACGCCCCACTCCTCCCACTGGCCTGGATGACGATGCCCGACGACGACTTCGAAAGCCCGGTGACCGAGCTGCTGCAGACCGATCAGCTCGACCTCCACACGTTCCAGCCGAGCGACGCCGCGAGCGTGACCGCCGAGTTTCTGACCACCGCGCAGGACGAGGGCTATCGGACGGTCCGGATCATCCACGGCAAGGGCACCGGGACGCTGCGGCGGATCGTCGAGAGCGTGCTCGAGAAACACCCGGCCGTGTCGAGCTTCGGCAAGGCCGACGAGAACTGGGGCGCGACGCTCGTCGAGCTCAAGCCGAAGGAGTAGCCGTGAAGAAGCTGTTGTGTGTTCTCGCTCTGGTCGCCTGCAAGAGCAGTCATCACGAGCCTGCGAAGCAGACCGGTAGTGCAACCGGTAGTGCCACCGGCAGTGCCACCGGCAGTGGGAGCGCGGGGAGTGCGGATCCGTGGGCCAAGAAGACGGTCGACGCCGCGCCCGAGACGCCCGAGCAGCGCAAGCAGCGTGCGGAGGCGGCGCTCGCGCGGGTCGGTCAGATCATGCCGAAGCTCGCCGAGGTCCGGCAGCTCGCGTTCGTCAAGCAGGTGCCGACCGAGTACCAGTCGACCGCCGACTTCCGCGCGTACCTCGAGCGCGACATCACGAAGGAGCTGCCGCCGCAGAAGGCGAAGGACGAGTCGGAGGCGTACTTCCACGTCGGCCTGTTCCCCAACGCGATCGATCTCGCCGCGGTGCTCGAGCAGACGATGGCGACGCAGGCGGGCGCTTACTACGACCCCGAGGCCAAGAAGTTCTTCCTCGTGATGGTGCCCGAGAGCGACATGATGCTCGACACGATGTCGGCGCACGAGCTGACACACGGGCTCCAGGACCAGCACTTCGACCTGACGAAGTACCTCGAGCCGAACGGCAAGCCGCTCGACGACGATGCGTCGAACGCGCGGCGGTTCGTCGTCGAGGGCGACGCGACGTTCACGATGCTGCTCTACGCGATCGCCGCGGCGACCGGCAAGACGACGGTCGAGCCGACGATGCTCGGCATGATCGAGACCCAGGTGAAGCAGTTCGCCGACATGGACATCTCGGGCTTCTCCGAGATGACGAAGCAGAACAGCGCGATGATGGGCAGCATGGATCCCGACATCAAGAAGTCGGTCGAGGCCATGGACTCGCTGCCGCCCGCGGTGCTGGTGCCGCTGCTCGACTCGTACACCAAGGGCGCGCTGGTCTCGCTCGCCGCGTACAAGCAGGGCGGCTGGAAGGCCGTCGACGACCTCTACAAGCACCCGCCGGAGTCGACCGAGCAGACGCTGCACCCCGACACCAAGCTGTTCCCGACGCGCGACCACCCGCACAAGGTCACGCTGCCGAAGCTCGACGGCACGCAGCTCGAGGACAACGTGCTCGGCGAATTGATGCTGCAGATCTACATCGCGCTGTGGACGCCGAAGGCCGGCACCGCGGCCTCGGAGGGCTGGGGCGGCGATCACTACCAGGTGGCGCGGCGCGCCGACGGGCACCTGGTCGCCGAGGTCGCGACGATCTGGGACACGCCGAACGACGCCAAGGAGTTCTACGACGCGTACGTGGCGACGCTGCCGGTGCGGTTCAAGGGCGCCGATGTCAGCAAGCCGGAGGGCGGCGTCGCGCGCAGCGACTTCGGCAAGGTGTGGGTCAAGCTCGCCGGCAACAAGGTCTACATCGTCGACGGCGGCGACGACCCGAAGGTCATGGACAGGCTCGTCGCCGGCGCCAAGCTCGACTAGCTAGATTGCGGTGCGATTCGGGCACGTAAGTGCCCGGATTTCGATCGCGGCGTCGACGGTGCCGCGTCCGAATCGCTCGTTTTCCGGATCGACACGGATCACCGGATGTGATCTGTAGTGAAGGATGACGGCACGACGACGACGCGGTCAGACGTCCTTCAACGACTGGTTCGCCTTCGGCGGGATCCCGCGACCCGAGGAGCTGATGGATCCGGTCCTGAAGCAGCTCGACGGCGTGCTCGACGACGAGCAGCTCGTTGACCGCGTGTTCGAGGCGCTGACCAGGCGCCATCAAGCGAGCGCCCGGACCGGGCGGCCGAGCACGCCGGCCGAGGTCGTGCTGCGGATGCTCGTCCTCAAGCACCTGCGGAGCTGGAGCTACGAGCAGCTGCAATGGGAGGTGACCGGCAATTTCGTGTACCGGCGGTTCTGTCGTATCGACGGTGGCGATGTCCCCGACGAGAAGACGATGGTCCGGTACGGTCAGCTGGTCGGTGGCGAGCTGCTCGAGCAACTCTTCGCCCGCGTCGTCGAGCTGGCCAAGCTGCGCGGCGTGACCAAGGGACGACGGATGCGAGTCGATACGACCGTCGTCGAGGCGCCGATCCATTATCCGACTGACAGCGGACTGCTCGCCGATGCGGTCCGCGTGCTCTCGCGGGAGGTCGGCAAGATCGAGGAGGCCGGAGCCAAGCTCCCTTTCGTGCGGACCGACGTGCGGCGAAGCCTCGCACGTCGGCTGCTGGAGATCGGGTACGCACTACGCCAGCGCGGCGACGACGCAAAGGCGGCGCTGGTGAAGCCGTACAAGCGCCTGCTGCGCACGACCGGCAGGACCACGAGGCAAGCGATTCGAGCACGGCGGGCGGCGATCCGCGCGATGAAGAAGGCGAGAGGTAAGCGGCGATCCGCGTTAGCTCGCGCCGTCGAGAAACTCGACCGTTTCATTCCTCGCGCACAACAAGTCATTCGCCAAACGCGTGCGCGTGTCCTCCGCGGGCATACGACCTCTGACGGCAAGCTCCTGAGCATCTTCGAGCCGCACGCCCGGATCCTCCGTCGCGGCAAGCTGCACAAGCCGACCGAATTCGGTGCGCTCGTGAAGGTCCAGGAGTCGGAGGGCGGCATCGTGACCGACCTCGCGGTCGTCGAGACACACCACGACGCAGCGCTGCTCGTCCCGTCGGTCGAACGCCACATCGAGATCTTCGGCGCACCGCCAATCCTTGCGTCGACCGATCGCGGCTTCTACTCGGGCGAGGGCGTGAAACGCCTCGAGGAGCTCGGAGTACGCCGCGTCGTCGTCCCATTTCCCGGCAAGCGATCGAGGAAACGCATCTGCCACGAGAAACAGCGCTGGTTTCGACGAGGCCGCTCGTGGCGAGCCGGCGGCGAGGCGCGAATCTCGCGCCTCAAGTACCGCTTCGGGATGGCGCGCAGCGGCTACCGAGGCCCGACCGGCACTGCCCGGACCGTCTACTGGGCCGGCATCGCCAACAACCTGGTCGCGATCGCGGCGGCGGCATAGCCGAGCAGCCGAACCGAGCAATCAGACAACGAAGCTCGCCGGCCGAGCAGGAAATCCGGATCCGCCCGACGGGGTTTTGCACCGCAATCTAGCTACAGCGCGTACAGATCGTCGAGCGAGTACCAGCGATTTGCGGTGTCGCGGCGCGCCGCTGCAGGCACCGTGCGTGCGAACAGGCGGCGGCCGATCGTGTCGTTGCGCGGGTTGGGAAAGGCACGCACCTTCGCCTCGAGCTCGGCCTGCAGCGCGGGTACCGAGCCGACCGCTCCCCACTTGCACTCGCCGATGTCGATCCAGTGGTCGTCACGCGCGCCGACGATGTCGATCTGCACGTTGCGATCCCAGTACTCGCCGATCGTGAACGCCGCCGTGACCTGCTCGCCGGCGTAGATCGCCGGCAGGGCTTCCCGGCACAGCCGTTCGAAGCAGCTGCCGAAGTACGAGTCGAGCTCGGGCTGGATCAGGTCCGCGTACGACCGCGCGGCCCCCATGTGCTGGACGAAGCTGCGGTTCGGGAACACGAACCGGAACCAGAATCGCAGCAGCGGATCCTCGAGCACGAACCGGACGATCCGCGCCTTCGGCCGCGCGCCGGTGACCGGGTGCCGCCGCGCGACGTACCCGAGCCCGACCAGCTGGTCGAGGTAGTAGGGGAGGCTGCGCACCGGCACGCCGCTGGCGTCGGCGATGTCGTTCGTCGTCGATTGCCCGGCGGCGATCGCGTGGAGCACGGCGTGGTACTTCTCGACCTCGCGCAGCTCCTCTCGCAGCAGGAACTCGGGCTCGCGAAACAGCGGTGCGAGCTCCGACAACAGATTCGCCTGGACGTTCTGCTCGAACGAGTGATGCGGATCGAACGCACGCAGGTACATCGGCACCCCGCCGCACACGAAGTAGGCGCGGGCGCGGTTGGCGGTCGACCACTGCGGATGGAAGCGCGCGGCCTCGCGGAAGCCGAACGGCCGGAGATGGATCTGCGCGGTGCGCCGGCCGAACAGCGGGCTGCGCTTGCCGAGCACCTCGCGCTCCATGAAGCCGATGAACGAGCCGCACAGGATCAGCATCACGCGGCCGGACTTCCGCCAGCGGCGATCCCACAGCTCCTGCAGCAGCGACGGCAGCTCGGGGCTCGCGCCGGCGGTCCACTGGAACTCGTCGAGGACGATCGCGATCTTGCCGTCATCCACCCGGCTCTCGACCGCATCGAGTGCCGCGCGCCAGTCGGTGACCGTCAGGGACGCGAGCAACGGCTCGCCCAGAGCGCGGCTCGCCTCGACGAGAAACTCGCGGATCTGGAGGGCAGCCGGCGCGACCTTGCCGAGGTGGTAGACCGCGCGCTTGCCGTCCAGGAACCGCAGGATCAGCTCGCTCTTGCCGACTCGCCGGCGCCCGTAGATCGGGATGAACGCCGACCCCCGCTTGCGCCAGGCGTCCTCGAGCATCGCGAGCTCCGCCTCGCGCCCGATGAAATCGCCGGCGTTGTCACCCACGCGCGATGCTGTAACATGTTGTGGCAAGACTTGACAAGTCTAGACTTCGCAAGTCACCGGTCCAGTGCCGTGATGCAGCGCGTCGTCACAGCTTCGTGACAGCGGACGAAAACACTCCGAAGCGCCGTCGTCACGATCGATAGAATCTCGCCATGAGGGCGATGGTCTTGCTGGCGCTCGCTGCCTGCGGCGGCTCGCAAGCGTCATCCACGGCCGACGCGCCGGTCACGAACCCCGATAGCCCGACGACGACCCAGGACGCGCCCGGGGTCGCCGACACCCTCGACGGCAACCGCGATCGTCTGCTCGCGAGCTACTACGCGTGGCTCCAGGCCGATCCGAGCACGCGGCAGAGCAACGGGCTGCTCGGCAGCGATCTGCACTCGGCGTGCGATCTGTGGAACGCGCTCGCGCCGAGCTCGCAGGACACGTTCCGCACGATCACGCACCGGTTGTGGGGCGCGACGCTCGCGGACGGGACGCACGCGCTGTCGCACGTCACGAAGCTCTACCGCGTGATCGGCGGCCAGGACGCGAGCGCGAGCGACCCGGGCTCGTGCGGCGGTGGCGAGTACAACCGGATGATCATGCAGCAGGACATGGCGCTGCACGCCGCGCAGCTCGCCGCCAGCACGCGCCAGGGCGCGCAGCCGTACGACCTCGCCGACATCACGACCTACTGGCGCGACTCGCACGACGCCGGTGGGCCGCACGCGCCGTTCGACCTCTCCGACGAGACCAACGACGGCGCGCCGCGCGGCCAGACCCAGTACTTCCGCGATCCGGCCTCGACGGTCGCGAACAGCCCGCTCGGCCGCATGGACCTGACGACGCTCGTCGATCCGTACGCGCTCGAGATGGACCAGGACTACGACTGCACGCACAACTCGAACCCGGACTGTAGCTACACGTTCTACGGCCCGGCGTGCGCGCCCGAGACCAACCAGGCCGGAACGCTGATCTACAGCGGCAACTACGGCGACTTCGAGCCCGCGTACAAGCCGGCCGGCTGCTGACCGCCGAAGGGTCCTCGCTGCGCTCGGCCCTCGGCGCAAGCCCACCCTTCCCCTACACCACGCGCGCTTCGCGCGCTTGCCTCACTTCTTCTTGGCGGGCGTGTCGGCGCGCACGCCGCTGATGTTCCAGCTCTGCGTGCAGTACGCCTTCTTGTTCGCCTGGTACTCGGCGACCAGCACGACGGCGATCACGCCGTTGTCATCGACGCGCCCCGAGATCTTGTAGACCGCGTCGAGGCCCTGGACCGTCGTCGCCTTGGCGGTCGACGTGGTCGCCTTGAACGAGCCCTTCTTGGCCGGGCCGCCGATCATCTCGGGGATCGTCTCGATGTTGACGATGACGCCCGGCTTCTTCTCTTCGAGCACGACCTTGCCCGTCCGGTACGTGACCGGCGGCGGGCTGCAGGTCGAGCCCGCCTCCTCGAACTTCACGTCGAAGGTGCCCGCGACATCTTGCGCGAACGCGGACGTGGTGGCGGCCAGGAGGAACACACCGGCGAGGAGGGTGGTGCGCATGGGGATTGGACGCCTGGCAAAGCCCGGCGATTCAGCCTACATGATGCCAGTGTTTCAGGGCGTTTGCGCGGTCCGCGGCGGATCTCGGTAGATGTAGAGGGTCTTCATCGACCTCACCTCGCTGTTCGCGCGCGCGACCACGAGGACCATGTTCGAGCCCGGCCACAGCGGCAGGTCGGTGGTGAAGTCCATCAGCTTGCCGTCCTTGGCGCCGCGGTTGGACCGGTAGAACACCTTGCGGTTGTCGATCTTCGCGCCCTGGTTGGCGACGAAGATGTAGACGTCCTCGACGTGGGTGTCATCGCTCACCGAGCCCGACAGCTTGTACGTGTCGCCGTTGGTCTCGAGGTTCTTCGCCGACAGGTTGATCAGCGGCGGGGTCGAGTTCCAGTTCGGCGTATATGACCCACTGCCCGCGCCGCCGGCGGCGATCGCCGCGCTCGGCACGAACCCGACGTGCGTCGCGCCGAGCTTCACCTTGACCCACGGGCCGTAGCTCGCGAGCACCGGGTAGCTCGCACCACGCGGCGCCGTGCCGACGATGCTGGTGTCGTCCGCTGCACCGGCGTGGATCGCGACGGCCGACTTGACCGTCACGTCGCCCTTCTGCGCGGTCGGCGCGACGCTCGGCTCGACCTTGAAGTGGAGCTTGTCGCTCGCCTGGACGTCGAGCTGCGCGTCGTACGCCATCAGCTCGAGCGTGACCTCGTCGGCCTTGAGCGTCGCGTCGGTCGACAGCGGGAAGTCGACGTCGACCGTCTGGCCGGGCGCGAGCTCCTTGCCGGCGAGGATCTTGGTGAGCTCGACGCGCGACTTGTCGAGCGTCACGCCGTCGCCGGTGGCGTTGCGCAGGTACACGCTCGCCTCGCGGGTCGGGCCGGTGCCGGTGTTCTTGACGGAGACCTCGAGCCTGTACTTCTCGCCCCGCTGGATCAGGCCGTCGCCGTTGCCGTCGTCGACGAGCTGCCAGCTGTAGGCGAACACCGGGCGCGGCAGCGCCTCGATCTTCACCTCGGTCTGCGCGAGGTGCGACGGCGCGTTCTTGGCCTCGTGGAGGTCGACGCCGAGCCGGTCGACGCGATCGACCGCGTCGGTCGGCACCTTGAGGTGCGTCGTGAACGTCTTGGTCTCGCCCGGGCCGACCTTGCCGACCGGCAGCTCGACGTCGGTGAACATCGGGTCGTCGGCCTGGATGCGCGGCAGCACGCGGTAGGCCGCGCCGGTGCCGGTGTTCTTGACCGTCGCGGTCACCGTGACGTCGTCGCCGGCCTCGAGCTTGCCGCTCGGCGTGGTCGCCAGCGAGACGTCGAGGTTGGCGGCGTCGCCGTTGGCGGGCGCGCTCCAGTCGACGCCGATCTTCGCGAGCGCGTCGACGAGTGCCTTCTCCTGGTCGCCGCGGGTCTTCGCGACGAGCTTGGCCGCACCCGCGACGAGCTTGGGCCGGTTGTTCGCGGACACGCTCGACACCAGGTCGCGCGCGAAGCGCATCTCGAAGTCCTCGACGATGTCATCGTCGTCCGGACCGTCCTCGTCGTCGGGCGGCGCGGTCGCCTTGTCGGCGTCGGCATCCTTGGTCTTCGGCTTCTCGACGAGGAACGGCACCTCGTACGCCGGCTTGTCGCCGTCCTTGGCGTAGGTCGACACCAGGTGCGCGTCGAGGTCCTTCTCGCCGTAGGTGTGCGTCGGTGGGAGCATGCGCACGAAGTCCGTCGGCGCGTCGTTCTTGTCCGGCACGTACATCCGCTGGAGCTGGATGTCGGGGACGATGCCGAGGTTCTGGATGCTGCGGTCGCCCGGCGTGAGGTACTGGGCGATCGTCAGCTTGAGCTTGGAGTGGTCGTCGTTGTCGTAGAGCTCCTGGACCGAGCCCTTGCCGAAAGTGCGCGTGCCGATGATCGCGGCGCGGTCGAGGTTCTTGAGCGCGCCGGCGACGATCTCGGAGGCGCTGGCGGAGCCGCCGTTGACGAGCACCGCGAGCGACGACGTCGTGTCGCCGAACCCGCGCTCGGCCCGGCGCGCCTCGCGGTCGCGGCCCGAGACGGTCGTCACGACCGTTCCCGAGTCGACGAACAGGTCGGAGAGCTGGACGGCTTCCTCGAGCAGGCCGCCGGGGTTGCCGCGCAGATCGAGGATCCATGCGTTCGCGCCCTGCGCGCTCATCTCCTTCATCGCGTCGGCGACGTCGCTCGCGATGCCCTTGGAGAACTGCTTGACCCGGATGTAGCCGACGCCGTGCTCGAGCAGCTTGTGGTCGACCTGCGAGACCCGGATGATGTCGCGGACGATGTCGAACTTGAGCAAGCTCGGCTCGTTCTTGCGCTCGATCCACAGCGTGACGGGCGTCTTCGGGTCGCCGCGCATGCGGTCGACGGCTTCGTTGCTCGTCAGGTTTTCCGTGAGCTCGTTGTTGATCTTGACGATGTGATCGCCGGCCTTGATGCCCTTCTTCCACGCCGGCGTGTCCTTCATCGGCTTCACGACCGTCAGCTTGCGGTCGATCATGCGGATGACGATGCCGAGGCCGCCGAACTTGCCGCTCGTCGAGACATCCATGTCCCGCGCCTGCTCCGGATCCATCAGGATCGAGTGCGGGTCGAGCGTCGACAGCATGCCGTTGACCGCCGCGTACTCGACCTTCGCGAGGTCGGCGCCGGCGTTCATGTTGACCTCGATGAACTTGAAGATGTGGCGGAGCTTGCTCGCGAGCCGCCACGGCGAGTCGACGTCGTCGGTGTCGAACACCTCGCGCTTGTCGTTGACCGCGACCGCGACCTTGTTGTGCGCGGTGTCGGGCTCGACGAGGACCTCGGGGATGTTGAACTGCACGCTGTCGAGAGCGGCGTACAGCATCTTCTTCGGGTCGATGCGCGACGGATCGACGTAGCGCTCCTTCACCTTGAGGAGCGTCTTGTTGAAGATCGTCAGCGCGGACAGGTCATGGCGCTGGTTCAAAGGCTCGCCGGGAGCAGCCCGGACATCTTGTGTGTCGAGCCCCAGCGTGATGACGCCTTCGGGAGACTGACGGACAACGGTGAGCACGAGGGCTGCCACACCCGCGGCCGCCACCAGGGCCAGGTTCAACCGGCTACGCATCCACCGATTATAGGGTGCA
>Ga0316628_100002797_pt1 | contig 13138 bp, 8 predicted proteins | sample OWC_Aug_M2_C1_D5_FD_207648 | JGI IMG/M metagenome (GOLD analysis project Ga0316628, IMG submission 207648) | Wetland soil microbial communities from Old Woman Creek delta, Ohio, United States - OWC_Aug_M2_C1_D5_C | ecosystem: Environmental > Terrestrial > Soil > Wetlands | place: USA: Ohio... | reverse complement strand
CTGCGAGTCCGCCGAAAGCACCGGGTTGGGTCGCAGATTGGCAGTTGTTTCCTGGGCCTGGTTCTGATGGATCTGCGTGCGCGTAGCGTTGATGGCCGGGCTGTTGGCAAGTGCCAGCGAGATTGCTTCGTCCAAGGTGATGACCTTGGACGGGATAGGAGCGTGCTGCCCTCCGGGAGGCGCAGTCTGGCCCCCTGTTGCCGCGGCCTGCCCGCTTGGCGGCGTGTATGAATCCAGCGAAAATGTCGTCTGCCCGAACGCGAGTTTCGGCAGCAGAAAAAGTACAAGCAAGAGGGATGCCCGAGCCATCAGTTCCCCTCCAAAAGCCGGGATTTTGAGATTTAATCTGGGACCAATGGAGCCGGTTTACACGGCTGGAGGCGGGCGGATGAAGAGACTGATTTCCTTAACGATGCCCTTGCCTTCTACCCGAAAAGGTATGGCGACGGTTTCCAGTGTGCACAGTGTAGGCAAGGGATGGAAAGTGGCAGCAGGCGCATTGGCATGAACTGAAATGCAAATGGCACAGGGACTGGAAACCCTGGCGCTGGCTACGGAGTGTGCATGGGTGGCTTCAACCCCGGTCATCAGCAGAACCAGTAAGACACAACTCTGCGCCAGCCAGCGCCGCAGGCTGCTCTTTCCGAATTGGCTATTGCTGATCACGCACACTGCAACTTTAAGTGTCCCGAATATAGCACCGGCCAAGAAGCATAGGCAAGAAGCCTGTACCTGAAGCGGCAAATTACCTCGGCGTATGACCTGAAAAAGCTCTGCCGCCAGGGCACACAAAGTACTCACGATGCAACACTTTAGGATACGATTATTCTAGCAGAGCAGTTGCACGCCCAGGACACCTGCGGCACAAATTGCGGGCCGGGTCCTGCTGTGCTAGCGTCTTAATGTTTTGTGCTTTGTTGATTGAGAGGCGGGATTTTGCGCACCATTCCTTCAGGGCTGGACCGGAAAGAAGCTGAGCTGTACGGCCAACTGGATCCCAGCCAGATGCCGCAACACGTGGCGATCATCATGGACGGCAACGGCCGCTGGGCCAAGCGCCGCCATCTGCCCCGCATTGCCGGGCACCGCAAAGGTGTGGAATCCGTTCGCTATGTCATCGAAACAGCTTCGCGCATTGGCCTGCCGGCGGTCACGCTGTATGCCTTCTCCGCGGAGAATTTCCTGCGCCGCCCGCCCGGCGAAATCAATTTCCTGATGAAGCTGCTGCACCGGTACCTCAAGAACGAACTGGACCTGATGCAGCGCAACAACATCCGCCTGCAATTCATCGGGCGCATCCATCTCCTGCCGCAGGAAGTGCAGGAGCGGATGGCCTGGGCCAAGGAGCAGACTTCGCGCAACACGGGAATGGTGCTGACCCTGGCGCTCAATTATGGTTCGCGATCGGAAATCGTGGATGCGTTCAAGGCCATCGTGACCGCGGCGGCGAACAATGGAGGCATCGAGCATCTCAAGATCGACGAAGACCTGATCAACCAGCACCTGTATACGAGAAACCTGCCGGAACTCGATCTGGTGATCCGCACCAGCGGCGAGATGCGGCTGAGCAATTTCCTGCTGTGGCAGGCGGCGTATGCCGAGATCTACGTCACCAAGACGCTGTGGCCGGACTTCCGCGGCACGCACCTGCTGGAGGCCATCCAGGAATTCCAGAAACGCGAGCGCCGTTACGGCGGCCTGAACGAACCGGCGCTGAACGGCGCCCATTCTCAGTCTCACGCCCACAGCAAATGAAACGCGTCCTGACCGCAGTGGTGCTGATTCCGGTGGTCCTGCTGGTGGTGTTCAAGGCGCCGCTGTGGCTGTTTGCGCTGGCCGTGGCAGGGATCATTGTCCTGGCGCTGCATGAATATCTGAACATTGCTGAGCTAGCGGGAGCAAAGCCGTTCCAGCGCCTCAGTTATGCCATGGCATTGATAATTGTTTACCTGATCTGGGACGCCTTTGCGGGCAGGCCCCGGCAGTTCCATTCTTATTCTTCAGCCGAATGGTGGATGCCGCTCCTGTTGGGACCAATCATATTCGGGATTCCGCTTGTATTTCGAAAAGATCTCACGTTGGGGCTGGCCTCTGCTGCATCGTCGGTTTTCGGCGTTGTGTATACAGCTGGATCTTTGGTTCTCTTGATCGCTCTTCGTTCGACCCCACTTCAAGACACGCTTCTAATCTTCGTTCTCTTCTCAGTCTGGGCCGGCGACATTGCGGCTTACTATGTTGGCCGCGGTCTCGGCCGGCACAAGCTTGCTCCAGTTGTGAGCCCGAACAAGAGCTGGGAAGGAGCAATTGCATCCGTGGCGGCCAGCGTCCTCATCGGGCTGCTGGTATTCCATTTTCACCAGCAGGTCGACGAACTGTTCACACATCGTTGGACGTTCTACACTCGCCTCACCGCGCGGACTGTTCCCATTTTTCACGTTCTTGCTTTAGGCGTACTTACCAACGTAGCAGCCCAGTTCGGGGATCTCTTTGAATCCGCCCTCAAACGCGGAGTACACCTGAAAGATTCCGGCTCGCTTCTTCCCGGCCACGGCGGCATTCTCGATCGCATCGACGCGCTGCTCTTTGCCATTCCGGTGGTGTGGTACTATGCGAACCTGACAGGGTTCTTGCGACAATAAATCCTTCTGAATGAAGCGCATCGCCATCCTCGGATCCACCGGCTCCATTGGCCACAGCACGCTCAACGTGATTGAAAACAATCCGGAGCGATTTCAACTCGTCACCATGGCTGCGGGCGAAAACGTTGAAGTCGCGCTCGATCAGGCGCGCCGCTGGAAACCCAAAGTCCTCTCTCTTGCCTCGGAGCAGGATGCGGAAAAGGCGGGCAAGCAGCTCAAGTCCGAGGGGCTGGGCCACATCGAGATCGTGCACGGCCAGGCCGGGACGGTCCGCGTAGCCACGCACAAAGACGTCGATTTCGTAGTAAGCGCGATTGTCGGCGTGGCCGGACTCAAGGCCACGCATGAAGCCGTGCGCGCGGGCAAGGAAGTCGGGCTGGCCAACAAAGAATGTCTGGTGGCCGCCGGCGAGCTGATCACCGCGGAAGCGCGCCGCCAGGGCAAGCCGCTGCTGCCCATCGATAGCGAGCACAATGCGGTGCACCAGTGCATGCGCGGCGGCCGCATGAACGAAGTGGAGCGCGTGTGGCTCACGGCCAGCGGCGGACCGTTCCTGGACACGCCCAAATCCGAGTTCGAACACGTCACGGTGGAACAGGCTCTGAACCATCCTACGTGGAAGATGGGCCGGCGCATCACCATCGATTCAGCAACTCTGATGAACAAAGGCTTTGAGGTCATCGAGGCCTGCCGGCTTTTCAACCTGCCTCCCGCGCAGGTCAGCGTGATGGTGCATCCGCAGTCCACCATTCACTCCATGGTCGAGTTCAACGACGGCAGCATCCTGGCGCAGCTCTCCGTCACGGACATGCGCCTGCCGATCTTGTACGCGCTGACTTATCCAGAGCGCATTGCCTCTGATTTTCGCTTCAACGTACTCGACCTCAAGCGATTGGATTTTCGCCCTCCGGACCTGGTGAAATTTCCCTGTCTGCGCCTGGCGTACGAGGCGGCCGAGGCGGGTGGCGCCAAGACCATCGCCCTGAATGCGGCGGATGAGGTTGCCGTAGCTGCTTTTCTTGACCGCGAGATCGGTTTCACTGAAATTCCCAGGCTTATTGAGCAAACAATGAGTGAAACTTCAGACCGGCATCCTGAATCTATAGAAGAGGTGCTTGCCATGGATCGCCAGGCCCGCGAACTAGCCCGGCACAAACTGGGACGCCAGTTGACGCGGTAGGCAGGCCTCGCCATCGCTGACGGTTACTGCCGTGCTGGCGACTCCGGTTTTTTGCAGTTACAATAAAAAGTCCTGTCCTTTATGCAATTTTTTCTGTATCCCGCTCTTATCAACATTCTGGGCATGATCACGCCCGGCCAGTTCACCAGAACATCTCTGATCTATGTTGCTGCCGTCATCTTTGTTCTCGGCGTGCTGGTTTTCGTCCATGAATTCGGCCATTACGCCATGGCCAAGCTGTTCGGGGTAAGGGTTGAGGTCTTCAGCCTGGGGTTCGGCAAACGGCTGTGGGGATTTCAACGAGGTGACACCGACTACCGCGTCAGCCTGCTGCCCTTGGGCGGCTACGTGAAGATGGCGGGAGAAAACCCCATGGAAGACCGGACCGGAGATCCGGGCGAGTTCATGAGTCATCCGCGCTGGCAGAGGTTTCTGATCGCCATTGCCGGGCCGGCGATGAATATCATTCTCGCCATTGCGGTCCTGACCGGCGTCTTCATGTTCCGCCACGATTACCCCGCCTACCTGAAGCGGCCGGTGGACGTGGTCATTGTCGATCCCGGCTCTCCCGCGGAAAAAGCCGGTATTCGCCTGGGTGACAGAATCACAAGGATCCAGAATATCCAAAATCCCACCTGGGACCAGTTCCTGGTTAACATGAGCATCAACCCCGGACAGCCGGTAGAGGTTACCGTGCGGCGCGGCCCGCAGAGCTTCAACGTCGCGCTGGTTCCGGATGCGAAGGGCCCTGACCGCGTGGGCGACGTTGGATTGGAAACACCCGAAGTGGTCGGCCTGGTGGACCCCGGTTCTCCGGCCGAGAAGGCTGGAATTCAGCCTGGGGACGTGCTGGCGGATGTAAACGGCACCCCGATCAAGACCGTACCAGACCTGCTTGCGGTCATGCAGGAGGCAAAAAGCAATCCCGTCCAACTGCTCCTCATCCGGGAAGGACAACCCCTGACATTGACGGTTACGCCGCAACTCCTGAGCACCCCGGGTTCCAGTGAAAGGAAATATCGTCTGGGCATGCTTACCGCCCAGATTGAACGGCTCCCGTTCCGCTCTGCTCTTTCCACCGCCTACGAGGATTGCAAGGAGAATTCCCTGCTGATCTTCAGGCTGGTGGGCAAGATGCTTGAGCACCCGAAGCAGGTGCAGCAGCTTAGCGGTCCCATCCGCATCATGCAGGTTTCGGGAGCAGCCGCCATGGAGGGCTGGCCGACGCTGTTGAAGATCATGTCATTGATCAGCATCAACCTGGCGGTGTTCAACCTCTTTCCCATTCCCATCCTGGATGGCGGATTGATGCTGATGCTGCTGATTGAGAGCATCATGCGGCGTGACATCAAGCAGGAAATCAAAGAACGCGTCTACCAGGCCGCGTTCGTCTTTCTGCTCCTGTTTGCGGCGATGGTCATTTACAACGACGTGGCAAAATCATTTGGCCACTTTTGATCCGGCCTAATCAGCGCCAAGCGACCGCCGGCCGGGGCCGGCGGTCTTTGCTTTTTACTCCCTCCCGCTACGCGCGGCCCATAACCCGCATCTAAGCCATCGGATCGCGAGTGCGCGCGGAAAGCGCGAGCCTGCATTCGCTCCCGGCGAGTCCCGCATGAGAGCCAATCCAGCTGTACTCACCGCAGATACGAGCGGAATTTCCGAATGCCTTGACCGCCTGGCGGCGCAGAAGCGCAGCGTGCGGCCGGTCTCCACCTATCGTTTTCAATTCAACGCCGGCTTCCGTTTTGAAGACGCGCGACGGCTCGCCGGCTATCTGCACGCGCTGGGGATTTCGCACCTGTATTCGTCGCCGGTGCTGAAGGCCCAGCAGGGCAGCGTGCACGGCTATGACATCACGGACCACAGCCAGCTCAACCCGGAGATCGGCAGTTATGAAGACCTCCAGGACCTGGCGCGCGAACTGAGCAACTATGGCATGGGCCAGGTGCTTGATTTTGTGCCCAACCACATGGGGATCGGCTTCGCCGCAAATCCCTGGTGGCAGGACGTGCTCGCCAACGGCCGCGCATCAGAGTTTGCCGAGTTTTTCGATATCGACTGGAACCCGCTCAAGCCCGAGCTCCATAACAAACTGCTGCTGCCCATCCTGAGCGACCAGTACGGTGTAGAGCTGGAACAAGGCCGCATCCGCCTTGCCCTGGGCGACAACGGCTTTCGCGTTGAGTATTACGACACGGCGCTGCCTCTTGATCCGCAGACCGTCCCCATGCTCTTTGAGCCGCTGAGCCAGGAGATCCATCACACGGAGCTTCGCAACCTGCTCTCCGGCCTCAAAAACCTGCCTTCGCACAGCACCACAGACGGCGAAATGGTCCGGCAGCGGCGGCGCGCGATCACACCGTTGACCGAAACGCTGGGCGCCCTGATCGCACAGTCCGCAGAAGTTCGTGCCGTGGCGCAGAGAGCCGTGGAGTTGTGCAATGGCAGTGCCGGCGATCCCCGCAGCTTTGACAAGCTGCACCACTTGTTGGAAGCGCAGGTTTACCGGCTGGCCCACTGGCGCGTCTCCGGCGAAGAGATCAATTACCGCCGGTTCTTTGACGTCAACGACCTGATTGGGCTGCGCATGGAAAATCCGCGGGTGTTTGCCGCAACGCACGAGCTGCTGCGCCGACTGCTGGCCGATGGCATAGTCCAGGGCCTTCGCATCGACCACTGCGACGGGCTTCTCAACCCCAGGCAATACATGGTCCGCTTGCAGATGTTGTATGCGGCCAGCCAGTGCGCCGGCGCCACGCCGCGCCCTCCCCTGGCGGAAAACGGCATCGAGCAGGAAGTACAGCAGGTCTTCGGGCAGCACGAGTGGATGAGCCGTCCCGCTCCTCTATACACCGTGGTGGAAAAAATCCTCCAGCACGGCGAGGACCTGCCCGGAGAATGGCCGGTGGACGGGACCTCTGGGTACGAGTTCACCACGCTGGTCAACAATGTTTTCATCGACCGGCGCAATGAAAGACAGTTCACCAACCTCTATCACCGCTTCACCGGCCTATCGCAGGACGTGGACACACTGGTCTACAACTCAAAAAAACTCATCATGCACGCCTCGCTGGCCAGTGAGGTCAACGTGCTGGCGCACATGCTGGATGAACTCTCCCTCTCTGACCGATGCGCGCGCGACTACACTCGCAAGGCGCTGCGCGACGTGATTCGCGAGACCATCGCCTGCTTTCCCGTCTATCGCACCTACATTGACGAACGTGGGCAGATGTCCGAACGCGACCGCGCCTACATTCATGAAGCCATCGTCCGCGCCAAGCGGCGCAATCCTGACAAGGCCCCCGCCAGCTTCGACTTTCTCCGCGACATTCTGCTGCTCCGACACAAAGACAGCGAAGACCAGTCCGAACTCTACCGCAGAAAGCTCTACTTCACCCTCAAATTCCAGCAGCTCACCGGTCCGGTGATGGCCAAGGGCCTGGAAGACACGGCGTTCTACGTTTACAACCGCTTCATCGCCGTCAACGAAGTGGGGGGATCGCCCAAGCAGTTTGGCGTTCCCGTCAATGAGTTTCACCAGGCCAACCTGAAGCGCCAGGAACAGTGGCCGTTTTCCATGCTGGCCACGTCCACGCACGATACCAAACGGAGCGAGGACGTGCGCGCGAGGCTTGACGTGCTTTCCGAGATGCCGAAGGCCTGGACGGCACAGGTCCTCAAGTGGCGCAAGGCCAATCGCACGCGCAAGCGCATGTTGTCCGACGGCCGGAGCGTCCCCGACCCCAATGAAGAATACTTGCTGTACCAGACGCTGGCAGGGTCCTGGCCCTATGAGATGAAGGCGGAAGAGCGGGACCGCTATGTTGAACGAATCAAGCAGTACATGAACAAGGCGGTGCATGAAGCCAAGGTCAATCTGAGCTGGATCAATGACGATCCCGCCTACGTTGAAGCTCTGCAACAGTTCATCGAGAAGGTATTGACGCCGGGCACGCGCGGGCGTTCCAATTCATTCCTCGAGCAGGTGCAGGCATTCGTTCCCGTCACGGCTTTCTTCGGCGCAATCAATTCGCTGGCGCAGCGGCTTCTGATGATCGCCTCGCCAGGTAACCCGGACATCTACCAGGGAATGGAACTCTGGAACCTCAACCTGGTGGACCCGGACAATCGCCGCCCGGTGGACTACGGCCTGCGGCAGCAGCTGCTCTCCGAGCTCGACCATCGGGCCGAATCCGGCGACTTGATTCCGCTCTGCTCTGAGTTGCTCGCAAATTATCAGGACGGCCGCATCAAGCTTTGGATCACCATGCAAGCGCTGCGTCTGCGCCGGGACCGCCGTGAGCTCTTCCATGCCGGCAATTACACGCCGCTGCTCGGCAGCGGCCCGAAAGCTGAGCACCTGGTGGCGTTTGCCCGGGAGCATGAAGGACAGGTGGCCATCGCCGCGGTCCCACGATTCAGCTATTCTCTGGCCGGCGGCTCCATGCGCTATCCGCTGGGCGATCTTTGGAACGCGACCGAGCTGTCCGTGCCGGCGCACACGGCGGAATTTCTGGAGAACGTATTCACCGGCGAGAAACTGAAAGTCAACGCCAACAGGAAACTTCTATGCCGCGAACTCTTCGCGCACTTCCCCGTGGCGCTGCTGATCAGCGGCTGAAACCAGTGGAGCACGGTCGGTGACGCCGGCCAGCGCCGCAAGCTTATTCGCCAGTTCAGAGGTAAGCGCGTCCGGGGCAAAGCGCCATCCCCAGTTGCCGTCACTCAGCGCGGGGATGTTCATGCGCGCGTCACTGTTCAAGCCGAGAACGTCCTGCAGGGGAACGATCGCCAGCCGGGCCACCGAGGCAAACGCCCCGCGAATGAACGCCCAGTGCATTCCATCCTGGGGCATGCCGAAGTACTCGAGCGCGTGCTGTTTCTCTTCCTCGCCCGCGTTGGCCCACCAGCCCGGAGTGGTGTCATTGTCGTGCGTGCCGCTGTACACCACGCAGTTGGGTTCAAATTTGTGCGGCAGATGGATGTGCGCTCCGGGATCCCCAAAACCGAACTGCAGGACCCTCATGCCCGGCAGTCCCAGGCGCTCACGCAAGGCGTGCACTTCCGGGGTGATATATCCCAGGTCTTCGGCGATCAAGGGCAGATCTCCCAGCCGCTCCCGCAGCACGCGGAAGAGATCGTCTTCCGGCCCTTTCACCCAGCGTCCCTGCACCGCGTTGGGCGCGGAAGCCGGAATTTCCCAGTAGCTTTCAAAACCGCGAAAGTGGTCCAGCCGCGTCAGATCGCAGGTTTCGAGCGCCCAGCCCATGCGGTGCACCCACCAGTCATAATTCTGGCCGCGGCACACGTCCCAGCGATAGAGCGGATTGCCCCACAACTGTCCGGTCTCACTGAAGGCATCCGGCGGAACGCCGGAGACGAAGGTAGGCTGAAGATTTTCGTCCAGGTAGAAAATGTAAGGATGGCGCCAGACATCGGCGCTGTCATAGTTGACGAAGATCGCTACGTCGCCCACGATCTTGATTCCGTTGCGGCGACAGTAGCTGCGCAGCGCGCGCCACTGCTCCAGAAAGGCGAACTGAATCGCCCGCTCGACTTCCAGTTCAGCCTGGTGCTCCAGGCCAAACTTCTGCAAGGCTTCCGGCTGGCGCCGGACGAGTCCGGGGTCCCAGGAACTCCAGGTGGCATCGTTGTGCACCTGGCGCATCACGTCGAACAGAACAAAGTCTTCCAGCCACCAGGCGTGCTCGCGTTTGAAATCTTCAAAGCGCCGGCTGTCGCCGCCCCGGCTTTGCAGAAAGTTCTGCGCCGCTTCCCGCAGCAAAGGCAGCTTATAGGACTTCACTTCTTCAAAGTCGATGGGGCTGTTGTGCGGCGGCTGGCCGTGCAGGCGATCTCTGCCGATCCAGCCGCGTTCCGCAAGCCGCTCCAGGCTGACCAGTAACGGGTTACCGGCAAACGCAGAGATGGCTGAGTAGGGAGAATTGCTGCTGCCGGGCGGGGATAGCGGCAAGACCTGCCACAATCCCAGTCCGGCACGGGTCAGGAAATCGACAAAAGCATACGCTTCCGGGCCAAGGTCTCCGATTCCCCCGCTGGAAGGCAGAGAAGTAGGGTGCAGCAGGATTCCGGCGGATCGCTCCAACAGCATAGCTCTTTCACGAACGCGGGTTCAGCCGCGGGCCTTGGCCAGGTTGTTCATCTCGGTTTTGTTGATCTTTACCTTGCCGTCTTTTTCCATCCGCGTGTTGAGATTGCTCAGGTACAGTTCCAGGACCTGCTGCCGCTTCTGCTCGGAGAGTTGTTCAAGAATTTTGTCGCGCTCTTTGGTGAACTGCTCGTCCGTGGTGGAAGGCTCCTGGCGTTCCACCAGCGCAATCACCAGGCCTTTTTGTCCCAGGTTCAACGGGCCGCTGATTTCGCCTTGCTTCATGTTGAAAGCCGCGCTGGCTGGACCGCCCATGGAGCCGACATCCGGCACCTGCGCGCTCTTGCCCACCAGATCGCTGGTTTTCACCGTGGCGCCCACTTCCTTTGCCGCCTTCGCCAAATCATGCTCGGCGTGGGCACGGTCAGCCAGTTCCTGCGTCTTCTTGCGCAGCAGTTCGTTGGAACGCTCATTCTTGAAGTCGGTGGCGACTTTATCTTTGATTTCCTCGAAGGAAGGCGTCCGGGGAGGATCGAACTTTGCCACTTGATAGACCACATAGCCCTGTGACGAGCGCGCCACCTGCGGGCCGGACTTTTCCGTCACGCTGAATATCTCATTCATCAATTCGGGCGACGCGCCCACGCCGGGCAGCGCATCACCGCGGGCAATTGGATTGCTCTGGACCAACTGGGCGCCGAATTTCGCGGCGGCTTTGTCGATTCCCTGCTTCTGCGCGATGTCTTGAGCTTCATTGCCCTGCTGGTTCAGGAGCGCGCTCACCTTTTGCGCTTTGACCGCCTGCTCAATGGCGGCCTTCACTTCAGAAAGCGGCTTCACGTGCGCCGGTTCTTTTTCTTCCGTCTGGATGATGTGGAAGCCGTAGGACGTTTGCACCAGCCCGCTGATCTGTCCCGGGGTCTGCGTGAACGCGGTTTTTTCGAACTCCGGCACCGTCTGGCCTTTTACGATCCAGCCCAGTTCGCCGCCATTCTGCGCGCTGCCGGGATCCTGGGAATATTTCTTGGCCAGGTCGGAAAAATTTCCGCCCGCCTTGACCTGCTTCAAAACGTCTTCCGCTTTGGCGCGGGCTTCATCCACGCCTTTCTGGTCCACCTTGCCATCCGGACCGGCCACTGGCGTCTTGATCAGGATGTGCCGGACTTTGGCCCGATCCTGGACACGGTAATCGTCCTGGTGCGCGCTGTAATAGCGCTGCAGATCGGCCGCATCCACGGTCAATTTGCCTTCCGCGTCTTTGTCGCTCAAGACGAAGTAGCGGATTTCGCGCTTTTCCGGAATGGAGTTCTGGTAACGCGGCTTGCTGGCTTCATAGTAGGCCTTCAGCTCCGCTTCCGTGGGCTTGATGTCTTTCTGGAGGGTGGCCAGATCAATGATGGCGTACTGGAACTTCACTTTGGTGTTCTGGTCTTTGTACGCCGCTTCAATTTCCGCAGGAGAGACACTCACACTCGCGGTGATGGTGTTGAAGAGCTTGCGCGACAACAAGTCGTCGTGCAGGCCGCGCTCGAACTCTTCGATGGTCGTATTGTTCTCGCGCAGGAGCTCGTCATATTTCTGCTGGCCGATCCAGGTGCCGCCGGGGAAAAAAATCTGTTTGTATTGCCCGTTGCGCAACTCGTCGCGGACTTCTTCGTCGGAAACCTTCAGCCCCATGCGGCCGGCCTCATATCGGACCTCGGCGCGTTCAATCAGAGACTGGGCGGCGCGCTGCGTGAGAAACGAAGCAAATTGGGGAGGCAAACGCTGCGCCCGTATCTGCGCCTGCACCAGCTTGTTGACGTCCTGGGCGTGGATGTCCTGATCGCCCACGGTGGCGACCACGCCACTCTGGGTGACGGCGGTATCGCTCATGAAACCCGGGATCAGGTAGATCACCATGCCCAGGCAGATGATGAGCAGAAATCCGCTCAGAAGATACTTGGCGGCCTTGTTGCCACTCTGCAGAAAACGAATCATGTCAGGGAAAGCTCTCCAGAGAAATTGGGGACTTTATGCATTATATAAAAAGCCGGGCTGCTGCGGTGGACTGGCGGCAAGGAAAACGATTCAGGGCAATCTCTTAGAAACCCGCGGCCTGGTTCAGCGGCCTGCCCGGCGCCGGTTTCACTGCCTTCTTGCGCGAGATGTACAGCGGACGACCGCTGCCTTCGGGCTGCTCTACCCTGACTTCGCCTGCGGCAGCCATCCGGTTCAAGGCTGAGTGAATGGCCGCCATGGGATTACTGTAGCCGGAGAAACTGAAGTTGCGCCGCACCAGGTGGTCGCGTATCTGGATGGTCGTCAGGGGCCGTTCCGCCATCGCCAGCACCAGGCGGACAGCGCGCGTCAGGTTCACCGCGCCATGCTCAGCCACTTCCAGCAGCTCCGCCATCAGCTTCAGCTCATGCCGCGTGGGCCTGCCCAGACTGGCCAGGACGGGCAGAGCCGACCGCAGTTCCGCAACCCTGCGTTCCAGGCCGTCTTTGGCTTTCAGGGCAAGCTCCAGCTCATCCAGAGCCTCGCGAAAAGCGGAACGGTAAGACGAGCTCATGACGCGGCATTCTAGTAAATTAACTTTAGTTAAGTAAGAGAGAACTTCAGGCGAAGAACAGGGCCGCGCCGAAACACGGTACCATTCTGGCAGCGACGGGCCGCAGAACCATGGCAGCTCATGACCGGCAATTTCCGGCGGCAATCACAACGCCTTCTGCAGGCGCTGGGCAAAAACTCCGCGTGGCGGCGATTGCTTTTTGCGCTCTGCTGGCCGCGTTCTGGCTGGTGGCTCGCTTCTTCCATCTGAAAGCGCTGGACGAATATCCACTATCGACAGTCCTGAGCATCGCCCTGTTGTTTGCGCCGTATTGGTTCCTTGGCTTTGGGGCGGCTGAACGATTGCGCGCCAGGCTGAAAACGCCTGCTTCAAGGATCACCGCATCCGCGCTGCTGGCGCTTCCATATTTTGTCCTGGAAGTTCCGCGCGGCAAGCTCCAGGGGGCGATGGCAGTGGCGCTGATTGTCATTCCCCTGCTGGTGACCACAGCCTTGGAGATTTGGCCCGCGCCCGGCAATTGGGCCGACTTCTTTGTGCTTGCCTCCGTCGGATTGCTTATCGATCTTGGCCTCCTCAGCACAGCGTGGCCGTTGCGCGGAACCGGCCTCCCGGTGTGGCCCGGGGGCCTTGTCGGTTTTCCCAAACTGATGATG
>Ga0316628_100002796_pt1 | contig 13138 bp, 14 predicted proteins | sample OWC_Aug_M2_C1_D5_FD_207648 | JGI IMG/M metagenome (GOLD analysis project Ga0316628, IMG submission 207648) | Wetland soil microbial communities from Old Woman Creek delta, Ohio, United States - OWC_Aug_M2_C1_D5_C | ecosystem: Environmental > Terrestrial > Soil > Wetlands | place: USA: Ohio... | reverse complement strand
ACGGTGAGGATGTACTGGTCGAGCGCCGCCATCTCGGCGAAGCGCTCGTCGGACAGCACGAAGCCTTCGGTCATCGCGGCGCTCTCCTCGCCCGCGTCGATCTCCACGGTCTCCTCGACTCCGCTGTCGGTGTCGGCACGTTCGGCGCGGCGGCGTTTCAGATAGGCATTGCGCTCGTCGACCGTGAAGGTCACGTGGCGCAGGATCGACATCGAGATCACCCGGTCGACCTCGGCGAGCCTGATGCCGCGCACGCCGGTCGAGTTGCGGCCGGCGAACACGCGCACGTCCACCGTCGGGAAGCGGATGCACTTGCCGGCCGCCGTCGCCAGCAGCACGTCCTCGCCCTCGTCGCACACCTGCACGCCGACCAGCCGGTCGCCGTCGTCGAGCTTCATGGCGATCTTGCCGTTGGCCATGACGTTGACGAAATCGCTCAGCCGGTTGCGCCGCACCGTGCCGGACGCGGTGGCGAACATGACGTCGAGCTTTTCCCAGCTCGCCTCGTCCTCGGGCAGCGGCATCAGCGTGGTGATGGTCTCGCCCTCGGCCAGCGGCAGCAGGTTGACCATCGCCTTGCCGCGCGCCTGCGGCGTGCCGAGCGGCACGCGATAGGCCTTCAGCTTGTAGACCATGCCGCGCGAGGAGAAGAACAGCACCGGCGTGTGCGTGCTCATCACGTACACCGCGGTGACGAAATCCTCTTCGCGCGTCGCCATGCCGGCGCGGCCTTTGCCGCCGCGCTTCTGCGCGCGATAGGTCGACAGCGGCACGCGCTTCACGTAGCCGCCGTGCGTGACGGTGACGACCATGTCCTCGCGCTGGATCAGGTCCTCGATGTCGGTCTCGAATTCGCTCTCGTCGATGGTGGTACGGCGCGCGTCGCCGTATTGCGCCTTCACCTCGAGGATTTCCGTGCGCAGGATCGCCCGCACCTTGTCGCGCGAGCCGAGGACGGCGAGATATTCCGCGATCTCCTTCGCCAGCCCGTGCAGCTCCTCGGCGATCTTGTCGCGCTCCAGCCCGGTCAGGCGCTGCAGGCGCAGCTCGAGGATGGCGCGCGCCTGCGCGTCCGACAGGCGATAGGCGCCGTCGACGACGCGATGCTCCGGATCGTCGATCAGCTCGATCAGCGGCGCCACGTCGCCCGCCGGCCATGCCTTGTCCATCAGGGCGGCGCGCGCTTCGTTGGGGTCCTTGGCGGCGCGGATCAGCGCGATCACCGCATCGATGTTGGCGACCGCGATGGCGAGACCGGCCAACACGTGCGCGCGGTCGCGCGCCTTGCCGAGGTCGAACACCGTGCGCCGGACGATCACTTCCTCGCGGAAGGCGATGAACGCGCGCAGCACGTCGGCGAGGTTCATCAGCTCCGGCCGGCCGCCGTTCAGCGCCAGCATGTTGATGCCGAAGCTGGTCTGCAGCGGCGTGTAGCGGAACAGCTGATTGAGCACGACGTCGGACATCGCGTCGCGCTTCAGCTCGACCACCACGCGCACGCCGTCGCGGTCGGATTCGTCGCGGATGTCGGAAATGCCGTCGATGCGCTTGTCGCGCACCATCTCGGCGATGCGCTCGATCATGCGCGCCTTGTTCACCTGGTAGGGAATCTCGGTGACCACGATCGCCTCGCGGTCCTTGCGGATCTCCTCCAGATGCGTGCGGCCGCGCATCACCACCGAGCCGCGCCCGGTGAGATACGCCTGCTGGATGCCGCTCCGGCCCATGATCAGCCCGCCGGTCGGGAAGTCCGGGCCGGGCACCAGTTCGATCAGCTCGGCGATCGAGATGTCGGGGTTGTCGAGCATGGCGCAGCAGGCGTCGATCACCTCGCCCAGATTGTGGGTCGGGATGTTGGTCGCCATGCCGACGGCGATGCCGCCCGCGCCGTTGACCAGCAAATTGGGGAACCGCGCCGGCAGCACGGTCGGTTCCTTGATGGTTTCGTCGTAATTGGCCTGGAAGTCGACGGTCTCGCGGTCGATGTCGCCGAGCAGCTCCTCGGCGACGCGCGCGAGCCGGACCTCGGTGTAGCGCATCGCCGCCGCGCGATCGCCGTCCATCGAGCCGAAATTGCCCTGACCGTCGATCAGCTCCAGGCGCATCGAGAAGTCCTGCGCCATGCGCACCATGGCGTCGTAGATCGCGGTGTCGCCGTGCGGGTGGTATTTGCCCATCACGTCGCCGACGACGCGCGCCGACTTGCGATAGGGCCGGTTCCAGTCGTAGCCCTCTTCCTTCATCGCGAAGAGGATGCGGCGGTGCACCGGCTTCAGCCCGTCGCGCACGTCGGGCAGGGCACGGCTGACGATCACGCTCATCGCGTAATCGAGGTAGGAGGACTTCATCTCCTCCTCGATCGTGATCGGCGTGATGTCGAATTCGGGCGGCTTGGGGGCTTCTTCGCTCAACGTGAACTGTACGATTCAGGGCGATTTCGGGGCGTTTTCACGCCGGATAAAGCGAACGCCCGCCGGCCCACCGACGGGCGTCTTTCGCTGGCGGAAACAGTACCAGAACAAAGGGATTCGGACAACCGAAACCAAAATCTGTTCGGGCCGATTTCCGAATTATCTGCCAATATGTTAGGCGAGAGATTCGGACGCCGGCATCGGCTTGCCGGAGGGCGCCGTCGGCGCGCGCTGTGCGGACCCGTCCGCACTCAGTCGCCGACTACCCATGGCAGCGTGACGGTGTTGAATATCACCGGACTGGGCAGCGTCTTGCTGCGGCCCATATGGCCGCCGTCGGGAACGACCCACGCTTCCTTGGGCGAGCCGTGCTGCAACAGCAGGACGACATCCTCGAACGGCACCTGGGTGTCTACTTCGTGCCGTCGACCACCAGCATCGGCCCGACGGGCGGTCGAAGCCGGTTCATGTCGGAAGACTTTACATAATTGCGCCGCGATGCCGAAAACTGTCGGAAAATTTTACAACTTCGCCGCGCGATGGAAGCGGTTCGAGGCTATCCCATTGATTTCCAATAATTTACCAAGTTGGCATAGAACTTGCATGGATTTTCAGGAAGCAGCGCTCGCCGGGCCAACCGGGGAACGCCGGTCAGCGGGAACGAAGGCCGCACTAAGATAGGGAAAAGCTGATGAGCCCAATGAAATTGAAACTGGCGATACCGTTGTTCGTCGCGCTTGCCTGCGGCGCTTCCCCCGTATCGGCCGCGGCATTTCTGGGTACGGCGCAGAGTTTTGCGGTTCTGGGCGCCTCGACGGTGACCAATACCGGCTCGACCACCCTCTGGGGAGATCTGGGTCTCTACCCGGGCTCGTCGTACACCGGCGGGGGGACCGTCACCCAGACGGGAACGGTACACCTGACTGACGCGGTCGCGCAGCAGGCTCAGGTCGATGCGCTCACCGCGTACAATACCCTGGCAGGCCTGTCGTTCACCGCCGACCTGACAGGTCAGGATCTGGGTACCGTGGGCACGCTCAACGCCGGTGTCTATAATTTTGATACGTCGGCCCAGTTGACGGGAACGCTCACGCTCGACGCCCAAGGGCTTTCCAATGCGCTCTTCGTCTTCCAGATCGGGTCCACGCTCACGACCGCAAGCGCCTCAGCCGTCAACGTAATCAACGGCGTCAACGGTGGAGATTACGGCGTGTATTGGCAGGTCGGCAGCTCCGCGACTCTCGGTACCACCACCGCGTTCGTCGGAAATATAATCGCGGACCAGTCCATTACCCTGAACAACAGCGCGACAATTCTGTGCGGTCGGGCCATCGCGCTGAATGCTGCGGTGACGATGGATACCAACACCATCTCCAACGATTGCACCGCCGACACCATCACTGACAATGACTACGGCAGCGTCGGCTTCAGCGGCACTGGCGCCAGCCAGCCCGTTCCCGAACCGGCGACGCTCGCCCTGCTTGGCATGGGGATCCTCGTGATCGCATACCGGCGGCAATCGCGGAAGCGGGCGGCGTAAGGTCTCTATCAGGCGAGGGGCAGGGAGCGGGGCCATTTGCTCCGCGATCCCGGATCGGCGCTAAACTCAGCGCGTCGCATCAGAGAACGAATTCTTACGGCAAGCGTGGGAATTCCGTCGGACGATTCCTCATCGACGTCGGCCGTCCCATTTTTTCCGCCGCGAGGGTGAATTAGTCGACGGCGTCACCGGTCAACCGGCGCACCAGCCACAGCAAGCTGTCGGTGGCGAAGATCATCCGGTCGGGCAGCGTCCGGGTGCGGCGTATACGACCGCCTTCGGGATTAATCCACGACTCCTTGGGCGAGCCATGCTGCAATAGCAGCGCGACATCCCCGAATGCCAACTGGGTGCCCTTGGCGCCGTCGTGCTTGCCTACGGCACCTCCCGGCATCGGTTAACCCATTCCATTCCGGTGACAGAGCCATCTGTCGCCCTGCCGCGAACAGAGCCTGGAACGAGCCGCATCAACAGATAATCTGCCGGCGAGAGATCGCAACCAGCGGCAATTTCCACCGACTCTCCACCGCGACCTTCGCCGATCCCTCATGTCTACAAACCAGTTAAAATGGGTCCCTGTTTTCCACCTAAAGTCAGGAGCGCTGGATGTCCATAATCGTGTGGATCCTGCTGGGACTGGGGCTTGGGCTGATCGCAAGTAAGGTCGTGAGCACCACGGGCGAGGGCACGGTCGTCGACATTCTGCTCGGCATCGTCGGCGCGGTTGTTTGCGGCTGGCTGTTCGACGTATTCGGCGGCACCGGCGTGACCGGTTTCGACATCGACAGCTTTTACAGCGTCGCTGCCGCCGTCATCGGCGCGATCACTTTTCTGGTCCTTTATCACCTATTCTTCCGCCGCCGAATGCTATGACTTGAACGGCCGGTTCGACCGCGCTCACGATTCCCTGCCCCGATCCGGTTGCCATTTTGTCGCACCCGTCGATTGACGCAGATCAATTCCCGGCGGGGGAACTCTTCCTATTTTCAAAACTGTATGTTGCTGACGGCGCAGGCTCAAACAGCCTCGAGACGACATCGGCTGTCGTGATCGGCGCGGCGGCAGCGGTCGACCCCGCCCGATAGGGCATGGATGAACTGCGCGCTTGGAGGAAAGTCATGAAACGGATGGCGTTGGCGACTGTCTTTCTGTTCTCTCTATTCGCGCTCGGCGCGTGCGGCGAGACCACCGGCGAACGCGCCATAAGCGGCGGCGGAATCGGCGCCGGGGTCGGCGCGCTCGGTGGATTTATGCTCGGCTCTCCCGTCGAGGGCGCCCTGATCGGTGGCGCCGTCGGCGCCGGCACCGGCGCGCTCACCAAACCAGGTCAGATCAATCTTGGCCGGCCGATCTGGAAGTAGGCGGCTCACGTCCAAGGCAACGTCGGCAGATAGCAGATAATGGAGATTGCAATGTTTCAAGGTGCAAAAATCTTACGAGCGCTCGTTGCGACGCTCGCGCTTTCACTGGCGGCTGGATGCGCGGAACAGGCATCGCCGCCGCCGCAAGCCGCCCCGGCGGACAGTCCTGAACTGGCCGGCGCCTGGTACCAGATTTACTTCGACACCAATAGTATCGCGATAAACGCGAGAGGGCAGACGATTGTCAAGAATGTAGCTTATGTCGTCGCAAACGCCGGCCCGACTCGCGTGACGGTGATCGGCAGGACCGATCGCGTCGGCGCTCCGCCCGCCAACCTGGCGCTGGCGCACCGAAGGGCAGACGCGGTCCGCGATGCGCTCATCGCCGCCGGCGTACCGGCCGACCACATCGACACCAGCTGGACCGGCGAAGCCAAGCAAGCGGTGGCGACGGCCGACGATGCCGCCGAACCGCGCAACCGGGTCGTCGACATCACGGTAGTCAAGCAATCGCCTTGATCGCGATCGGCGGCTAGTAATGTCCACCAGCGAAGTCGGCGACGACGCAAAACAGGAAGAACCGGACCACGATCCAAAATGCGGCACTTCTGGCCGTTTGCGGAATGGGTGCGGGCGGCATGGAAAATTGAAGGAAGGATCTCCAGATGATTGCGAATTCTCACTGTTTCCCGAAAATCACGTTCGGAGCGGCCACCATGCTGGCAGGCCTGATGGTGGCGTCCTGTGCGCCACAGTACTCGGCGCCGCAACAGGTGGAATCGACCAGACCGACCGTCACCTACAAATATCACAGCGACGAGGAACTGATTCAGGCCAATCAGCGCGCGGTGACATTTTGCAACCAGTATCAATTCGTGCCGCAGTCCGCGAACTTCACGACCGATCAGGATGGCAGCAAGGTTGTCGTCTTCGAATGTGTGCCGTCGTCGATACCGGCCCCGCCGCAGATCAATCCCAATCTCACCTATAGCTATCGGACCGATCAGGAGCTGCTGAACGCGTCGCGGAGCGCCCAGATCTACTGCATGAATAACGGGTCGCAGCAGGTGATTTCCAACATCGTTACCAATGTGGACGGGACCAAGACGGTCACGTTCCAATGCAGGCCACGCTAGGCGGCTAGACGCGTCAAGGCCGCCGGTCATGAACCAGCACATGGACAGCACATTGGAAACAAAATCGGGATCGAAGTAAGCTTTCGCAACGGGCTCTGGTGAACAACCTTATCGTCCGCTGACAGCACAAGGGGGCCTCACGTGAAAATGACACGTATCATCGGTATCGTCGTGTTCGCGATCGGGGCGGTTCTCCTGGGTTTTGCATTCCATGCCACGAACGCCCCGTTGGAAAAACTTTCCGACACGATGACCGGCCGCTACAGCAACGAGACGATGTGGTATTTCGGCCTCGGAATTGCTGCCCTCGTCGCGGGCGGCTTGCTCGCGGTGTTCGGGAGCCGAAAGTGACGCATCGCAACGGCGCAATCCGATTTGGGAGAGAGCTATGAGCCTCGGAGCCATACTGATCATCATCTTGCTGCTCATGCTGGTCGGTGTCTTGCCGACATGGCCGCATAGCAGGAGTTGGGGATATTACCCGAGTGGCGGGTTGGGACTCGTCCTGATCATCATTCTCGTGCTGCTGCTGCTCGGTCGGATCTGACCGTCCGCGACGGCATTCTTTCAATCCTTGCTTTTCATCTGACACACCGGGAGAAAACTCATGAACAAAGTACTCAGGACGACGGCCGCCGCCTTTGCCCTGGCTTCTGCGCTCGTGCTCGGCGCTTGCGCTGAAACAAAGACCACCGAGAGCACCGGCGCCTATGTCGATGATGCTGCGATCACCGCCAAGGTCAAGACAGCGATTTTGCAAGATCCGGCGCTCAAGGTGCTGCAGATCAGCGTCAAGACATACAAGAACGTCGTGCAGCTGAGCGGCTTCGTCGACACGGCGCAGATGAAGGCACGCGCCGGCACGGTTGCGAGCCAGGTGAGCGGCGTCACTTCGGTGCAAAACGATCTGATCGTGAAATAGGCAAACGCAGCGCCGCCCACGCCATAACCTCCTAACGGATACAGGCCGTAAAACGCAGGATATGAGCGTCGGCAGCGTGTAGCATGGCGCTGGTGGAGCGAGAGGAATTAGCATCGACCCTCCAGCGCAACGGCGGCCGCATGCCGAGCCTCATTCGGCTTCGGCAGATGAAGATGAGCGCGGAGCAATCCCGGTGTTTCATCCGGGCAAAGGCTGCGCTGCGCAAGCATACAGCCCCGGAGAAGCGCGTATATCGATGCGCCGGCGCACGCTGCTGCTTTCAGCGCTTGCTGGGGCGACGGTGTGCGCGTTGCCGCGCTTCGCATCGGCCGCCATGCCCGTCGCGTTGCCGGGCGAGACGGCCATCCGGCGGTTTTCGGTCCTCTACAAGGGCGACAGAATCGGCGCGCACTTGGTCTCGTTTTCCGCCGCAACCGGGCAGACCCGGGTCACGACCGAGATCGATCTCGTGGTCAAGGCGTTCTTCTTCACCGTGTTCGCCTATAGCCACCGCTCGGAGGAGATCTGGCGCGACGGTCGCCTGATGTCGCTCACCAGCAAGACGGTGGAAGACGACGAAACGCTCTATGTCACCGGCGCAGCGACGCCGCGCGGCTTTCGCGTCGTCAACAAGGCCGGCCCTTTCATCGCGGCGTCAGGCGCCTTGACGTCGAACAGCCTCTGGACACCGGCGGTGCTGGAACAGGACACGCTGATCGACGCGCAGCATGGCGGCGTCATCGGTGTCAGCGTGCGCAAGCTTGCCGACGAGCAAATTTCCGTCGTCGGCCGCCAGATTCTCGCGACGCGCTACAGCTTCATCACGCCCTACCTCGCCGGCAGCATCTGGTATGACGAGTCGAGCCGATGGGTACATGGCGAATTCGAGCGCGACGGGGCGATGATCGAGTATCGGCTCGATGGGTAATTTCGGATTTCCCGGCGGGCGATGGAGTGCTTGGCCATGACGCTCGGGCGATCGCTCCTCCTTGCAGCCGCCGTCCTGGCGGCGATGAGTCTGACCTCGTGCCTGGCGCCGCTTACGATCGCCAGGCGCGCGCCCGTAACCATCGCCACCGCGAGCCCCGGCGCCGTCTATCATCCCGTGGGCAACGCCATCTGCCGCATCGTCAACATCGCCGATGCCGAAGATCCCGCCAAGCGCTGCCAGGCGATCGAGTCGGACGGTGCGGTGGCGAATGTCGAGAAGGTCCGCAGCGGCGAGGCGACGTTTGGCCTCACCCAATCCGACCTCGCCTATGGCGCGTTTCGCGGCGAGGGGCCGTTTGCCGCGACCGGCCCCGATCGGGAGCTGCGCACCGTCATAGCATTGCACCGGGAATCCTTCACCGTCATCGCCCGCGCCGATTCCGCGATACACAATTTCGAGGATCTGCGCGGCAAGCGCGTCGGCATCGGCAAGAGCGGTGCCGGCTACACCTTCACACGCGATGTGGTGCTCGGCTTCTACGGCTGGACGATCTCGGATTTCGACCGCGCCCTGGAACTCGGTCCGACCGAGCAGAACGAGACGCTGTGCGAGAACCGGGTCGACGCCATCATCTTCGAAGCGGTGCATCCCGACGGCTTGACCCAGGAGGCGACGAGCGAATGCGGGGCGCGGCTTGTACGCGTCGCGGGGCCGCCCATCGACCGGCTGCTTGCGACACATCCTTATTATATCGCCTCGATCATCCCGGGCGGTATGTACGACGGCAATCCGGCCGATACGCCGACATTCGGTACGCAGACCGTGCTCGTGACATCCGCGCGGCAGCCCGACGATCTCGCCTATGCCGTGGCCAAGGCGGTGTTGGAGGATTTTGCCGAATTCCGCCGCCTGCATCCCGCACTACGGCTGCTCAAGAGGAAAGACATGGTGCCGAGCGAGGCGGTGATGCCGATCCATCCGGGGGCGCTCAGGTATTATCGAGAGGCGGGGCTTCTGCCGCACGAATGATCGCTTTAATCCCTCCGTTCGGGACGGGCGCACACGCCGTTTGAGGCGTCGAGGCGGACGACGCCGAATGGTTCCGCTGGCCACCGGCCGATACGCCCGACAAACCGAGGGTCGACGGTCGCCGGGTGATCGGCGGGATCGTCCATGCCTCGACAGCGGACGTGTATGATCTTCACAAGATGCCCTGTGACCGTTTGGCCAGGTCATGGCGTACCGCCGGCGCTTTCTTTATTCTCGATTCGCATCGGCCATGATCCCTACGGAAGCGATGCGGAAGACATCGTCGCTGCAGACGTTCTACGTCCCGGCCTCCAGCGTGATGCGCGACGTATTGGACGAGGCGCCACACGTCGTGGTGACGCTGGGCTGGATCATGGAAAGACTGGACCGGCGGTCCTTCGGCTTGATCATGCTGCTGCTGGCCCTGCTCGCCTCGCTGCCCATCCTGTCGCTGGTCGCCGGGCCACTGGTCATCTGGATCGCTGCCGAGATGATTCTGGATCGGCCGAGGCCGAGGCTGCCTCGGTTCGTCGCCCGCCGGGCCATCTCGACGCCGCGCTTCGCCATGCTGATCGAGCGCACGGTCCCGGTGCTGCGCTGGCTGGAACGGTTCATCCGCCCGCGCTGGGCCACCCCCTTCACCATGACCAAGCGCACGCTCGGCGTGATGCTGCTTCTCCTCGGCGTGTCGTTACTCAACCCGGTGCCGTTCAGCCACGTCATCCCCGCCCTCGTCATCATGGGCATAGCGCTGGCGTATCTGGAGAACGACGGCGTGATGCTCGCCCTGGCGCTGGTCGCCGCCTTTGCCTCGCTTGTCGCCACTGCAGTCACGGTCTGGGCCACGGTCTACGGCATCGGGGTCCTGCAGGGGCTTTAGGCCCCCCTGCCCTCTGCTACCGCCCATACGATACGAAGAGGTGACTCCGACCCATCATCCCGCGGAAAAAATCATCGGCGCAGGACTATCGGGATCCGGGAATATTCGAATGAGAGAAAGGATTCCGACACCGAGCGTAGGAATTGCGGCACGCGACCGCGCGCGTGGTCGGCCGCGTTCGTACCCGGCGATGACGATGAATCAGTCGGCGGCGGTCAACCGCCGCACCACCCAGGGCAGCGTGACGGTGGCGAAGATCACCGGGTCGGGCAGCGTCTTGGTGCGGCCCATATGGCCGCCTTCGGGATTGACCCACGCTTCCTTGGGCGAGCCGTGCTGCAACAACAGGACAACGTCCTCGAACGGCACCTGGGTGTCCTTGGCGCCGTTGACCACCAGCATCGGCGCCGAAGGCCGATCGAGCCAGCCGGCATCTTTGAGCGACAGCTGCGGCCCGTAGGCGAGGAAGTCGTCGAGCGTGCTCACGCCGTAGACCGCGGCGCGCGCCTCGAACAGGCCGAACAGATATTCGCGATTGCCGAGCGCGGCGCGCTGCCAGTCGGGCTGGAAATAGCCGTGCACCGGACCGCCCTGCACCACCGCGCCGCGGATGCGCGCGCGCTCGCAGAAGCCGACGCGCGCCGCCCAGTGGCCGCCCCAGCTCGAGCCGTAGATCGCGACGCGCGACGCATCGAGGTCGCGGCGGGTAGCGATGAAATCGATCGCAGAGGAAAATAATCCTTCAGCGCCCGGCGCCGCCGGCACCACGCGCGACTCGCCGGTGCCCGGCATGTCGAAGGCGAGCGAGGCGACGCCGTGCTCGAGATACGCCGCGTTGCGCAGCGCCGCGTGCTCCTTGCGGCTGTCGAGCCCGCCGACGGTGATGATCACCGGCCACGGGCCGGTGCCTTTCGGCACGCGCAGATAGGCCGCGACCGACTTGCCATCGAAGCCGACGGTCACGCGCTCGATCGGCGGGTCCTGCAACGCGGCGAGCTTGGCGAACGCCGCCAGCATCTTCTGCTGCGCCGCCGCCTTGCCGGGCGAGGAGTCGAACGGAAAGCGCGCGAACAGATAGAGATCGACCGCGCGCCGCCAGCTGAGCGCCGCCGCCTTGGGATCGCGCGCGCTCTGCGCCTGTTCGGCATGGCGGTCGCCGATCGCCGACCACACTGTGGCCCAGTCGTCGGGATCGAGGCTCTTCAGCTTCGCCAGCGCCTCGCGCGCCTCCTCGCCGGTCACGCCGGCGCAGGGATGCGCCTGGCGGTCGGCGCGGTCCTGGGTCTCGGCCTTGAGCTCGCCGAGCGTGCGCGGTGTCGCGAGGGTCATGCCGGACGCGAGCGCTAGAACGGGATTTCGTCGTCGAGGTCGGCGCCGCCGCCCTTGCCGCCGCGGGCACGCGCCGGCGCGGCCGCCGCGCCGCCGCCGCCGCCAAAGTCGGCCGGCGATTCGTCATAGCCGCCGCCACCACCACCGGCTCCAGCCCCGCCGCCCTCGCCGCGGGTATCGAGCATGGTGAGCTCGCCGCGGAACTGGCCGAGCACGACTTCGGTCGAGTAACGCTCCTGCCCGCCCTGGTCGGTCCACTTGCGGGTCTGGAGCTGGCCCTCGAGATAGACCTTCGAGCCCTTGCGCAGGTACTTCTGCGCCACCTCGGCGAGGCGTTCGTTGAAGATCACCACCCGGTGCCATTCGGTGCGCTCGCGGCGCTCGCCGGTTGCACGGTCGCGCCAATTCTCGCTCGTCGCTACCGACAGATTGACGACCGGCTTGCCGTCCTGGGTCTGGCGCACCTCGGGGTCGCGGCCGAGATTGCCGATCAGGATCACCTTGTTGACGCTGCCTGCCATTTTGCCGTCCTGAGGGCGCGGCCCTCCGCTTGGGGTTCTGGTTGACCGCATCATAGCCGAAACCGCAGCAGCCGCCACCTGCCGCGCCTTGCCGGAACGCGGAACCCGTCGCATGATCGGCCGACCATCGGACAATCGTGAGGACATCGGCGATGCGTAAGACCGGCGTGGTCGGCGGGGTGTGCACGGCGCATGCGCCGCAGCTCTGGACCCTGCCCGAGAGCGAGGACATGGCGACGGTGGAGCGGATGCGGACGCTGCTGTCCGGGATCGGCGCCCGGCTGAAGGCGCTCGAGCCGGACGTGGTGCTGCTGATCGCCAACGACCACGCCAATCAGTTCCTGCTCCACTGCGTGCCGTCCTTCACCCTGCATATCGGGCCGGAGGCCAGGGGCGCCTTTGCCGGCCGGAGCTATGCGTTTCCCGTGGCGAGCGAGGCGTCGCTGGCGCTGGTGCGGCATCTGCAGCGCAACGGCTACGACCCGGCCTTCTCGTCCTCGGCCGAGCTCGACTATGCCTTTGCGATTCCGATGGATTATTGCGGCATGACGGGCCCCGTGATCCCGGTGTTCGTCAACGCCTACGTGCCGCCGCAGCCGTCGATCGAGCGCTGCCACGCCTTCGGCCGGGCGCTGGCCGACGGGGTCGCCGCGCTCGGCCTGCGGGCGGTGGTGGTATGCAGCGGCGGGCTGTCGCACTTTCCCGGCACCGAGCGCTATGTCGAGCCCGGACCGGACACCGAATTCGACCGTCATTTCATGGACATGATGGCGGCCGGCGAGACCCGCTATCTGCTGGCGCTGGACGAGAAGCGGCTCGACGACACCGGCAATATCGAGCTGCGCTGCTGGGGCGTGGCGCTGGGCGCGATCGGCGACCGCCGGCCGGACCAGACCGCCTTCGAGCCGACCTGGCACCATAATTACGGCACGGTGGCCTGGACCTCGCCGGCCAACGAGACGCCGTTCACGCCGCACTATCCGGCGATCCGGGCCGACCGGGTGGCGCTGTCGCAGGCGCTGCACCGCCTCGCCAACGACAAGACCGAGCGGGACCGCTACCTCGCCGACCCCAGGGC
>Ga0316628_100002795_pt1 | contig 13142 bp, 12 predicted proteins | sample OWC_Aug_M2_C1_D5_FD_207648 | JGI IMG/M metagenome (GOLD analysis project Ga0316628, IMG submission 207648) | Wetland soil microbial communities from Old Woman Creek delta, Ohio, United States - OWC_Aug_M2_C1_D5_C | ecosystem: Environmental > Terrestrial > Soil > Wetlands | place: USA: Ohio... | reverse complement strand
TTTATAGCTTGCCTTGTGTTTTTTATGGAAATGGTAATAATGACCTGGGAATCCAGGGCCGCCCTGCGGCGGCCCCAACCATTATCAGGACCGGCGGGCATGCCCCCGTCCGTGCGCTCCGTGGACGCGTCGTTCAAGCGCGTCGAGGACCTCATCGACCGCGCCGCCTTCGACGAGGAGGTCAAGGGCATCCGGGAGGCCTCCGGTGACCTCTTCGCAACGGAGCTGGCCGCGGCGATGGTCGTGGACCGCCTCGGACGCGCCGATTTCAAGGTCCCTCCCCTCTCCAAGGCCCGCGCCGGCGTCACGACGGTCGTGCGAGGGCTCGTCGCGAGGGTGGGCGAGGTGCGCGAGTTCGAGCGCGACGGGATGCCCTCACGCGTGGCCAATGTGGTGCTCAAGGACTCGACGGGCCAGATAGCGCTTGTGCTGTGGGACGAGCATGCCGTCCTGGCGGACCCAGGCGCCCTGCCGGTGGGCACGTGGGTGAGGGCGGCCAACGTGACCGTGAAGAAGACGGGCTACGGCCTCGAGGCCCAGGCCGGCAGGTACTCCACAATTGCCATCGAGGACGAGACCGGAGACCTTGCCAGGGACCGCACGGCCGCGCTCGATGTGGAGTGGGCCGCGCTCGGCGACCTCAAGGAGGGCGCGTTCGTGAGCGTGCGCGGCGAGGTCGTGTCCAAGCGGGGGCCCCGCAGCTTCCGGCGGAGGGACGGCTCGCAGAGCTGGGTCCTGAACCTGACCGTTTTCGACGGCGACCGCATGGCCATCCTCGTGCTCTGGGACGACCTGGCGCAGCGCGCGGGGGGCGTCGAGGCCGGGGCCAAGGTCGAGCTTTTGCACGGCCTCGTCAGGGTCAACCGAGGGGCGGTCGAGGTCCACAGCCGCAGGGAGTCCATCTTCAGGCAGGCGGGCTGAGCCCACGGACCGGCCACGGTCGGCAGCTCATGATCACGTGACCCTTCTGAACAGCTCCCTGTCCTCCCCGAAGGGCACCGTAGCGTCAAGGCCCAGCTTGGCGGTCGTGCCGTCCGAGCTCGGGTCCAGCGTCGAGCCCCGCGCACCCTCAATGACGAGGATGTCATCGTCGGCCTGGAACCTCGTCGCGAGCGCCCACTCGACCTGCCGGTCGTCGAAGACGTCTATGTCGTCGTCCACGACGACCACGCGCTTGAGCGACGCGTGGCCCGCGAACGCGGCGAGCATCGCGTTCTTGGCGTCGCCGGGGTTGCGGGCCCTGATGGAGACGACAGCGTGCAGCCAGCAGCATCCCCCCTCTGTGAGGCGCACTGCCCTGACGTCGGGCACGACGCCCTTGACGGAGCGCAGGATGCTGGGCTCCTTGGGAAGGCCCATCAGCATGTAGTGCTCGGAGCCGCCGGGCAGGATGGCGTGGAGGATCGGGTCGTCGCGGTGGTAGATGCGGTCGAACTCGACGACGGGCTGCTGCCGCACGGGGTCGATGGTGCCCGTGATGTCCACGAAGGGTCCCTCCTTGGCGTCCCTCCGGGTGATGCGCCCCTCGAGAACGATCTCGGCGGTCGCGGGGACCATGATGCCGCTCTCCGGCAGCCTGACGACGTCCACGGGCTTGCCGCAGGCCGCGCGACGGATGGCGGAGGCGATGTCGAACTCGTCGTGGCCGAACTCGACCGATGACGCGGCCGCGATGAGCACCGGCGGGCAGCTGCCGATGGCGACCGCGATTGGTAGGTCCTCCTTGGCCGCCTTGGCGTCCCCGTGCATCTTGTGGAGGTGGCGGGGGACGAGGCGCGCGGTCGCCGAGCGCGCTCCCGTCACCATCATGCGGTGGAAGGACAGGTTGCGGACGAGCTTGCCATCGTACTCGCGCTCGCCCACCACCACGCCCGCGGTGATGTAGGGCCCGCCGTCCCCCCTGTAGAAGGTGGGGATGGGCAGCTTGCGCAGGTCGACCCCCGTGACCTCGTTCTCGAGGAGCTCGGACCTGCGCACGACGCGGGGCGGCTGCCCCCGCGCGAGCGCGCCCGCGATGAGGCCCGTGAGCCCGTGGGCATCGGTGCGCAGCGCGCGGGCGATGCGCGTGCGGGATGACCACAGGTTGCCGACGAGCCGCCCGGCCCCCGCGTCCTCGAACAGCACGGGCGTCTCAGGGTGGTCGTTGAGGTGCCTTGTGACGTCGAGGCACGGGTCGACCCGCTCCTTGATGACCACGACGTCGTCCATGGACTCCAGGTGGCTCCTTATGGACATGCTCCCGCCTCGTGGCGCGGGATGGGCCCGGACCTATATGAAGGTGGCCCCGAGCCTGCCGGCGCGCGCCGACGGACGAAGGGGCCGGAGAACGGGCCGTGTCCACCGGTACCTGCCCGCTCCGGGGTCAGGCGAAGCCGACGAGGAGGATGTGGTCCGAGGCGCCCACGACGGACGGATGGTTGCACGTGCGCAGGAGGACCTCGCTCCACACCTGCCAGCTCGCGCTGTCCCGGGCGCACCTGTCCGTCGCCTCGCGCAGCTGCGCCGAGACGCCCTGCGCGCCCGCGTACTCGACTATCTCGATGCCCTTGCGCGCGAGAAGGTCGACCGCCTCCTCGGCGGTGAAGAAGTAGCACTCGGTCCCCCCCGTCCCCTCGGGGTTGAGCCGCTCGTTCATGAACGTGGGCAGGAGGCGGATGTCCTGCGGATGCTCCACAAGGACCTTGCGCAGGGCCCCGAGGTAGGACCACACCGATACGAACACGGGCGCGCGCTCGCGGCACACGCGCGCAATCTCGGAGGCGGCGCGCTCGCGGTCCTCCCGCGCGGGGAGGTGGCTCAGCGTGCCGCCGAGGCAGAGGACCGCGTCGAAGTGGCCCGTCGGGAAGTCAAGGTCGGAGATGTCCCCCTGGACGAAGCCCTTCACGCGCGAGCGCACATCCTCGGGCAGCTTCGATACCTCCTCGCGCGCGATATCGAGCTGCACGTCGGAGAGGTCGAGCAGCACGACCTCGTATCCTTGGCGGGCGAGCTCGGTGGAGTACCGGCCTGGTCCGCTGCCAGCATCCAGGACGAGACCGGACCTTGGCATGTACTTCGCCAAGTAGTGCATGGTGATGGTGTACTCGATGCCCTCGTAGGGGCTGGACCCGAGCCGGTCCCACTCGCGCCTGCCGAGGCAGTCGTAGTAGTCCTTCACGGACTGGCGCACCATCTCATTTCCCCATCTTCGATGAACCACGGGGCGCTTATAAAACCCCGCGATGCGGCTCGCACGAGGAATAATCAGATCGTCTGGATAATGTCTAATATTTATTGCCATAAATATGGATGACGGCTGTATAATTTGGTGTGGCCTTTGCCCGAGAGACCGTCAGGCCCTCATGAGGGTGGCCACGTGCCTGGTGAGCGAGCGATGGACCCTGAGGTGGTGCACGGACTCCAGTACATATCGATTGTCGCCATGCGGGAGCATCCGCTCCTCGGGGACGCACACGACCATGCGTCCGCCCGGCCGCAGCCCCCTCGCCGCGGCGTCGAATAGCCGCGCGAGCACAGGGCCAGGGCCCTCGCCGCCGGTCCATGTCGACTTGCCGTAGGGCGGGTCCGTCACCACGGCGTCGAACGGGCCGTGCAGGGCCTCTGGGAAGGCGCCCACGTCGCACCGCGTGAGATGCGCGCGCAGCCCCAGGTGCTCGAGGTTGGTGCGCGTGCCGGCCACCATCCGCTGGTCCAGGTCGGACCCGGCGGCGCTGCAGCCCATGAGCGCGGCCTCGATGATGATGCCGCCCGTGCCGCAGAACGGGTCCACCAGGCTCGCGCCAGGCCCCGCGCGGGAGAGGTTGACCATCGCGCGAGCGAACTTCGGATGGATCGAGACCGGCAGCGAGAAGGGGCGCCTCCCCGAGGCCCTCGCGACCATGGCGGTGCGCTCGACACGGCCGCCCAGCAGCCCCGCGTGCGCGCGCGCGCACAGGAGCACACGGACCTCGGCCTCCGGCCGGAACAGGTCGACCCTCGCCCCGCGACGTGCCAGTATGGCCGCGCCCGCCTCCCGCTCGATGGCGCGCCCGTCGACTGCGGTGCCGGCCGCCTCCGAGCGGCGGGCCCGCACGCGGAACGTGCCCGCGCCACGGATGTCCACGGAGGCAGCGAGCTCGACGGCCCCGTCGAGCGGTCCCGACACTGCGCTGGTCATGACCGTGTGGGCCAGGCCAAGCCTCGCGGCGAGCGCCTCTGGAGCGAGGTCGCCCGCCTCGAGGACGAGCGCGATCTCGTCCCTCGCCACGATCGAGGCGTCGCGCCCCGCGAGGGCGGACGCGGCGGCCACGGCCTCAGCGGTCGCCATGTCGGGATGCTCCCCCGACAGCTCCACGAGCAGGTGCACGCGCGGCCATCGCGCCGCCCCCTCAAAAGCCTTGCTACTGTCCTACGGGCGTGGCCTGGCCCTCGCGCCCCCGAACGGCTCGCGCAGCCCCGAGGGCCCGCGCCGGAACGCGCCGAAGTCCTCCGCGCGGCGGAGCCGGTCGCCGTCGATGACGGGCCCGTCCCTGCAGATGAGGAACGGCCCGCATGCGCAGGCGTCGCAGACGCCGATGCCGCACTTCATGTACCTCTCGAGCGACGCCTCGAAGGGCACACCCGCCCTCCAGCAACCCTCCGCGACCCTCCGCATCATCGGCTCGGGCCCGCACGTGTAGACCCTGTCGGGCGCGCCCGTCGCCAACATCGTCTCCGCGAGCGCGGACGCGAAGCCGTGGAGGCCCTTGGTGCCGTCATCGGTCGCGACCTCGACGCGGGCGCACCCGGCCGTCCTCACGCGCTGCTCGAAGAGCAGCTCCGTCGCGGTCCGCGCGCCAATCGCGACATGGACCTCGGCGCCAAGGGCGACGAGCTCCTCGGCGAGGGCCGCGAGCGGGGCCGTCCCGTTCCCGCCACCGACGAGCAGGCACCGCTCGCCCTTCCTGGCCATCGTGAACCCGTGCCCCAGGGGCCCCCGGACGCCCACGCGCGAGCCGGGGCCGAGCGCGCGCAGCGCCTCGGTGGCCTCGCCCAGGCCCTGCACGGTGATGGCGGCCCCGGGGCGCAGCTGCGAGAATCCCATCGGGACCTCGTCCACGCCGGGCAGCCAGACCATGATGAACTGGCCTGGCGCGGCCTCCGGGGACCAGTCGAGCACGAGCGTGGTCTGCGTGGGCGTCTCGGCCCTGGCCTCGAGCACCCGGGTCGCCCGTGACCTCATCGCCGGTCCCCCAGGAGCGCGCCCTGGACCCCGGCGACTGAGGCATGCCCGTGCGCCGACAGCCAAGCGCGCATCTCCTCCGCGATGCTCCGGAAGACCGCGGGCCCGGAGTGCCACACCGCGGTGCCCACCTCTACCGCGGTCGCGCCCGCCATGAGGAACTCGATCGCGTGCTCGCCGGTCGCGACCCCGCCAGCGCCAACGACGGGCAGCCCTGCGGCCCTGGCCGCCTCGTTCACGCACCTCAGCGCGACCGGCCTCAGCGCGGGCCCGGACAGACCGCCGTAGCCGTTGGCGAGCGCGGATGTCCCGAACTCCAGGTCGACGACCATCGCCCTCATCGTGTTGATGGCCACGATGCCCGAGGCACCCCCGCGCTCGGCCGCGCGTGCCAGGGCCATGAAGTCGTGGGTCATGGGCGTGAGCTTCGCGAGCACGGGGCGGTCGACCCTCCGCACGACCTCGCGCACCGCACGCTCCAGGGTCTCGGGGTCGGAGCCCATCTCCGTCCCCAGTCCCTTCGCGTGGGGGCACGACAGGTTCAGCTCGAACGCGTCCGCCCACTGCTCCAGCCGTGCCGCCACCTCGCCGTACTCCTCCACCGTCGCGCCGAACACGGAGACGACGACCGGCCGCTGCGTGCGCGCACGCAGCCATGCGAGCTCCTCCCCGAACGCGTCGGCGCCCGGGTTGGGCAGCCCCATCGCGTTCACGAGCGAGCCGTCGAGCTCCACTATCGTGGGATTGGGATGGCCCGCCCTCGGCTCAAGGCAGATGGACTTGGTGACCACGCCCCCCGCGCCGCCCTCGAGGGCGGACAGCATCGAAGGCCCGGTCTCGCCGAGGATGCCAGAGGCGAGCAGGAGGGGGACCTCCAGCCTCATGCCACAGAGCTCGGTCGTGAGGTCCGCTGGCGCCATCGGGGGGTTAAGGGGGAGGGCGGCTTAAATAGGCTTGGCCCCCGACGGCAGGTACCGTGACCGTATCTGGACATCCCCTGGCAGGGCCTCAGGACCGACGGTCGAGATTCCCACGGGATATTATCACCTGACAACACTCGCGTGAGAAGCTTCATAAGCGGGAGGGGGCAATCGCTTCGACTGGCGTCCAGCCCTGGCACGGTGCCCAGGGCATGGAGGGCAGACCTTGAGGATCGGCTACGGCAGCAAGACGCTCGCCATCGTGCTCGCCCTCGGCTTCGTCTCGACGGCCCTGCTGAGCTGGGCTGTCGTCGACCAGGCCGAGAACACGCTGCGCCGGGACGTCGACGACAAGCTCAAGGGCGTGCTGGACGGGAAGGAGGCCGAGCTCAACTCCTGGATGAACGCCCATCTCGACGCCATCACGGTCGCCGGATTCATCCCCACTCTCCCCTCCGACGCGCAGGCGATCGTCGGCGCGGCCATGGGAGGTCCTGCCGCCCCCGAGGCCAGGTCGCGCGTCTCCGCGCTCATGACCGCGATCACCGATCCCACAGCCACCATCGACGCCGTCCTGCTGGAGGCGGTTACCGGGACCATCGTGCTGTGCACCTCGAAGCAGGCGTGGGAGGGGAGGGGCCTGCTCAACCTCACGCAGATCGAGCTCGCGCTCAACGGGCCCCGCACCCTCTACCTCCCGAACTCGACCTGGGACCAGGAACCCCGCCTGATGGCGGCGGCGCCCGTGCGCGACTCGACGCTCGGCATCGTGGCCATCATGGCCATCGTGAGCGGCAGCGAGGAGCTGTCCCGGGTGCTCGAGAAGCCGCGCGGCCTCGGCAGCACGGCCGGCATCTACATGGTGGGCCCGGACGGCAGACTGCTCACCAATGCCCCTGGTGGCTACGGCCCTGGTGACACCGTCCGGTCGGAGGGCGTCTCCATCGCGCTGGGCGGCATCTCCGGCGCAAAGGAGTACACGGGCTCCTCGGGGAACGATGCCATAGGGGCGTACACGCCCGTCGGGCTCCTCGATGCCGCGCTCGTCGTCGAGGTCGACTACGAGGACGCGCTGCGGCCCATGGTCCTCATCCGCCTCGCTGCGGCCGCGGCGGGCACCATCATCGCGATGGCGCTCATCATCATCTCGTTCCTCCTCACACGGGCGCTGACGCGGGACCTCGAGAACCTCGTCACCTGGTCGGAGGAGATCGGCCGCGGGAACTGGGAGGCCCGTCTCGAGCTGGGCGGGACGGCCGAGGCGCAGGACATGGAGAAGGCCTTCCGCCAGATGGTCAGGGACCTCCAGAAGCAGCAGGCGCAGCTCAGGTCGGCCGAGCGCAGGTACGCCAACCTGTTCAGGAGCAGCCTGGACCCCGTCTTCACAGCCCGCCCCGACGGCCTGATCACCGAGCTCAACGCCTCGGGCGAGCGCGTGATGGGCATACCGAGGCAGCCCGACGGCACCTACGGGAGGAGCCTGTGGGAGCTGTTCGGGGAGGAGAGCGAGCAGAAGGAGTTCGCGAGCAGGCTCGACCGCGAGGGGGCTGTCGCGGGCTTCGAGGCCAGGCTCGTCCTTCCCTCGGGCAGGCAGCTGTACGCGCTGCTGAGCGCCATGCGCAGGTACGACGACGCCGGCCGGCTGACCAACCTCCAGGGGGTCGTGCACGACATCACGGACCGCAAGCGGTTCGAGGGCGCGCTCATCGACGCGAAGAACCAGGCGGAGTTCTACTGCGACATAATGTCGCACGACCTCAACAACGCGATCCAAGGCCTCGGCGGCTACCTGGAGCTCGCGTCGCTCGCGCGCGACGTCGACGACGTCAACGAGTTCCTGCCCGCCGCGCAGGAGCAGCTGGACCGGGCCTCGGTCCTGCTGCGCAACGTGCGGCGGCTGTCACGCATGGGCAGCAGGGTGGTGGAGTCCAGGCCCATCGACGTGCGCCAGGTCCTCGACCGGTGCATGAAGGCCGTCACCCGCGCGCACGCGCCCACGCCGGTCAGGTTCGACGTGGACCTGCCAGAGGGGGCCATCACGGTCATGGGGGAGGAGTTCCTCGACGATGTGTTCATGAACCTGCTCGACAACGCGGTGAAGTACGACAAGCACGAGCTCAAGGTGGTGCAGGTCGAGGCCGATAGGATGGAGGCCCCCGATGGGGTCCGCTGGCAGTTCCGCGTGAAGGACCGAGGCTCGGGCATCATGGACCGTGACAAGAAGACGATATTCGGCCGGTTCGAGCGGCGCGCGCTCAGCGAGTACGGCACGGGCCTGGGGCTGTCCATCGTCGCGAAGGCGGCGGAGAGGTGCGGGGGCAGGGCATGGGTCGAGGACAGGGTGCAGGGGGACCACACCCAGGGCGCGTGCTTCGTCATCGAGCTCCTGGAGGCCCCGGCCGCGACAGCGCTCGTTGGCCCCGTGGACGAGCTCTCATCGGACATCGTGCGGGCGATCGGTCCCACCAGCATGGCTGACCCGCAACCGCCCGGCGACGAGCGTCCGTCGGGAGAACCTATTTAGGCCCCTGGGCCTCTTGCCCCCCGTGGCCGCCGCGCGCGCCGCATGGCGGCACTGACAGGAGGACATGCGATGACCAAGGGCCCGCAGGATGCGCGAGTGAGGCGCATCTTCAGCAACCTGGACGAGGACGTCGACGCCATCTACATCCGCAACAGCACCGAGCCCATCGTGGATGCGACCTTCTTCTACGTGACGGGCATCCGCTCGGGCCTGTTCGAGTCCTCCACGGCCATCCTCTACCCCGACCGGCCCATGGAGGTCACGGTCCCCCCTCTCGAGCTCACGTCGGCCCAGGGTTACGGGCTCAGGCTCACGGTCGTGGAGCGGCGGGCGGACATCACCGAGCACCTGAGGAGGCTCATGCGCGGGGTCAGGAGGGTCGGCGTCAACGCGCCCGAGGTGAGCTACTTGGCCATCATGGAGCTGGAGAAGGCGATGCCCAAGGTGAAGCTCGTGGACGTGTCCAAGGCCATCCAGCGGGCGCGCCTCGTCAAGGACGAGCTCGAGCTCAAGTGCATCAAAAAAGCGTGCGCCGTCGCGTCCCGCGTGGCGAAGGAGATACCGGACTTCCTGGCCGAGGGCGTCTCGGAGTCGGAGATGGCCGCGGAGATAAACCTCAGGATGCAGCGGTACGGCGCGGCGGGCCCCTCCTTCCAGACCATCTCGAGCTTCGGCCCCAACACGGCCGAGCCCCACTACACCGTCGGCAAGCGCAAGCTCAGGAGGGGCCAGTTCGCGCTGTTCGACTACGGCGCGCGCGTCGAGCGCTACGTGTCCGACATCACGCGCACCTACGCGTGCGGGCAGCCCACCAAGGAGATGCGCCGCATGTACGAGGTCGTGCTCGAGGCGCAGCGCATCGGCATGGACATGGCGGTCGCGGGCGGGAACGGCCGGGAGCTCCACAAGTCCGTGGACGACTACATCAACTCGACGCCCTACAAGGGCAAGTTCATCCACTCCACTGGCCACAGCATCGGGCTGAGCGTGCACGATGGCAGCGTGCTGCACACCATCGTCGACCAGCCGCTCGAGGACGGCATGGTGTTCACCATCGAGCCCGGGGTGTACGTGCCGGGGTACGGCGGCGTGCGCATCGAGGACAACGTCGTAGTGAGGAAGGGAAGGTGCGAGGTCCTCACGAAGGCGCCCAGGGACGAGCTCATCCACGTCTGATGCCGCTGCGGCCGCGGGACTTGTAGGACGGCCTGGCGGCGGGGCGCCCCAGCACTCGGGTGGCCCACGCGCCCTGGCCCTGGCCCTCGTCGATGCCGACCGAGACCTCGGTGACGTTCGCGCCCACCTTGAGCCTGGAGAGGAGCTCGCCCAGGAACCACTCCGAGAGCCGCTCTGCCGTGCAGGCCGAGACCGGCAGGAGCAGCACGTCCTCCATGGGCAGCGAGTAGCGCTTGTCGACGATGCGCAGCTCGTAGTTGCGGCCCGCCTCCCGCACCCTCACATCGGGGTGCCTCGTCGGCACGAGCACATGGTGGTCCAGCTCCTCGCAGACCTCCCTCATGGCGCGCTTGACATCCCCGAAGTCGAGCATGAGGTCCATCGGTCCCGCGGCCTCCCCGCGGAAGCGCGCGCTCGCGGCGTAGGTGTGCCCGTGCAGGCGGCCGCACTTGGGGTGGTGCGGTATTATGTGGCATGAGGCGAACCGGGCGCCAACGGCCCACCCGTCGATCACTATCTCCATGGGGCCACTATGGCCCGCGCGCCGATATGAAGGTTGCCATCTGCCGGCCCGCGGGAAGGCCGGTCCCGCGGTCGTCGTGCACGGACGGCCCCCGGTGGACGGATTGGCAACCTTTATGGCATGGCCCCCCAATCGACGTAGGGGGCATCGCTTGGCCTTCACGGTCTGGGGCTGGATCGGGCTTGCCGCCTTCCTGGTCTACGCGACGGCCACGGTGCTCGCCTCGATCAAGCGCGTGCCCTCGGGCCGCATCGGCGTGCGCATGGGCCCGGGCGCGCGCAAGGAGGTGCTCTCCGAGGGCTTCCACCTCGTCCAGCCCTTCGGCACGAAGGTGGTGTGCATCCCCCGCGGGCCCGAGCGCATCATGGGCGACGTCCGCGACATCATGACCAAGGACGGCTGGAGGCTCACCGCGGTGGTCCAGCTCAGCGCGGCTGTGTTCGACGAGCGCGAGGCCGCGCTCGCCACGGATGACTGGCGCCGAGAGGCCCTCAAGGCCGCGCTCGCCTCCGTGCGGCTGCTGATCGAGCGCAGCGACGCGGCGGACCTGCGCCCGAGCCCTCACGCGCTCGACGACGGGGCGAGGGACGAGACCGACCGCCTCCTCGGCCAGTTCGGGACCAAGGTCGAGTGGCTCCGCGTGACCGTGAAGTGGCCGCAGGCCATCCCGCCCCTGCGCGCGCCCGCGTCCGAATCGCTGCGGTACGAGATAGGCTCGTGAGCTCGGCGCGCCCATGCGAGATGGGGCAAGGGTCGGCACAGGGGAGGGCATGCGTCCCGGGGACGCGAGCGCGCGCTCGCCATATCCCGGGCGGGCGGAAGGCCCTGTCGTACGGGTACGACAAATTGTGGAATCTCCTTGGCCAGGATGCCCTCCAGGGGGACAAGTTTTTTATCTGTGACGCTCATATGCGAGATGCGCGTCATGCACGCGGCGCTCGCCGCGCGCACGAACGCGGCCCGGGGGGTGACGTGCCTTGGAGAGCAACCGGATGACCTCGCGCGCGCGCGGGGTCGGGAAGCGCCCATTATGGGCCCCAGGCCACTCGCCCCCCAATCGACGGCGGGGGGGACGATGATGATAGACAGCCAGAAGATGCTGCAGTTCGACTCCCGCAGGACGCTCACCTTCGACTTCCGCCGGGCGCTGTCGTTCTCCCCCAATCGGGAGATGCTGTTCAATTCCAAAAGGAAGCTGGGATTCGACCAGAGCCGCGACCTCGGCTTCGGGAAGAGGGGCCCCGTCTTCAGGGGGCTCGTGTGCCCCAAGTGCCAGACCCTGGTCATGATCATCGAGGAGAACTGCCCCGCGTGCAACACCAAGGTCCAGGACCTCTCCGTGAGGACGATGGGGATGACCTCCCAGACGGCACAAGGCATGACGCCGAGAGTTGCGATGCAATCAAGGCAGACCGCCGCACAGGGCGCACCCGTGTATCCGCAGTCTCAACCGCCACGACCTGCCCCGATGGCGCAACCGCCCCCGAGGGCGGCGCAACCGCAGCCGCCGAGGCAGGCGCAGGTGCAGCGACCCGCGTCGATGCAGCCGCCGTCCCAGGTCGTGTGCCCGAACTGCGCGCTGCAGCTCCAGACTCAAACGGTCTACTGCCCCAGGTGCGGCGTGAACATCCAGCAGTGGCGGCAGTACCTGACCCAGATGAGCCAGATGCGCCAGGGTCCGGATTACTACAGGGGGCAGAGACCTCCAGGCAGATAGCGATGAACCAGGATGCAAGGAGATTAGTGACAGAGGTCGACAAGGAAGGAGGCAATTGAATGGACGTCTTCGGGATCAGCATCTATCTGCTGCTCGCACTTGTATGCGGCATAGTCCTCATCATTCTCGCCTTCATGGGCCTGGATTTTGGGGGGGACTTCGACACTGACGTCGGAGGAGGTTTAGGGGCGGACGGGGCCTCAGGTGTCGAGCATTTCGAGGGCGGTCACGGTGATTTCAGCGGGGCCCACCTAAGCCCCCTCAGTCTTCCGCTGGTACTGGCCTTCTTCACATCGTTCGGTGCACTGGCTGCATTGTTCGAGGGGATGGAGTACGCTCCTCTGTATGTCCCCACGTTCGCCATCTTCCTCTCCCTGGCCATCTGCCTGGTGCTGTACCTGGTGTTGGACAGGGGATTCTATTCGACCCAGGCATCGAGCTCCATCAAGTACAACAAGCTGGTCGGGAGGGATGCGACGGTGACAATCCCGATCAAGAGGGGGACCCAAGGTCAGGTGATGGTCATCACCGAGGCACGGGGACGCACCCTTCTTACGGCAATCTCCAGTGAGGACATCCCCACCAATGCCACAGTGCTCATCGAGGATTTCTCGGGCGGGTCGCTCATCGTAAAAAGGAAGAACATATAGAAACACAAGGAGGAGACAAGCATGGCCTTCGAACCGTTGGAAATACTGATAATCGTGATACTGCTCGTGGTCGTCCCGATTGCGGTCGTCGCAATCATCGCCAACAGGTACAAGAAAGTCCCGCCAGACAAGGCGATGGTCGTCTACGGTCATGATATGGGCGACGGGAAGGGCTACATGGTCATCTCTGGTGGTGGCAAGTTCATCGTGCCCATCATAGAATCTTACGAGTTCCTCCCATTGGACGTGCGGAGCTTGGAAATCAACGTCGACGAGATCGTCACGGACGTCAAGCAATCAGGTGCAAAAATCAACATCCGATCCGTCACACAGATCAAAGTCTCCAGCGAGCCGACCACCCTCGACACGGCAGCGGAGCACCTGCTGCACAAGTCCGACGACGAGATCAACGAGATCGCCCGCAAGACGCTC
>Ga0316628_100002794_pt1 | contig 13144 bp, 16 predicted proteins | sample OWC_Aug_M2_C1_D5_FD_207648 | JGI IMG/M metagenome (GOLD analysis project Ga0316628, IMG submission 207648) | Wetland soil microbial communities from Old Woman Creek delta, Ohio, United States - OWC_Aug_M2_C1_D5_C | ecosystem: Environmental > Terrestrial > Soil > Wetlands | place: USA: Ohio... | reverse complement strand
GGCGGCGTCCATCCGGGAGCCTTGGCGGATGGCGGTGTCCTATCTTTTTTCCGCGTTCAGGAACGGGCATGGAAACGGATGTTCCGAATCCGAAATCCTCGAAAAAATCATGCGTCTGCCGTTCGCGGACGCCATCGGGCAGGAAAAAATCCGCCCGGTGGTCGGCCTGCTGCTATCTGCGATCCCGTCGCCTGAAACGTCCAGCCTGGGGAGGTTGTTCGACGGCATCGCGGCAATCGCCGGAGTGCGCTCCGTTTCGGCATTTGAGGGGCAGGCTGCGATGGAACTGGAAATGGCGATGAAGGAAGTGTGTCACGATTCGAACGCGGTCAAAAACGGGGAACCGGGATATGCTTTCGGCATCGACCGATCCGGAGACCGGATCGGGATCAATCCGGATCCGGTCATTCGAGGTGTTTATCATGATGTTATTAATGGGCTTGGCGGAGACGCCATCAGCCTGAAATTCCACGTTGGACTGGTCCGGATGCTGGCCGGGGCATGCAGGATCGTGCGGGAACAATCCGGAATCGGCACGGTCGCGTTGAGCGGCGGATGTTTCCAGAACCGGTTCCTGCTGGAGCGGTTGAAATCCGAATTACAGGACGCCGGGTTCGAAGTGCTGCAGCATTCCCTGATCCCCTGCAACGACGGCGGATTGGCCCTCGGACAGGCGGTCTCGGCCGCATCGCATATCCCCCTATGAAGAATGAATTTCGTGTTGATTTCCAACGATGTTTTTATTATCTTGTAATTGACATCCGTGTTCATGGAATTCATCTTGTCGGTAGCTGATCCCTTATTGGCGGGCAATTGTCTTTCCGGTTCCCTTTTTCTCGCGTCTGCGACATCGTGAAACGAATCCGGACAGTGCATGATTAAAAATCTATGGCGGCAGGAGTCGTCGGAAGCTCGAAAAACGTCCATTTCATGGAAATACGTTTTCGCCCTTTTTGTCACCCTGGTGCTCTGCATTCTCGACGCGTGCCTGACGATCTTCCTGGTCGGGCGGGGCGCGTGGGAAGCCAATCCGCTGATGCGTTACGCCCTTTCGGTGAGTTATGAATATTTCATATTGTCAAAATACTTTCTCACCGCCTTCGGCCTGCTTTTTCTGTTCCTGAACGGGAAAAAGAGGATATTCGGCGGGCTGCTCATGGTCGAGGAGATCGCAGGCGGAATCGTGCTTTTTTACGAGGGCCTGGTCATTTACGAAATCGCGATTTACCACATCATCCGATAATGTCAGCCGACTGATATGTGCCTTGCCGTACCCATGAAGCTGGTTGAAATCCGCGGAGACCGGGGAGTCGCCGACGTCGGCGGAATGCGGCGCGAAATCGGGCTCCAGCTTCTCGTCAATCCGTCCGTCGGCGATTACGTGCTGGTTCACGCCGGTTTCGCCATCCAGAAGGTGGACGAGGCCGAAGCGCAGAAAACCCTCGCCCTTTTCAGGGAACTGGACCTGGCCGTTTGAAATTCATCGACGAATTCCGGGGGGAGAGAACGGCGCGGCTTCTCGCCGACGCGATCCGCAAGGCCCTGGCCGTCCGCGACTCCGCGGGGGGGCGTCCCCTGACGCTGATGGAAGTGTGCGGCACGCACACGATGGCCATCGCGAAGTACGGCATACGCGGGCTGCTTCCCGCGACTCTGCGCCTCGTCTCGGGGCCCGGATGCCCGGTGTGCGTCACGCCCCACGGGTGGATGGACCACGCGATCGCCCTGGCCCGAAGGCCGGGAACGACCGTGTGCGCCTTCGGCGACATGATGCGCGTACCGGGCTCCACTTCGAGCCTCGAGCGGGAACAGGCGAAGGGGGCCGATGTCCGCATCCTCGCCTCCACGCTCGAAGCCCTCTCGCTCGCGGAAGCAAATCCCGGCCGGCAGGTGGTGTTTCTGGGCGTGGGTTTTGAAACGACCATCCCGACCGTGGCGGTTTCGATTCTCGAGGCGAAGTCCCGGGGCCTGGCGAATTATTCCGTTCTCAGCGGCCACAAGCTCATGCCTCCCGCGCTTGAGGCGCTCAGTTCGGGCGATCCGCGTCCGGACGGGTATCTCTGCCCCGGGCACGTGAGCGCGGTTCTCGGATCGGAGGTGTATGAGGCGATCGTCCGTGACCACGGAATCGGATGCGTAATCGCAGGATTCGAACCGCTGGACATACTCCAGGCCATTTTGATGCTCGCCCGGCAGGCGGCGGAAGGCCGGCCCCGGGTCGAGAATCCCTACAGCAGGGCGGTCACGAAGGAAGGCAATGTCAGGGCGCGCCGGATTCTGTCGCAGGTGTTCGAGCCGAAGGACGACGAATGGCGGGGCCTCGGCAGGATCCGCTCCAGCGGCCTGGCCATCCGTCCCGAATATGCGGAGCATGACGCCGCTCTCCGGCTCCCGGTCGAAGTCGAGCCGACGCAGGAACCCGCAGGCTGCGTCTGCGGATCCGTTCTTCGCGGAGCCGTCACACCGCCCGAATGCGGGCTTTTCGGTTCCACCTGCACGCCCGACAATCCGGTCGGCGCGTGCATGGTTTCGGCTGAGGGAACCTGTGCGGCGTATTTTCGATACGGGACGTGACGACGTGCATCGGAGGATCTGAGAATATTGGTAATGGGGAATAGGTAATGGGTAATGGGTGATGGGTCAGGGGTAAGGGGTGAGAGGTGAGAGGGAAAAGAAATGGCAATTGAGGATTTTTTCATGAATATCGCCTCCTGATAGATGCCTCCGAGGCAATTTTGGCCAGGTGTCGGTATCGGAATCGCCATCGATCCCGATTGCATTGCCGATTACGGCATGGACCTGGTCCTGACTGATCAGCATCATCAATCAAGAATATTGAACCCTTAAATTTTAACTCGAAATCCGTAATTCGAAACTCGAAACTTTTCCGGTCGAATGCTCAAGGCGAATCCGTCATCCCCGGTCCAATCCGACGATTTCATCCGTCTCGTTCATGGCGGCGGGGGAAGTTTTTCGAAGAGACTGCTGGAAGAGGTATTCCTCCCGGCCTTCAGGAATCCTGCGCTGGATGCGCTGAACGACAGCGCCATTGTGGAGGTGCCGGCCGGTCCGCTGGCCTACACCACGGATTCGTTCGTGGTCGATCCGCTGTTCTTTCCGGGCGGAGACATCGGACGGCTGGCGGTGTGCGGCACGGTGAACGATCTTGCCGTCGTAGGAGCCAGGCCGGTGGCGTTGACCGCGGGATTCATCCTCGAGGAGGGATTGGCCCTGGATGATTTGAAGAGGGTCATCCGGTCGATGAAAACCGCGGCGGACGAGGCCGGCGTCCGGATCGTCGCCGGGGACACCAAGGTCGTGCAGAGGGGCAAGGGAGACGGAATTTTCATATCCACGTCCGGAATCGGGGTCTTCGAGGCCGGCCGGCGTCCCGTTTCCGGATCCGGGGCGAAAGCCGGCGATGCCGTGGTGCTCAGCGGGCCCGTCGGACGTCACGGCCTGGCCGTGCTCCTCTCGCGCGAAAACCTCGGGCTGCGGAATCCGCCCGAGTCCGATGTCGCCCCGCTCAACGGGCTCGTCGCGGCGTTGCTGGAGGCGGTTCCAGGCATCCACGCGATGAGGGACGCGACGCGCGGCGGGCTCGGCGTGGTCCTCAATGAAATCGCGGCACAGTCGGGGGTGGGCATTGAAATCGATGAAACCGCGGTCCCGGTTCCTGAAAACGTGAGGGGCGCCTGCGAACTCCTCGGCTTTGACCCGCTTTATGTTGCCAATGAAGGCGTGCTCGTCGCCTTCGCGGAGGCCGGGCGGGCCGAGGCCCTTGCCGGGGTGATGAGGCGAACGCCGTCAGGCGCAGGGGCGGCGATAATAGGACGCGTCCTTGAAGGACAGGCAGGAAGGGTGGTTCTGAGGACGGCGATCGGGAGCCGGAGGATTTTGGACTGGATCAGCGGGGAGCAGCTGCCGAGGATTTGCTAGTCTGGAGAATTTTCCGTACTTCACCGTAGAACAGGGCCCAGCGCTCCGGGGTTTCATTGAAGTAATCGATCGATTTCTTGAAGTCCGCCGGGGTGTAATTCCGTTTTTTCAGGAGCGCACGGGCCGAGTCTCCGTAGGCGGGATTGGACATCGGGATGCGTTCGCGCATCCTGGACAATTCAGCGTAGACGACGGCGAATTCCTTCGCGTGGCGCGGCAATCGGGTTTTTCCGTCCCCGCATCCAGCGGCCGCCAGCGCCGAAAACAGAAGCAAAGTTATCGGGATCCGCGTTTTCATCGTGGAATCCAATAAAAGGAAAATTTGAGCGAAAATCAAGGACAATCTGACCCTGAAGCGCAGTGGGTTGACCTGCACGTCCACACCTCCTATTCCGACGGCCTGATGAAGCCCGCCGAGATGGTCGAACGGGCGAAGATCGAGGGACTTGCGGCGATCAGCATCGTCGACCACGATTCCATCGACGGACTCGGGGAGGCGCTGGAGGCCGGACGGGGCGCTGGCGTCGAGGTGGTGCCCGGGGTGGAGCTTTCGAGCCAGTACAACGGCAAAGACGTCCACATCCTCGGCTATTATTTCAACCCCCGGTGCAGGAATCTCGCCGATTACCTGAAAATATTCCGCGAGGAACGGCACAAGCGCGCCGAAAAAATGATCCGGAATCTCAACAATTCGGGCGTCAAGATCCTGATCGAGGATGTGGAGGTGCGGGCGAGGGGAAAATGTATCGGCCGGCCGCACCTGGCCGAGGAATTGATGCACAGGGGCTACGTGGGCACCATCCAGGAGGCGTTTCAGAAGTACATCGGGTACGGATCGAACGCCTACGAGGAAAAGTACAGGCTTCCGCCCGAAGAGGCGATCCGCCTCATCACGGGCGCCAGGGGGCTCGCGTTTCTGGCGCATCCGGGAGCCGGGATCGGCGAGACGGTGATCACGAATTTTATCAAGTCCGGCCTTGACGGAATCGAGGTGGTGCATCCCTTTCTCCATGCCGAAAGGCAGAGGCTGCTGAAATCCATCGCGCACAGGCTGGGGCTGCTCATGTCGGGCGGATCGGACTGCCACGGAGGCCGTGACGGCAACTTTTACATGGGCCGATATATGGTCCCGTACGCGTATCTGGAGGCGATCAGGAAGGCGCACCGGGAGCGGTGGGGAAGGACGCCTGCCACAAGCGGCCAGGCGGAAATGATCGCCGACTGAAACGGACCGCGGATGACGGCCACGGGTCGACATGCGGGAAAAATAACGCAGAAGGAATCAGCCAGAGAACGTTGTTGCACGGATTAGACGGGATTCAATCTTCCGACTCAATAAAAATCCGTTCTTATCCGTTCAATCTGCGTTCCATTCATTCACCATGGAAACCAAGATCCGAGAGACGGCTTTCTACCATCCGAAGATGAAGGACTGGCCTGAGGACGAGAGGCCCAGGGAGAAACTGCTGAAGGCCGGGCCTCAGGCGCTGTCCGACGCGGAACTGGTCGCGCTGATCGTCGGATCCGGCACGTGCGGGGTTACCGCCGTGGACGTGGCGAAAATGCTCGTGCGGGAAAACGGAGGGCTAGCCGGCCTTGCGGCCAGGGGAGTGCCGGAGCTGGTCAGGATGAGGGGCATCGGCCGCGCGAAGGGCGCGCGGCTCCTCGCGGCGTTCGAAATCGGGCGGCGGACCGCCAGCCGGCCCGGCTCTGCGAAATCCAAAGTGCGGTCACCGGAGGACCTGGCCCAGAGGTTCGGCCCGGCCCTGCGCGACGCCAGGCAGGAGGTTTTCAAGGCGATCCTGCTCGACAGCGGCCACCGGGTGATCCGCGACGTCACGGTGTCAACAGGCACGCTGAACGCGAGCCTCGTTCATCCCCGCGAGGTTTTCAAGGCTGCGGTGGACGGACTCGCCGCGTCCGTGATCCTGATGCACAACCACCCGTCCGGAGAACCGGCGCCCTCGGCCGAGGACAGGTCCATCACGCTGCAGATGGCCGAAGCGGGGAGGCTGCTGGGGATTCCGGTTCTCGACCACGTCATCATCGCAGGCAGCGGCTTTTTCAGTTTCGCCAAGGAAGGATTGATCAAACCGTAGGGGAGACACATGCAGTTCGAACAGGAAACCATCGGAGACGTGCTCGTTCTTCACGTCCGGGAAAAACAGGTCACCTCGCACGAGGCGCCCGAGATGAAAACCCGGATTCTCGGTACTCTCGCCGGCGACAAGCAAAAGATCCTGCTCGATTTGAAGGATGTGGAGAACATGGACAGCACGGGTCTGGGGTCCCTGCTCTTCGGAATCCGTCAGGCCGACCAGCATGACAAGGATCTTCGATTCAGCGGCATCCAGGCCAAGATCAAGTTTCTCGTCCACGTCGCCCATCTGGAGGGCGTCATCGACTCGTACGAGACCGTGGAGGAGGGCCTGAAGGGCTTTCAAGAGGAAGACGGTGGATGAACTCCGCCTCGATGAGGATGCCATCGCCGGCGTCCTCCGCGGGCGTTGCTTCGGAAGGACGGTCTACGCCTTTGACACCATCGATTCGACCAACCTTTTCGCAAAGTCCCTGGCGCTCCGCGGCGTGGATGGCGAAGATGGGACTCTGGTCTACGCCGAACACCAGACGGCCGGAAGGGGGAGATGGGGAAGGGCGTGGGAATCCTCCCGCGGCCGGGGGCTGATCTTCTCGATCCTGCTGCGCCCGCCGGCGGGGGGCAGCAGAATCGGCGGTATCACCCTCACGGCGGCCACATCGGTCGCCCAGGTGCTCGAGCGGGATTACGGCCTGCGGCCGAAGCTCCTCTGGCCGAACGATGTCACGCTTGACGGCAGGAAAATCGCCGGCGTTCTGGCCGAGACGCAGCAGGGCCGCGGCGGCACTGCATTCGCCGTGGTCGGACTGGGTATCAACGTCAACCAGACGGCGGCGGATTTTCCGTCCGGACTGGCCGGAAAGGCGGGTTCCCTGAGGATGGCCCTGTCCCGTCCGGTCGATCGGCTCGCGCTTCTGGCCGGTCTCGTCTCCCAGCTGGAGCGCGACCTGGGACGGCTGTTCTCGAACGGCCTGGAGTTCGCGCTGAACCGCTGGGTGCGCAGAAACGCCATACTGGGAATGACCGTCACCCTCAGGACCCGGGCCGGCAGCGCGACGGGACGGGTCAAGGGATTCCATTCGGACGGCAACCTCGTTCTCGTGGGCGAGGATGGAAGGGAAAAGCGCTTCTCCGACGGAGAAGTGGTCGAGGTGAATGATGCTTCTGGTCATTGACGTTGGAAACACGGAAACCGTGTTCGGCCTGTACGAGGGCGACGCGCTGAAGACGCACTGGCGGCTGTCGAGCCACATGAACCGCACGGCGGACGAATCGTGGATCCTCCTCAGGATGTGGTGCGAATCGCAGAAGCTTCGGGCCGGCGACATCCGGGGAGTGGTCATCTCCTCCGTCGTGCCCGACCTGACGTCCGTTTTCTCGGACATGGCCTCCCGGCATCTCAAGACGGAACCCCTCGTCGTGTCCTTTGAGACGGACACGGGGCTCGCGATCCTTTATGACACGCCTCGCACCGTGGGCGCCGACCGCATCTGCAATGCGGTGGCAGGAGTCGCCCGATTCGGAGCGCCCCTCGTCGTCGTGGACTTCGGAACGGCCACGACGTTCGACGTCATCTCGGAGAAAAAGGAATATCTCGGAGGCCTGATCTGCCTGGGGCTGGGAGGTGCCGCGCAGGAGTTGCACCGGATCGCGGCCAAGCTGCCCAAGGTGGATCTGGTCTTTCCAGACGCGGTGGTGGGGAGGAACACCGAGGCGAGCATACAATCCGGAATCATGTGGGGCACCGCCATCATGGTGGACGGGCTCGTCCGGGCGATATCGGAGGAACTGGGTGCCGGGGAGATACGGGCCGTGGCAACGGGCGGCATGGCCGGGCTGATCGGCGCCAGATCCAGAAGCCTCCGGGCCGTAGAGCCGTTTCTCACGCTCGAGGGCATGAAACTCATCCATCAACGAATCGCATCACGAACGTCACGATAGGAGGATCATGAACACCATTGTCAAGGATCCGAAGGAAGCGAACGAGGTGATCTACAAGGTCATCGGCGTTTGCATGGAAGTGCACCGGCTGCTCGGTCCGGGATTTCCGTCGGAGTTCTACAAGAAGGCGCTTGAAGTCGAAATGAAGGAGAAGGAGCTCCCATTCCAAGCGGACAAGGAGCTCCAGGTCGTCTACAAGGAACAGGTGGTCGGCACCTACACCATCGACTTCCTCGTCTCCGAATCGGTCGTGCTCGAGGTCCGCTCGAACCGCGACGAGATGGGCGACCTCGAAATACAGCACACGCTCCGCAGCCTGACTCTCTCCGGCGCGCCGATGGGGATTCTCGTCAATTTCGGCAACCTCAAGATCCAGTACAAGCGCATCCTGCCCAGCCGGGCCATGCGGGGCGAGGCCCCGAGGATGGACCGGATCGACAAGCCCCTTCGGCCGATGGGATACCGGGAAACCGGCCGGACCCGCGAGAGCAATCCCATCATGTGACCGGTCCGCTTCGCGGACCACGCTGTCAGATTTCTTTAATTATTGAAGGTCCGTTCCGATCGGGACGGGAGTGAGTCGATGGCGTATCGTTTCTTTCTGGCCGGAATCATCCAGGGATCCAAGCTGGGAATCGAGACATTCGACCAGAGGTACCGGGACCGCCTCCGATCCATACTGAACGACGCGTTTCCGGGATGCCTCCCCATCTGCCCGGTGGAAGACCACCCGGATTCCGTCCTGTACCCGGATACCGAAGCCAAAAAAACATTTTTCGCGAACATCGAGAAGGCGAAACTGTGCGATGCGCTGATCGTATACCTTCCGGAGGCAAGCATGGGTTCCAGCATCGAAATGTGGGAAGCCCACCACAGGGGCATTCCCGTATTCACCATCACGCCCCTCGCGAGCAACTGGGTCGTGCGTATCCTTTCCGACCGCGTCTTCCCGGGAATGGATGAGTTTGAATCGTTCGCGCGGTCCGGGGAGATGGAACGGGCGCTCCGCAAAGCGGCCTTGTGAAGGGGTCTCATTGCATGACGTTGTCAGATAAAAAATTCGGCGTTTCCGCGTTTCTGCTGTTCCTGTCCATCCTGGCCTCCGCGGGACGCGCAAAGGCCGACGCTTCCACAATTCCCAGGCCCGAAGGCTGGGTGAACGATTTCGCCGGCGTCATCGATTCCGAATCGAGGTCCCGGATGAACGCGCTCGGCCAGGAGGTCAAGAACAAGACGGGCGCCGAGCTTGCCGTGGTGACCGTCAGGGACATGGGCGGCCTTCCAGTCGAGGATTACGCGAACCGGCTGTACCGCGGCTGGGGGATCGGTGACAGGGAAAAGAACGAAGGCGCCCTCATCCTGCTCGCGATGCAGGAGCGGAAAGTTCGCATCGAGACGGGCTACGGCCTGGAAGGGCTGTTCAACGACGCCCGGTGCGGCGACATCCTCGATCACTCCGTGCTTCCCGAGTTCAGACAGGGGGACTACGGCGGTGGCCTTCTCGCCGGAATGCGGGCCATGGGGGAAATCATCGCGCGGGACAGGGGCGTGACGCTCGATGGTTCCGGCGCCACTCCGCGCCGACTCCGGGGCCATGAGGGAGGCGGATCTTCGGGTTTCCTGATGATCGCCCTGTTCATACTCCTGGTCATCCTGACCCGGGGAAAAATCCTCTACTGGATATTCCTCGGTTCCATGCTCGGGGGGGGAGGGAGAGGGGGCGGCGGATTCGGGGGCGGCGGTTTCGGCGGCGGTTTCGGCGGATTCGGCGGTGGATCGAGTGGCGGCGGCGGCGCTTCGAGGGGATTCTGACGGCGGCAGGCGTGGAAGCCGGAAAATGAAACCACCAAGATCGAGGTATCCAAATGACCCAACATCCCAAAGCCCACCCCATCATCCAGACCTTTCTGGAACAGGTGAAGAATGTCTTCGGGAAGGAGCTGCTCAGCGTGATTCTTTACGGCAGCGCCGTCACACCGGATTACCATCCCAAGGCGTCGGACCACAATTTCCTGGTGGTGCTGACACCCAAGGGCATTTCACAGATCCGAAAGGTTCAGCGCGTCGCCGGCTGGTGGATGCGTCATCGCGTTCTGTATCCGATGTTCATGACGAAGGAGTTCATCGCGTCATCAATGGACAGCTATCCCGTCGAGTTTTTCAACATGAAGGAGGCCTATGAAGTCCTGGAGGGGGAGGACGTTCTGAAGGACATTTCCATACCCAGGCGCGAACTCCGGCTCCAATGCGAGCGCGAGCTGAAGGGGAAACTCCTGCACCTGCGCAGCGGCTACGTATTCACACGGGGAAAATCGCGGGAGATTCGCGAACTGATCAACCAGTCCCTTTCGGTGTTTTCGTCGATTTTCCGTGCATTGCTCTTCCTCAAGGACAAGCCGGTCCAGGGCACCCGCGAGGAGGTGCTGACCCAGGCGTGCGGGGAATTTCACCTCGACATCGCGCTGTTCCAGAATCTGGCGGCGATCCGGCAGAAAGGGATTTCCTATACCAAATTCGAGCTCGACAACCTCATGGAACGGTACATTTCTGAAATCGAGAGGCTCTGCGGCCAGGTGGACAAAATGGAATCGAAGCAGAACTGAATCAGAAACAGAACCCAACACAACAGGAGGAACCATGTCCAAAGGCACGAAAATCGGTTGCGCTGTCCTGCTCGCGGTGGCCGTCGTTGCTCTGATCGTGCTATCGTGGGCGTTCAAGGCGCGGAACCAGATGGTCAGTTACGACGAGAACGTCAAGCAGAAATGGGCCCAGGTCCAGAACGTCTACCAGCGACGGTTTGACCTCATCCCCAACCTCGTTGAGACCGTCAAGGGATACGCGAAACACGAACGCGAGACGCTCGAGGCGGTGATCGAGGCGCGGTCCAAGGTCGGCGGCGTGACCCAACTGAATGCCAAGGACCTGACGCCGGAAAATCTGGCGAAGTTTCAGGAGGCCCAGAACAGCCTCACCGGCGCCCTGCAGCGGTTGATGGTGGTGGTCGAGCAGTATCCGAACCTGAAGGCCAACGAGAATTTCATGCGTCTGCAGGATGAGCTGGCGGGAACGGAAAACCGCATCGCGGTGGAACGCAGGAGCTACACGGAGGCCGTGCAGCAGTTCAACCAGTACATCCGGTACTTCCCGCAGAACCTTATCGCCGGCATGTTCGGATTCAAGGAAAGGCCGCAATTCGAAGCCGCTGACCAGGCCCAACAGGCTCCGAAGGTGCAATTCTAAACCCGTCTGAACCACGCCAAGTGAACCCAAGCCAAGGAGAAAAAACGTATGACGCCGACACAGACCCTGATGCTTTACATTGTGCCCGCCTTGCTCATTGCGGCAGCCGTCATTTATTACGTGATTGCGAGCAGGAAAAAACGGGCGAAATGACGCTGAGAACCGACCCCCTTCCATCCCGCCGCCGGATCCGGCGGCGGGATGAAATTTTCTCGAATTCCCGCAGGAAGCGGGGGACTGAACGACGTGACGGATCCGGTTGAACCCTCCGCCCCCATCGAACTCACCCCGCGCCAGCGCGAGGCGGTCGAACACGGAGAGGGCCCGCTGCTGATCGTCGCGGGTGCGGGCACCGGAAAAACCCTGGTGATCACCCGGCGGATCGCCCACCTGATCCATACCAAAAAAGCCAAACCCGAGGAAATCCTCGCCCTCACCTTCACCGAGAAGGCCGCCGCCGAGATGGCCGAGCGTGTGGACGTTCTGCTGCCATACGGATTCGCGGCCGTGCACGTCTCCACCTTCCATGCGTTCGGAGACAGGATACTCCGGGAGTTCGCCCTGGAACTCGGGCTTAATCCGGATTTCCAGGTTCTTTCCCAGGCTGAGCAGGTGATCTTTTTCCGCGAGCATCTGTTCGATTTTCCCCTGAAGCATTACCGGCCCCTGTCCGATCCGACGAAGTTCATACAGGCCATGCTGAAGGTGATCTCGAGGGCCAAGGACGAGGACGTGAACCCGGAGGAGTACCTGCAGTACGCAGCGGGATTGCGGAAGAAGGCCGGCGCCGGTCCGACGACTGCCGCTGTAGATCCGGAGAATACCGAGGACGCCGACCGACAGGAGGAGATCGCGGGCGCTTATGCGGCTTACCAGAGGCTTCTCGCAGAAAAGGGCAAGGTCGACTTCGGCGACCAGGTCACGCTCGTCCTGAAGCTATTCAGGGAAAGGCCGCACGCGCTCGCCGAGATCCGCAGGCGCTACCCGTTCATCCTCGTGGACGAATTCCAGGACACGAATTACGCGCAGTTCCAGTTGGTCCGCCTGCTCGGCGGGGAGAACGGCAACGTGACCGTGGTCGGGGACGACGACCAGTCCATCTACAAATTCCGGGGCGCGGCGATCTCCAACATCCAGGGTTTCAAGGAGGTGTACCCGTCGGCCCGCCAGGTGGTGCTGACGGACAACTTCCGTTCCACCCAGGTGATCCTCGACACCGCGTACCGCCTGATCCAGCACAACAATCCCGAACGGCTCGAGGTCATGAACCACATCGACAAACGGCTCGTCGCGAAGGTCCGGAAGGAGGGGTTCCCGGTCGACCACCTGCATTGCGACACCGTGACCACGGAATCCGACAGGGTCGCGGCGCTGGTCCATGAGCTGCTCGAATCGAAAAAGGTCACGCCGAACGACATCGCCATCCTCGTCCGCTCGAACGCGGACGCCGATCCGTTCATCCGCGCGCTCAACATGAAGGGCGTGCCCTGGCGGTTTTCGGGGAACCGCGGGCTCTACGGCCGCGCCGAGGTCCGGCTCCTCATCTCGTTTCTCAAGACCGTGTCGGACTTCGAGGATTCGATGAACCTGCATGCCCTCGCGTCCTCGCCGGTCTACGAACTGCCGATGGAAGACCTGCAGCAATGCGTTCATTACGCCCGCACCGGCCACCGGAACCTGATGGAAGCGTTCCGGCTCGCCGACACCGAGGAGGCGCTGAAGGGCCTGTCGGCCGAAGGCCGGGTCACGCTCCGCAAGATCGTCGACGACCTGAATCGATACCTCGAACTTTCCCGCGACAACGTCACCGGCGTCGTGCTCTACCAGTTCCTGATGAACTCCGGCTACCTGAAGCGCCTTTCCCAGAGTCCGAGGCCCGAAGACGGAATCAAGATCCAGAACATCGCCAGGTTCTTCGACGTG
>Ga0316628_100002793_pt1 | contig 13144 bp, 13 predicted proteins | sample OWC_Aug_M2_C1_D5_FD_207648 | JGI IMG/M metagenome (GOLD analysis project Ga0316628, IMG submission 207648) | Wetland soil microbial communities from Old Woman Creek delta, Ohio, United States - OWC_Aug_M2_C1_D5_C | ecosystem: Environmental > Terrestrial > Soil > Wetlands | place: USA: Ohio... | reverse complement strand
AAGGACGTGGTCCGGCCGATGGCGAAATATCTCGCCGTGCTGTTCGTGGCCCTCCTGGTGCTCGTGTTCGTGCCGGCGTTCTCGCTCTGGCTTCCCGCGCGCTTCGGTTTTGGCTGATAGGGACTAGAGAACAACTCTCACCGCGGAGGACGCACCCATTAGCCGGCCGGTGTCAAGTATGCGAACCACTACCTCGTGAACATCCACGATGCTCTATCTTGCTCCATACGGCCTCATCGTTCTCATCGCGCCCGGTTCTTCGTGTGTAAGAGCTGCGATCCGAATCGCGCTCACGCACCCATCAGGTTCTAGCAGAAGGCGTCCTGCGAGCCTCTGCCGTGGTGGCTTAGCCATCCCAGAGAAACGTTGGTACTGCGTCGCGTCCGATTCGACGAGTTCAAAGCAGTGGCTGCCGCCGGGTGCACGGCGCCAATGTCCTGGTGGCTCGCGGCGCAGGCGATGCGGATACGATGAAGTCGGGGGCGAAGCGACGTTGTCCATTCAAAGGGCTCGGTTTGGTTCCAGCGTCCTCTCGGGCTCAACGCGCTTCGCCTTAAACACTCATTTAAGCGAAACAGCGCTTCACATCGAAGGGCTTGGCCTCCCTCAGCATGTGGTAACAGGCACGCGCGAGTTTGTGCGCGAGTGCCTTGGTGGCCACGATATTGTTGGTGCGCGCCTTCTTGCGCTCATAGAAGCGCTTGGCTTCGGGGCAGTAGCGGCGGGCAAAGTTGGCCGCCTCGACGAACGCCCAGGCAAGATAGCGGTTGCCATTTCTGACGTTACCCTCGCCTTTCTTCTTGCCGTTGGAAAGCCGTTTACTGTCCACGCAGCGCGCATAAGAAGCGAAATTGCCCACCGCGGCAAAGCGCTCAATCGTGCCGGTCTCGAGCATGATGGTGGTGGCGAGCACCTCGCCGATGCCCGGCGTGCTGGTGAGCAGCTGGAATTCGGCGCATGGCTTCACGCGCTCACGCAGGCGAGCCTCAATCTTGTCGATCTGCGCGTTGAGCGTGCGAATGACCGCCACGTTGGCGCCCATGGCCAGCCTCACATCCTCGGGTTGGTCCCACTCTCGAAGCACCTCTACCGTGAGTTGCTTCACCTCACGGCCTGTCATACGTGCCCCGGTCTGCCGCGCCACGATGTTCTCCACCGCCAGGATATGACTGGTTCGGCTCCTGCCCAATTGCAAGCGCTTGCGCGACAAATCGCGCAACGCGCGCTCCTGCGGCGGGCAAATGTAGCCTGTGGGCAAGATGCCCAACCGCAAAAGCTGCGCCAAATGCGCCGCATCCGACTCATCCCCACTATGCTTAAGTCCGTCGTACTGCTTGATCGCCGCCGTATTGGCCAGGTGCACTCGATAGCCCGCCGCCTGCAGGCCATCGACCAGCCAATACCAGTTATAGGTCGATTCCACCACCACCCCCGCAAACTCCTCACGGTAAGGCGCAAGCGTCGCCAGTACCGCGCCGAGCTCGTTTGGCACACGGCGCTTGCACACGATACGGTCCGTTTCATCACTCACAACGACCACACTGTTCGTCGAATGCAGATCAATTCCGCTATATTTCATCTCCGGCCTCCGTTCGGGTTAACTCAGGATCGCAAACCCAATTTAACCCCATCGCTTCGCAGCGATGGGAGGCCGGCTATATGATTGTCAAAGGAAACCTTTAATTGGGTCGCGCAAATTGACGCGGATAATAGTGGCGACATCTGACAGATGGGCAAAATAATTTGTCCAGGTTTTCTCTGCGTCCTCTGCGTCCTTTGCGCCTCTTCGTTGGGTTGAAATATTTAGGGGGTAAGCAATGAAAGACGTATTGCGCGAAGCGCTGCGCACTGTACTGAATCCGAAATCCGTTGCGGTCATCGGCGCGTCGGAAAACGAAAACAAGATAGGCGGGACGCGCGGACTCGTTAGCGCCTTGGCGCCCGTTTGCGGGAAGCGCGTCGTCGTCCGCCGGGCCATGAAATGCCACATTCAAAACATCCAGCGAGTGCGATATGACTGACGTGCTGCGTGAATCCCTTCGAACCGTATTGAACCCGAAATCCATCGCGGTCATCGGCGCTTCGGAAAACGAAAACAAGATAGGCGGACGCCCGCTGCTTTACCTCGCGCGCCACGGTTTCAAGGGCAAGGTGTATCCGATCAACCCGAAGCGCGCCGAGATCCAGGGCTTCAAGGCCTATCCGTCTCTCGCCGATGTACCCGATGCGCCGGAGGCGGCGATCGTCGCGCTGGCCGGCGATGCGGCGATCGAGGCGGTCGAGCAATGCGCGAAGCGCGGAGTGAAAACCGCGGTGGTGATGACCTCCGGCTTTGGCGAGACCGATCCGGTTGCGGGCAAGGCCAAGGAAAAGCGCATGCGCGATGCTGCGCATGCGGCCGGAATGCGCATCGTCGGCCCGAATTCACAGGGACTGGCCAATTTCGGCACGGGCGCGATCCTGTCGTTTTCGACCATGTACATCGAAGCGCCGCCGATGGATGGTCCGATCGCCGTCGTCAGCCAGTCGGGTGCGATGAGCGTGGTGCCTTATGGCTTGCTACGCGCCCGGGGCCTGGGCGTGCGGCACTCGCATGCCACGGGCAACGATGCCGACGTGAGCGTCTCGGAGCTGGCTTCGGTGGTGGCCGAAGACCCCGACCTTAGGCTGCTGCTGCTCTATCTGGAAAGCATCAACGAGCCGTACTTTCTCGCCGAGACCGCGCGCATCGCGCACGAACGTAACCTGCCGGTGATCGCACTGAAATCCGGCCGCACCGCCGCCGGCCAGGAAGCGGCGAAATCGCACACTGGCGCGCTGGCCAACGAGGACAGGACGGTCGATGCTTTCCTGGCCAAGCACGGCATCTGGCGCGCGCGTGACACGGCCGAACTGGTGGCCAGCGCGGAGATGTACCTGAAAGGCTGGAAACCGAAAGGCCGCCGGCTGGTTGCAATCAGCAATTCCGGCGCGGTCTGCGTAATGGCCGCTGATGCCGCCAGCACTGTCGGCATGCCGATGGCGAAGCTCGCGGAAGGCACGCGCGCGGAACTCGGCAAGATCCTGCCGGGATTCGCCACGACCACGAACCCGATCGACATCACGGCGGCGCTGCTGACCAACAGCGGCCTGTTCTCGCAGATCCTGCCGGTGCTCGCCCGCGATTCCGCCGCCGATGCCTTCCTGATCGGCATCCCGGTAGCGGGACAGGGCTACGACGTCGAAGCCTTCGCCCGCGATTCCGCGGACTTCGCCAAGGCCACGGGCAAGCCGCTGGTCGCGGCGATCCCGCAACCCAATATCGCCGCCCGGTTCAAGGCGCACGACCTGCCGGTGTTTCCAACCGAATACGAAGCGATTGCGGCGCTGAACCAGTTCCTGTCGCACGGGGAACTCATGCAGGCGGCGAGGACCAGGCAGGCGGCAAGTCCGCGCGCGCCGGCTGCGGCGGCAAAGAACCAGGTGATGCTGAACGAAGCGGACAGCCTGAAACTGCTTGCGGACGCCGCTGTGCCGGTCGTGAAATACCGGTTGTGCCGCAGTGCCGATGAAGCGGCGGCCGCGCTCGCGGAATTGGGCGGCCCGGTCGCGGTGAAGGGTTGCTCGGCCGACGTCGCCCACAAGAGCGAGCTCGGGCTGGTGCGCCTGGGCTTGAACGACGCGGGCCAGGTGCGCTCCGCATTCGCGCAAATGAAGCAGGCGCTGGCCGATCATGGCGCCCGGTTCGACGGTGCCATCGTGGCGAAAATGGCCCGCGGCCGCCGCGAGATGATGATCGGCGCGCGCGTGGATCCGGTATTCGGCCCGGTGGTGCTGGTCGGCGACGGCGGCAAATACGTCGAGGCCATGCCAGACGTGCAGTTGTTGATTTCGCCATTCACCGCGGCTGAAGTCAGACAGGCACTGGGCCGTCTGCGCATTGCGCCGCTGCTCGCCGGCGTGCGCGCAGAGCCGGCGCTGGACGTGGAGGCCTTCTGCGACGCCGCCATTGCCGTATGCCGGCTGATGATGAATCCGCAGGCCGGGGTGGTGAACCTGGACCTGAACCCTGTGCTGGTCGGCGCCAAAGGCGAGGGCTGCACCGCACTCGATGCCGTCGCCTATGTGTCGCGGGACTAGGTGCGCGGTTCGGCAATCCGGGTGTAGCGGACCCCGAATTTCCCGGACGATTGCGCATGCAGTAGCACGAATCGCAGTCGGTTCGAGCCGACACACAGCGTCAACGCGCGTTGACGGGCGCCGTTATTTGCGCGAATGTTCGGAGAGTCAGGCGCGTAACATGACGGCGTGAAATGTCATGGGCCGCGCGTGCCCGAAACGAATTGAAACAAACCATTCCGGGTCGCGGCTGATTGCCGCGGCCAAACAAGGAGGCAAGTGAAGATGATCCGGTCAGCATGGTTTCAATCCCGCAGAAATGTTTCCCTGATGCTGATCTGCGCGATGCTTGGCGCCTGCGCGACGACGCAGAAGAGCAGCACGGGGTCCGGGGAGCAGGAGGCCGCGCCGATAGACGAGGCGAAGCCGCAAACCGCAACGAAACCGGGCGACAAGCCCGTATCTTCATCCGCGGCCACGGTCGCTGCGCCTTCGCCCTCGGATTCCGCCGCGTCTGCGGCCGTGGCCGGCACAAGCGGCGGGAACGCGGTCACGAAACCGGGTTCGTCCGAAAGCGGCGTGACCATCACCGACAGCGAGGAAGAGGCGCAGCTAAAACGCCAGATGGCCGAACAGGATGCGCAGATCAACCAGCTGCGCAACGATGAGCAGGTGGAGACGGCAAAAGAAGAGGCGGAGGCGGCGAAAACGCGGGAGCAGCAGGCCATTGCCGCTGCAGGCGCAAATGACCAGCAGGCTGCTTCTTCGGGTACAGCGTCTGCTGCCCAGTCCAAATCCCAGGAAGAAGCGGCCGTTTTCCCCGCCAATGGCAACGCCGCGCAACCCGGCGGCGCCGAAAGTGGCAAATCGGTGGCACCGGCCGCGCTGGAGCGAAGCGTGTATTTCGATTACAACCAGGCTGCCGTGCCCGACAAATATGACTCGATGCTGGTTGCGAACGCCGCCTATCTGAAAGCGCATCCCGACGTCAAGGCGGAAGTGCAGGGCAATTGCGACGAGCGTGGCAGCCGCGAGTACAACCTCGCACTCGGCGCGCGTCGCGCACAGGCGGTCAAGCGGGCGCTGGAGCTCGCCGGCGCGAACGGCAGCAACATCAGTGCCATCAGCTACGGCGCCGAGAAGCCGGTCGCCCTGGGCAAGGATGAAGCCAGCTACAGCCGCAATCGCCGCGCGGACATCGTGTATTGAGCAAAGTGCGCCCATGAAATTCTTCATTGTCCCGGCGGGCATCGTTCTGGCCGTCGCCGGTTGCGCGACGCAGGACCAGTTGCGCCAGACCGAAGCGCAGCAGGGCCAGGCCGTGCAGGCGCTGAGGGCGGAAGCGAACCGGAGCGAAAGCGTGATCGCTGAACTGCGCGCGGAAATCAAGCGCGCGCAGGAAACCGCGCATGGCCTCGAAGTCGCCCTGACCGACGCGCGCGCCCGCACGGACTCGGCGAAGGCTCAGGCCGACAGCGCGCTTGCGACCTCCCGGGAGTTTCTGGCAAATCTGCTTGCGGCCCGGGAGGAGCAGCGCCGCCAGCTTGACGAGAACGGTGCGGCTTTTTCGGGCCTCAGACGCAAGACCGAAGACCTGGAGTCGCGCCTGCAGGCGCAGCAGCGCCTGATCGATCAAGGCAATGTCGCGTTCAATAACGCGACTCGGCGGCTGACCGTGATCGAGGCCGGATTGCAGGAGGCCGCTCGCCGGTCGACATCGCTGGAAGCCCAGGCGAAAGCAGGGCAGGACGCCGATAACGCCCTCGCCCGGCAACTCGCGACGCTGAGCAAGCAGCTCGAAGAAACGCGCGCCGTCATCAGTTCGGAGGGATTGCTGGATTTGATGCGTGAGCAGGAAGAAGGACGGCGCAACTCCGCCGCGCTGCGCGGGTCGATCGAGGAACTGCAAAAGGCACAGATGGATTCCGCCACGCAGGCCAAGAATTTCTATCTGGATCTGGATGCGCGCATCCAGGCGTTGAGCAAGGCGCAGGTGGATTTCGCTGCACAGGCGAAGAACTACTATCTCGATTTCGATACCCGCATCCAAACGTTGAAACAGAAACTGCCGGGGCTGGCACCGGGAAGCAAAGCAAGCGAACCGGCAGGGCCGCTTCCAGCGACCACTTCGGAAAGTGCTGTCGCGCCGGCAACGGGGACTGACCGCCCGGTCAGCCAGTAAGGACCAGAGGAAAGAGACGAGAGGGAAGAGAAAAGGTTAAAGGTGAAAGCTGCCCGTATGTCACTTTCCTCTTTCCTCTCGTCTCTTTCCTCTGTCGGGGAATCTACCAACTCCCCGACGCGCCTCCACCCCCCGAGCGACCGCCCCCGCCGGAAAATCCGCCGCCGCTCGAGAATCCGCCGGAGCTGTTGCCGTTACCGCCGGGATGGATCGTGACCCCGCCGATCTGGGCAACGCCTTTGGTCTTCAGATCCTCCTGCGCCTTGAGATACCAGGGGGCGCGAGCGAGCAGGATCTTGGCGATTGGATAAAGCAACCCGTAGATGCCGATGATGATCAGGGCGGCCTGGCTGCCGAAAATCGCCATCGGAAACATCGACCAGAACGGGATCAGGAAGAAGTAAAGAAACCAGCCCATGCCGCCCGGCGTGACCAGGCCGATGAACGTGAACACGCCGATGATGCCGAATACGAACAGGCTGATCAGGATGCGTTCGGGAAGCGGCATCGGCGCCGGTTCGACATGGAAGCCCGAAGCAGGCTTGACCGGCGCGGCCCATTCGGCGTCCGCGGCGGCCGGTTGCCTGCCTTCCAGTATCTGGATGACCGCCGTTGCTCCGGCTTCGATTCCGACGTCGTAGTTACCTTCGCGGAAGCGAGGTGCCATGAGATTGCGGACGATGCGGTCGGCGGCAACGTCTGTCAGCGTGCCTTCCAGGCCATAACCGACCTCGATGCGTATGCGGCGTTCCTCCGGTGCAACGACGATCAGCACCCCGTTGTCCTTTTCGCGGCCTCCCAGTTTCCAGCTTTCGGACACGCGCACCGCAAAATCCTCGATGCTCTCGCCGCCCAGCCCGGCCATGGTAAGCACGACGATCTGGTTGCCGGTGGCGTGTTCGTGCGCCTGCAACATGCCGCTTATGCGTTCGTGTGCGGTCGCCGACAGGATTTCGGCCTGATCGACGACACGGCCGGAAAGGTAGGGAATGTCGCCAGCCGCCGACAGGTAGAGGCACGGCAAGGCCAGCGACAGCAGCAGAAGACAACGCAAAGCGCGGCTCATTGATCCGCTCCTCTGCGCACTACCACGGCGTCCGGCATTTCGTTGTCGGTGCCCGGCCCGCAGAAACCGCGCTCGAGCAGCAGCGCCTCCATTGCATCCAGCCCCGCGCGCAATGCGACCACGGTGGTGGCGTGTCGCATCAGAAGGGTGATGCGACGGGTCAGCGCGCCCCAGTCGGGTGCTCCGATGCGACCGTCGAACCCCTCGTCGGCCAGGATCACGACCTTGCGCTCGAACAGGCTGACGAGCAGCAGGATGCCCACGCGCCCCCGCGTGCGATCCAGCCCGCGCCGGAAGAACAGCGATTGGGCGCACTGCGTCACCTCGACATCGCGCCGAATGCGGTCGACGAAGAGGCGGGCGAACGGGGAAAACGCGGTGGTGAGCAATGCAAGAAACGCGCCGCTGCCGAGTATCACCAGGACATGTCCCGTCGGAGGGGTATCGGCGGGCCAGCCGGCGGCAGCGAGTTGCCAGATGACGCTTGCAAGCGCGGCAGCGCCGGCGCCGAGGGCAAAGGCCTTCCATGGCGCTTCCGGATAAGAGTCGGATTTGCCGACGACGGCGCAGACCAGCTGCGTCCCGGTCCTGGCCTCGAGCGCGGCAACACGGGCGGCAATGGTTGTTCGTTCCTGTTCGGTCAGTTGCATGCTCGAATATGCGCACGGAATGGGTGCCGATGCGCATATTGTGAACGTGTTGGTGGCGGTTCAGGAAGCGTTTCTCCCCCGGAACCGCCTGCGGCCGACGGGCGCCCGGTTGCGGCGGACCGCGACGCGCGCTTCGCGATTCCGCACCGCTCTCCTATGAAAATCGTGCATTCTCCGATTGACAACGCACTCTCCTCTCGGCATTCTCTGCTCGCCGTGCCTTTGCTTCTGGCAAGGCAACGCAAATTCAAATACGTGCAAACTCAAATTGGAGGCACCACGATGGCCGCAAAGAAGAAGACTGCTGCGAAGAAACCTGTGAAAAAAGCCGTGAAGAAGGCCGCGCCGAAGAAGGCTGCTGCCAAGAAGCCTGCGAAGAAGGCCGCTGCGAAGAAGCCTGCGAAGAAGGCTGCTCCGAAAAAGAAGGCATCCGGAGCCAAGCGCAAGCCGAATGCGGCTTTCATGAAAGCGATGACGCCCAGCGCGTCCCTCGCCGCAGTGATCGGCAGCACCCCGCTGCCGCGCACCGAAGTGACCAAGAAACTGTGGGCCTACATCAAGAAGAACGACCTGCAGGACAGCAAGAACAGACGCAACATCAACGCCGACGACAAGTTGAAGGAAGTCTTCGGCGGCAAGAAGACGGTATCGATGTTCGAGATGACCAAGCTCGTCGCTGGTCACCTCAAGTAACCTTCTTGCGTTGATTTTCGGCAAACCGGGCCGGCGAGGCCGGCCCGGCGGCCGATCTGCCTGTGGCAGCCACAGTGCGGGTAGCGTGTTGCAGGCTGCATCCGCCTCACCCCCGAGGCGAGGGAATTCCAACTCACCGAATACCTCCGGGAATCGTGGCCGGAAACGTCTGCGGGCCGCGAGTGTCATACCCTTTCCATTAATTCGTCTGCGGAGAGAAACCATGTTTGAAACCATGCGCCTGCCGTTCCTGCTGATCGGCCTCATGCTGTGTTCCGCTGCGGCTGCGGAGGACCTGGTGGGCAAGATGGGCGATGTCGAACTGCGCGGTTCCGAGTTGAAGACGATCCTCAATGAACAGACGCCGGATGCGCGGCGCCAGCTGGCAACCGATGCCGCGGCGCTGGAACGCCTGGTGCGGGGCGAGCTGATGCGCAAGGCTGTGCTGAACGAAGCCAAGCAGAAGGGCTGGGACAAGCGCGAGGAACTGAAACCGCTGATCGAAAGGGCGCGTGACCAGGTAATCGTGAGTTCCTTCGTGAGCAACGTCGCCAAGCCCGACGACGGCTATCCTTCCGAAGACGAAATCAACAAATTCTACGAGGCGAACAAGGCCCAACTGCTGGCTCCTGCCCAGTTTCAACTGGCGCAGATTTTCCTTCCGGCTGCCGAGGCCACCGACCCGGCGAAGGCCGAGGAATCCCGCAAGAAGATCGGCGAGCTGAGTGCAAAGCTGGGCAAACCGGGAGGCGACTTCGCGAAGCTCGCGAAGGAATTCTCCGCGCATAGAGAAAGCGCGGAAAGGGGCGGCGAGCTCGGCTGGGTCAGCGAAGATCAGATGGTTCCGGAAATCCGCCGCGCCGTGACCGGCATGAACAAGGGCGATGTCAGCCCGCCGGTCAAGACTTCGGCCGGCTGGCACCTCATCAAGCTGCTGGACAAGAAGCCGGCGGCGACGCGCCCGCTGGCCGATATCCGCGCCAACCTGATCGGGGTGATGCGCAATCGCAAGGCGCAGGACATGGAGCGCGCCTATCTCGAAGCCTTGTCCATCAAGTTGCCGCCCACCATCAACCAGATCGAGCTCGGCAAATTGCAGAGCGGGCTGCGCTGAAGGCATAGGGCCGCAAACGCCGGGGCACCGGGATCCGCGCAGGTTTCCGTGTCGATATCGCGCGGTTCCAGACTGGGGAGGGCACGATGTTCGCGTGGATCCGGGAGCTGTCGGGGCAGGAAAAGAAGACGCTGATCGCCGCCTATGGCGGATGGTCGGTCGATGCCTTCGATTTCATGATCTACACTTTCGTCATCCCGACGCTGATTGCCGCCTGGGGCATGAGCAAGGCACAGGCCGGGTTGATCGCCACGTCGGCGCTCTTGATGTCGGCGTTGGGCGGCTGGATCGCCGGCGCGGCTTCGGACCGTTTCGGCCGGGTGCGGGTGCTCCAGATCACGATCGCCTGGTTTGCCTGTTTCACCTTTCTGTGCGGTTTCACCCAATCCTTCGGGCAACTGCTGGTGGTGCGCAGCCTGCAAGGGCTGGGTTTCGGCGGGGAATGGGCGGTAGGCTCGGTGATGATCGGCGAGATCATCCGCGCGCAGCATCGCGGCAAGGCGGTGGGCACGGTGCAAAGCGGGTGGGCCGTGGGCTGGGGTGCAGCGGCGCTGATGTTCGCGGTGTTTTTCACGCTGCTGCCCGACGACATCGCCTGGCGCGCCTTGTTCTGGATCGGGCTGGCGCCGGCACTGCTGGTGCTTTTCATCCGCCGTCATGTGAAAGATCCCGAAGTATTCACCGCCACGGTGGCACGCGCCGGCGCCCGGCGCACGAACTTCCTCGAGATTTTCTCGCCACGGCTGCTGCGCATCACGGTGCTGACCAGCCTGATGGCAAGCGGCATGCAGGGCGGCTATTACGCGGTCACGATCTGGCTGCCGACCTACCTGAAGACGGCGCGCGGGCTGTCGGTGATTGGAACCGGTGGATACCTTGCGGTGATCATATCCGGCGCGTTCGTGGGTTATCTGACGGCTGCCTGGCTGTCGGACCACATCGGCCGTCGCAATACTTTCTTCCTGTTTGCCGCATGCTCGGCGCTGACCGCCGTGACCTATACGCTGGTGCCGATCAGCGATGCGCAGATGCTGGTGCTCGGCTTTCCCCTGGGATTTTTCGTGTCGGGCAACTTCAGCGGTGTCGGCGCCTATTTCACCGAGCTCTTTCCCAGCCGGGTGCGCGGTTCAGGACAAGGCTTTGCCTACAATTTCGGTCGCGGCATCGGCGCGTTGTTTCCGGCACTGGTCGGGTTTCTCAGCGCGACCATGCCGCTCGGCCGGGCGATCGGACTGTTCGCCGGATCGGCTTTCGTCGTGGTGATCATCGCGGTGGCGCTGCTGCCGGAAACCCGCGGCAAGCAACTCGCTGTCTACGACTGATTAAGGCAACCTTCACTGCAGTTAGGTCACTTTTCAACGCGGAGGCGGTGAAGGGATTTGTTGGCGTAGGGTGAAAGGGTTTGCTGGCGTAGTAGGATACGGTTCCCGATCAATGCAGGATCAGACAATGAAACCCGCTCCCGTCGCGCCGCAGATTCTCGATCAGTTGAAGCGCATTTCCACCGCGACCCTGACTTCCCAGTTGTTCAAGCTCGGCTTCCGCAATACGTATCTCACCGGCGTGAAACCGCTCAATCCGGCCTTGCGCATGGCGGGCGAGGCGGTGACGGTGCGCTTCGTGCCGGCCCGCGAGGATCTTGCCACCTTCGAGGCGATCGGCAAGCCGGGCTACCCGCAGCGCAAGGCGATCGATGAAATCCTGCCCGGCCAAGTGCTGGTGCTGGATTGCCGCAACATCGACACCGTGGCCGCCGGCGGCGAAATTTTGATGTCGCGCCTGCAGGCGCGTGGCGCGGCCGGTGCGGTGACCGACGGCGCGATGCGCGACTATGCGTCGATCCAGAAACTGGGCTTCCCGGTGTTCGCCAGGGGCATGGCCGCTTCCGCCCACATCCATCGCCATTTTGCGATGGACATCAACCTGCCCGTCGGGTGTGCCGACGTGTTGGTGATGCCGGGCGACATCATGGTCGGCGACGAAGAAGGCGTGGTCTGCATTCCGCGCCACGTGGTCGAGCAGGTCGCGCAAAGTGGATTGGAAATGGAAGACCTGGAAGCCTGGGTGCTGGAAAAAGTCCAGACCGGTGCGCCGATCGCCGGCACCTATCCGCCGAACGATTCCATGCGCGCCGAGTACGAAGCCTGGAAAAAGAAACGCTGAAGCATGGATACGATTCTGTTCGATCTCGGCGCGGTGCTGATCGACTGGAATCCGCGCTATCTGTACCGTCCGCTTTTCAACGGCGACGACCAGGCGATGGAGCATTTTCTGGCCGAGATCGCGCCGCCCTGGTGGAACCTGGAGATCGACGCCGGCAAAACCTTCGACCAGGCAGTCGCCGAGCGCGCCGCCGTCCATCCGGATCACGCGGACAAGATCGCATTGTGGCGGGACGGCTGGGAAAAGATGCTGCGCGACGAGATCGCCGGCAGCGTGGAAATCCTCGCCGAATTGCGCAACAAGGGACACCGCCTGCATGCGCTGACCAACTGGTCGGCCGAAACCTTTCCGATCGCGCGCCGCCGCTTCGAATTCCTGAAATGGTTCGAGGATATCGTGGTGTCCGGCGAAGTCGGGCTGGCGAAGCCCGATCCGCGCATATTCGCGCTGGCCATCGAGCGCTGCCGGCTGGAGCCGGCACGCACGGTATTCATCGACGACAGCCTGCGCAACGTCGAGGCCGGCCGCAATGCCGGCATGCACGCATTGCATTTCAGCGACCCGCAGCAGTTGCGCGCCGAACTGAACCGGTTGGGCATGCTGTAGATAATCGTTCCATCCAGGAGAAGCCTCATGAGAATCCCCAATTTGCTCGCCCTGCTCGGGATGCTGCTGGCCGGCGCCTTGTCGACCGGCGCCGTCGCCGCACGCGCGGACGACGCCATCAAGGTCGTCTATCAATTTTCGGAAGAACGGCTGGCGACGCAAACGATGAATAACATCGCCAATCATCTGGCCGCCGATCCCGGGGTGAAGATCGTCGTCGTGGCGCTGTCGAGCGGCGTACGCGCTTTCGTGTTCGGCGCGCAGGATGCGACCGGGCGGCCTTACTCCGAGTGGGTCGATCAGCTCGCCGCCAAGGGCGTGGAGTTCCGCATCTGCAAGAACAGCATGACCGCACTTAAATTGACCCGCAGCGACCTGATCGAAGGCCTCCAATTCGTACCTTCCGGCATGGCGGAAATCGCACGGCTTCAGGCCCGGGAAGGCTTCGTCTATATCCATCCATGAAAGCACTGCCGCAGGCTGGTTGCTAGAATTGCGGCTGAATCCGTAAAAACAGGAAACGAGAAAAATGAACGCATCCACAGCAAGAAAGATAGCCGACGACACGGCCA
>Ga0316628_100002792_pt1 | contig 13146 bp, 11 predicted proteins | sample OWC_Aug_M2_C1_D5_FD_207648 | JGI IMG/M metagenome (GOLD analysis project Ga0316628, IMG submission 207648) | Wetland soil microbial communities from Old Woman Creek delta, Ohio, United States - OWC_Aug_M2_C1_D5_C | ecosystem: Environmental > Terrestrial > Soil > Wetlands | place: USA: Ohio... | reverse complement strand
CGATGCCTTCTGCCCTCAACTGGTCGACTGCCGCCATGGCCTCAGCGGCAACGGAACCCATTGCGGAGAGAATGACCTCGGCATCGTCGGTGCGGTATTCCCAGAGCATGCCGCCGTTGTCCCTCCCGAAGGCGTCGGCGAATTCCCGGCTGGTCTTCATGATTACCTCCCGGGAGTCTTCCATCGCTTTCTGCAGCTTGTAGCGCATTTCCATGTAGCCGTCGCAGAGAATCCCTTCGGCGCTCATCCTCGGGTTGGGCAGGAGAACGGGATTGATGTTCTTGGGGTTCTCCGGCGAAAGAATCGTGTGGGGCTTGTAAGGGGGCAGGAATGAGCGAACCAGGTTCGCCCCCGGGATGTGCACGGGCATCATCGTGTGGGAGAGGACGAAACCGTCATAGCAGACCATCACCGGCGCGTAGACCTGTTCCGCGATTCGGTAGGCCTGGATGACGTTGTCTATGATTTCCTGGTTGTCGCGGCAGTGGATCTGTATCCATCCCGTGTCTCTCTGGGACAGGGAGTCCTGCTGGTCGTTAAAGATGGACCAGGGCGCTCCGACACCCCGGTTGACTACGCACATGACGATCGGAAGCCTCGAGCCCGCCGCCCAGTGGAGCTGTTCGTGCATGTAGAGGAGGCCGTTTGCGCTCGTTGCCGTGAAGACGCGGGCGCCTACCGTGGAGGCCGAGATGCAGACTGTCATGGCCGAGTGCTCGCTCTCCACACGAACGTACTCCGCCCGGAGTATGCCGCTTTCGACGTACTGAGAGAGGATCTCCGACAGCTGGGACTGGGGCGTGATGGGGTAGGCGGCAACCACCTGGACGTTGCACAGCCGGGCGGCCATCGCCGCCGCCTGGTTTCCTGTGATGATCTGGACGTCACTCATGGCCTTTCTCCTCCCGGACCATGCTGATGGCCTTGGACGGGCACTCCTCCGCGCAGACGCCGCATCCTTTGCAGTAGGTGAGGTCGATCTCCACCCGGATGCCCGCCTTGACGACGCCCTCGGGGCAGTAAAGCCAGCAGAGGTAGCAGGCCGGACGGTTTTTCACGGAAGGAATGCACTTTCCGTAATCGATGACGGGCCTCATGTCCCGCCAGTCGCCCGTTTTTCCCGCCTCACCGACGGAGGGGTCTGCCATGGCTGAAACGCTTTTGTCTTGACTCTTCATGGGCTGCTTGCTTCGCCTTTCTCACGTTTTTCCGGTCTAGCCGGTTCCGGGGGCTTTGCCCCTCAGATCTTTTTTCGAATGGTGGTCCCCGCGTAAGCGGAGCTGACGACTTCGAAGTTCAGTATGGCCGCGTCGGACGAAAGCTTTCGCTTCAGCGCTTTTTCGATGTTGTCGAGAGAGACAAGCTCCGATGCCCGGGAAAAAGCACCGAGCATGGCCGTATTGATGACCGGTGCCCCCTCGCGGATAAGGCGGTGCTTGAGGGCGACGTCGACGGCGTCCACACAGGCCACGTCCCGGCTACCGTTCATTTTGAAATCATCAGGCTTCAGAGGCGTGTTGATGATGATGATCCCCCCCGGCTTCAACCTGCCGACGACGTCGACGATCCCGAAGAGCGTGGCATCGAGAACAACGGCGATGTCGGCCAGATCAATCTGTGATACGATCCGGATGGGATCGCGGGAGATTCTCGTGGAGGCACTTACCGGTGCCCCTCTTCGCTCCGGCCCGAAGGTGGGCGCCGAGGTGACACCCAGAAAGCCCTGCAGGTATGCCGTTTCGGCCAGGATCTGAGCCGCCACCACTGCACCCTGGCCGCCTCTGCCGTGCCAGATCACTTCGTACATTGTTTTTTCTTCCATCATTTTCGCCACCAAATAAAAAGGCCATGGTATTTTCACCCATGGCCTTTAGGAGTCTTTTTTCTTTCTCCCTATATTCTCCTCCTAAAAACGATGGGTGAGGGATTCAATTTCAGGCACAGGAGAGCGAGTCGCAACAGACCTAATAGTGCAGTCAAATCCAGACGCTCTCTCCTCGTGCTGCCCATCGTCATTCAGGAATGCCTTTCTCTTTCTAAAATGATTGTTCCTTCTATAACAAAGAAAAGGGGTTGTCAACAGATAATTTGCAATCTCCATGCCTTCGTTGACGGCGCAGGTCATATTTGATATATATCGGGGACTTTCATGTAAATCATGGCATAGGCCGAAAGCCCGAGTAGAGGGTTCAGGGGGCCGGGCACAGGGTGACAAAGACAGTGGAGAGTGCAGGGTGGTCAGTGGCGAGTAGGACCAAACTGACTGGATAGACTGGACAGACTGAACAGACCAAATAGACCAGAATAGGAGGGAACCATGGATCTTGGGTTGAAGGGAAAGGTCGCCCTGATAGCGGGCGGAAGCCTAGGGCTGGGTAGGGCTGTGGCCCTCGAGATGGCCCGGGAGGGGGCAAAGGTGGCCATCTGCGCCCTCGACGATCCGAATCTTCCGGAAGCGGCGCAGATCATCAAGAAACAAACGGGGGTTGATATCTTTACCATCCCCGCGGATGTCTCCAGGGAGGAAGAAGCCAAAAAATTCGTCAAAAAGTCCATTGAGCATTACGGGACCGTGGATATCCTCGTCAATAACGCCGGCGGTCCCCCGTCAATGACCTTCCTCGAGATCGACGACAACCAGTGGCATCAGGGTTTCCGCCTGAATCTCTTGAGTACGATCGTGATGACCCGCGAGGCCGTCCCCGTCATGAAGGCGAAGCGCTGGGGGCGGATCATCAACATGACCTCGATCGCGGTCAAGCAGCCCATCGAGGGGCTCATCCTTTCCAACACCATCCGCTCCGGCGTGATCGGGTTCGCCAAGTCGCTCTCCAATGAACTGGCCCCCTTCAATATCACCATCAACAGCGTCTGCCCGGGATACACGATGACGGACCGGGTTCGAAACCTCGCCAAGGTGGTCGCCCAGAAGCAGGGGACGAAGCCGGAGGCGGTGATCCAGAAATGGGCGTCGGAGATCCCCATGGGCAGGCTCGGGACGCCGGAGGAATTCGCCGCGCTCGTCACTTTCCTCGCGTCGGTTCAGGCGGGTTACATCACCGGTGCCGCCATCCAGATCGACGGGGGCTGGTACAAGGGGGTTATGTAAAGACCGGGTATCGGGTTCAGGGTCCAGGGAAAGAACCGGGGAGAAGATCGAAAGGCAAAAGGCAAAGGAAAGAAGAACGGGCATCGGGGATAATCCGCCCCCGTTGCCCGTCGTTCCTTCTTGAAGGCTTACCGTGCCGATTTCTTTTTCATGGCCAGGGCATCGTTGAGATTCTCCCGTGCGAGCTGATATCCGGGGTCAAGGCGCACGGCCTCCTCGAAATGTGCTATCGCTTCGTCCAGTTTTTTCTGCTGCAGAAGCGTGCTCCCCAGGTTGTTGTGTGCGCGGGCATAATCGGGCTTGAAGCGGACGGCCCTGTCGAATTGAGCGACGGCCTCGTCGAGGCGCCCCTGAGCGACAAGCACATTTCCCATGTTGTAGTAGATCTCGGCCGTCCGCGGCTGAAGGGTCGCTGCCCGGGCGTAAGTCCGCATGGCTTCGTCCAATCGCCCTTTCTCCGTGAGCGTTTCGGCCAGCTTCATGTGGGCCGGGAAGTGGGTATCCCTGAGTTTGATCGCCCTCTGGTATTCGTCGATAGCCCTGTCCGTATTTCCCTCGATATGGAACACGACACCCAGATTGTAATGGGCTGACGCGTTGTTCGGGTCCAGCTGAATGGCCCGCCTGTAATTTTCTTTCGCCTCTTCCATCTTTTCCATTTCCAGAAGAATGTTCCCGTTTTGTATATATAGGTCTGCGCTGAGCGGCTGGATCCGCAGGGACTCCTTGCTGTGCTGAAGCGCATCTTCGAGTTTGCCCTGAAACATTAGGGCGGTCGCGAGCAGGCTATGGGCCTTGTAATTGCTTTCCGTTACGGTGACGGCGTGGTTGAAGAGGGTCACGCTGTCGCGCCAGCGCTGAACCTGGAGCCAGGTCGTGGCCATCAGGACCGCGATGAGGATGCCCGCGGGGACGGCCAGGGCAATTCCCCGGAGATGTGTTTTTTCGGCCAGGTCGTAGACGCCCCAGGCCAGGATAATGAAAAGACCGATCAGCGGGACGTAGGTATACCGGTCCGCCATGGCCTGTCCCCCGACCTGCACGATACCGATGACGGGAAAGAGCGTGCCCAGGTACCAGAACCACCCGACGGCGACATAGGGGAGAGGGCGGATCTTCCTGACGGCCAGAAAGGTGACACCGACAATGAAGATCACCGCCCCGCCAACGACCCAGGCCGGCCATTCGACGGGCGGATAAAAGGGGGCGAGATCCAGGGGCCAGGACATCTTCAGGATGTAGCGGACATAGGCAACAAGGGCATTCGCGACCCTTTCATAAAAGGGTAAACGCTGGAGCGGGATCATCGCGTACTTTTGCGCGTGGAGTGTGAGGACGCACGATAGTGCCGTGAGCACAAGAAGAGGGATCTTCTCGTTGACGAGGGGCCATGGAAAAGAGGCCCTTTCGTCTTTCACGGCCTTTTTCCCCTTCTTTTTCCGCCGTTTTCTCTCCGCTTCGGCGGTCTGAGGAAGGGTATCATCCTTTTTCCAGTAGGGCGTTCTGCCCAGGGGCCAGAAGTCCAGCAGCAGGAGTGTGAAGGGGAGTGTGACCAGCATGGGCTTGGCCATTAGGCCGAGCGCGAAGGCCAGAACAACCAGGAGGTATCTCATGCCCCCCGGCCTCTCGGTGTAGTGGACGTAGGCCATCAGAGTGAGGAACCAGAAGAAGGTGCTCAGGACGTCTTTCCGCTCGGCTATCCAGGCAACGGACTCCACGTGCAGGGGGTGGACGGCAAAGAGGGCCGCCACAAGGGCGCTCCGCCACACAGCCCCGGTCATCCACCGGAGAACCAGAAAAAGAAGTCCAGTGTTTGCAAGATGAAAAAAGAGGTTGACCAGGTGGTGTGCCCCCGCGTTGGGGCCGAAGAGCTGGCAGTCCAGCATGTGGGAAAACCAGGTCAGGGGATGCCAGTTGCCGGCCTGCGTTGTCGTGAAGGCCCAGAAAAAACCCTCAGGGGTGAAACCTTCCTGCACGGTGGGATTTTTCGTCACGTATTCGGAATCGTCGTAAATCGAAAACTCGTGGCCCCCGACCTGCAGGTAAACGACGGCCGCAAGCACGACGAGCAGCGTGCAGATGACCAGGTCAGGATTGAGTCGTGCCGGTTTGTTCATAGGCAGGAAAGATGCTCAATTTCAGAAGCCTTGCTTTGGCCAGACGAAAGACCAGGGCCGTCCACAGGCAGCCGAAACCGTATTTCACGCTCCGGCGAAAATTGATGGACGACCCCTCCGCAAAATAGCGCGTGGGGCAACTGACCTCGGCAATGGTGTAGCCGAACCATAGAATCTGGGCCAGCATCTGGTTGTCAAAGAGGAAATCGTCGGAGTTCTGTTCCAGGGGGAGCTTCTCCAGGAGCTTTCTGGAAAAGGCCCTGTATCCCGTGTGATATTCGGAAAGCTTTGCCCCCATCAGGATGTTCTCCACGTAAGTGAGGAAACGGTTCGCCAGGTATCGCCAGGGCGGCATGCCGCCTTTCAGGGCATATCCTCCGAGGATCCTCGACCCCAGCACGCAGTGGTATAATTCGTTTGCGATGAGGGTGGCCATGGCAGGGATCAGCTTTGGGGTATACTGGTAGTCCGGGTGAACCATGATGATGATATCGCCGCCCTCCCTCAGGGCCATGCGGTAGCACGTCTTCTGATTGGCTCCGTAACCGCGATTTTCGGAGTGGGCGATTACCGTGACGTGGGGCAGTCCCCTGGCGATCCGGAGGGTTTCATCGTGGCTCGCGTCGTCAACGACGATCACGTGGTCGACGATTTCCTGCGCCATGACCTCCTGGTAGGTCATCTCAAGCGTTTTTGCCGCATTGTAGGCCGGCATGACGACGATGATCTTCTTTCCCTTGAACATGTTTCGCTACCTGGCTCACAGAGGTCGCACGGTTTGGCGCAGTGACTTCGTGTGCTGGCATTTCATAGCAGAGATGACGTTGCCTCGCAAATAACAATTTTTTCGGCGAGGCTCTTATACAGGTCAGGAGGATTGAAGAACCATTGATGCGGGGCGAGGCTCCGCGCCGGCCGGGTTCAGCCGGCTGATCACCGACTCGAGTTTTGTGATGAGGGGCGGGAAAGTCCGGGCGTCCAGCGCCGACACGGCGATCGCGTTGAAGCGACGGCAGAGTATCTGGAGGAGCTCTCCATCGGGAAAGCGATCCATCTTGTTGAAGACCCGCAGGGTGGGTTTTGTGGCGATCTCGAGTTCCTCCAGGATTTTCTCCACGGCGCGGATGTGTTCCTCGAAATGGGGATTGCTGATGTCGATGACGTGGAGGAGAAGATCCGCCTCGTTAAGCTCTTCGAGGGTTGCCCGGAAAGCGGCGAAAAGATCGCGGGGGAGGTTCCGGATGAAGCCCACCGTGTCCGTGATGACGGCCTCGGTGTCCTTCGGGAACCGGAGCCTCGAGCTCTTCGGGTCCAGGGTTGCGAAAAGACGGTCTTCGACCAGGACGCGGCTCTTGGTGAGGGTGTTCAGAAGCGTGGACTTGCCCGCGTTCGTGTAACCGACGATGGAGATCACGGGAATGCCTGTCCTATCCCGGATCACCCGCCTCTGGTTTCTTCCTTTCTGAATGTTTTTGATGTCCTGCTCGAGGCGGTGAATTTTTTCCCGCACGCGACGCCGGTTGATTTCAAGTTTCGTCTCCCCGGGCCCCCTCCCGCCGATGCCCCCCGTCAGCCTTGACATGGCGGTGTTCTTTTCGATGAGCCGAGGCAGCAGGTACTTGAGTTGCGCGAGCTCCACCTGTATCTTCCCGTCCCGGCTGTGGGCCCTCTGGGCGAAGATGTCCAGGATGAGCTGTGTGCGGTCGATGACCTTGAGGTCCGTGAAGTCCGTGATGGAACGGACCTGGGCCGGGGTGAGCTCGTGATCGAAAATGAGCAGGTTCGCGCCGATCTGGAGCGCCCGGATGACGAGCTCCGAGAGTTTCCCCTTGCCGAGGAGATACTTGGGGTCGATCTCGGGCCTTCTCTGTACCAGGGTGTCGAAAACCTCCACGCCGCAGGATCCCGCGAGCTCCCTCAGTTCCGTGACGGAGTTCTCGCCTTCCCCGCCGGCATTCGTCTCGACGCGCACCAGGATCGCGCGATCCCGGGATGTGACTTTTCTTGTCCCCTGCTTCCTGACGATCTCGTCCTCCAGGGCCTGGATGAACGCGGCAAAATCGAGATTCATCTGCGCGGGAGGAACAGGGTCCATGAGGAGCCAGTACCGGCCCTCGGGGTTTTCAGGGATGAGATGGGCCGCGTGGACATTTCCCGGAAGCCCCTCCGGGTCAGCATGGATGGCACAGACGAGGTCGAGACGCAGGAGGGCCAGGTCGGTCAGGTCGTCGCGGGTCAGCGGCTCTCCGGCGAGGTGCGTGTGGATGAGCCGCAATCCCTTCAGGCGGGTGGCGGAAGATCGGTAGGCGTCGAGACTGGGGATCATGATCTCCCGGTGATCCCCGACGATGACGTAGTGGATTTCACCCTGGCGGCTGACGAGGACGGCGAGCTGGCGGTTGGTTTCCCGGGAGAGTTCACTCAGGATCCTTGCCAGTTCGTGGGTTAGAACCCTGTCGGGGGGTACTTTTCTCCGGTATAGCTGTTCGATTCTCCGGAGGTGTCCGGCCCTGAGGCCGGAAAGGTTTCCATATATTTTATGGATGTTTAAGACCTCCTGTTATGCAAAGGGCAAAGGGCGTGCCGCAATTTCGAATTATGAGTTTCGAGTTTTGAATTAAAATGGTCTTTTTAATCTTGCTCATCACTCACCACTAGTCCTTTCGGCCTCATTTAAATTTGTGCGGACTGATTCTCCGTTCCATCTTGTCGAGAAACTCCGACCAGCCGTGCGTGCGAAACTGGGTCACGATTTTTTTGGGATTCTTCTTGCCGCACTTCGGGCAGGCGAGCTTCTCGCTACCCTCGCCGACCTTCTGAATAACCTCAAAGTTGTGGGCACAGCCATTACACTCGTAGACATAGATGGGCATAATCGCAACTCCGTTGCTCGGGGCATGAGGCAAAGGGCGTGCCCCAATTATGAGTTTTGAATTTTTAATTAAAATGGTCTTTTAAATCTTGCTCATCACTATTCGCTTTTTTTTGTGCTCACAACGCACAACCGAGAACTCACAACCCGGGCCTGTGGCCCGAGGCCTTTAACCCCAGCCTGTTAACATATATATGTCCATTCCCCCGGGGATGTCAAGAACCCCGTGGGCTGGGGCGCTGCGGTTTGAAGAGGTTGTACTTCAGGATGCAGTAGATCGCGCGAACGCCGTCTTTCCATCCGATCTTCTTCCCCTCGGCGTAGGATCGCCCGTAGTAGGAGATCCCCACCTCGTAGACGCGAAGCCCCATCCCGGCGACCTTCGCCGTGATCTCGGGCTCGATGCCGAAGCGGTCCTCCTCCAGCGTGATGGACTGTATCACCTCCCGCCGGAAGGCCTTGTACCCTGTTTCCATGTCGGTGAGGTTCAGGTTCGTGAACATGTTGGACAGACGCGTGAGGAACCAATTGCCCGCGTAATGCCAGAAGAAGTGGACCCGGTGAGGCCGGCCGCCCATGAAGCGGGAACCGAAGACGACGTCCGCCTTCCCCGCCTGGAAGGGCTCCAGGATGAGGGGGTAATCCTGCGGGTCGTACTCGAGGTCCGCGTCCTGCACGATGAGCACGTCGCCCGTCGCCGCGGCGATACCTGACCGGAGCGCCGCGCCCTTGCCGGCATTTTTTTCGTGGTAGATCACCCTGTCCACCAGGGGCGCGATCTCCGAGCGCAGGATCTCACGGGTCCCGTCCTGTGAGCAGTCGTCCACGACGATAATTTCCCGTGCCTTCACGGGCACCGCCAGGACCGCCTGTATGACTTCGCGTATCGTCCGCTCTTCATTGTAGCAGGGAATGATGATCGAAAGCTTCATTCTTTTCTCCCCTTCTTTTGTCTGAGTGGTGCCCTCGCGCTTTTGTCCCTCATCTTTTTGTCCTCCCCGGGCGGTTCTTCCGCTGCGGCCGGCCGGTAGCTGCGAGCGGCCATAAAGACGAGGAAAATCGCCGACGGCCATAGCTGGAGGAAGAGGCGGTTGAGAGCCGTCAGCAGATGCCATTTGAGATCGTGCGGCGTGATGATGAAGACGAAGAAATAACCGGCGAGCGTAAGGACAATCACCACCCACCCCGTGAGAACCCCCCTACTGTCACGGGGGTCTCTCGCGAGGCCCGAAAGGGCGAGGTAGGCGGCGAGGAGGATGACTCCGGGTATGACCGGGTTCAATAAAAAGGGGGCACGGACATCCGGGATACCCTGCGTGAAGGTCAGACCCGTTCTGAGATAGCTCATAAGGACGGTCCCGTAGCGGCCGGCATCACCCAGTTTGTCCAGGAACCCCCCCGCGTTCTGGCTTGCGATGAGGTCGCTTCCCGGCGCTACGGCCGTCTTGAAAAAAAGCAGGACAAGAAGGGCGGGCGCTGCTCCGGCAGCGAGGCTGAAAAATTCCCCCGCAGCCCTGCGGGTTCCCTCCGCGAAATAAGTGATCACCGGGCGAATGAGAAGAAAAATGGCGCAAAAGAGGATGCCCTCGTTTTTCGTCCAGGCGGCAAGGCCCGCGAGGAGGCCGGCCATGGCGAGAGAGGTCGCGCGGGGCTTTTCCTGGCGGTCGTGGAGGAAGGGGACGACGATCGCCCCGAGGATGAAGAAGGAAAGCGGGATGTCTGCGAGCTGCGAGGCGCCGACGAGGACAAAAAGAGGGCTTGCCGCGAGGAGCATGGCGGCGAGGCCACCCTGTTCTTCATTACGGAGTGCGCCGAGAGCGGTCCAGAGGAGACCCGCGACGAGAAGGGTGAAGAGCGCCGCGATGAAAATGGGTGCCGCAATCGTCTCACCCCCGCAGTATTCCCACGACCTCACGACTGAAAGGGGGAGCAGGTAGGGGTAGTCGGGGTGTGTCCAGTCGAGGCCGCTTCTGAAGTAATCCATCCAGTCCGCCCCGCTCCGGAAGAGGAAGCGGGCGTGCATGTTCCATATGAGGAAGGCGTCCCACTTCCCGTGGGGCTCTCTGTACGCGGCAAGGGCGAAGGAAGCCGCCGCCGAAAGCGCCGTGACGGCGAGGGGAAGAACAGTGAGATACCATCTTCGATCCCGCCTTTTCTCCCCCTTCGCCCGCGCGAAGGACGCCCGGAGAAGACCTTTCCTCCAGGCCGCCCAGAAAAGGGCGGCGGCGAAGGCGGCAAGGGTGACCTCCCGGAGGAGGAAGGAAAACCTGCCCGGGAGAAAAAGGAAACCAAAACCGACGAGCGATACCACCCCGATCCCTGCGCCCATTCCTAAGACGACCCGAAACAACGGGGAGATCCTGCGTTCCCCCGGCGGGAGAAAGAAAAGGCCCAGAGAAAACCCGATGAGAAAAGGGACAAGAAGGGAGATGAAAAAAAGGGCGGCCAATGGCTATTCCTTTCGCCGGTAGAGAATGAGACCGTCTCCGAAGTCCTTCAGCGGGACGAGCCCCTTCCGGGCGATACGTGAGTGGTCGGGATTTGACCCTATGAAATTGCCGACGACAAGCGGCCGGTCCGGGGTATTGTAGACGTAAACCGGTGCGAGGGTGTACTGCGTCAGGATGAAATGGCCCAGGAGCTCCACGTCCCTGAGGGACCGCTCCCGGGCGAAGATCTTTTCGCTGTCGAGTGCCGTCACGTACCCCACGGCTCCACGGGGCGGAAGGACCGATTTGAGGGGTTCGATCCTCCTTTCGTGGACGGAGACGGGATCCTCCCAGCCGGTCCCGGGGAAGTCCCTCGCCTTTTCGAGGAAGAGAGAGAGGCTCGCGTAGAGGGCGCAGAAAGCGATTAACAAGTACCCCGCGAATGGACCGTAATGCTCATACAGCCGCTTGATTTCCCTCATTAAAGCGCTTCCCCGAAATTTTATTCCTTCCGCCCTCTATACGAAAAAGCCCCCGCCCTGTCAATGGGGATCGCTGTGATTGGGTGGGGCGTGGAAATAAAAAAAGCCCCGGGGGAGGTCCCCCGGGGCTTTCCGGTTTTCATACCGGCTGCTGAAAAACACCTTAGAAGGCGAGGGTCAGTTTGTGCATGAGGAGGTAGCTGTCTTCGACGTCGCCGTCAACAGTTCCCTTGAAGTAGTCGCCGACCCACCAGTAACCGAAGCCGACCATGTAGGAGAGGTTGTTGTAGATCTTGTAGGTTGCGAAGATGTCGAATTCAGCACCGTAGCTGTCGTCAACGTTGCTGGCCGTATCATCCGCCCAGGCCATACCGTAGGCCACCTCAACATTGAGTTTCGGCGTTATGTTCCAGCCTGCGTAGGCCTTCCAGAGAATGCAGTTGTCTTCGAAGGTCCCGATGGCAGCGGGGTTGTAGCCATTCCAGTTGCCGGTATAGGTGTTGACGAGATCGTTGAACATGTAGAGGAAGGGATCCCAGGCCTGGCCCATGACGAAGGGCCCTGTACCCAATCCGAGGACGCTTCCCTTCTGCTTGTCGTCCGTGTTGTCCACGTCACCGGACTCGATGGCGCCGAGGAGGCCGACATAGAATGCGCCGATGCCGAACTTGCCGTTCAGGTAGGCCGCGTAGGCTTCCAGATCGATATCATTCTGGTTGCCGTTGTAATCCTTCCAGTCACCGAAGGCATACCAGAATTCACCCTCGAGGCCGAGGTTGCCGATGGCCGCCTGGAAGAAGGGGTTGATCGTGTAGGCCTTGGTCCTGTAAGCGCCGACAGCGTCGCCGTTGCTGTAGTCAAAGTAGTTGTCACGGTAGTACTGGAACTGGACGCCCGCCTGACCGGTCTTCCACCTGTAGGTTGCATCGATGGAGTAGATATCCAGGTCCTTGTCGGCGTAAAGGAGAGAGGCACCGCTGCCGCCGATGCCGTAGGAGCCGCCCTCATGCACCTTCTCCCACTTGGCCCCCAAGGTCCAGGGTCCGAGCGGGTACATGTACTGCACGCCCGGGCGGCTGACATGGGTGTTCAGGAACAGCGTTCCGTAGCAGATGCAGTCGAAGTAACCAACCATGAAACGGCCGATGGCGGTGTTGAAATCCACATAGGCTCGTTCCCACTCCAGGTTCTCCTGCGTCCTGATGGAGCTGCCGTTGATGGCGTAAGTGTCAAAGTTCGTGGCTGCCTGGTTGTCCACGGGGCGGTTCGTGTTGTCATAGCCGTGGACGCGGCCCCAGGAACTGTCGCCCCACTTCTTCTCCAATGCATCGAAGCGGGTCGTCAGCGTAAGACCCTCTGCGATCTTGAACTCGGGCTGGAGTCTCAGTCTCTGGCCGACGAAGCTTGCCGAACTTGCCACTTTGCGGTCAGCGGGTACAGAGTGATAAGCACCACCAGCAAAGCGGTCGTCCTCGGCCCTCAAGCTGGGGTCGGTGATAAACATACCCGTCGCGTAGTAAGAACCGCTAATCTTGAGGTCAACGGCGGAGGCGGGCGCACCCAGAGCCAACACGAGCCCGAATACGAATAATGCGAGTAGAATCTTTCTCATTTTCTCCTCCTGATTGTTTTTGTTTTTCCCGGATACCCCTCCTAGGGATATCCCTCCTTCTTACAACATGCGGCCTCAACTACCGCATGTCCCAGGCCTGGAGGATTATTCCACCAGCCTGAAAACTGCATTTGTCTTAAGCCACCACCCCCTTCCTGTTTCGGGGGCAGACCGCCCCCTTTGAAAATTCGGGCCAAAAGCTAGCATCGCACCATGGCCTTGTCAAGCTTTTTTTGACCCTCTCAAATTCCTCGAAACCCACGTACCAGAGGTTTCAATGCAGAAGAAAATACCGCGTGATCCTAAGGTCTTGACTCTCTGAGTGCGACGCGATCCTGATGTGAGCAAGTACCATACCACGAGGAAGGGATCTCCCCGCCGAAAATAATTAACTTCATGATTCAATTTATATTTTAATGGTTTTTAGAGAATGAATTACCATGCAGTGCCGGTCCTGCGGAAGCCTGTGACTGTGTTTAAAATGCAACAGTTCCCAGTGACAGCATGTTTTTTTACCACGGCTTT
>Ga0316628_100002791_pt1 | contig 13150 bp, 13 predicted proteins | sample OWC_Aug_M2_C1_D5_FD_207648 | JGI IMG/M metagenome (GOLD analysis project Ga0316628, IMG submission 207648) | Wetland soil microbial communities from Old Woman Creek delta, Ohio, United States - OWC_Aug_M2_C1_D5_C | ecosystem: Environmental > Terrestrial > Soil > Wetlands | place: USA: Ohio... | reverse complement strand
AGAAGGTGAGTTTCGAGGTCACCCAGGGACCCAAAGGCAAGCAAGCCTCCAACATACAGGCTGCCTGATACCGGAGCGGATCAAGATCCGCGGTAGTTTTAAGAATATTCGAAGCCCGCGACGCCGTCGCGGGCTTTTTGTATCCGACGCGGCGCTCAACGCCGCATGCGATCGATCATCGCATCGCCGAATCCGGAGCAGGACACTTGCGTCGCCCCGGTCATCAATCTCGCAAAGTCATACGTGACGATCTTGTCGTTGATCGCGGCCTCCATCGACTTGACGATCAAGTCCGCCGCTTCCACCCATCCCATGTGGCGCAGCATCATCTCAGCCGAAAGAATCAATGAGCCCGGATTGACGTAATCCTTGCCCGCGTATTTTGGCGCTGTGCCATGGGTTGCTTCGAACATCGCAACCGAATCGCTCAAATTTGCGCCCGGCGCGATGCCGATGCCGCCAACCTGCGCCGCCAGCGCGTCGGAAATGTAGTCGCCGTTCAGATTTAGCGTTGCGATTACGTCATACTCGTCCGGACGCAGCAGGATCTGCTGCAGGAAAGCATCTGCAATCACGTCCTTGATGATAATTCCGCCAGGCAGTTTCATCCATGGTCCGCCGTCGACCAGTTCCGCGCCGAACTCGCGCTTGGCAAGCGCGTAGCCCCAATCTCGGAAGCCGCCTTCTGTGAACTTCATGATGTTGCCTTTGTGCACCAACGTCACGGAGCGGCGCTTGTTGTCGATCGCATACTGGATCGCCTTGCGCACCAGGCGTTCGGTTCCCTCGCGCGACACCGGTTTGATGCCGATCCCGGAAGTCTTCGGAAAGCGGATTTTCTTGACGCCCATTTCCTTTATCAGGAAATCGATTAGCTTGCGCGCACTGTCCGACTCCGCGGCCCATTCGATGCCGGCATAGATGTCCTCGGAGTTCTCGCGGAAGATCACCATGTCGGTTTTTTCGGGTTGCTTGAGCGGGCTGGGCACGCCCTTGAAATAACGCACCGGACGCAGGCAGACATACAGGTCCAGTTCCTGGCGCAAAGCGACGTTGATGGAGCGGATGCCGCCGCCAACCGGCGTGGTGAGCGGTCCCTTGATCGACACCACAAATTCCTTGCTCGCCTCAAGGGTCTCTTCCGGCAACCAGACGTTTTCGCCGTAGACCTTGCAGGACTTCTCACCGGCAAACATTTCCATCCAGACTATCTTGCGCTTCGCCCCATAGGCGGTGTTGACGGCTGCGTCCACGACCTTGCGCATCACCGGAGTGATATCCACGCCGGTACCGTCCCCCTCTATGAAAGGAATGATCGGGTTGGCCGGTACATTCAACGAGAAATCCTTCTTGACGGTGATTTTTTCGCCGACGGACGGCACCTTGATGTGCTGATACATGGAGTCTGCCTCGATGGGTGGATGTAACTGAATTGCAAGCGGTTATGCAGCCTGCGGAAAAGCCGCAATTGTAAAGCAACGGTTAGACAGGGCACAAAAACTACCTGCGGCGGCGCCCGCTTCAGCAATTCAGACCCGTCTAGCGCATGCAATCACTTCAGCGATTCTTTGCGCGATTACTTTGAAACCAATTTTCGCATTGCAAAAACTTCCGCGCGAGAAAATAATTTGTTATTGATTATTAACAATAATATATCCGCCTTTACGTTTGTTGCGACGCGTAAAAAACCTGATGTAACGTGCGTTTACCACCGTTGCATCAGCCAAACCCCGATGCAACGTCGACACAAGATGCCACTACACGCGGCATCTTCAATGATTCTGCCAGATCCGATCTCTGGCTTTCACGTGGATCAGAGCGCCGCGGGTGCTCGGCTAGGCGATTCGAGTCGATGCGCGTTTGCGCATCAACAACCTGATCGTCTGGCTGGTGTTTCCGGCGCACACGATAAAGACAATTGAACTAGCTGACAGGAGACCGCCATGAATCGCGATCAGGCAATCGCAGAAATCCGTAGGGACTGGCAAGGCAATCCGCGCTGGCAGGGCGTGCGACGCCCTTATTCGGCCGAAGACGTCTACCGCCTTCGCGGCACAGTGCAGATCGAACATACACTGGCTCGCCGCGGTGCCGAGAAGCTCTGGAAACTCGTGAATGACGAAGCATTTGTCAACGCCCTGGGCGCCCTGACGGGCAATCAGGCCATGCAGCAGGTCAAGGCCGGGCTGAAGGCAATCTACCTGTCCGGCTGGCAGGTTGCAGCCGACGCCAACCTCGCGGGCGAGATGTATCCGGATCAGTCGCTCTACCCTGCCGACAGCGTTCCAGCCGTCGTACGCCGCATCAACAATACTCTCATTCGCGCCGATCAGATTCATCATGCCGAGGGCAAGGACGGCATCGACTGGCTTGCCCCGATCGTTGCCGACGCAGAGGCCGGATTCGGCGGTGTACTCAACGCTTTCGAACTCATGAAGTCGATGATCGATGCAGGTGCGGCGGGCGTGCATTTTGAAGATCAGCTCGCATCCGCGAAGAAATGCGGGCACATGGGCGGCAAGGTGCTGGTACCGACGCAGGAGGCGGTGCAGAAGCTCGCCGCCGCGCGCCTGGCTTCGGACATCATGGGCGTGCCCACCGTGCTGTTCGCACGCACCGATGCCGAGGCGGCCAATCTCATCACCTCGGATTTCGACGACAACGATAAGCCCTTCTGCACGGGCGAGCGCACGGCGGAGGGCTACTATCGCGTCATGAACGGGATCCAGCAGGCCATTTCGCGCGGCCTTGCCTATGCGCCCTACGCGGATCTGATCTGGTGTGAAACCGGCAAGCCGGACCTCGCCTTCGCGAAGCAATTCGCCGAAGCCATTCACAAGCAGTACCCGGGCAAACTGCTTTCCTACAACTGTTCTCCCTCGTTCAACTGGAAGAAGAATCTCGACGACAGCACCATCGCCAAGTTCCAGCGCGAGCTGGGCGTGATGGGCTACAAGTTCCAGTTCATTACATTGGCAGGCTTCCACGCGCTCAACTACGGAATGTTCGAACTGGCGCGCGGCTACGCCAGCGACAACATGACTGCATACGTAAAACTCCAGCAGTCCGAGTTCGCCGCAGAGGCCGACGGCTACACGGCAACCAAGCATCAGCGCGAAGTCGGTACCGGTTATTTCGACGAAGTCACGCAGGCGGTGCAGGCCGGCAAATCATCGGTAACGGCTTTGACAGGCTCCACCGAAGAGGAACAATTCGCCTGACGTCTGTACCAAGCTCCTTGGCGCCGCGATGTGGCAAGCTCTGCTTGTCCCCGCGGCGTTTCCTATTTATCATTTAGCGAAATCATTTTTCACCATGTAAAATTTTGTTCCGGAGAACAACGTGAACCAGCCGAAAATTCCAGCGGGCATGCAAGTGCTCGGCCAGATAACTCCCGAGTATGCGCAAATACTTACCGCCGAGGCTCTGACGTTCCTGGCGAAACTGCATCGCAATTTCAACGCACGCCGGATCGAATTGCTGGCCCGCCGCGCCCAGCGGCAAAAGGAGATCGACTCCGGAAAGCTGCCGGATTTTCTGCCGGAAACCAAACCGATTCGCGATGCCGACTGGCAAGTAGCCCCGGTGCCGAATGACCTGCAAGACCGCCGCGTGGAGATTACCGGCCCCACCGATCGCAAGATGGTGATCAACGCGCTCAATTCCGGCGCCAACATGTTCATGGCGGACTTCGAGGATTCGTCGACGCCGACCTGGGATAACCAGCTCCAGGGACAGATCAACATGCGCGATGCGCTCGCCGGCACCATTTCGTTCACCAGCCCGGAAGGCAAGCATTACAAACTGGCGGAGAAGCCGGCCACTTTGCTGGTGCGCCCGCGCGGCTGGCACCTGAGCGAAAAGCACTTCGTGATAGACGGACAGCCGATGTCGGGTTCGCTGTTCGACTTCGGTCTGTATTTCTTTCACAACGCCAAGGCGCGCGTGAAAAAGAATTCGGGAATTTACCTCTATCTTCCGAAGATGGAGTCTCATCTCGAAGCGAGATTATGGAACGAGGTTTTCGTATTCGCGCAAAAGGAATTGGATGTGCCGCAGGGCACGGTCAAAGCCACCGTGCTGATCGAGACCATTCTCGCCGCCTTCGAAATGGAGGAGATTCTGTTCGAACTGCGCGAACATTCGGCGGGCCTCAACTGCGGCCGCTGGGATTACATCTTCAGCTGCATCAAGAAATTCCGGAACCAGAAGGATTTCATCCTCGCCGACCGCGGCCTGGTGACCATGACCAGCCCGTTCATGCGTGCCTATTCGCTTTTGCTGATCAAGACCTGTCACAAGCGCGGCGCCTTCGCCATGGGCGGCATGGCCGCGCAGATCCCCATCAAGAACGACCCCGCAGCGAATGAAGCAGCGCTCGCAAAGGTGCGCACGGACAAGGATCGCGAAGCGACCGATGGTCACGATGGGACCTGGGTCGCGCATCCCGGGCTGGTGGCAATCGCCAAGGAGGCGTTCGACAGGTCGATGAAGACACCCAATCAGATCCATAAGAAGCGGGACGACGTCCACGTCACGGCAAAAGACCTTATCAATTTCCAGCCGAAAAGCCCGATTACCGAACCGGGTCTGCGCATCAACATCAACATAGGCATCCAGTACATGGGGGCCTGGCTCGCCGGCACCGGCTGTGTGCCAATCTTTAATCTGATGGAAGATGCTGCCACCGCGGAAATCTCGCGAGCCCAGATCTGGCACTGGATCCGCAGCCCGCACGGCGTTCTCGACGACGGCCGCAAGGTCAGCAAGGAGTTGTTCCGCGAACTCGTCCCGCAAGAACTGGAAAAGGTCCGGCAGATGCTTGGCGATAAGGGTTACGCGGCAGGCAAGTACGAGGAGGGCGCAAAAATGTTCGAGGACCTCACGCTCGCCGACGACTTCGTCGAGTTCCTGACGCTGCCCGCGTACGAATACGTAACGGCGCACGAACACCGCTGATCTCGTTCGGGCCGCCGCGGCGGTGCGCAGGCCCGACCTCCCCAAATGCCGAGGGTCGTCCTCTTTAACAAGCCCTGCGGCGTGATCTGCCAGTTCAGTCCGTCAGCCGGCAAGCTAACGCTGAAAGATTTTGTGCCGATCACGGGCATATATCCCGCCGGCCGGCTCGACACCGACAGCGAAGGACTGCTGGTCCTGACAGACGACGGTGCCTTGCAGAACGCCATCAGCCACCCCGCCAAAAAGTGGCCAAAAACCTATTGGGTCCAGGTGGAGAACAGTCCGGACGAGGCCGCATTGATGCGACTTCGCCGCGGCGTGGATCTGGGGGATTTCGTCACCGCGCCGGCCGCCGTAAAACGGATCCCAGAACCTCCGGGCTTATGGTCCCGCACTCCGCCAATCCGCTCCCGCCGACACATTCCGACAAGCTGGCTGGAGATAGTGATCACCGAGGGCAAGAACCGCCAGATACGGCGCATGACTGCGGCAGCCGGCTGCCCCACCTTGCGGCTGATCCGGCAGCGAATAGGTCATTGGGGCCTGGCAGGGCTTGATTCCGGGGAATATCGCCTGCTATCGGCCGAAGAAATGGAGCTTTGGTGAGAACATCTAAGTTGTAACAAAATATGTCAACCAGCCACGCAGGCCGGCGTTATAGGGCCTGACACCTCAAATAGTGTCATTCCTGAAGAACTTACTAATGGAGAAGACCAGCATGAAGAAAATTATTGCAGCCCTGATCGCCGCCCTGTTTGCCGCTGTTACGTTCTCGGCCGTTGCCGCTGACGAAGCCAAGCCGGCAGATGCCAAGCCCGCCAAGTCGGCAAAGAAGCACAAGAAAGCCAAGAAAGAAGAAACCAAGAAGGAAGAAACCGCCGCTCCGGCAGCTGCTGCTCCGGCAAAGAAGTAAGTATCAGTCAGTTGCAAGTGGCAAGGCAGGGAATCATTCCCTGCCTTGTTTTTTTGTGGGGCGCCCACGTACGTACTCTGGAGTGCTTTCCCGGGTGGTTTGACGCCCCTGCGAAAACTCCTTATTCTTGCGAGCGTTTTTCGAACCGGTGAAACGCTCCGGTTTGCATATCTTGTCTTGTCTGACCCAAAAAAGACGGAGCCCGCCATGAAGACACTGATTGCGCTCATCCTTACCGTCGCGTTTGCGGCGCTTTCCATTTCCGCCTCCGCCGGCGTGGCGCCCACCGCTCCGAGCTCGGCTTTGGCCAAGTCGGGCGTCAAGATTGCCGCGCCCGCCAAGCAATCGGAGTAGGACAATAAGGAGCATCAGGAAATCACACCCAAGGAGTCGACCAAGTAGGTCCGCAGCGAACCCGGCGTTAAAGGCAGGGTCAGACCCTGCCTTTTTCATTTCATGAATTGAAAGTCAGGAGGCGTACACCATGGGCGAGTGGACCGACCTCATCAAACTGACTGTCGCGCTGCTGGCGATTGTCGATCCCTTTGCCAGCATTCCCGTTTTTCTCAGCACCACTACCGGTTACACGCAGGCCGAACGGCGGCGTGTTACGCAGGTCGTGGCGATCACTGTCTTCTGCGTGCTCGCCGTCGCAGCTTTGATCGGCACACAGATGCTGCGTTTTTTCGGCATCAGCATCCCCTCGTTCCTGATCGCAGGCGGAATTTTGCTGCTATTGATGGCGATTTCCATGCTCCAGGCCAAGGAAAGTGGCATCCGCCAGACACCCGACGAAGCCGAGGAAGCTTCCGAAAAAGATGCGGTAGCCGTCGTGCCTCTTGGCATTCCGCTTCTGGCGGGCCCCGGCGCAATCAGCACCATGATCATCGCCACCCATCATTCGGCAGGCTTCTTCGGCCATTTCACCCTGCTGATTCCGGCGGCCCTGATAGGCGGGGTCGTCTGGGCAACCTTTATGGCAGCCACCCGCATCTCGGAACGGCTGGGCAAGACCGGCATGAATATCATCACCCGCGTGATGGGGCTGATCATCGCGGCCATCGGCGTCGAGTATATTTACCGGGGCATGATCGAGTTGTTCCCGAAGCTGATCTGAAAACAGATATGGTCTGGAAACCCGACGTAACCGTAGCAGCGGTGGTGGAACGCGACGGTCGCTTTCTGCTTGTTGAGGAACACACCGAACGTGGTTTGTTGTTCAACCAGCCCGCTGGCCATCTCGAAGCTGATGAATCGATTGTCGCGGCAGCGGTCAGGGAAACCCTCGAGGAGACCGCATGGGAATTCACGCCGGAACACCTGATCGGAGTCTATCGCTGGCGGCCTTCCCTCAGCGAAATCACCTATGTCCGCTTCGCCTTTTCGGGCCGGCTGGGCACACATCACGCCGAACGGGCGTTGGACAGCGGCATCGTGCGCGCCGTCTGGCTCAGCCCGGAAGAGATTCGTGCCAGCCGCGATCGCCATCGCAGCCCGCTGGTTGTACGCTGCATGGAAGACTACCTCGCCGGAAGACGGGCATCGCTCGATCTGCTGGTGGACTACAACTGATACGGAATCGCCCCGTGGGGAAAAAACAGCGCGTTGTCGTCGGCATGTCGGGCGGGGTGGATTCCTCGATCGCGGCCTGGCTTCTCAAGGATCAGGGTTACGATGTCGTCGGCCTGTTCATGAAGAACTGGGAAGACGATGACGACGAAGAATTCTGCACATCTCGGCAGGATCTGATCGATGCGGTTTCGGTCGCGGACCTGATCGGCATCGACATCGAGGCAGTGAACTTTTCGGCCGAATACAAGGACCGCGTGTTCAACAGTTTTCTGGCCGAATACAAGGCTGGACGAACGCCCAATCCCGACGTGCTGTGCAATGCCGAAATCAAATTCAAGGCCTTCCTCGATCATGCGCTGCAACTGGGCGCGGAGCGCATAGCCACGGGGCATTATGCGCAAGTGCGCGAAGTAGACGGTCTGTTCCAGTTGCTCAAGGCAGAGGACGGCACCAAGGACCAGAGTTATTTTCTCTACCGGCTGAACCAGATGCAGTTGGGAAGCACGCTTTTTCCGCTGGGTGCGATGTACAAGCGCGAGGTGCGGAAACTAGCAGCCAAACTCAACCTGCCGAACCACGACAAGAAAGACTCCACGGGAATCTGCTTCATAGGCGAACGGCCGTTCCGTGAATTTCTGAATCGTTATCTACCCACCCAGCCCGGGGACATGATCACCCCTGCCGGAGACGTCGTCGGCCGGCACATGGGTCTGATGTATTACACCATCGGCCAGCGCCAGGGACTGGGAATCGGCGGGCGTAAGGAAGGAGACGGCGAGCCGTGGTACGTGTGCAGCAAAGACATGGAATCGAATCGGCTTGTCGTCGTGCAAGGTCACGATCATCCAGCCTTGCTGTCGGACGCGCTCACGGCCAAGGACCTCACCTGGATCAGCGGAGCCCCCCCCCACTGCCACTGGGTATACGGCGCGAAGGCGCGCTACCGGCAGAAGGATGCGCCCTGCGAGATCGAGCGGGTGGATGCGAACTCGTGCGAAATCAAATTTGCCGAGCCGCAATGGGCCGTGACCCCCGGTCAGTCGGTGGTTGTCTACGAGTCGCGGGTCTGCCTGGGCGGTGGCATCATCGACAGCGCCGTCCCCGCGGCGGGCTAGCCTCGCGGCAAGGTCGCCTCGAAAGGCGGCAGTTCGTGCAATTTTTCCGCGTGGCGCAGCAGGTTCGGATAGCCGCCTCGCCAGTCGATCTCCTTGAATCGAAAATCGAGAAATCCCAGCGCGCACCCTAACGCGATATCGGCGAGGGTGTAGGTCTCCACCGCGCACCAGCGCTTATCCGCGAGTTCGGTAGCTGCCCACGCCAGCGCGCGGTCGATTTTGCCACGCTGGCGCGCAATGACCGGCTCGCTCTGCAATTCCTTTGGCCGGCGGCCTTCCTGCACCAGAAGCACCGCTGCATCCATCATTCCGTCGGCCAGCGCTTCCCAGCGCCGCACCTGAATGCGCTGGCGTATCGGCTCGGGGATCAGGCGGCCTACCGGCGATATCGAATCGAGGTACTCGACGATGACCGGAGAATCGAAAAGCGTGTTGCCATCCTCGGTCACCAGCACCGGGATCTTGCCGAGTGGATTGAATTCCGGAACCCGGGTCGCGGGATCGGATGGCGCATCGATGACAAATTCGTATTCGATGCATTTTTCGGCAAGTGCCACTCTTACCTTGCGTGCGAACGGACTGCTGAGTGATCCAATCAGTTTCATTTGCTGGCTGCGCTGTTGAAAGGCGCCGCATTATAGCGCCCTGAGCATCAATCGATGCTTCCTACAACGAAGGCCGCAGTGGCGCTCATCGTGATAACATTATCGATACTGATTAGTTACTTGGATGATGCCTCCTTCCCCTCTCACCGCCCTGTCCCCGCTCGATGGCCGTTATCGGGACAAAGTTTCCAGACTCTCCGATTACTTCAGCGAATTCGGCTTGATCCGCTACCGCATTCTGGTCGAAGTCGAATGGCTGAAGGCGCTCTGCGCCGCGCAAGCACTCGACGGCATCCCCCCCCTTTCACAGGCCACCGTGAAACAACTCGATGCGGTGGTGCGCGATTTCTCGGTCTTCGACGGTGAAGCGGTAAAACAGATCGAAGCCCGTACCAACCACGACGTCAAGGCGATCGAGTACTGGCTCAAGGAAAAGCTCTCCGACAACGCCGAAATCGCCGGCGTCTCCCGCTTCGTGCATTTCGCCTGTACCTCCGAGGACATCAACAATCTTTGCCATGCGCTCATGCTCAAGGATGCCCGCGCGCAAGTGATGCTGCCCGCGATCGATGCCCTGATGGAAAGACTGACCGCACTTGCGCATTCGACTGCCTCCCTGCCGATGCTGTCTCGCACCCACGGACAACCGGCGACGCCGAGCACGCTGGGCAAGGAAATGGCGAACGTCGTGCACCGGCTGCGGAGGCAGCGCGTCCGCATCGCAGGGGTCTCGCTTACCGGCAAGATGAACGGCGCTGTCGGAAATTACAACGCCCATCTCGCAGCTTTTCCCGGCCTCGACTGGGAGAAGTTCTGCCGCGGCTTCGTCGAAAAACTTGGCTTCGAATTCAGCGCATATACCACCCAGATCGAACCTCACGACAGCATCGCCGAATTGTTCGATGCCTGCGCCGGGCTCAATACCGTACTGCTCGATTTCGATCGCGACGTCTGGGGTTATATCTCGATTGGCTATTTCAAGCAGAAGGTCAAAGAAGGCGAAGTCGGTTCCTCGACGATGCCGCACAAGGTCAATCCAATCGATTTCGAGAACTCCGAAGGTAATCTCGGCCTCGCCAACGCGCTGCTGTCGCACCTGTCGTCCAAATTGCCGATCTCACGCTGGCAGCGCGACCTGACCGACTCGACGGTCCTGCGAAATATGGGCGTCGCTCTGGGTTACAGCCTGCTGGCCTATGACGCCTGCCTGCGCGGCCTGAACAAGCTTGAGCCGGATCCAAAGCGCCTCGCCGATGACCTGAATGCAAACTGGGAAGTGCTGGCTGAACCGATTCAGACTGTCATGAAGCGTTACGGGATCGAGGATGCGTACGAGCAGTTGAAGGCGCTGACCCGCGGCAAGGCAGGAATCAACCGCGATACGCTGCACGAGTTTATCCGCGGCCTCAATCTCCCGCCTGCGGAAAAGCAACGCCTGCTGGCCTTGACGCCGGCCGCTTACACCGGCCTGGCGGAGCAGCTGGCCAAGCGCATCTGAGACGTCAGGGGGCGCGTCTCGCGCGCCAGAATTCGACGATCCCCGGCATCACCGACAGCAAAATGATGCCAAGAACGACGGCGGTCAGGTTGTTTCTGACCAGCGGCAGGTTACCGAAGAAGAACCCGGCATAAGCCAACAGTGCCACCCACAGGACCGCCCCCGTCACGTTGAACATCAGGAAGCGCCGGTAGCGCATTGCACCGATGCCCGCGACGAACGGCGCATAGGTCCGGACAATCGGCACAAAGCGCGCAATGATGATCGCCTTGCCGCCATGTCGCTCGAAAAATGCGTGGGTCCGGTCAACGTAGGCGCGTTTGAAGAATCGGGAATCATCAAACCGGAACACCCTCGGTCCCAGGTAGCGCCCGATGGCGTAATTCAGCGAATCCCCGGCAACCGCAGCCGCAATCAGCAGAAGCACCAGGCCGTGAATGTCGAGCTCACCAGCGGCGGCAATGGTTCCCGCAACGAAAAGCAGCGAATCGCCGGGCAGGAACGGCGTGACGACCACGCCGGTTTCCAGGAAAACAATCAGAAAAAGGACTGCGTAAACCCATGCACCGTAGGTCTGCACCAATTCCCTCAGATGCTGATCCAGGTGCAGGATCAGATCGACAAATCCGGATAGCAGATCCATCGGGGACGACCCTTTAGACGACCGCCTCTTCCTGCTTCTTCTCGGGTTTGATGAAATCCTCGCGCGTCACGCCCAGCCACATCACCAGCGGACTCGCGACCAGGACCGACGAATAAATGCCGAACAGGATGCCGATGGTAAGCGCCAGCGCAAAGTAGTGCAGGGTCTCGCCCCCAAAAATGAGGATCGACGTCACCATCAACTGCGTGCACCCGTGGGTGATGATGGTGCGCGACATCGTGCGCGTAATGGCATTGTTGATGACTTCCGGGGTGCCGGCCTTGCGCATCTTGCGGAAATTCTCGCGGATCCGGTCGAATACCACTACCGACTCGTTCACCGAATAGCCCAATACGGCAAGAACTGCCGCAAGCACCGGCAGCGAAAATTCCCACTGAAAGAACGCGAAGAAACCCAGGATGATCACCACGTCATGCAGATTGGCGACGATCGCCGATACGCCAAACTTCCACTCGAAACGCAGCGCCAGGTAGACCACGATGCCGATAGACACCAGCAGCAGCGCCAGTGCCCCGTTTTCGACCAGCTCCTTGCCGACCTGGGACCCGACAAAGTCCACGCGGCGCAATTCGACCGAAGCATCGTCCTGGCGCAGCGCCTTGATCACGGTCTCGGACAACTGGGCGCCGGTTACGCCCTGCTTGGCCGGCAATCGGATGAGCGCAGTCTGCGAGCTGCCAAAGCTTTGCACCGTCGCGTCGGCGAGACTTACCCGGTTCAGCGTATCGCGAATCTTGTCCACGTCCACGGCATGGCCGTAGTTGATCTCCATCACCGTCCCGCCGGTGAATTCGACACCGAGATGCAGGCCCTTGGTGGAAAGGAAGATCACCGCAAGCACGAAGGTGATCAACGAAATGATGTTGAACACCAGCGCATGGCGCATGAAGGGAATATCTTTACGGATGCGGAAAAATTCCATTTTTTGTCCTTAGCGGTAGATCTGGCCCAGCCGCAATCAGGCGGCGGTATGCCGCTTGTACCAGTCGGTATTGCCGATAGGCAATTTCTCGAGCTTGCGCCGCGCACCGAATACCAGGTTCACCATGCCGCGGGAAACCAGTACTGCGCTGAACATCGACGTCAGGATGCCAAGGCAATGCACGACCGCAAAACCGCGCACCGGGCCGCTGCCGAACATGAACAACGCGATACCTGCGATCAGCGTGGTGATGTTCGAATCGAGAATCGTCGCCCAGGCTCGCTCGTAGCCGGCTGCAATCGCGGCTTGTGGCGTTGTGCCGTTGCGCAATTCTTCCCTGATGCGCTCGTTGATCAGCACGTTGGCATCGATCGCCATGCCGAGCGTCAGCGCGATCGCGGCAATGCCGGGCAATGTCAGCGTAGCCTGAAGCATTGACAGTAGCGCGACCAGCAGCATCAGGTTCACTGCCAGGGCCAGTACCGATATCACACCGAAGAACATGTAATAGATGATCATGAAAACGGCAATTGCCCCGAAACCGATCATGGTCGAATGGAAGCCGCGGCTGATGTTGTCGGCGCCGAGGCTGGGACCGACCGTCCGCTCCTCGACGATTTCCATCGGAGCGGCCAGCGCGCCTGCGCGCAATAGCAATGCCACATCGCGCGCCTCGGTGGTCGTCATGCGCCCGCTGATCTGCACACGACCGCCGGGAATTTCGGAACGGATCACCGGCGCGGTGATGACTTCGCCTTTGCCCTTCTCGACCAGCACCATCGCCATGCGCTTGCCGATGCTTTCGCGGGTGACTTGCTGGAAAATCGTGGCACCGCGCCCGTCAAGGTTGATGTGGACCGCGGGCTCTCCGGTTTGGCTGTCGAATCCGGGCTGGGCATCGG
>Ga0316628_100002790_pt1 | contig 13153 bp, 11 predicted proteins | sample OWC_Aug_M2_C1_D5_FD_207648 | JGI IMG/M metagenome (GOLD analysis project Ga0316628, IMG submission 207648) | Wetland soil microbial communities from Old Woman Creek delta, Ohio, United States - OWC_Aug_M2_C1_D5_C | ecosystem: Environmental > Terrestrial > Soil > Wetlands | place: USA: Ohio... | reverse complement strand
GAAAGGCAAGAGCAAAAAGAGAATTCGAAAGTTACCAACTGGAACGGTGGTCCATTCGGCATCGTAGTCGCTTCTGTTTCCCATATGATTTCCCTCGACCTTGAATTTTCTCCGTGTCCTCCGTGGTGATCGGTGTTCCTGTTTCAAAGCGCTATTGCTTGGGCCACAGCGGCGGGGAAATGGCGTCCTTGGCGGGATAGACGGTGATCGGCACGCCCTTCTGCCATTGCACGATCAGCAGGCTGGCGTTTTCGCGATGGCCGTTGGCATCGAACTTGAGTTTGCCGTTTCCGGGAAAGTAATCTGCCGGTCCGCCCGTGAGGTTCATCGTGCGCAGCGCCTGCGCCACGGCTTCGCGGTCCGCTTTGCCGGCGGCTTCCAGCGCAGCCCTGAAAATCAGCATGTCGCCGTAGGTCGTGACGAAATGCTGGGTCGGCCACGGCTCGCCGGTTTTTTTCCTTACTTCGGCGACGAAATCCTTCTGCGCGCCGGTAGTCCAGTCGGCAACCACCGCCATGACGCCCTCGAGCTGCTCGATGTTCATGTTGTTGCGCAGATCCGGATCCAGGATCGCGGCTCCGTTGGAAATGGTCGGCAGTTTGCCGCGCCCAAGGCCGAATTCGTTCATCTTTTCCAGTAGCAGCTTTGCGTCCGGAATCGCGGTGGGCAGCAACAGCAGGATGTCCGGCCGTGCCGAGCGCACCTTCTGGATCAGCGGGGTGGCGTTGGCCAGCGGCGGCGTGAAGGTTTCATCCACCACCAGCGACAGACCGAGCTTGGCAAACTGGTGATCCCGCATCGGCTTCACGAAGGCGACCGATGCCGCAGTGTTGTCCATCACGATGCCGATCGTTTTCGGTTTCTTGCCGGAGGCCTTTTCCGCCATTTCCATCAGCGCGGGCAGCGAACCTTCGGCTTGTTGCACGCCTGTCGCGGAAGTCTGGAACACGTACTTGAATCCGCGCGACGTGATCAGATCGGAATAGGAAAAGGTAACGATGGGCAACTGCGCGCGTTCGGTGACTTCGGTCACGGCCAGCGTAAACGAACTCAAATAGGCGCCGGTGGCGACTACGAGGTTCGGCGAATCCGCAACCATGCGCTGGGCCGCATTCTTCGCTTTCTCGACGGAATCGCCGGCATCGAATACGCTGAGCTTGAGTTTGGCGCCTCCCATCGACTTGATGCCGCCCTGCCGGTTGATGGTCTCGATCGCCATGTCGGCCGCCATTTTCATGACTTCGCCCTGGCGCGCCCACGGCCCGGACATCGGTGCGATCAGACCGACTTCAACGTCTTTCGCTTGCGCGCCGGCATCGACCGTCGTGAGCAGCGTTGCCGCCGCGAGCCCGATACCCAGCATCTGCCTGACTCTGACAGTGATTGCACTTTGCATCATATCCTCCCCTCTCTCGATGATTGCTACATGCCGAGATACGCCTGGCGTATCCGGTCGTTGCTTTTCAGTTCGTCGTGGCTGCCCTCGAGCACCACTCTGCCAGCCTCCAACACATAGCCGCGATCCGCAAAATGCAATGCTTCGGCCACTCGTTGCTCCACCAGCAGCACGGTCAGGCCGGAACCGGAATGAATCGAGACGATACGCTCGAAGATCTCATCGGCGGCGGCCGGCGCCAAGCCCATCGAAGGTTCGTCCAACATCAGCAGCCTCGGCGACGAGGCCAGTCCGCGCCCAATCGCCAGCATCTGCTGCTGTCCGCCGGACAGCGCGCCTGCCGGCGTCCTGGCACGTTGCGCCAGTACCGGAAACCAGTTGTAGATCTTCTCCAGATTGTCTTTCCACGCCCGACGGCCGGCTTCGGTGTACGCGCCCATTTCCAGGTTTTCCAGCACCGTCAGCGAGGCAAATACCTGGCGGCCCTCGGGAATGTGCGCGATGCCCAGATGCGGTCGCGCGGCAGGCGCGACAGCAAGCAGATCCCGGCCTTCGAAGCGGATGCTGCCCGAAGTCGGCGGCACGATTCCGGAGACGGTCTTGAACAGCGTCGTCTTGCCCGCGCCATTTGGACCCACGATCGCCGCGAACTCGCCCGGCTTCACGCGCAGCGTGACGGCATTCAGGACCGGCACCGATCCGTAGCCCGCGCACAATCCTTCGATCTCAAGCATTCGCCACCCTCCAGCGCTTGCCGAGATAGGCATCGATCACCGCCGTATCGCGGGTGATGTCCTGCGGCAAGCCTTCGGCCAGCAGCGCGCCCTCGTTGAGCACGACGAAGCGGTCCACCAGGCGTACCATCGCCTGCATGGTGTGCTCGATGATGACGATGGTGATGCCCTGCGCCGCCAGCTTGCGCACCACCGCAATGACCTCTTCGACTTCACCTGCACCGAGACCTGCCAGCGTTTCGTCGAGCATCAGCAGTTTCGGCTTCCCGGCGAGCGCCCGCGCGATTTCAAGCAGGCGCAATTGCTTGTTGCTAAGCGCGCCCGCCAACTGCTGCGCTTCACCCTGCAGGCCGACCTGGATCAGCGCTTCCTGGGCCACTGCGCGCGCCTGCTCATCCGTCGCGGCATTCACGTACGCGCCGACGACGACATTTTCCAATACGCTCATGCGCCGGAACGGACGCACCACCTGGAAAGTGCGCCCCACCCCGGCTGCGCAGATCTGGTAAGGCCGCCGGCCGACGATGTCCTTGCCTTCGAGCAGGATCTCACCCTGGTCCGGGCGGATGAACCCGTTCAGCAAATTGAACAACGTGGTCTTTCCCGCGCCATTCGGCCCGATGATGCCGAGAATTTCACCGCGCATGACCCGGATGCTGACGCCGCGCACCGCCTTGAGTCCGCCGAATGATTTCGAGACGTTACGGACTTCGAATGCAACCACGCCTTCACTGTCCGGCTTTCTCGCGGGAAAGGCCGCACTGTCGGCGTAGGCCTGAACGGAAGCTCGCGGCGTGGGCGCACGCCTTCGCGTGATGTCCCTGACTTTCCAGAACACTCCCTCGGGTGCGAGCAGGATCACCGCGACGATCGCGACGCCATAGACCACCCCCTGGATGCCGGGGAAGACATTGCCCAGCTGCGCCTGCAGCAGTTCGCTCAGCGGCACCAGGACCACGGCGCCGATCACCGGTCCCCATAACGTGCCCACGCCGCCGAACATGGCGACGATCAGCGCCTGCGCCGAGACCAGCATGCCGAACACCGCCGGCGGCGTCACTACCAGCAGTACGACTGCATAGAAGCCCCCGGCCGCGCCGGCCAGCGCCCCGCTGAGGGTAATGGCCTTGAGTTTCCACGCCAGCGTACGAATGCCCGCCGCTTCGGCGGCCGCCTCGTCCTCGCGTATGGCCACCAGCGACATGCCGAAACGCGATCGCTCGATGAGCCCGGTGAGCAGCATTGCGCCGATCATCAGCGCCAGGGCAAGCGCCACGTAGATGCGATGATCCTCGAATTGCATGTAGGCAAAAGCATGTTCACGCTGCATCGGCAACGCCAGCTCCTGGTACCCGAGCCATTCGAACACGTACAGCAGCGCCAGCGGATACGCCAGCATGGCGAGCGCGAAATAATGGCCGCGCAATCGGAACGTCGGAATGCCCACCACCAGCCCTGCCAATGCGCCCACGAGCGCCGCACACGGAATGCCCAGCCACGGCGACAAGCCCCAGTGGATCTGCGTCAACGCGACGAAATAGGCACCCAGCCCGAAGAACGCGGCGTGGCCGAAGGATACGAAACCGCTGTAGCCGCTCAACAGGTTCCACGCGAGCCCCATCACCGCCCACACCGGCACGACCGTCAGAATCAGCAGATAGTAGGAATGCCCGACGAAGGCCGCGAGCAGCCCATACGCCGCGGCAAATGCAGCGATGAGCAAGGCCTGGCGGTGGCGGTCGGTTGCGAGCATATGTCAGGTCCTCCGCATTGCCGTGCCGAACAGCCCTTGCGGACGCAGCAGCACGATGAACAGGAAGACCACGAAAATCGCGGTATTCTGCAACTGGTTGGGCAGGAACAATGTCGACAACTGCTGCACCAGCCCGATCGTCAGTCCGCCGAAGAACGCGCCCGACACGCTGCCCAATCCGCCGAGCACTACACCGGCATACATCACGATGACGTATTCGAGGCCGACGTAAGGCTGGAAGGACGTCCCCGACGCCAGCAACCCGCCGCCGATCGCGGTAATGCCGACGCCGAATCCGAATGCGAGACGATGGGATTTCGCAACATCGATGCCCATGTAAGTCGCGGCCTCGGGATTGTCGGCCGCGGCGCGCAGCGATTTGCCCATGCGCGAACGGTTCATGACCATGACGAAGGCGAGCACCACGGCAACGGCAATGAGCGCGCCAACCGTCTGCCCCTGGTTGACGAAGAGCTCGATCCTGTCGCCGTACAACGGCCCGACCGCCCACGCGTTCGAAGCCAGCGGCGTGGCTATGGAAACCGGCGTCGAGCCGAACAGGTAAAGCCCGCCGTTCTGCAGGATGAGCGCGAGGCCCAGCGTCAGGATCAACTGCGCATAATGGCCCTCGGACTGCAGCGCGCTGCCGCGCATGCCGGTGACCTTGCTGATCAACAACCGGTGCACCAGCACGCCCACAAGGAAAATCACCGGCCCCGCGATCAGAGCGGCCACGTAGGGTCCGGCCATACCGCCGAAAATCGCATGCACCCCCAGCAGGCCGAACGCGTAATACGCCACGTACATGCCGAGCATCATGAAATCGCCATGGGCGAAATTGATGACGCGCATGACTCCGAAGATCACGCTCAGGCCCACACACATCAGACCGTAGATCGACCCGGTGAGCAGGCCCGCGATCAGCGCCTGCAGGAAGTTTTCAAGCAGCTGCGACAAAGTCACCACCTCATCCCCCGCCTTCTCCCCGAGCGGAGAAGGTGCGCTGCGCGGGCTTTTGACCTTTCACCCTCTCCGCCCTTGAGGGGGGAGAGGGCATCGCTGACTCGGCGAAGGGATTTTGGGGTGGGGCGGGAAGCGATGCCTGGGCGCGCTTCCCGCAAACGGGCGATTCCATCGCTAACGTGTCCGCGCGCCGGGGTGGGGTGGGTGTCCTCATGTCGCTTGCCCCCGCAAGAGCGATCCCAGACGTCCGGCGTCGTCGCTGCGCTCCAAAGCCTCGATGTACTCTTCGATTTCCAGCGCGCGCGGCTTTCCAACCGCGCCTTCGGCGGCCAGCCTGAAGCGATCCTGCACTTGCGAAGGCGTGGCATTCACCACGTCTTCCAGGCGCATCCGCTGCGCCGAGCCGCCCGCATCGCGAACCTCCACTTCGCCGCCCTGCTTGCCCGGATAGGCCCGCGTCATTTCGTCGTCGACTTCGAGCGTCATCAGGCCGATCAGCTTGTGCAGCCGCGCGTCGTTCAGCAATTTGAAGTTTTTCTCCGATACGCCGCCTTCGATCAGCGCGGCGGCGACGTTGTACTGGATGCTCATCTTGGCCTGCAGGATATGCGCGAACGGGCCTGTGTAGTCGCAGCCCGGATACAGCGCGCCGGCGCGCGGCACCCGCACCGTGATCGACGCAATGCGATCGATCGCAGGCTTTGTGTCGCGCGCAATCCTGAGTGCCGCCTGGCTTGCGGTCTGCGCGAAATTGCAGGCGGGCACAGGCTTGTGATAGACGGACAGGATTTCCGGCGCGTCCTTGAACAACTCCACCTTCGATGCTGCGGAGCGTTTGCGCAACGCGGCGAACAATCCCGCTTCGCCGTCCAGCGCGGACGGCGAAGCGAAGGCACCGCCTTCGGCGAGCCGAACCGCGGTCACCGCATTGCGCGCCGCGAAACCGGCTTGAAAGAACATCTCGCTGCCGCCGGTGTGCGCCCATTGATTGAATCCGACTGTGGTATTGGCACCGAGGGCGATCGCGCTGGTCGCCTGTTCGATGCTCAGTCCGAGCAACCGCGAGCCCGCCGCCGCCGCCGCGACCGGACCGGTGATACCGGTCGGGCGGTGGATTCTGGCCACTTCGGCATCCATGACGGCGCGCCCGACCTGCCCGCCTACCTCATAGCCGGCCACGGCCGCGGCGATGAAATCGCGCCCGCTCACGCGACGGTATTGCGCAAGCGCCAGCAGTGCAGGCAGCACGACGATGCCCAGGTGGCTGATGCTGCCGGAGTGCATGTCTTCGCGTACCAGGCCGTGCCCCATCACGGCGTTCGCGAACGCGGCATCGCCGCAAGTGACGAAGCCGGACGAACCGATGATCGCGGCGCCACCGGACTTGCCGTCGACATGTTCGGCGAGTTGCTTCGCCTGCCGGCTCCAGGGCAAATCGCGCGATTCGAATGCGCAGCCGATCAGGTCGATCAGACAGAGCTTCACCTTGTCCATCACTTCCGCCGGCAGATTTTCCGCGGACAAGCCAACCACCGAGCGCGCCATGCGCGCGGCGAGCGGCTCGTGGGCTTCGAGGATGACGGGGTTGTTCATCGATCGCGTGGCAAGCGACATGGCAGTCTCCCGCAGCTAAGGTTGAATCGACGTTCGAACGGCGACGCGCGGCACGCTAGCCGCGCACTTCGACGCCGGCCCAGGACTCGACGACTTTGCACATCGAGGTGAAATCCGAATCGGGCCCATACATCGCGTTGGTCACGGCGAGCATCTGGCGCACGGCAGCGCCGCAGACCATCGGCACGCCCAGCGTCTCCGCTTCGTCGATGCACAGGCGCACGTCCTTGTAGGACAGCCCGGTGGCGAAACCGAAATCGAAGGTCCCCGGCAGCACCGACTTCGGAAACTTGTCCTGCGAGGCGCTGTTGCGTCCCGATCCGGCGTTAAGTACTTCGAGCATGACTTTCGGATCGAGGCCGGCCTTGACGCCCATGACCATGGCTTCGGAGGTCAGCGCGATTGCGGCCGCAGCCAGCAGGTTGTTGGCGAGCTTCATGGTCTGCGCCTGGCCTGCGCTTTCGCCGAGGTGAAACGGCTTGCCGAAGGTCTTGAGGATCGGCTCGAGTTCGATGTACACGGGCTTCGGGCAGGACACCATCACGGCTAGCGTGCCTTCGCGCGCACCCTTGAGACCGCCGCTCACCGGCGCATCCACGTAGACGATCTCGCGTTCGGCAAGGCCTTTCGCGACGAGGTTTGCAGTGCGCGGCCCGATGGTCGAGAAATCCACCACGCGCTTGACCCGGGTGCCTTCGATCACACCGCCGGCTTGCAGCGCCGCCTTGTGCACGATCTCGGGATTGGGCAGGCTCAGGAAGACCGTTTCAGCCTTGCCTGCCACCTCCGCGGCAGAAGCAGCGCGCTGCGCGCCCTTTTTTTCCAGCACCGCGACCGCTTCCTCGGCCACGTCGTAGACGACGACCTTGTGACCAGCGTCCAGCAGTCGCGCGGACATCAGGCCGCCCATGCGACCGACGCCGACGAATCCGAAAGTCTGTTGTTGCTCCATGGCATGCCTCCAGCGTGATTTTATGCATGCCATGTTAACGGGATGCGTCGCGGCCAGCATCCCCGCTGCAGGCATAGCAGAGTGATCATTCTGCGCATAACACGGGCGCTGCAACGCAGCATGGCAGCGCCGGGGAACCGCCTGCGCAACTGTGCGGGCAACCGCAGCGCGCATCGCGCGGGCACCGCCGCCCGTTGCGCGCAGCATGCATTTGCCGATGTGCCGGAGGCCGGAAGCGCCCCCCCTGCCGCTGCCCGCCTGGAATGGGCCATTGTCATATTCCCATCAAAGGTGTATACGGAATACATGTATTAATTAAACGCGCCTGAGTCGCGAGGAAACAAACAGCGATCCGGGCGGGAATATGAGGTTGCCTTGCGTTTGACCTCCTTCACCGAATACAGCCTGCGTGTTCTGATTTACCTTGGCTCTCACCCCGAGGGCCACGCGACGATCACGGACATCGCCGCGTCCTTTGGCATCTCGGAACACCATCTGGTCAAGGTCGTTCATTTCCTGGGCAAGGCGGGTTTCCTCGAAACGATCCGTGGAAGGCAAGGCGGCCTGGGCTTGGCACTGGCGGCCGATGCCATCAATGTCGCCGACGTCGTGCGCAGTACGGAAGGGCCCGCGATGCCCGCGGAGTGCTTCAACCCGGAAACGAATACCTGCAGCATCGTGAAGATCTGCCGTTTGCAGGGCGTGTTCAGTGAAGCTGTCGCTGCGTTCTATGCCGTCCTGGAGAACTACACGCTCGCTGACCTGGTGCGAAACCGGCAGACGCTGGCGAGGATCCTGTTTCAGCCGCATCCCGCCCGGGTGGCCGAAAAGCGTCGCCGCCCCGGATCCCCGGCCAGTTCTGCGTCTCACCGGGGGTGAATTGTCAGGTCTGAAATTGCAGGTCGCCGAATAACGATAAGAGGACTCTCGGAGGAAGCAACATGGAAATAATCAGCCGCCGTACGCCGGACACTCACGGCTCTTTCTCACGGAGATTTTCGGCTTGCATCACGATCGGCCTCGGATCTGTTCTGGCTGCATGTGGCCCAGGCACGCCTCCCGATCGATACGATCAGTCGAAGATGGATCTCAAGCCGCTGCCTTCCAAAATGTCGACCGAGCGGCACACCGGCCCATTTTCCTCAGGCACGGCACTGAGCACCGTTCCGGAAATCAAGCCTCTCGACCCGTCCCCGGTGAAAACGATACAGCTCGATACGACCCACAAGATCATCGAGATCGCTCCCGGCGTGAAATTCAGCGCCTGGACGTTTGGCGACCAGGTGCCCGGTCCGGTGATCCGGGCGCGGGTAGGCGACAGAATCAAGTTCAGCATGACCAACCGCAGCGACGAGGTCGCGCCCGGCATGCAGATCATCGCGCCACCCATGATGCACTCGATGGATTTTCATGCGGCGATGGTCTCTCCGCAGGATAAATATCATTCCATTGCCCCCGGGCAAACCATCACGTTCGAATTCACGCTCAACTACCCGGGTGTGTTCATGTACCACTGCGGTACCCCGATGATTCTGGAACACATCGCCTCGGGCATGTACGGCGCGATCGTCGTTGAGCCGAGGGAGGGTTATCCGACCAAGGTCGATCGCGAATACGTGGTCATCCAGAGCGAGTTTTACCCGAAACTCGACCCGGAAAAGCGAAAAATCGATGGCACGCCGCTCTACGTACTGGATGGCGAGCACCTGCGTGCCGCCGCACCCGGCTATACGGTGTTCAACGGCGCGCACAACGGGATGGTGAAAAAACCATTGCCGGCGAAACCCGGCGAACGCGTGCGCCTGTATGTGCTCAACGTCGGCCCCAGCAAGACCTCCAGCTTCCATGTGGTGGGCACGATATTCGACCGGGTATGGATGGACGGCAACCCTGACAACCAGTTCCGCGGCATGCAGACTGTGCTGTTGGGTTCGTCGAGCAGCGCCATCGTCGAATTCATGATCCCCGAAGCCGGTCAGTACATCATGGTCGACCACCATTTCGCGAATGCATCCCAAGGCGCCATCGGCTTGATCGACGCCGGCGGGACGCCCGAGGAAAAAGGGGACATCGAACACCACAACATACCGGCCACGCGCACGCCGAGCGATCCCGAAGCGGTCAAGGGCAAGCTCGATTTCGAGAGCAAATGCCTGGCGTGCCACTCGATCGGCCAGGGCCGCAAGCTCGGCCCCGATCTGGCCGGGGTAACCCAGCGACGCAGCAACGAATGGTTGACGAAGTGGCTCAAATCGCCCGAAAAGATGCTGCAAAGCGACGCCGACGCCAAGGCGATGCTGAAGGAATACGCCGGCTTGCCGATGCCGAACCAGAATCTGAGCGACGTGGAAATTCGCCAGCACATCAAGTATTTTCAATGGGTGGACGAGCAACGACGCCCGGGTGCGGAGCATGATGGCGCGCGGCGCGATGGCGAGGCCAAGCGATGAAGCCGGCATGGCGCGGCCTCATCGGAGCGCTGTTCCTCGCCGGCGTCGCACCTAGCGCCCTTGCCTGCGGCTACTGCATTGAAGACAAGATTGCGGCGGTTTACGACCACGCCGTGGCGACGCGTGCGATTTCGCAAAAGCACCAGGTCGTGTTCTTTGCAGTGGAGGGCAGCATTCCCCCGGGAGAAGGATCGCGGCGCGCGCTCGAGGCAATCGTGGAATCGGTCGCTGGCGTGGACAAGGGCAGCGCGCGGGTGTCGGTCGAGTCCGCATCGCTGTCAGCCGCGTTCGACCCGGCGCGCATGCCTTTTGCCGGCATGGAGCACTCCCTGAGCCGGAAACTGGCCGCCAAGGGACTGTCCGTCGGAATACTGCGCGTCATGGACTCCCCGGCGGAATTGAAGGCGGTCGGCAAGCGCTGACCGTCGTTATTCATGACAGCTGTCCCCGATGCGCGGTCCCGCCCTTCCCCGCCTGCCCGGTCTGCGCTGTGGAGCATCGGTTTCCGGCCGTTTTATCTGTTCGCGATGCTATTCGCGATCGTCGCCATTTCCTGCTGGGTCGCGCAGTTCGCGGGCTGGACCGGCTCGCACATGGTTATTGCGGGCCCGTTCTGGCACGCGCACGAAATGATTTTCGGCTATGCCTTCGCGGTTATCACCGGGTTTCTTTTTACGGCAGTACGCAACTGGACCAATGAACCGACGCCGACCGGCCCTGCACTCGCATCGATTGCCTGCCTGTGGCTCGTGGGGCGGGTGCTGGTTTTGACGCCTTGGCCCTTCTATGCCGCCATTACCGATACCGCCTTCGCCTTTGCTGTGGCCGCAGGCATCGCCGTTCCGCTGTTCAGGAGCCGCAACCGGCGAAATTATTTCTTCGTTGCGTTGATCGTTGCGCTCGGCGCACTCAACCTGGGCTTTTATCTCGCCATGGCGGACTGGATCCATGTCGCAGTGGGACGCGGCCTGCGCTCCGGCGTCGATCTGGTTTTATTCCTGATGGCAGTGATGGCCGGGCGCGTCATCCCGATGTTCACCGCCAATGCCGTGCCGGGCGCAAAACCGCTTCGATTCCGCTGGCTTGAACGCGTCGCACTTGGCAGCGTTCTCGCGCTGCTCGCAACGGACCTGCTGGCCCTGCCCGCACCGGCGACGGGGCTTGTTGCGGGCATCGCCGCCCTTGCGCACGCCGCGCGGTTTGCATTGTGGCAACCGTGGCTGACGATAAAACGCCCGATCCTGTGGATCCTGCACGTTTCGTATGCGTGGATCGTGGTGTATCTGGCACTGCGAGCGCTGGCCGCAGCGGAGCTGGTGTCGAACAGCCTCGCGATTCACGCGCTCACTGTCGGCGCGATTGGTGGCCTCACCGTCGGCATGATGACGCGAACCGCGCGCGGACACACCGGGCGGCCGCTGCAAGCGGGCGGACTGGAGGTTGCCAGTTACGCGCTGCTTCAGCTTGCCGCCATCGTGCGCGTCTTCATGCCGCTTGTCCTGCCGCAGTGGTATCACGGGGCCGTCGCTGCCTCCGGTGCGATCTGGGCAGCCGCGTTCACGCTGCTCGCCGTCCAGCTTGGACCGATTCTGCTGACACCTCGCATCGATGGTCGTAGTGGATAGTAATTTCGACTATTGATCGGCCGCCGACCGGCAACACGTGTCGCCGCGAGCGCGTCCGCGAATCAGTGAATGCGATAACCCGGGACAATTTTTCGCGGCACTGCCGATCTAATCACTATCGATTGAAGCCAGGCGGCGTACGACGGCATGAAGCGCTTCCGGGGTCGACACTGCCGGGTCGAGCGCCGGTCCGGCTCTCAGGGACACAGTCGGAAACAGGGTCGCGACTTTCCATTTGTCGCGATTACGCGAGAAGATGCTGCGCCACAACCCGGACAATCCCATCGGAATTACCGGCACCGGCGTACGCGCGAGGACGCGGCTCAAGCCGGGACGGAAAGGACCGATCTCGCCGCTCTGCGTGAGCTGCCCTTCCGGGAAAATGCAGACCAGTTGTCCATCGGCAAGCGCCGCGGCGATTTCTTCGTAGGCCTGTTCCAGCACTTCCGGCGCCTCCTTCGCGCCGGCAATCGGAATGGCCTTCATCGAGCGGAAAATGAAACTCAGCACGGGAACATTGAAAATCGCGTAGTACATCACGAACCGAATGGGCCGCCGGCACGCCGCTGTGATGACCAGCGCATCCGCGAGGCTCTGGTGATTGCACACCAGCAAGGCCGGCCCTTCTTCCGGAATGTTCGCGATTCCCGACGCGCGCAGCCGATAGATCGAGTGAACCAGCATCCAGTCGATGAAGCGCAACAGGAATTCCGGCACCAGCGTATAGACGTAAATTGCCACCGCCGCATTGAGCACGCCTGTAAGCAGCAGCAATTGCGGGATGGTCAGGCCGGCGCTCAACCCGAGCACTGCAAGGCCGGCCGCGACCACCATGAAAAGGGCATTGAGAATGTTATTGGCGGCTATGACCCGCGAACGATGACTGGCCTCGCAACGCGTCTGGATCAGAGCGTACAGCGGCACGATGTAGAAACCACCGAACATGCCGATCAGAAACAGATCCAGCGCGACCCGCCATGCACCCGGCTGCGCCAGGAACTGCCAGGCGCCCAGCCCGGCATGCGAAACGCCGACGGGCGAGGCGAAGAACAGATCTACCGCGAATACGCTCAGTCCGATAGACCCGAACGGAACGAGTCCGATTTCCACCTTGTGACCCGAGAGGCGTTCGCACAGCAGCGAGCCCGTCGCGACGCCGACCGAGAACAACGCCAGCAGTAATGTGACCACGTGCTCGTTGCCGCCGAGCACGATTTTGCTGTAGTTCGGAAACTGGGACAGAAACAGCGCACCGTAGAACCAGAACCAGGAAATGCCCAGCAGGGACAGGAAGACCGTGCGGTTGCCTTTCGCAAACCTCAGATTTTTCCAGGTCTCGCGCAGCGGATTCCATTCGAAGGTCAGCGTGGCGGCTGCCGCCGGGGCTCCGGGAATCGCGAGGCTCGCCATGAATCCCAGCACGCTGATCGCGAGAATCAACGCGCTGACCCAGGTCACCCCGTCGTCGAGGGCGACCAGCAGCCCCGCGACAAGCGTGCCGGCCAGGATCGCGACGAAAGTTCCCATCTCCACGAGGCCGTTGCCGCCGATCAGTTCCTCGGGAGCCAGCGCCTGCGGCAGGATTGCGTACTTCACCGGACCAAAAAAAGTGGAATGCAGTCCCAGCAGGAACAGCGCAGCGAACAGCAGCGGCAGGCTTGTCAGC